>Ga0315284_10016745_pt1 | contig 10393 bp, 13 predicted proteins | sample YL17G09_16_MG_FD_203696 | JGI IMG/M metagenome (GOLD analysis project Ga0315284, IMG submission 203696) | Sediment microbial communities from Yellowstone Lake, YNP, Wyoming, USA - YL17G09_16 | ecosystem: Environmental > Aquatic > Freshwater > Lake > Sediment | place: USA: Wyoming | collected...
TAAGCTACATTTGCTGCTGCTTTAACATCTTCACCTGTTAAATATGCTCCTACAGACTTCCAAAACTTCATATTAGAGATTTCAGTAAATGTACTACTAAATTTAGCTCTAATATACTTTTCATATGCATTTTCACCTGCTACTACAGGATAGGTTGCTGGAGTTAATGCTGTCTGATCAATATTTCCCATATTCAAATTAGCTATGCCATCCGTTACTACTGCTCCTGCTCCATTTGTCTCTGACCACTCATAAACTGCTGCCATAATCAATCACCTCCTTAAAAGTTGTAATAAAATCTTAAATACGCTTGTATATATGCTCCTCCTTCAGAACTTGCTGTAGAAGGAACACTTACCATTAATTGAATTTTCTTTGCATTATTTTTTGGTATACGATATAAAGGTCCTAGTTGTTCTTCATCTCCCAATGCTGTAAATGAACTTTCATTATCATCTTTAATTTTATATTTATACTCTACGTAAGGATTAGGTGTTGTTAATGATGTTCCCAAAGTTATTCTTCCTGTATTACTATCAAAAGAACCTCCTGTATAGTAATTAGTTCCTGTTTTACCTACATTATCCCAAACTCCTACTACATCACTTAAATAGGGAAAATGTATAACTTCAATAGTATCATCATCTATTTTTGTGCTTAATTCTATTGGTACTGTTAATTCATTTTCTACTATTCCCAATGATCTGATTGATATCCATTGATCAGAATATACTGTTTTACTAAAAATATTTTTATCTGGTGTATAAGAAATTCCTATTGTTAATCCTATTGGAGGAATTTTTCCATTTATATTATCACCAAATAATAATATTCCAGTTACACAATCAAAAGTATAAACCTCATTTTGATTTTGTCCTATTAAGGAACCAACTCTTGCCCACTTAATTCCATCAACTGTTATCTCTATTAAGTCATCATCATTTACAACAGGAATATAAGGAACAGTAAAAGTTTGACTTGAACCACCTGAACTAATATGTGATTCATATACGGTCATTCTAAGAAGTTCCACATAAATTTCTTTAGCATCTTCGCTTCCCAACACCTCTCCTTTATCATTCCACAATATTATGTCATAAGGTAAAAGAGTGTTTACTCCTGCAGGACAAAATCCAAAGTTGAGTGGGTTGGATTCAATACCTATTTCTTCTGTAGGAATATCACTTCTAAACATTTGTAAATTTGGATTTGCCATTATATCTCCTTAATGTATGCTCTCCGTACTCTTTGGTTTATCCATATTAGATTTCCAAGTCTTAATTATGCCATTTAATTTCTCTCTCAATTCTTCTGCAGAGTTAGCAGATAATGTAGCTGATTGTTCTGCATAAACTAAAACTACGTCAGTTAACTTTCCTTGTGTTTCTAATTGTCTGGATAAGCTACTTTGTAAATCTCTGGAAAAAGATTCTAGTGCTGGTTCTACATATTTAGGTGTTGGAGTCTCATTTTTCTTTTCTGCAAACTGTGTTTTAAATAAATCCCAAGCACTAGATTGTCCATAGCCTTGTCCAGCTAATGCCTGGTCGAAAGCCATTTGATATTCTGGTCCTTTTTCTACCATTTTTTTATGTTCCGGACCCAATAATCTAAGAGAATTTTCTGCAAGAGCTCCTGCTCCTGCTCCAATAGCTGCTCCTGCTGGACCAAATTTAGATCCTGCCATAAATCCACCAACTATAGGCGCGTGTTCTGCTATAGTAGCTAAAAATCCAACTACAGTACTTAAGTTATCTGCTAAAACTTTTACTGCTTCTGCTGCTGTTGTAATATAAGTAGCCATACCTGAAAAGGATTTTTGTATATCCTCCGATTTTACATTCTTCATCCATTCCCCTAAAGCTTTTACCATATTTGTAATTCCTTCTTTAGCCGGGGCAAGTGATTCAGTTAAGAGATTAATTATTCCTGGAAGCAGTTCTGAATTTTGTACTGCATCTCCTATCTGATTTACCCAATCTTTAAATAACTGTAAAACAGGTGTTAATTCTTTTGCGAATGAACCCCCAATTTGTACTAATGATGTATCAGCCGCTGATTGAAGTTCTTTTAAAGCGTATGGTAATTTCTTGCGTAACATCTCTTCTTGTTCATCTATATAAGTCTGACTACTTACTGAAGATAATTCCATAGCCCTTCCAAATTCTTTGAAGGCTTGCGGACCAGCTTGCATCATAGTAGAAAAGACTGTTCCCATTTGGGTTCCAAAACGTTTATAAATTTCTTGAGTTGACCAACCCAAATTTTTCATTTGCTCTATTATTTCAATTAAAGGCATTACCTTGCCAGATGTATCTACTACTTGAACACCAACGGCAGCTAATTCTTTTCCTAAACCTTTGGTGGGATCTAACGCTGAATCTAATATGCTTTGTAATGCAAAAATTGCTCTAAATCCTTCAATACCTTTTGTGGATAAAACACCTAATACAGCTCCTACATCTTTAAATTCCCAACCCATAGCAGAAGCCATAGGCATTAAAGTTCTAAAAGCCATTCCCATATCATTTAAACTGACTGCTCCTCTATCAACCATGGTAGCTAAATAATTAGATATTTGAGAAGCTTGCATTCCTTTCTCACCAAATATCATCATTCCTTTAGAAACTAAGTTTGAGGTGACGGCCAAATCATTATTGGTTGCAGATGCTAGTTTAGCTGCCCAAGCTACTTCTTCTTCGGTTTGGGATACATCTCTAGCATTATCAGCTATTAAATTCATAGCTTTTGCTATGGCAATTGCACTGAATTCAGAATCTTTACCTATATTTATGGCTGTCTGAGCAAATTTTTCATATTCTCTTCCTGCTGAGTTTGCTCCGTTGGAAGCTTGTCTCCAAGCACCATCTATTGCATCTGTAAATCGAGAAGCTTCAATAGTACTACCAGCTAATAATGTAGCTAATCCTAATGTTGCTTTTTTAATTATATCAAATGAGACAGAAACTACATTTGCAGTAATTCCCATAGCGGCTGTAAATCCAGCTGAGACATCTCCTCCTAATGCCCTCATTGAGTTTGCTAATATAGAACTGGCATCTTTAGATTTATTTACTGAATGTCCAAACTGATCAATAGAATTAGCTGCCTCTTTAATTCCAGATTGAAATTGAGCTGCATCTAATCTTATTACTACTGCTAGTTCTTTTAGGGTCATAATTTAGTTACCTGTCCACCCAAGGATTCTATTATCTTTTTAAAAGCGTCTGGACTCATTTCTTTAGTTTCTTCTTCGTCAGATTTAAACTTAGGTTTCTTTCCGTTAAAAGCACAATTCATAATATAACATTCTACATTCCATTCTAATATTTTTCTATCATTGATTTTTTTAATAAGAGAGTCTATTTCTTCATATGATAGGGTTTGAATATAATTTATACTCCAACTATACTCGTGAGCCAAAATATCTATTACTTCAAACCAATTAATATCCATTAAAATTTTCTTCCCATAGCCATAAAGATAATTTCATATACTTTATCTATTTCTACAATCTCATAAACTTTTTCAATTGTGAGGGTTTGGTCAGATCTTTTAAGAATTGCTAACATTATTTTTGCCATTTGGTCTAAAAATAATTCACTAATTACATCTTGAGTTTTTAATTCATCTAACTTTTTTAAGTCTGGAATGATATTCTTAATTTCTAGTAATGAGAGTGGTTTAATATTATACTCCTTACTATCTGCTAATATAATGGTTTTAATCTTTTGTGTAACTCTGTCTTCCATAGCTTTTCTCCTTGGGTTTTATGGAGAGGGAAAAAAAGTTGGTATATTTTTTTATTGTGTGATAACCCAGTGAACACACATCCATTTCTCTTCCCTCAATTTTTTCTATTAAGCTGGATTAGCTGCTCTTCTAATTACCATTGTTGAAACTACGTAAGCATCTTGAGACTGTCTAACTTCATAAGAGATTACTTTACAGTTAGTTAAAGAACCTGACAAGCCACCACCTTCGGCTCCTGTCTGTAATTCTACTGTAACGTAAGCGTTATTTAACTCTGCTGGATCTACATCAAACTTAGCAGATTCTACATTAAGTTCTACTGCTTTTGCTCCTAATTCAATCCACATAGGTAATCTATAATCACCTGCTCTAAATTCTACCGGGCCACCATCAATTCTTAAAGTAATACCTGTACAAGTTGCAATTGCTGTTCCGCCCCCAATCTTAATCTTTCCTACACTAAACTTATAATCCATTTTAAACCTCCATTTTTAATTTACTTTTAAAATTATGCTCCAACTACTAATACAAAAATTTTGGCATCAACCAAACCAACTTCTGTTATGGTGACCACATTGGTTAATTCTGTTGCTGTAATTGCTAAACCTGATGTAGCATTATAACAAGCAACTGAGTCTATACTAGCTAGTTCTGATACTGGTATAGTATCTCCTGTAGTTACTGTTGCCTCTAATAACACTGCTTTTTTTAAAGCTGTTACTGTTTGAGCCTGTTGTACTTTTGCACTAACGTAAGTTCTTACACTCATTTTAATCCTCCTTAAGATTCATTTGTAAAACAATCAAAAATAATTACTCCTACCCAATATTCTTCGGATTCGTCATATCTAAGAGAGCAGTCAGTCTTGACCATTTGATCTACTTTTAAATCACTCTCATTTAGACTATTTCCTTTTCTATTTAATAAATCAATAACTTTATCGCAAATCTCTCTACAAGTTTTATAGGGTTCGGTAACTTCTTTTTGCTTTATCCATACCGTTATAAAAACTGTTGGATTTACAATTGTGATTATTGAATCTGATTTTCCATCACTCTTTCTTAAAGTAATTTGCTTATTCACTCTTGGATAAGGCATTTCTTGGACTGCTATATTTGTACCTACATGGGATGCAATTGTAGCATCGTTTAGGAGCGTGGTTCTAATTTTTTTAAGAATGTCGTATAACATTTATGATAATGCCTTTTTTAGTACTTCAACAAGTTTGCCAAGATTATTAATAAATGCTGGTAGGAGGAAAGGTTTAGGTTTTTGGCCCCGGGTTTCCTTCGCGAATACTGCACGTCCTTCAGCACTTGCTTGCTTCCATCCAGCTGGAGTTGTGGGTCTAGGTCCCCTTGAAACCCAAGCTAAAACTTTTTTAGTTTTTGGTCGTATTGGAGTTTTATTAGGGCCGTAGATTCCTGTTCCAAGTTCCACATATGGAGCGTACTCAACGTTAGATCCTACTCTACCCTCTACTTCTGTATTAGTTGCTTTTGTTATTTCGTGTGTAATACTAGATTGTAAATGACCTGTCTTAACAGGACAAGAAGTTCTTGCTACATCCGCTACCATTGATAAAAATTGGGTAAGGCCAAACTTAAGTCTTGAAGGAGCTTCTTTACCTGCTTTTTCAAAATCTGCTTTCAGTGCATCTAAGTTTGGAGCTTCAATAGTAATTGTTTGTGCCATATATTTACTCTATTTGTCTTAAATCTACTTCGTAATGATGTCCTCTATTAGAAGCATCTTTTACAAATAATACATCATACATTACATCATTCGGATCTTTTATTTTGTCTCCGTTGTGAATATTCGCCGTGACTAGACAATATAATCTATGAGTTGACGTTTCCAATATTCCGGATTCAACTCTTGAGGTGTTTCCTGATTTAGGTTGAATAGTTCCTTTGATAGTTGTTATCAAAGCCCAAGTATCAGAAGCTTCACCGTATTCGTTTTTAGTTCCAGCTGTTCTTCTATATACTCTTTCGTCGTCCGTTAAATAATCTTCGATTCCCATTATAATGCCCTACATTCAAATGTGGTTTTCTTAATTTGATTTACTATATTTTCAATTAAGTCTGATATCTTAACTTCTGCATTTCCTGTAGCATAAGAAACTGAATAGTCGCCAATTTTTTCGCTTGAAATAACACCGTCTGTTTGGTCAAGATAAATCTGATATTTTTGAGCTGTTAATAATGTTGCTAAAAGTTCTACTAGTTTTGGAATTGCTGTATAACCATACTTATATGTCATCCTTATATTCTGTACACCTTCTTCAAATTCAGATATATCAGTTAATCCTGATAAGTCAGGAGTCATTTTTACAATACCTGTTCTTGTATAAAGTCTATAATAAGTGGAAGCTAATTCTAACCATACTTCTGTAGGTTGATATTGGTAAAGATATTCAATTTTAGTAATTGATGTTATAGGATATTCATCTAGAATAAGTTCATCACTACCTGAACCATCATAACGTTTGTTTGTAACAGTTATTTCTTTAAATGATTTTTGAGTTTTCTCTTCCAACTCGGCCTCAGCCCACTCCATCCATTCATCCTGAATAACTGCTTCGTCTATATCTAAAAGATATGCTACTTTAGTCTTGCTAGTATAGGAATACATAATTATTTCTCCTCTATAACTGGTTTTGGTACTTCCCTTCAAATATAAAAACAAAGATAAAAGTTATATCTTTACTTAAATAAAATATTTTTAGTTTGTAAACTTTGCCAATAAAAAAGGGAGTAAGAATGTTTAAAGTCCTTACTCCCTTTATTTTCTCTCAACAGCCAATCTACTTAAAGATTAGTTATTAAAGTGAATTGCACAAACTGCTTCAGAAGCACCAGCAACTCCTCCATTATAAGCCTGATGACGGACTGTAAAGTCTATCCTCTCACTTATAACGAAACGAATCTTGTCATGTTCCTCAAGCTCTTTCTTTACTATTTTGATTTTCCTACGATCTCCTACCAGAGCTTCATCCTTAGGAAGTAATAGGCCGGTGCCTAAAGTTCCCTTCATAGCTGCTATATTATACTCTAAATATGAGGATTCATAAGTATCAATTCCATAAATTCTATTTGATGCACCTGGTTCTACTACTGCTGCTGTCTGATTAACAACGCTGTCATTACTCTTCTCTAAAACTATCCTACGGCTTCTGCGTAATTCTTCTGCTATAGTCGTATCAATAAAAAGAATTAAATTCTTTCTATTTCTACCATACTTTCCTAATTTCTTAATAGCTTGAGAAATAGTCTCTTCAATACCTTTAATCATTCCATCAGTCTCAGAAATAGTTCCGTCCTGAATTAATGTAGCATCATTGGCCCAACGAATCAAACCTTTAAACATAGACCTTGGACTGTCTGCATCCAAAGCTGCTTCGCCCGGGTTACCTGAAAGCATAGCTAACTCTTCTGCTTCCGCAAAAGCTTCGCCAAAAGATTCAAGCAACAGATCCACTACATCAACTGCAGCGTCCTCAATATCATCATTATCAACGTTAGCATAAGCCATCAACTTTTTAGCTTCCAATCTAACTGCGTGAAGTCTAGGACCAACCTGATTAGTCTTTCCAGAAACATCTACCTGAGTAGGAACAAAATAAACACCCTTACCAGGAGTATCTCTTCCAGAAGTTAATACTGGAATATCCAAAGTCTTCTTGCTCATTATAATTGTTCTAAACATTTGACGACAATAGTTAATCTCGCTAATATAGCGAACTATCTCATCTGCTAATGGCTTAGGTAAATACCCTGCACCACTTGGATCATCAATCTTAAAATCACCTGCTGTACTTAATGCTTTTCTAATATCTGACATTGTAATGTCCTCCTTTTCTAAAAATTTTAATTTACTTTACACCTATGGGTTTTTTACTATATCTATAATTAAGCGTGAACTACACAAACTACATCCGGATCTGCTCCAGTACGATAAAAATCTCCTGTAGTTAATCCACCTACTTTTGCGGCTGCGTTATTAGCATAAACAGCTAATGCTCCCAATAGAATATCTAATCTTGCTTTCTGTGCTGCTGGTGTACCTGTTACGATTACGTCTGCCATATTTATTCTCCTTTATTTTACTTATTTGTTATCACTGACAATAAACCTTTTCGAATTACTTCTTTCTTTGCCACATCTGATAATGCATCAAATTTCTTCTCGTCACATAATACACTTAAATTTTCACTATCCTCTTCATTGTCTTTTGTATCTAAATCCATTTTTATAAGAGTACCTTTTCTTGATGGCACTAATCTAATTTTACCTAACTTCTCATCTAAACATTTACGAATTAAGGTTTCAACTTTGGATTCGTCAAAACTTGTTTTCTTAAATATTTCTTCTGCTTCTACTTTTGTTAGCATATTAGATAAGTCAACTGATTTCTTAACCACCTCTTCTAAACCTGTTAAATCTAATGATTTTTCTTCAGATTTACCTACAGTCATTTTAGATTGCATATCTGTTACAATTGCTAATACGGCTGCTAGAGATGTTTTAATCTCTTCTATCTCCTTACTCACATCTGCATAATAAAAATCATCTGTCTGATCACCTTGAGTTCCTTGTGCTCCATCTACAGGTGGTACTACTTCAATTGCTTTTTTAGCTGATTTCTTTCCTTCTTTATCATAATAAAAATCACCTACTAATGCTCCCTCTGGAAATTTATCTTTCTTTTCAATTAAATCCTTAATCTCTTCCTTTGACAAATCTGCTTTTACTTCTGTTTCTGATTTCTCCACTACAGGTTTGGTTGACTTTTCAACCTTCTGTTCGGTTGGATTTTCTTGTTTTACTTCTGCCATTTGGTTCTCACCTCCTCCAACAATTTTTTGTAATTTTTCTTTACGTTCATAAGCTTTTTGTATACTTTGCATAATTGATTTTGATGTAGAAAATGTTGCTTGTGGATTTGCTGGCATACCTACTATTGATACTTCAAATAAATCCATATTGGTTATAAGATTGAATTCTTTGCCTGTCTGTTTATCAAATTCTTTTTTAGAGGTCTTAACTTTACCTCCTATTGAAAACTTACTTAAAATACCTTCTTGTATTAATTGCCAAATGTCTGGTTTGGTTTTACTAACCATTACTTCAACCCAAAGACCATTATCATCTACTCCAGCATTTAAAACTTTACCTATTGGAGGTTGGTCGTGTTTGTGTTCATAAAAAACAGCAGAATTAGCTTTTAAATCTTCTGCTGCTGATTGCATTGCTGAAAGAGATATTACATCTCCCTGTCTGTCTAAATCGTTGGTAGCGGCATATCCTCTTATAACCCATTCATCAGTTTTTGTAGATTTGGATATATCCTGAGTAATAAATCTAAACTCTAAACCTGAATAATTGAATATTTGAGTCATATAGTTGTCTCCATAGATAAAAACATATAGATATCCTAATAAGTTTACTTATTCTTTCTTCTTCGGATTACTAATCTAATTTTCTTTATATCTGAATTTGTCTTTTGACTACTTAGAGATATTATTTTCTTTGCACTATCTGGATCTACTATCATACATTCCATATCTGCTGGTGGAGCAGGAGATGTATATATCAATCCACTTAATTTTCGTTTTTCGAGTTCTTTTTTAATTTTTCTATCTAATTTTCTTGCAGCCTCTGGTCCTCCTCCAAAACTATCAATCATGTCCCCGTAACTTCTATTAAAAAACATTTTACTTACTGAATTTTGATGTCCTGCTATTAACGCTGAAGAAAGATCTATATTATATTCCTCAACAGATTGTCCCGGATGTAGAGCAGCATAAGATTGTGCTCCCTCTTTATCAGAAGAAAAGAAAATACCTCTATTAAAAGAATCTTTCACTTCTCCTACTCTATAGGCTGTTAAAATAATATTATTCTTTACGAAAGGAGTTGGGTTTGATTGAGAATTATATTCTTCTTTTAATTCTTTAAAACTCGTTTTAACTTTAGGAGTGTCATCCTCTTTTTGTCCTCTACCTCTACTGTCCCAAGCTCTTACTGCTCCTTCTGAAGTACCGTATTTCAAAAAAGTCTTTTTAATTTTTCTACGAATTATTATTTTCTTCTTTGGCTTTTCAGTTATTAGTTGGGTTGGATTTTTTATTTCGGGACTCATTACTGGTTCTACATCCATACCTTTTTGATGTTCAATAAGACTGTCAGCTTGTCTGCCTACTGACTGTCTAATTTTAGTTGCTAATTCTTCACTATTCAATTTAGGATTTTCTTTTAACATTCTATCTTTGGCTTCTGCTACTACTTCATCATGTAATACTTTTCTCTCACTGTCCAACTTGGTTAAAGTAGCTTGTAGAACTGATAAGCTGGTGTTTGTATCACTTGAATTAATCATATCAGATATTGCTTTCATATCTTTTACTTTATCAATATATACTCTAAATTTTACTGGATCTACAGTAAGAGCTATTTTCTTTCCATCTTGTTCTATTGCTCCAACTCCTACTAGTTCTTTATTTCTTCGTTCTGCTTGGGGTTGTTTTTGACCTCTACCTCTACTGTCCCAAGCTCGAACTGCTCCTTCTGAGGTTCCGTATTTCCTTATTTTACGTTGTCTAATTAGAATTTTCTTCTTTGGTTTTTCTGAAATA
>Ga0315284_10016746_pt1 | contig 10392 bp, 7 predicted proteins | sample YL17G09_16_MG_FD_203696 | JGI IMG/M metagenome (GOLD analysis project Ga0315284, IMG submission 203696) | Sediment microbial communities from Yellowstone Lake, YNP, Wyoming, USA - YL17G09_16 | ecosystem: Environmental > Aquatic > Freshwater > Lake > Sediment | place: USA: Wyoming | collected...
CTTGCCGCCTACGAGAAATACGGCGGACCCTGCATCGTCGTGGATTTCGGCACGGCTACGACCTTCGACGCCATCTCGGCTAAGGGCGAATACCTGGGCGGGGCCATCGCCCCCGGCATCCAGATCTCGGCCGAAGCCCTCTACCTCAAGACGGCCAAACTGCCGCGGATCGAGATCCGGAAGCCGAGGCGGGCCATCGGCCGGACGACCGTCTCGAGCATGCAGTCGGGCCTCTACTTCGGTTACATAGGGCTCGTCTCCAACATCATCGCCCAGGTCCGCAAAGAGCTGGGCAAGGAGGCCCGGGTCGTCTCCACGGGAGGCTTCGGCGGCCAGCTGACTCCCGAGGTCCCGGCCATCGAGGCCTACGAGCCGCACCTGGTGCTCGACGGGCTGAGGATCCTCTATGAGAGGAACAAGGCCGGGTGAAGAGGACGCCGTGGAAGCCGACGGCCGCGCCCAGAGCCAATACTATCAGACCATCGCCCGGGAGTTCTTCCGAAGGCGGGGGGCGCCGTTCTTCCTGTCGCCGAAGGACGTGGGCCTCATTGCCCGCTGGGAAAAGATGAGGGTGCCGCTCGACGCAGTCCTCGAAGGCATGGAAACGGCCTTCGAGAATTTCCGCAAGGGCGGCCGGTCCGCCAAGGTCCTGAGCCTGGGCTTCTGCGAGTACCAGGTCATGAAGGCCTTCGGCCTGCATACCGAGCGCAAAGCGGGCGGCGGGCGGAAGACCGTCTCCAGGGACGAGAAGAGGAACAATCTCGTCCGCGAGATCGAGCGCTTCCTGGGGGCCGTCCCCCCGGGATTCGAGGACCTGAGAGTGTCCTTCGAGCGGGCCCTTGTCCTAGTCCGGACCGCCGAGGCCGGCGAACAGGAACTCGAACGGCTTGACGACGAAGTCGATGAATCCCTCTGGCGGGGAGGGTCCCCGGAGGAGAAAGGGGAACTCCGCAGGGACGCCGTCGCGGAATTCGCCGGGAAGCGCGGCCTCGACCTCGAGGAGGTCGTGAGGACGCGCCTCGTGAAGGTCCGCCGGGACCGGCACAAGGTCCCTTATGTTTCGCTATTTTATTATTAAGGGAAAGAAAGACAATGGAAAAAAAGATCGCGCCCCTGCTGAGGAAGCATCCGGAGGGGCTGAGTTTTCCGGATATCGTCGGGGAGCTCCGGCTCCCCCGCAAGAACAAGAACAAACTCCTCGAAGACCTCAAGGCCCTCGAGAAGGAAGGGATCGTCCGCCGCGTGAAGAACCGCTATTCCCTCCCGCCACGAACGAACCTCGTCCGCGGCAGGCTGGTCAGCGTCCTCCGGGGTTTCGGCTTCGTAACCCCCGAAGGCGGGGGAACGGGGGACGTCTTCGTCCCGGCCAGGGATTCGGGCGGGGCCCTCCAGGGCGACACTGTTGAGGTCCTGGTCCGGGAAAGGGGGAGGAGGGGGAAGCCCGAAGGAAAGATTGTCCGGATCCTCAGGAAGGAACGGAAGAGGATCCTCGGCACGTACGTGGAAAGAGGGGGGGCCCCCTACATGGCTGCTTTCGATTCCATGTCGCCCGAAGAGCTTCCCATCCGCCTCAAGGGAAGGCCCTTTCCCCGCCCCGGGATGGTCGTCGAGGCCGACCGGGCGACACTCGAACTGGCCGGCATCCTGGGCTTCCCGGATGACCCCGGCGTGGATACACAGGTCATTATCAGGCGCCACGGCCTGGCCTCCGGATTCTCCGCCGAGGTCCTGGCGGAGGCGGCCGCCGCCCGGACCGAGCTCACGGCGGAGGACTTGGCCGGCCGGACCGACCACCGCAGCTGGCAGACCGTCACCATCGACGGCGAGAAGGCCCAGGACTTTGACGACGCGGTGAGCGTCCGGTTCCTGCCGAACGGACATTACCTCCTCGGCGTCCACATCGCGGACGTGTCGCATTACGTCAGGCCGGGAACGGCCCTCGACGGCGAGGCCTTCGCGAGGGCGACCAGCGTCTACTTCCCCGACCTGACCCTGCCCATGCTCCCGGAAAAGCTCTCCAACAACCTCTGCAGTTTGAGGCCACGGGAGCCGAGGCTTACCGTGTCCGTTCTCCTGGAGATCGACGGCGCCGGCCGGGTCGTCCGCGAGGAGTTCCATCCCTCGGTGATCCAGACGGTCGAACGCATGACCTACACGTCCGTCTTCAAGATCTTCGAAGGGGACCGGGCCGAACGCGAGAAGTACGCTCATGTCGTTCCCGCCCTGCTCCTGATGAGGGACTTGGCCCGGCTGCTCCGGACGAAGCGGGCCGAGGCCGGGAGCCTCGACTTCGACCTCCTCGAACCCGAGCTCGTCTACAAGGAAGGCAGCCTCCAGTCCATCGTCCCCACCGAGCGGAACGAAGCCCACCAGCTCGTCGAGGAGTTCATGGTGGCGGCCAACGTGACCGTCGCGTCCCGTCTCGCCAAGGCCGGCGTCCCGGCCATGTTCCGGATCCATCCGGCGCCCGCCGAGGCCGATTTGGAAAAGCTCAGGGAACTCCTCGGCCACTTCGGACTCCTCCTGCCGAAGGCCGACCGGATCGGTTCGAAGGACCTCCAAGGGGTCCTCGAGAGGATGAAGGGACAGCCGGGGGAAAAGTTCGTCAACGTCCAGGTCCTCCGCTCGCTGAAACTGGCCGTCTACTCGGACGAAGACCTCGGCCATTACGGCCTTGCCATGACGGATTACACCCATTTCACCTCGCCCATCCGGCGCTATCCGGACCTCATCGTCCACCGTGTCCTGAAGCGTCTGCTGGCGGGAGGCCGGGCCGAGAAGGCGCCCATGGCCGATTGGGCCCTCCATTGTTCCAAGATGGAGCGGCAGGCGGACGAGGCCGAGAAGGGCCTCCTCATGTGGAGGATCTTCCGTTTCCTGAAAACGAAGCTGGGCGACGAGTTCGAGGGGATCATCAGCGATGTCATCAGGGCCGGGCTCCTCGTCGAACTGGACGACTACTTCGCGGACGGGCTCCTGCCGTTCCAGTCCCTTGACGGCGATTATTATGACCGGAGGAACGCCAAGACCCTGCGCGGCCGACGGAAGGGGCGGACCTTCGACCTGGGCGACCGGGTTCGCGTCGTCCTCGTGGCTTGTGACCCCGCCCTGCGGCGCATGGAGTTCACGTTGAGTCCGGAGGCGGGGGGAAAGCCGTGAAAATGACGCAGTGTTTCGACGCGCGGCTGGACTTTCCGGTGAAGAAGGCCGGGGCGTTCCTCAGGGCCCTGATCGTCATCCGCAAAAAGAGCTATGCGGCCGAGGTCCACGAGTACCCGCGGGGCGAAGCGGCCGGAGACGGCGGCTGGTTCGCCCGGGTCTCGGCCGACCTGCCGTTCTATCTGAAGTGGAAGGAAGATTTCGAGGTCCAGACCGAAGCGCGTCTGCCGCTCGGCCGGGGTGTCGTCCTCCATCCCGAATCCGAGGACCCGAAGAAGCTGAAGTCGGCCAAAAGGATTCCGATGCTCGAGCTCCTGTCCGGGGACGAGAAGGACATGCTCCTCGCCTTGGCGGGTGAGAAAGGCTTCGAAGGGTTGAGGGAGAAGGACGCCCTCGCCTTAAGCAACGTCGAGCCGGAGAGGCTCGAGGCGGCGGCCCGGAAGCTCGAAGAAGAGGGGAAGGCGCGCATCCTGGTCTTCTCGCCCCTTTTTATCCTGTCCCAGGAGAGTTTCGAGTTCCTGTGCCGGAGGACCGTAGAGTTCCTGGCCCAGTTCCACGAAAAGCACTCGGACGCGCGGGGGGTCGCGATCGATAAGATCGCCAAGCGCTTCGACCTCTCGGAGACCGTCCTCCAGCTTGCCCTGAAGCACCTCCTCAAGGCCGGCGAGGTCCAGGTCCTGGACGACATCGTCGCCTTGGCGAGCTTCAAAGTGCCTCTCTCGCCCCAGGAAGAGGACATCCTCATCGAGATGGAAAAGATGTGCTTCGACGGGAAGTTCTCCACGGTCACCCTGGACGATATCCGGCGGAAGTTCCAGCTCTCGACGACGCGGCTGCAGACCCTGCTTTCGCTCCTCACCGAACGGAAGAAGATCGTCCAGGGCAAGGACGGCTTCTACATCCATTCGCGCTGGCTGGACGAGATCATCAACGAGCTCCGCGAGTCGCGAAAGAAAGAATTATCCGTCGCGGATTTCAAGACGATGACCGGCCTGTCGCGCAAGTTCGCTATCCCGCTCCTCGAGCTCCTCGATGAAATGGGCGTCACCAAGCGTCGCGGCCCCGGCCGCGAAATTCTTTAAAAGGGGTCAGGTCTTAACATTTAACTTTTTTGTTAAATGTTAAGACCTGACCCCTTTTAGAAGACAGATCCCGACGACGAACTTGAACGCGCCCGAGGGGCCGGTTCTGCTGAGCGACGGGCCGTTCCTGAGCCCGATAAAGGGCCTGACGGCGACGGCCCGACCGATGTTCGTGAAGAGCCGTATGTCGATCTCGGCCCTGCGGCGCCCGCTCATCCGGCATTCCAGGTCCGCCCCGATGCTGAAATCCTTTTCCGGGACCGTATTGACGCCCGCCCGGAACGCCAGTTCTTCGTCGTATTTAAAATTCCAGCCGGCGGCGATGTCGAACCGCAAGCTCCGGTCGAGCCGTTCGAAATTCGGCTGGTTCTTCAGCTTGAGCCCCGTCCCCAGGGACCCGGCGAAGGGGAGGGCCTTGTCCGCGGGCATGTCCACGGCGTAGGCGGCATACCAGGAGACGTAAAGGGATCGGCCGACCTCCCGCTCGTACTCCCCCCTGATGCTATAGACAAGCTTGTCCGGCCTGAACTGGGAAAAGAAACCGTCCCCGTATAGGACGGGCGAACTGAATCCCACATCCGTGAACAGCCGGGACCTCCCTTTCCTGTGGACCTCCAGCCGATACTCGCCGGTGGCCGCGAGCTTATAGCGTTCGTCGAAAGGGACGGCGCCGGCGGCGAACTTGAAGTTCTCAAGGGGCTTCCCCCCCGCTTCCCCGGACGCGTATCGGAAGCCGATATAGAACGCGGCGGGGAACCGGTAGGTCCGGGCGCCTCGGAGAAAGAGGGCGGTATTCGAGCCGATGGCCACCGAGAATCCCGCTTCATAGAGCCATTGAGAGAAGTTGATCCACTTGACCTCGGTTTCGATGGTGATCCCTCCGACAGGGACATCGGGCAGGGTCAGGCTGATCATCGCCAGGCGCCGATAGTCGCGGGTCTTGCCGATATAGCCTCCGAATCCCAGGCCGAGCGTGAAGTCCTTTTCGCGGAGCCGGAGGATACCCAGGACCTCGTTGACATCGAAGATGACGGGATTGTCGCGGGAAGTCTCGTGGCGGCATATGTGCCGGACGGCGGCTTCCAGGCTCCAGTTCCTCGGGAGCCGGCGTTCGAGACCGGTCGTCAGCCAGAAGTCCGAGGCCCCCCGCAATCGTCCGTTCAGCCGCTGGTCGTACATCAGCCCCGCGTTCCACCGCCAGGAGGGCGCCCCGAAGACGGGAGACGAGAACCTGAATGTCGGCCGGTAATACCGGCGTTCAAGGGAGTCGATGCCGATTTCCGCCCGGAAATCGGCCGTCCAGCGGGGCTTCGTGGACTTGTCCTCCGGCCGCGACGGACAGGGGATGGCCAGAGCTAGAATCGTAAAAATGGAGACAACGAGGAGGCGCTTCTTCAAGAAGCATTAGTAGCAGATTGAATGCGAAAAGGCAAGGCCTGACTCCCATGCCTTACGACCGGCGCGACCTGATGGCCGCGGCCAAAGGAGGGGCGGCAGGAGGCCGTCGAGCCTCGACAAAGCGCCTAATCTTCCGGCTTCTTCTTGTCTTCTTTTTCTTTCTTCGGCGGGGGCTGGGTCAGCGCGGACTTGAGCTTCTCGGCGAAGAACCCGAACTTCGACTCTTCCTTGGCGGCTTCTTTGGGCTCTTCCTTCTTCTCTTTCTTTTCCTTCTTGTCCTTGGCCTTGGCCCCGCGCAGGCGCTGCTCTTCGAGCCCCTCTTCCTTCTGTTTGATCGCCGTCAGGGCCTCCATCTCGGACTCTTCATCCGCGAGCTTCTCTTCGATAACCCTGCGCTCGCTCCTCTTCGGCCGCGGGCCCATCTCGCCCTCGAGCTTAAGTTTTTTCTTCTTGTGCGGTTTTTCCTTTTTGGTCACAGCACCGGCGGCCGCCTTGGCCTTTTCTTTCTCCGCGGCCCCGATGGCGGCCTGGGCCGCGGCGGGACCCGCCTGCTCGGCGGCTAGCTCTTCGGGCGCCTCCCTCGGCGGGACCTTCGGCCTGGGGACCTGAGGCGTCAAGTCGATGATCTCGGGCGCCCCGCCGGGGAAGGGCTCCTCTTCTTCCTCTTCCTCGAAGCCGATCGTCCCCGGCGGCAGGTAACGCTCGGTCCGGCCTTCGGCCGTAAACGTCTCCCCTTCCTCGGCGGGCGTCTCGAGGGAGACTTCCTCCGGGACGACGTCCAGTTCCGTATAAGGCTCCTGGTAGAAAAAGATCCCCTTCTTTTTCTCGGACTTAATGAACTCCGGCGTGTTGAGCAGGGTGAGTTCCACGTCCTCCTGGGTCGTTTGCTTGAGGACATCCACGAGATGGTAGGCCCTCAGGAAGTGCAGGGCGTGGCCCGGCGCCAGGACGGGGTCCTTGAAGATGAGGAACAGCAGGTCCTTGAGGTCGAGATCGCCGCGATGTTCATAGAGGGGCAGGAGGGCGGGCAGGGTCTCGCGGTCGATAAAGATGATCTTGTTGGGTTCGGCGAATGTAAACGCCTCTTCGCCGGCGCCGCCGAACTTGTCCTCTTTCGGGTCGTAGGTGACCTTCAGGGCCGCCAGCTTCTTCTTGGATTTTTTAATCCAAAAGTGGAATTGGGCGGGTCCCTTCTTCTCCATCGTCAGGCTGGCCCCCTGGGGGATGTTGTTCTTGACATAGTACTCCTGGAGTCCCAGGAAGTAGCTGGAGTTGGGGTAATAGAAAAGCGTGTACGTCTTCCCCTCTTCCGGTTCGGTGAAGGCGTATTCACGGGCGTGGGAAAGCCCCCTATTGAGGCTCCTCGGCACCTTGATCCCGCCCGAATAGATCTCGCGCCAGGTTAGATAGACCTTGATCGGGAAGTCCTGGACGGTGCTCATCTCCGGCTTCTCGAGCTCCTCGAGCTCGGGGAGCTTGGCCAGGGGGGCCGCAAGGGGCAGGCCCTCGGGCAGGGCGTTGAGGATCCGCTTGAGGTGCCATTTGCCCCAGCCGGAGAGGGACAGCGGGAGGAATTCCTTCTTATACTTCTTGTCGAGGACGTGATTGAGGCTCAGGCAGTTGATCTCGAAGAGGTCGTTCGAGGCCTCCAGGCCCAGGTGTTTTTTGACGAGCTCCTCGGTGGACGCGGACGCCCGGGTCCGCTCGAACTCGGTCTCCATCTCTTTGATCGTGGCCTCCAGGATTTCGACCCGTTTGGCCGTGAGCTGCCAGTTGTCGTTCCAGTTGAAGAGCGCCGGGGTCTTGAGGAGGGCGCTTCGGAGGCTCTTTTCCAGGGTCTTGATGTCCCTCTCCGTCATGGGGAGCTCGGTCAGTCTGGGGTCGCTCCCCTTTTCCAGGAGCTCGGGCACAAGGCCTTTGGCCTCCGTATTGGAGGGGAGAAGGATCTGGGTTCGAGTCTTCTTCATATAGTCGATGTATTTTCGGAAAACCCCGCCCCCCGTGTAATCCACCTCGAGCATCTCGCAGTTGAAGGCCCTGTAAAAGGCCTTGCCGACGACCTTGAGGATGACGGCCCCCCGGAAATGCTCGACGTTCTTGCTGCCGACATTCAAGGTCTCGTCGTATTCCTTGTAGATGACATCGCCGATCTCGTATCGGGCGTAGGGGTCATACCGTTTGACGTCCTGGGTCCGCTGGCCGGCCGTCTTCCGGAAGGCGAGCCTCTCAGCCAGGGCGTGCAGGGGGAGAGGCCGGGAGGTTTGGGTCAACTCCTTTTCGATGAGCGCCACGTCCTCCGGCGCGATGGTCGTGGTCAGGGCGTTTTCTGGATTATTCATGTTTTTCTTTTTTTCCCATCAGCAGGAGCATGATGACCTTCTGGACGTGGAGCCGGTTCTCCGCCTCGTCGTAAACGACGGAGTTCGGGGAATCGATGACCTCGTCTGTGACCTCGTCGCCGCGGTGGGCCGGCAGGCAGTGCATAAATAAGGCGTCGGATTTGGCGTGGGACATGAGTTTGGCGTTGACCTGATAGGGCGCGAAAATCCTGGCCCTTTTCTCTTTCTCGGCTTCCTGCCCCATGGAGGCCCAGACGTCCGTGTAGACGGCGTCGGCCCCGCTCACGGCCTCGGCCGCGTCTGCGGTGAGCTTCAGGCTGAAGCCCGTGGCCTCGCCATCCTCCAAGGCCTGCCGGATGATCTCCGGGTTGGGCTCGTAGCCGGCCGGTGTCGCGACGACCATTTTCGTTCCGGACTTGGCGGCCGCGAACATCAGGCTGTGGCAGACATTGTTGCCGTCGCCGACGTAGGTGAACGTCAGCCCGGTGCGGCCTTCCTTCTTCTCCCGGAGCGTGTAAAAGTCGGCCATGGCCTGGCAGGGGTGGAGGAGGTCGGTCAGGGCGTTGATCACGGGGATGCGGGTGCTTGCGGCCAGGTCCAGGATGATCTGGTGGGCGAAGGTCCGGAGCATGATGCCGTCGACCCAGCGCTCGAGGTTCTTGCCGACGTCGAAGATCCCTTCGCGCGATCCGAGCTGGATGTCGGACGGGGCCAGGTAGATCGCCTCGCCTCCGAGCTGGAGCATCCCGACCTCGAAGGTCATCCGCGTCCGGAGCGAGGGCTTCTGGAAGATCATGGCCAGGATCCGGTTCTTGAGCGATTTACGGAAGCGGTGCGGGTGTTTCTTCATGTTATCGGCCATGTTAAGGACCTGGTGGAACTCATCCGGGGTCAAGTCATGGATGCTGATAAAATCTTTTTGCATCATGTCCTCCTACCCTGTTGCGATGATCTTTGTCCCCGAGCGGTTGATGAGGGCGGCTTTGAGGTGGCTGGCCGTCGTGATCAGCACCTCTTCCCCTCCTGCTTCGATATACTCGATCGCGGCCCGGATCTTGGGTCCCATGGACCCGGGCGGGAACTGCCCGTCCTCGAGGTGTTTCCGGGCCTCGTCCACGGTCAGGACGGGCGCCTCCCTCTGGCCGGGCTTGCCGTAGTCGATGTAGACCCGCTCGATGGCCGTGAGGATGACGAACAGGTCCACCTTGACCTCGCGGGCGAGAAGGCTCGCCGCGTAGTCCTTGTCGATGACCGCCTCGACACCCCGGAACAGCCCGTTGCCGTCGATGATGACCGGGACGCCGCCCCCGCCGGCCGCGATGACGATCCGGCCGGCCTGGACCAAGTCCCGGATGATCCACTTGGGGACGACGTCGATGGGCTTCGGCGAGGGGACGACCTTGCGCCATCCCCGGCCGGCGTCCTCGACCATGGTCCATTTCTTCTCAATTTGGAGCTCGATGGCCCGCTCCTTGGTGTAGAACGGGCCCACGGGCTTGGTCGGTTTCTGGAAGGCCGGGTCATCCTTGTCGACAATGACCTGGCTCACGATCGAGGCCACTTCCTTATCCAGGGAATTCCGCCGCAGCTCGTTGATGAGAGCCTTCTCGAGCATGTAGCCCATGCTGCCCTCGGTCATGGCGTCGCCGACGTCGAGCGTGTAGGGAGGGACCTTGCCGGCGGCCGCCTCCATCTGGATGAGCAGGTTGCCGATCTGCGGGCCGTTCCCGTGGACAAGGATCAGCTCATAGCCCTTTTTTAGGACGTGGACCATGAGCTCGGCCGCCTTCTGGGCGTTCTTCTGCTGGTCCTCCTGCTGACCGTGCTTGTTGTCCGGCAGGAGGGCGTTGCCCCCGAAGGCGATCAGGGCGGTCTTACGCTTCATCAAAAACCTTTCAGAACGTCCTTGAGATTGGGTGATCCGATCTCCTCGAGTTCGTATCCGACACGCAGGATCGGCTGGCGGGCCGAGAGGACGCGGGTGATGTCGATCGGCGTCCCGCTGACGATGAGGTCGCAGTCGATCTTGGCGATCGTCTGGGCCAGTTCCTTCGTCTGCTTCTCGCCGTAGCCCATGGCCGGCAGAACCTTGTCCAGGTGGTCGTACTTCTGGAACGTCCGCTTGATGCTGCCGACGGCGTAGGGCCGGGGGTCGATGATCTCGGCCGCGCCGTACATCTGGGCGGCCACGATGCCGGCGCCGTACTTCATCCCGCCATGGGTCAGGGTCGGGCCGTCCTCGATGACCAGGACGCGCTTGCCGCGGATCCGCTCGCCCTTCTCGACCATGATCTTGGAATTGGCACGGATGATCGTCGCCTTGGGGTTGAACTTCCTGATATTGGCGATGACCAGGTCGACGCCCTCCTTCTTGGCCGTGTCCATCTTGTTGATGACGATGACGTCGGCCCGGC
>Ga0315284_10016747_pt1 | contig 10392 bp, 10 predicted proteins | sample YL17G09_16_MG_FD_203696 | JGI IMG/M metagenome (GOLD analysis project Ga0315284, IMG submission 203696) | Sediment microbial communities from Yellowstone Lake, YNP, Wyoming, USA - YL17G09_16 | ecosystem: Environmental > Aquatic > Freshwater > Lake > Sediment | place: USA: Wyoming | collected...
TATTTTATTGCTCCAACAATGACTATACAGACATTCTAAAAAGCCAAACACAGACTACTTATGCCATTATAAGAAGTTCCCGTTGCTTCTTCAATATTCGTTCACGAAATTTCCCGCACCACCTATTTTTCGCCCAATTCGGTTTTTCGTTCGCACGTTTTTTCTGCCCCCAAATTATACCCTTTCCATATCCATTTACAAACCCCATTTTTCCCTTCTTTTGGCAAGAGACAGTGCCGAACAAGAAAATTGACGTATCGACAGATTGACAATACAATATCTTAAAATCGACAGGAAAAAGTATGAAAATTGTTGCCGACCAGAATATACCGTTTGTGGAACAATGCTTCGCTCATCTGGGCGACGTGAAGTTATTGGCCGGAAGAAAAATTACGCCCGATACGGCCACCGACGCGGATGTGCTGCTGGTTCGCAGTGTTACTAAAGTCGATGAAAAGCTTCTGGCCGCCAGCCGGGTTAAATTTGTCGCCACGGCCACTATTGGTTTTGAACATATCGACCTCGATTACCTGAACCACAGAGATATTGGTTTTGCCTCCGCTCCGGGTTCCAACGCCAACAGTGTCGCCGAGTATATTATCGCGGCCTTACTTGCGCTGGGCAAAAAATACAAATTTCACCTGGCCGGCAAATCCATCGGCGTTATTGGCGTCGGCAACGTCGGCTCCAAGGTCGTCGCTAAATGCGCCATACTGGGAATGAAAACCATACTCAACGACCCGCCGCTGTCGCGCAAAACCGGTGACCCGAAATATCGTCCGCTGGATGAGGTCTTCGATTGCGATTTTGTTACTCTGCATACGCCGCTGACGAAAGAAGACCCGGACAAAACATATCACTTGGCCGACAATGTTTTTTTTGCCCGTCTTAAAAAAGGCGCGTTCTTCCTGAACACATCCCGCGGCCCGGTGATGGAAACCAACGCTCTTAAACAGGCGATGCGGGATAAAAAACTCGCCGGCGTCGTGCTGGATGTCTGGGAAAACGAACCCGACATTGACCCACAACTGCTGCAAAATGTGGATTTGTCCACGCCGCATATCGCAGGCTATTCTTTTGACGGCAAGGTCGCCGGCCTGATTATGATTTACAATACCGTCTGCAATTATTTCAAACTTAAGCCCGAACATACCCTACAGGATTTTCTGCCGCCGCCGAAGGTCTCCGAAATTCACATCACCCCTGAAGACCTCGCGCAGGACCAGGAACGAATTATCCACGATACGGTGCAGCAGGTTTATGTCATCAACCGCGATGATTTTAACACCCGTGAGATTCTATTGCAGGAGCCGGCCAAACGCGGCGAATTTTTTGACCTGCTGCGCGAAAACTATCCCCAGCGACGCGAGTTTCAGAATACGAGGGTTTTTCCGCCGGACGTCAATAGTTTATTGGCAAAGAAACTTTCCGGCATTGGATTTCAAATATGTCAAAGCAAATAAATCCGGTTCTGGAATGGCCGACGGGAAAACTGGATTTTTCCGCCGGCTGCCTCGTGATGGGCATTTTGAACGTCACGCCCGACTCGTTCGGCGACGGCGGGAAATACTACACAGCAGATAAGGCGATTCAGCACGGTCTGGAAATGGCTCGCGCCGGAGCTGCAATTATTGATATCGGCGCCGAATCCACTCGCCCCGGCTCACAGCCCGTCGATGCGGATGAGCAAATCCGCCGGGCTGTGCCGGTCATTCAGGCATTGCGGAAACAAACCGATATTGCCATTAGCATTGATACATATAATCCCGATGTTGCCCAAGCGGCTCTGGCCGCAGGGGCAAATATGATTAACGACATCACCGCCCTGTCCGACCCCAAAATGGCTAAGCCGGCATTGGAAAAACAAGTCCCGGTGATTCTAATGCACATCCAGGGAACGCCTGCGACAATGCAGCGGAATCCGCAGTACAATGATGTCGTTGCAGAAGTAAAACAATACCTGCTTGGACGCGCCAAATTTGCGGAACAGGCCGGCATCCTGAAAGAACGGATTTTCATTGACCCCGGCTTTGGTTTTGGCAAAACGACTGGGCATAACCTGTCGCTGTTGAAGCATCTGGATGAATTTGTGCAAACCGGCTATCGCGTACTGGTCGGAACCAGCCGAAAGCGTTTTATCGGGCAGATTACCGGCAAAGACTCCCCCGCCGACCGTGTTTTTGGCACTGCCGCGACCGTCGCTTTGGCTGTGCAGAAGGGAGCCTCGATTATCCGCGTCCACGACGTCGCAGAGATGATTGACGTTATCAAGACCACTAATGCGATAGTTCAGGCCGAATAATATGAGTATCATCCGAGCTTACCTGGATATTGAAACTACCGGCTGCAGCCGCTGGCGTCACGACCTGACCGTAATTGGCATTGCCATTGAGCGACGGGAAATGATGGACGTCGTCCAGCTTGTCGGCGAAAAAATTACGGATGTCAGAGTGATAAAAGCCCTGGCCGGCGTGGATATGCTTTATACCTACAATGGCCATCGTTTTGATTTGCCCTTTATCAAACACAGATTGGGTCTCGATTTGGAACGACACTTTCGTCATCGCGATTTGATGTACGACTGCTGGAAGAACAAGCTCAAAGGCGGCCTGAAGGTGGTAGAGACTAAACTCGGTATTATGCGGCAGACCAAAGGCATTGACGGCTGGATGGCCGTCCGTCTGTGGTGGGATTATGTCAATCATAACGACCGCGCCGCCCTGCAAACCCTGCTAACCTACAACCGCGAGGATGTGGTAAATTTGAAAACTCTCCGTCTCAAACTTGGCGTGGAGTAGGAAATGAGTTTCTCCTTCCACCCTATTTTGTATTTTCTTAAGCATCTTCCCCGGCTTTTTCCTTCTTCAAACACACCCAAAATAAAAACCGCCTCCCAAGCGTCCCCCCGCCGACGGCAAGTATTTCGTTTTTCTGTTTTTCCTGCCGGAGCCATGAGGTATAATACCTCCAAAATTATTACATAAACCCGAAAATTCAGGAGAATCGAAAAAATGGCCGAATATTCAGTCAGTCCAGCAGGCGAGAAGTTCCCCATTCCGCAAAAGGAAGAATATGCCGCCGAGTTGCAGCGCCTCGAAAAGCTTGCCGGCGCTGCCCGCGCCGAAGGCAAAGAAGTCGTCGTCGTGATGGGCGTCGGCTTCGTCGGAGCCGTTATGGCCGCCATCATTGCCGATACTGTGGATAAAAAGACTGGCAAGCCATCCAAGTTCGTCATCGGCTGCCAGCGCCCCAGCACGCGCAGCTATTGGAAGATTCCCCTGCTCAACAAAGGCGTCTCTCCCGTCAAGGCCGAGGACCCGCAAGTCGATCCCATGATCGCCCGCTGCGTCCTCGAGAAAAAAACCCTGACCGCCACTTACAACTCCGACTGCCTGAAGCTGGCTGACTGCGTCGTCGTCGATGTCCAGTGCGACTACGTCAAGCGCGACCTCGGCAATCTCCGCACCGGCCAGACCGACATGGCCGCCCTTGAGGATACTATGAAAACCATTGGTAAAAAGATTCCGCCCGACTGCCTCGTGCTCATCGAAACCACCGTCGCCCCCGGCACTACCGAATTCGTCGCCTGGCCCATCCTCAAAAAGGCCTTCAAAACCCGCGGCATCAACTCCGAGCCTCTGTTGTCCCACAGCTTTGAGCGCGTCATGCCCGGCCGGCAGTACGTCGCCTCCATCCGCGACTTCTGGCGCGTCTGCTCCGGCTGCAACGCCGAGGCCCGCGCCCGCGTCGAAAAATTCCTCCGCGAGGTCCTTAACACCAACGACTTCCCGCTGACCGTTATGGACCGCCCCATCGAATCCGAAACCACCAAGATCGTCGAGAACTCCTACCGCGCGACGATTTTGGCCTTCCTCGACGAGTGGTCCGTTTTCGCCGAACGCAACGGCGTTGACCTCATCAAGGTCATCAAGGCCATCAAAATGCGGCCGACCCACAGCAACATCATCTTCCCCGGCCCCGGCGTCGGAGGCTACTGCCTGCCAAAAGACGGCGGACTGGGCTACTGGGCCTACAAGCACCTGCTGGGCTTCGACGACGACATCTTCAAGATTACAACCGCTGCCATCGATATCAACGACACCCGCGGCCTACGCGCCGCTACGCTTACCCGTGACGCCCTCCGCAATATGGGTCGCTATATCGCCGGTGCCAATGTTCTGCTCTGCGGCGCCAGTTACCGGCAGGACGTCGCCGATACCAGATACAGCGGTTCGGAAATAGTTGTCCGCCGACTCACCGAGATGGGCGCTGATATGCGCGTACACGACCCCTACCTTGAGCACTGGTACGAGATCGAAAGTCAGGATACCTACCCCGCGCCCGGCCATTCATGGGCACGTTTCTTCCGCAACCAGGAGCACTTGCAGGATATCCGCGTCCAGTCCGATTTGGCCGCCGCGCTGAAAGGAACGGAGGCCATGATTCTCGCCGTGCCGCATGAGCCGTATCTGAATCTCGACCCCGACCAGATTGTTAAATGGGCCGGCGGCCCCCTGGCTGTCATTGACTGCTTCGGCATCCTCGACGACAACAAAATCCGCCGCTACTTCGAATTGGGCTGTGAGGTTAAGGCCTTAGGTCGCGGACATATTCAAAGAATAAAGGAGACTGTTAGAAGTAAGAAATAATCAATCGTCAATAGTCATTAATCAATTGAGCGGGCCTTGCCCGCGACTGGGGACACATCCAGCGCATCAAAGAGACTGTACGCAGCAAAAAGTAACCGATAAAATTTTGTTGAGACGGGCAGCGTAAAAAGAGTTGGTTAATGAATCGACTTTTTTAAAAGCCCCACTGTCCCGAATGGCGTTTCTTTAGTGCGGTTTTACCTTTGTTCTTCGGCTATAATCGCCATTTTTCATGCTTAAGGAAACGCCATTCTCCACTGTCCCCGGTTTTTTATTGTGACCCCTTATTTTTCTCTGTCGTCCACATCAGACCTGCGATTCGGTCTTTGGTTACAAACTCGACATGACCGTCCACAAAACTAACGTTGCAGCCGGGCTGGCCATCTTTATCATGCCGCAAGACAACCTCTTCCATGCCACCAATGCCGTTGCGGCCGAGGTTCGCCTCAAAGAACATCACCAGTTTCGCTGGTGTCTGACCGGGCTCAATCTCAAAAATAGTCTTGTTCATCGCATAGCTGAAAGACCCTTCCGAATCCAGCGGACAGTGAAAAGCTTTTTCAGTAAAGCTCCCGGGTTCTCGCAATATAAAATCGCACCATTGATTCGGCAATGGATATTTCCCATCATATCTACCCACATACATCAACATTGCGATTGACAAACCATTCAGATTGTGTTCGCATACCACCCGCCCGGCAATCATTCTTGTTTTTAATAATGCGGGAATTAAAATCGCTATGATTAAGGCAAAGATAGGAACAACAAAACCCCACATACTGTTTCTTAGACGCATAATAAATCCTCCCTTATGAAGTTAATTTAAAATGCCAAGTACATTTTTTACCTGTTATTCCTTTGTCAAGGTATGATGGCTATCATAGAGGATTTAAGGGGCTTTTTCAACAGCCCCACTGTTCCTTTTATTTCTCAATTTCTCTTTTGGGGCCTTCTTTTCCCTTGGTACATCCGTGGGAAAACAAAACCTTTTCACGCAAAACCATACAAAATTCGATAATCCGTAGTCCCTTGTTGCGACGGCGGGGGTTAAAACATCAGGCTGTCGGCAAAGATATCCTGAAAGTCGGGTCGGGAGGCCAGCTCCACATACTCTATCCGCCGGGCGAGGGTTTGGCAGTTTGCCCGGATGGTACGATTGAGCAGGATTTCCAATGCCCCGCCGCCTGCGGCGTTGCCGATAAAGTGAATTCGCTCAACCGGCACCTGCGGCAATAACCCAATCCGCAATGCGCTGGTTTTCTGGATATAATTGCCGAAGGCGCCTGCCAGAAGGAGTTTTTCAATCTGCGAATTTTTAATTCCAGCCGTTTTTTTCAAAATTCGAATGCCGGCCCGAATCGCCGCTTTGGCTAATTGAAGCTGCCGCACATCTGCCTGTGTCAGCAAAACGGGGTTTTGTCCATCCGCCAGCACAAACGCCGGCTGTCCTTCATACTCAATCACACGATTCAGCAGCGTCGGCGACAGTTTTCCGGCCAATTTTTCTTTTTCCACAAACCGCCCGGTAGAATCAATAATACCCAGCTGGACCAGCACCGCCAGTGCATCAATCAGGGCGCTTCCGCAAATGGAATGCGCCGTCCCGTCGCCGATGACGTCGATATCAATATCCGCATCCGGGCTGTCAATCACCACTCGCTGAATGGCGCCGTCCCTTGCCCTGCTGCCATAACGGATTTTTGCTCCTTCCAGCGCCGGCCCCGCAGCACAACTGGCGGTGTAGAATCTATCCTGATGGCACAACACCAGCTCGCTATTGGTACCGATATCCACCAGCAGCGTGGTTTGTTGTTCCGTACTCATCTCCGCCGCCACCGCCCCGGCCACAGTATCCGAACCGACAAAGCCGGCGATATTCTGTACCGTATGGAGATTGCCCTTTGGATGCAGCGTCAATCCGACCGATTGGGCGGCAACATCATACGCCTGGGTCGTATGCGGCAAATACGGGCTTTGGCCCAGTTGTGCAACGGGGAATTTCATCAGCAGATGGTTCATTGTGGTATTACCCACGGCGACCAGCTCATAAATCTGTTCGGTTTTGATTTTTGCCTCATCTGCGGCCTGCCGCAACATCTCGTTAAGGCAATCCATGATTGTCCGCTGCATCCAGTCCTGTCCCTGCGGTTCGGAAGCGAAATAAATCCGGCTGATGACGTCATCGCCGTGCTGATGCTGCGGATTGGCCGTGGAAACAGTAGCCAGAGTTTTGCCCGTCTGCAAATCCGCCAAATGCAGCACCACCGTCGTCGTCCCAATATCCACCGCTGCGCCGTACAAATGGCGGTGATTGCTCTTCTCCAGGCACACCATCTCCCAGCCTTGCGACTGATTATGGCAGGTAAAGTGAAGTACCGCTGTTGTTGCAGCGGCATCGTCGTCGGATGTGAAAGAAAAAGACGGCGGGATAAAAACCAATTCGCCGACGACGGAAGACAAGATATTTCGCAGTTCGTCAATGCTCGCAGGCGGTCTGGGCAGATTAACTTTCTTCCAGCATGGGTCAGCGGTGATTTTTTTCTCTCTGCCGTGGACGAGAATCTGCGGACGGTAATACCGACTGGTTCGTGGGATGGTTACGGTCAGGTCTTCGGTCACCTGAAACTGGCAGGCCATCGCCTCTTCGCCCGATGGTTCAAGGCGTACCCGGCATTTGCGGCACGTGCCTTTGCCGCCGCAGGGACTGACCAGCACAATATCCGCCTGGCCGGCGGTCTCAAACAGGGTCGCGCCGGAATGAATCCGGATCGTCCGGTGATCCGGAAGAAATTGAACGGTGAAATGTTCCATCTGTAAAATACCTGATAGGCATCATAATGCCGCGAGCAAAACGAAGCGAATTGTTATTGTCAAGGTACTTCGCCGCGACCCAACCCGACATTTTCATTCGGGAGCGGTATAAATCAAAAGAAAATGCAGAATTTTCCCCTCTCCAAAAATTCTGCACTTTCCGTCGATACAGCGCCCGCCTGCTCCGGTTAAACCAGGTTCACAGGCAGGTCTATCCTTTTTTGTCCTAATTTTTACACGTATTAGGTAATTTTATGACGTACTTTCCAGCGGGCCTTTCTCTTTTTGCTGCCGATTTTTCTTCTGCGTCTGGATTTTGCCATCAGCATCTCCCAAAAATCCTGGTCAATAAACTTTTTGCCAAACCATCATTGAGCGTTTAGTATATAGAATTATATTGGAATTGCAAGCGCCGGTCGTCAAAAAACTATGAACCGCGGATATACCCCAAAGGTATAATATGCCGTTTCAACAGACAATATCACCCATAAAGGACAAAACATTATGATCCAGTGCAAAGACTGCGAATTTTATCGTCAGGAAGCCGACGGCAGACGGGTCTTTATGTGCGACCCCTTTACCAGCATCAAAGAACCCGAATGCCTGGCCAAATGGCAGCTTCTGCGCCTCGACGTCATTGCGGCAGCCCAGAACAATATGGCCGCCGCACAAGCCCAAATGGCCCCCCTTCAGGACAAAATCCTCAAGTACATCAAACGCGAATTAGATGACATTGACGAGTCGGAAAAATGGAAAATTGACGAAGAAACCGACCCAAACACTCCTCCTTTTGATGAAAATGACCCTCCTGACTTTGGCGACAACCGAAAAGAAAACCATTAAGTCATTGCAGATAAAAGACTTACAAACTGGATTTTGTCGCAATAGAAATTGCGTTTCAAACGTCTGAAATAGCGGAACAAATGATAAATGGATTCGGAGCAGCTTAAACTCCTAATCGACAAGTGCAAAGCGGGACAGGCTGGGGCTTTTGACCAGCTCATTGCTTTGTACGCAGACCGTTGTTTTGGGTTTTTCTATCGGCTAAGCGGTCATCGTCAAACAGCCGAAGACCTGCTTAGTGAGCTATTTATAAAACTGGTGGAAAAAATTGGTTCCTGGGACGGCGGCTCGTTCGACAACTGGATATTCACCATCGCAGGCAATTTGTTCAAAGACTCTCTGCGGGCCGACTACCGTCGTAAAAGACTCCTGCAGGAAAAGGCTGAACAACTGCAAACGCAGGAAGAATCCGAGCCGAGAAACGACCTTGAGGACAAACTGCACTGGGCATTGAAACGGCTCGAACCGGAAATTGCCGAGTTAATTATGATGCGGTTTTACGCCGATTTCAGTTTCAAGGAATTGGCGAAAATGCGAAATGAACCCATTGGAACCACCCTCTGCAAGATGCACAGAGGACTGAAGAAACTCAGGGAAATAATGGAAGTCCCGGAAAAACAGAGGCCGATATGAAAGAATCCTACGAGGACATCCGAAAAATACTGGAACAGTTTATGAATACGCAAACTGCCGGGCAAATGGCAAAGGACATCCGGCAGGCCGACAGTCTGCTGTCCGCTGTTCCCGCGGCCAAGACGTCCGAAGAGACCCTTGCCGCAATTCGGGAAAAGGTTCATTGCCGGCTCGCTGCCTATAGAGTCCGCAACTTGCGCATCCGGATAGAAAAATATGTTGCGGCGGTCGCGGCAACGATTTTAATTGCCGTTCTGGTCGGTGTCTTTTTCAGGACGCATCAGCCCACAGGACAAAACCAGAGACCCCTGCCTCTCGCAGCCGCTTCTCTCTGGAACGACAGCTTTGCCGCCGATAATGACCCCGTCGGAGAACTGACAACAAAAGTCGAACAATTAACTGGACAGATCGATACGGTTAACCAGACCGCCACACAATGGCTGGAGGAGAATTCCGGCCTGACCGTGGAAATTGAAAACCTCGAAAAAATTGCCCTTAATGCGGATTTCTGGAAAGGATAAACCAATGAAAAGGATGTTTTTATTGACGATTTTTGCCGTTGTTCTCTGCTGCACCGTCTGGGGTCAGACGTCACAGCCGGCGCAGCCGGTTTCTCCGGTCAGTAATGATCCCTTCTGGCAGGAAGACCAGGGAGCCGAAAATTTTCCGAAAATGTCCGAAGAACGGATTACTCAGTTTCTCGAACAGATCCGTAAAGAAAATCCGGCCAGGGCCGATGAACTGGAAAAACTTCGCAAGGAAAAACCCGATGAATTCCGCACACAGTTCCGTGCCGAATTTATAAAGCAAATGCGGCAGCGACGGGAACGTCCGGGCGGCCCCGGAACCCCGCCGGGTCCTGAATCCGGACCCGGTCCCGGCGGCCCACAGGGACCGCTATCGCCCGGCCGAGCGGAACAGCCTGGACAGCCAAGACCGATGGGCGGACGCTGGGAACGAATGGAGAAAATGCACAACGACTTCATCGCCTGGCTGGAGAAGAATTATCCCGATCAGGCCGAGTCGCTGAAATCGCTTCAGGAAAAAAAACCGGAAGAATATATGCCTCGGGCAATGGAACTGATGCACCGTTATGAACCCATTATGCGGGCCGAGAAAGACAATCCCAAACTGGCCCAGGCGATGAAAGACGACCTCGAACTGCAAAAACAGCGCGACGCCCTGCTGCGCCAGATTCATTCCGCGACCGGCAAGGAAAGGGAAAAATTAATCGCCGAACTGAAAGATAATGTCTCCCGCCGGTTTGATGTAATTATGAGCAAAAAACAACTTCAGTACGATGACCTGAAAAAACGGCTGGAAGACCTGAAAAAGGAAGTCAAGACGCGGGAAGGCGAACTGGAAAAACTCAAGACCACCAAAGACAAGGCCGTGACTGAACATCTCAATGAACTGGTCAGCCAGGCTGAGAAAGTCCAGTGGGATTGATCTTCTA
>Ga0315284_10016748_pt1 | contig 10391 bp, 7 predicted proteins | sample YL17G09_16_MG_FD_203696 | JGI IMG/M metagenome (GOLD analysis project Ga0315284, IMG submission 203696) | Sediment microbial communities from Yellowstone Lake, YNP, Wyoming, USA - YL17G09_16 | ecosystem: Environmental > Aquatic > Freshwater > Lake > Sediment | place: USA: Wyoming | collected...
GTTCGGGGGGCGTTCCCATGACCAGTGATCGCGTCGTCCTCGTCCGGCTTCTTGATGTCGAACGAGAGTCCACGTACTTCCGCGCGGGGCAGGTTCCCGTGGAGGCGGGCGCCCACTGCGTCGTCGAGCACAGCGGCCCTCGCCTGGGCATCGTCATAGACCAGGTTGCCGCAGACGTGAAACTGAGTGACCAACTCGAGCCGATCCTTCGCGTCGCGACGGATGCCGACCTCGACGCGCACCGCTTCAATCAGGCGGACGCCGAGCGCACGCTCAAGTTGACGCGCGCGACCGTGGCCCGTCACGCGCTGCCCATGCACCTCATCGCCGCCGAGTACTCGCTCGATCGACGGCTCCTGCGCGTCTACTTCACCGCCCCGCATCGCGTCGACTTCCGCGACCTCTTGCGAGACCTTGCCAGCCAGTTCGGCACGCGCATGGAGCTCCGCCAGATGGGTCACCGCGACGAGACGAGACTGCGTGGAGGGTACGGGCGATGCGGAGTCGAGGTCTGCTGCCACCGCTTCCTTCGGGAGCCGAAGCCCGTGCCGATGGAGTACGCGTACGACCAGGAGCTGTTCGTTTCTCCCGAACGAATCACCGGAGTCTGCGGCCGCTTGATGTGTTGCCTCGCCTACGAGCGCGAGGCCTACTTGGCGGAACTGGCTGAGTTGCCGAAGCTCGGGTCGCAGGTCACCGTTGGCGACAAGCGGGGAAAGGTGATCGGCCACAGCATCTTCCGTCGGACGGTCACGGTCCTCACCGAGGATCGCGATCGGATCGAAGTGAACATCGCCGAACTCACGCCGTTTCCGACGCCGAAGGCGCCGAAGTGATCTCCCCTCCGACCGCCTGCACAGCCGCGACTTCGTCATTCGAGAATCGGCCCCGGACGCGCGCGCCGTCGGGAACGTAGTCGAGAACCTCCACGCGGTCCTTCGCTCGAAGGAACGCCAGCGACCGCAGCGCGGCGTACGGCACGCGCAGCACGAGCTCGCGATCTCCCGAATAGACGAGCGAAGCGACCCGCTCGCGCAACGCATCGAGGTGGCTGCCTTCCTTGGCGGAGATGGCCACGCCCTGGAATCCCAGGGGCGCGGACTCGCCGGCGACATCGATCTTGTTCAGAACGTTGAGAATCGGCGGCCGTTCGTCGCCCTTCGAGAATACCTCCTTCTCGAGCGTCTCCTCGACGGCGCGGTAGTCACCGGCAGCCGAGGGGCTGGCGACGTCCACCACATGGAGGATGAGGTCCGCATAGCGGGCCGCCTCGAGCGTCGCGGCGAAGGCCGGAACGAGTTGATGCGGCAAGTCACGGATGAAGCCGACGGTATCGATGAACAGCACCTCGCGCCCGGCCGCGACCGGCCCTCGGCGCACGAGGGTGTCGAGGGTGGCGAAGAGCTTGTCTTCGACGAAGGCATCCGCGCCGGCAAGCTGGTTGAGCAGCGTAGACTTCCCACTGTTCGTATACCCGACGAGGGCGACCTGCGGGAGGTCGCTCTTGCCGCGCAGCTTCCGTCGGACGGCGCGCTCTTCGGATGCGGTTCGCAGACGCTTCTCGATCGCATGGATCCGCCGCGTGACCTTGTTCCGATCGATCTCGAGCTTCGTTTCGCCGGGGCCGCGCGTCCCAATTCCGGCGCCGGCGTGCGTGAGAGCCTCTCCCCATCCTCGCAGCCGTGGCAGGAGGTAGCGGAGTTGGGCCAACTCCACCTGGAGCTTGGCCTCCTTTGTCGTTGCGCGCTGGGCGAAGATGTCGAGGATCAGCTGCGTGCGGTCGATGACCTTCCGTCCCAGCGCTTCCTCGAGGTTTCGCCCTTGGCCGGGGCTGAGGTCGTTGTTGAAGATGACGACATCGGCGCCCAATTCCTCTGCGGCAGCTCGCACTTCCTCGGTCTTTCCCTTGCCGATGAACGTCGCGCCGTCAGGCCGGAATCGGTTCTGCACAACGGTCGCCAGGGTGGGGATGCCCGCCGTGTCGGCAAGCGACTCGAGCTCAACGAGCAGGCCGGCGCTGTGGCCCTGAAGGTCGACGGCGACGAGAATCGCCCGCTCCGTGCCGTAGACGCGCGCGCGTGTTCCGAGGTAGTCCTCAACGAGCGGGCGCCGCTCTTCGTCATGCCTCTCTTCGTTCAATCTGCGCTCCTAGCGATTCCAGCTTGTCGGCCAGTCCTTCGTAGCCCCGCTCGATCTGATCGAGACCAGAGAGGGTGCTTGAGCCCTGCGCCGCGAGTGCGCCGAGGACGAGCGCGGCGCCGGCGCGGATGTCGGGAGCTTCCACGGCGGCTCCGCGGAGCGCACCCACTCCCGTGATCGTCGCCGTCCGGCCGTCGATGGCCATCTGCGCACCCATGGCCCGCATCCCCTCTACGTAGGTGAACCGGCCCTCGAACACGGTCTCGAGGATGCGGCTCGTCCCCACGGCCCCGCACAGCGCCGCCGCCGTCTGCGGATGAAGGTCCGTCGGAAACCCCGGGTGAGGCGCCGTCTTGATGTTGCTGCCCCGCGTTCCGCCCGGAGCAGACGCCGTCACGTCGGCGCCAGCGACCGCGATCTCGACACCCATGGCGCATAGGACCTCGAAGAAAGGCGCCAGGTGGTCCGGACGGACGTCGACGGCGGTCACCGAGCCGCGGGTCGCCACGCCGGCAAGAAGCAGCGTGCCCGCCTCGATGCGATCCGGAATCAGCGTATGCTCCGTCCCGTGGAGCTTCGCCTCGGCGACACGGATCGTGCGTCCCTCCACCTCGATCTCCGCACCCATCGCCCGCAGAAGCTCAATCAGGTCCAGCACTTCGGGCTCGACGGCCGCGTTCACAATTTCGGTCACGCCCGCCGCGAGCGTGCCGGTCATCAAGAGTTGCTCGGTCGCCCCGACGGACGGAAACGAGAACTCCACCCGAGCTCCGCGGAGACGGTCGGCACTCACCGTCACGGCGGACGCCGACTCCTCCACGTGCGCTCCGAGGGCACGCAGTCCCTGCAAGTGCAGGTCGACTGGGCGCGCGCCGATAGAACAGCCGCCGGGCAGAGGCACGACGGCTCGCCCCAGACGCCCAACCAGGGGACCCAGCACGAGAAACGAGGCCCTCATCTTCCGGACCGAGTACGGGCTCGCTGCGGCGGTGAGGGGCCCGTCCTCGGAGATGACCACGCTTCCTCCGTTCCGCACGACACGCTTTCCCAGGGCGCCGAGCGTGAACAGGATCGTGCTGACGTCGCGCAGTTGGGGAACCCGGTGGACAAGGATGGACTCGTCGGTGAGAAGAGACGCCACGCACGCCGGAAGGGCAGCATTCTTCGCCCCCTCGACGCGAACGCGCCCAACGAGTCTGCGGCCGCCTTCAACGATGAGAACGTCCATGAGTGACTAGGGCAGGAAGGAGACAGGATCTACGGGGAACTCGCCATTCCGCAACTCGAAGTGCAGGTGCGGGCCCGACGAGATGCCCGTGTTCCCCGAGATCGCCACGCGCTGACCTTTCTCCACGTACTGCCCTTTGTTGACGAGCGAGCTCTTGAGGTGCCCGTAGAGCGTGTAGAACCCTCCCGCATGCTCGAGAATGAGCACGTTGCCGTAGCCCGGTTGCTCGCCGTAGAAGTACACCTCGCCCCCCGCCGAAGCGTACACCGTCGTCCCTTCCGGAACGTCAAGATCGATTCCATCGTGGTGGTGCCGCATGTCGAGCACGGGATGTTGTCTCCATCCGAACGAAGACACAACCGCTCCCTGGAGCGGCCAGATGAACTGCGCCGTCGACCCGCGCGACAGCGTCGTCACCGTGTCCCAGAAGGCCGAGCTGGCTCCCGGGATCACGAGCCGCGCGCCAGCAAAGATCGTCGACGAGGACGAGATCCCGTTCGCTCCTGTGATCGCGTCGACCGATACGCCGTACGTCGCGGAGATGTCCGTCAGCGTCTGCCCGGACTTGATGGTGTGCACGAGCCCATTCCTCGCGGCATAGACCACTCGCCCGGCAGCCGGCGCCGCGGTGCCGTAGATCTGGTTACCGGCACGCAGATCCCTCACACTCACGCCCATCGAGGTGGCGAGGCTCTGAAGCGTCTCGCCCTGCTTGACGGTGTGCGAGACGATGCTCGCGTTCGACGACGTCGCGGTCGCCGCGGGCGTCGGCGTGGCGGCGGCTGGTTTCGATGTCGCCGGCGCGGTCACTGTCGATGGACTCGGCGACGCCGCGGAGCCGGAGGATGTCGGGAGGATGGCCTTGACCACGGAATCCACGTCGCTCGTCGCCGTCGTCGCCGCGGGCGGGGTAGTGGTGGCGCCACCCGTCGTGCCGACCGTCTGCCCGTCCGAAAGGACGGCGACCGGCTTGCCCTCGCGCTTCGTGCATCCGCTCCTCATGAGAAGGGGGATGACGATGGCCGCAACAACGATGAGTCCCACGATCAGCAGCCGATCCTTGCGGATCGGCTTGTCGCTCTGGCTCCCGTACCTCGTTTGGCTAGTCACCCTTCATCAGCTCGAGGAACTGCTCGTTGTCCCGGGTCCCCTCCATCTTCACCTTGATGAACTCCATCGCCGCCTGGAGGTCGTGCAACTCGCTGATCATCTTACGGAGGATCCACACGCGTTTCAATTCCTTCTCTCCGAGAAGCAGCTCTTCTTTACGGGTGCCGCTCTGCTCGATGTCGATCGCCGGGAAGATGCGGCGGTTCTGGAGATCGCGGTTCAAGACAAGCTCCATGTTGCCCGTCCCCTTGAACTCCTCGAACACAACCTGATCCAGCTTGCTCCCCGTGTCGACGAGCGCGGTGGCGATGATCGTCAGGCTCCCGCCCTCCTCGATGTTGCGGGCCGCGCCGAAGAACTCCTTCGGCTTGTACAGCGCCGTGGGATCCATTCCGCCCGACAAGAGCTTGCCCGAGGCCGGGATGGACAGGTTGTAGGCGCGCGCCAGGCGCGTGATCGAATCCATCAGAATCACGACGTCGTGACCCAGTTCAACGAGCCGCTTGGCGCGGTCGGTAACCAACTCGGCGACGCGCGTGTGGTGCTTCGGCTCCTGGTCAAACGTCGCCGCGACGACTTCCCCGTTCTTGATCGATCGCTTGAAGTCGGTGACTTCCTCCGGCCGCTCGTCGACGAGGAGGACAAACAGCTTGATGTCAGGATGGTTCGCGTTGATTCCGGCCGCGATCTTCTTCAACAGCGTCGTCTTTCCCGCCTTCGGGGGGGAGACGATGAGCCCGCGCTGCCCCTTCCCGATCGGGCAGAACAGGTCGATCATCCTCGTCGAGACCTCGCTGGGATCGTGCTCGAGCTTGAGGTGCTTGTCCGGATGGAGCGGCGTCAGGTCCTGGAACTGCACGCGGCGGCGAGACTCCTCCGGATCGTGATTGTTGACGGCGTCCGCCTTGAGGAGTGCGAAGTATCGTTCGTCGTTCTTCGGCCCGCGCACCGGGCCGCTGACGAGGTCCCCGTCGCGCAGGCTGAACCGCTTGATCTGCGAGGGGGAGATGTACACGTCGGCTTTGCCGGGAAGGCAGCTGTCGCTGCGCAGGAACCCGTACCCATCCGGATGCAATTCGAGAATCCCGTCCGTGAACTGAAGATCCTTCGCATTGGCCAACTCCGCCATGACCCCGCGCATGAGGTCGTCCCGAGAGATCTGGCGCGCGTCTGTGATCCCCAGCTTCTCGCCGTACTCCTCCAACTCATCGATCTTCTTCGCGCGGAGTTCTCTAACTTCCATGACTACTCACCTCGCAACTGCGCTCCATCGGGCGACCCTGTGCCGCTGCCCGCTCTCTACGGTGATCCCTCGACCTTCTCCACTCGCCGCGCGTGCCGACCCCCATCGAAATCCGCGCCAAGCCATGTTCGCACGATGCTTTCAGCCATCCCGCATCCCACGACGCGCGCCCCGAGGCAGAGCACGTTGGCGTCGTTGTGGCGCCGGCTCATTTCGGCAACGTACGGGTCGGAGCACGTCGCGGCGCGCATTCCACGATGCCGCCCAACGGCCATGGCCATCCCGATTCCCGTGCCGCAAATGAGAATCGCCCGCTCGGCGTCTCCCTTGCGCAACACGGCGGCGGCCGCCCGCGCGATGTCCGGGTAGTCCACCGAGTCCGTGGAGTCCGTCCCGACGTCGATCACGCTATGCTCCGCTAGAACCGTCTCCTGGAGCGCCACCTTCAGTGCCACCCCGGTATGGTCGCATCCGATAACGATCCTCATCTACACCCTCTTGAACAGCCACTTGATCATGTCGCCGTACATCCGGAAGCGGTCGAGGAGCCCCTTGGCGAGTCCGCGTTTCTCTTCTTTGAGGACGTGGGTCACGCCGGCGAGCTTCACGTACTCCTTCCGCCACCCTTCTCGCGCCGCCAATCGCGACAGCGCGATCTCGATCCCGAAGTTCATCTCGTGCACATTCTCTTTGGCTCGCTCCCACAATCGCCTTGGGAGAACGCGCTGCCCCGATGCGTAGGGGTTGATCTTCTGCGCCAGATCGGTGTTTCGCCGCCCGTCGGAGAAGACGCCCACCGCCATGTCAAGGTCCCCGTCGACGTAGGCGCGGATCAACTGATCCACATGTTCGGTCCGCAAGCCGACGAGGTCCGCGTCGAGGAACAGGAACACGTCGTTCTTCGCCACGGAAACTCCGGCATCGAGAGCCGACGCCTTCCCACGGTTCTCCGGCAGCCGAATCACCCGCACCGGAAACCGCCCGGCCTCGTCGGCTGTCGCATCTTCGGAGCCATCGTCGACGACGATGATCTCATCCACGAGAGTGCTTGCAAGGATCGGCTCAAGAACGGCCCTGATACGACCGGCCTCGTTGTACGCGGGTACCACCACGGAGATAGCCATCAAGCCTTGAGTTCTGTGAATCGTAAGCGCTGAAGATTGTTTGTGTGGCGATCATTCTACCGGCCTGGAGAGCTCAAGTCAATTCTGGGCCGGATCCCTCGAACCAGCGAGCCGCTTCGCGGGCGGCGTCCCGTGCCGACGCCACGCTCTCGACCCGCACCGGCAGCGCTTCTGCGAATCGTCGTCCGTACGCCTTGGTCCGAATGCGGTCGTCCGTCAGAATGACCACTCCGCGGTCTGCCCTAGTGCGAATCAGGCGCCCAACGCCCTGGCGCAATCGGAGCACTGCCTGCGGCAACGCCAGATCGAGGAACGCGTCCTTCCCGCGGCGGCTCAACTCGAGGGACAGAGCGGCAAACACGGGGTCGGTCGGAACGGCAAACGGAAGGCGCGTCACGACCACGTACTCGAGTTCCTCTCCGGGCAAGTCGATACCTTCCCAGAAGCTGTCGGTCCCAAGGAGAATCATGCCCTGCGGCTCCCGACGAAACCGCTCCAGGAGGGCGGTGCGCGATCCGTCGACTCCCTGCGCCAGAGTAGGGACTCGGTCGTGGATCCGCTTTCGCACCTCGAACAGGAGGTCGTACGACGTGAAGAGGACCAGGCCGTTCCTGCCGAGTACCCGGTGAAGCTCGACGAGAAGCGAGGCGACCGCGTCCGCGTACGCCCCGGGATCGGCCAGCACGGAGGGGAGACCCGAGGGCAACAGGATGCGCATCAGGTTCTCGTACTGGAAGGGACTCTCTACGACGGCGGTGCGGACGGGATCGAACGCATGTGGCAATCCTAGGCTCTCTTTGAGGTACGTGAAGTCTCCACCGAGCGACAGCGTCGCCGACGTGAGGATCATGGACTCGATCCCTTGATAGACGCGCGCCTCCAGGATCGGAGCCACATCAAGCGGCGTGACGTGAAGCGCGAGTCGGCCGAACTCCCATTCGTACCAGTGGACCGTGTTGTCCGCCGCGGGCGCCGCAAGCACATCGCAGACGTGAACGAGTTCGCCGATCGCCGCCAGACCGCCCTCCCCTTCGCGCGCGAGCTCCGGCTCGTCGCGCACTCGCTCGATGGTCTCCTCAACGAGGATCTCCCATCGCCGCAACGCGCTTCGCAGCGCCGCTAACTCCTCCGCCACGGCAGACAGCTCTGGAAGGGATCCTCGCCGATCGTCGACGATCCGCGTCGCGACAGCCTGCACGACACGTACCGCCAAGCTGCGGACGAGCGCCGTTGCCTCACCCGCCGCGGCCGCATGGCTCTGTTCCGGCGGCAAGGATAGACGATCGAACCACCCGTGGCGGCGCCCACTCCGCCCAGGCCCGAGCTCGTCGACCACGCGCTCGACGCGGGCCTCTGACAACGTGGCGGTAAAGGCGAGCCGCGCCGTCGCCTCGAACGCGTGGGCTTCGTCCACGATGAGGCGCGTGTACTTGCCGAGAACCACGCCGCCCGCCGCGGCGTCGCTCAGCAGGAGCGAGTGATTCACCACCACAAGGTCGGCCTTTCGAGCCAGCCGGCGCGCGCGGATCGAGAAGCACTCGTCGACGTGCGGACAAAACGAGCCGGCGCAGCTTGTCGGCGAATCGCTGAGGCGGGACCACAACTCGCGCGCGTCGTCCTGGGCGAGAAACGCGCTGTTCTCCTCGATGTCCCCCGTCTTCGTATCGAAGACCCAGCGGCCGAGCGAGGCCAACGACGTCAGCCGTTCCCGCTCGAGGCCGTCGCTCATTTCCTGCACCAGGATCTCCCATCGCCGCAGGCAGAGGTAGTTCTCCCGACCCTTGAGAAGCGCCGTCGCCACCTCAGAACTCATCAGCGAAGCGAGGAAGGGGAGGTCCTTGCGGAAGATCTGTTCCTGGAGCTGCTTTGTCCGCGTGCAGACGACAACCCGCGACGCTCGCTCCGCTTCCAGGTGGACGAGGGCCGGCACGAGGTAGGCGAACGTCTTCCCCGTTCCCGGGCCTGCCTCGACGCACAGCGCGCCGCCGACGCGCAGGGTCTCCGCCACCGCCCCCGACATGTCAAGCTGACCCCAGCGCACCTCGTGTGTGGGGAGCTGCCGTGCAATGAGCCCGTTCGGTCCGAGCACGTCGTCCACCGCGGTCCAGCCCCGCTCTTTCTTGGGTGCCGCAGCCGACCGCGAGATCCCTTCCTCCTCGGGCTCCGCCGGAATCGGTAGAGTGGCGAGGCCGAGCAGAAGATCCTGGACGGCCCCACCGCACAGGTAGGCGAGGAGTTGGAGCATTTCTCGGTCGAGGGTTGCCGCCTCGGTCACCACGCAGCGAAGGAGCTTCCCAACCGACACGGCCGCCGCCTCCGAACGATGTGCGATGCCGCGCGCCGCGCAGGCGGATGCAAGGCCATGGTCCGGTTCGCAGGGAAACAGGCCGCGGTACAAGAGAGAAAGGTCGAGGTTCGGGATTCCATGCTCCACGGCCTCGCCGAAGGTCACGCGAAGGACCGTCGGGTCGTTCGGGAGCGCAGCTTTCCGAACGTGAGCGCCTTCGCGGAAGAACGCGGAGCCGTCCCCCGCGATCGCCACGAACTGACCGAGGCCGAGCGCGCTCCATGGAATGTCCATCAGCGGGGTCTTGCGGCCCCGCACACCGCGGAAGCTGTCACGTCCCCAAGAGCGGGCGTACCGAATCTCATCTCTTCCCCTCCAGGCCGGCAGCCCACGCACCGTCGCGGGCTTGCCCGACTGCCCCGAGATCGTCTCACGTGCAGTCTGGGGACGACGCGGCAGATCAGGTCACCGAATCGCCCACCCTCTGGACAGCTCCCGTCAGCGCTGACGCGGACGCCCGCAGGATCGTCACCAGAGCGAGCTCCCCTACGTCGACCTCTCCCTCCACGACGATCGTGCGGTGATCGTCGGCACGGCCGAAGTGTCGTCCGCCGTCCGCCTCTCCCTCCACAAGCACAATTAAGGTTCGGCCGACGAAGCGCGCGTTCTCCTCCGCAGCGATCGCCCGCTCGACCTCGAGAACCCTCGCCAGACGCCGCTCCTTCTCGTCGCGCGAGACGTCATCGGGCAGTTCGGCCGCCCGCGTCAGGGGGCGGGGCGAGTACTTCGCCGCGTAGATGGAGCCAAATCGAACCTCCCGAACCATGCCGAGCGTCTCCTCGAACTCGCTCGCGGTTTCCCCAGGGAATCCGACGATCAGGTCGGTCGTCAGGTTGATCCCCGGAAGGGTCCGCCGCGCCGTCTCGGCGATCCGAAAGAAGCTGTCTCGCCCGTAGCCACGGTTCATCGCGCCGAGCACTCGATCCGATCCCGACTGGAGGGCGAGATGGAGGTGGCGACACACGTTGGCGTGTCCGGCCATGACGTCGAGGATCTCCTGCGTCATGTCCCGCGGATGTGAGCTGGTGAAGCGGATGCGCGCCGGCCCCACGGCAGACACGCGTTCGAGAAGCCGCGCGAAGTTGCCGACAGCGGGCCTGTCCCTTCCGTACGCATTCACGTTCTGCCCAAGGAGCAGGACCTCTCGATGGCCGCCTGCGACCACGCTCTGCACCTCGGCCAGGATGGCCTCCAGATCCC
>Ga0315284_10016749_pt1 | contig 10390 bp, 8 predicted proteins | sample YL17G09_16_MG_FD_203696 | JGI IMG/M metagenome (GOLD analysis project Ga0315284, IMG submission 203696) | Sediment microbial communities from Yellowstone Lake, YNP, Wyoming, USA - YL17G09_16 | ecosystem: Environmental > Aquatic > Freshwater > Lake > Sediment | place: USA: Wyoming | collected...
ATGTCAAGCGGGAGAACAAATGGCCGGATGTTCTCATGGTTGATAATTCATTCAGTATTTTCGGTGGGCGTATAGATCGAAGCGAAGTAAATAGCCTGATTGAAGTTCGATCATGGAACATGGATTCACTCCAGGTGTTTTGCATTGATGCATATCTCGATCTCATCGTGCTCAAGGATATACGCGAGACGAACAATAAATATAACCTGTCTGGTGAGGTTATAAAGTTGAGCATCCCAGAGGAGATGTATGCGCTCAAGATTGCCGAACTCTACAACCGTCCGAGCTTTGTGAAGGAGCCCGGGCTTGATGAAGAGTGAAATCAGGCGTGCTTCGCACACCCCCCGCCGCGCAGCGGCAAACACCCACGAGTCCTAAAACTTAAACATGACGACTCTCTACTTTACTAATGGACGAGTTTGGTCGTCCACTTGACAAGGAACATGTTGTGATGCTCGTGCCGCACCACGGCGCAGGGTTTGAAGAAACCCTGGTATTTACGACTCTCAAGAAGGCGAAACGGGTGTGGACCGTTCTTGAGAACCGTGATTGTGTTGAAATTCGTGAACTCACGTTTGATATTGATTTGGATGCTTGGATTTATTGATCCAGTAGTTAAGCGGAGTCCCTCGCGCCTGTAAATTTCAATTGACTCCTTTGTTTGTTTGTGGGTTTTGATTGTGGTAGGTCTTCGTCGGTACTGTGATACCAACGCTCGTTCACATGTGCCCTCCACGGCATTCCAAGTCTATCCAGAGCTTTCCGACAGATGACACATGGAAGTGAAACTCCTGGAAGTCCATCCTTTCGAATACGTTGAACGATAATGGGTCCAAATTTCCTGTAGCTCCAGGAAACGAAACGGGACGGCGACACTCCTTCTCGCCTCGCTTGGTGTTGAAGTCGAGCGATGAGACGACGCTCTGCACAGCAGCTGCAATTACTTGGCGTGGGCCCATACGGGACACCGATTGTGCGACAGTGGTCCGGAGACACTGCACACAATGTACATTGTTTTATAATGCAGCGAGTCGTTTAAGTCCTTACAGTCCACGATGAAACACGAGTCCGCCGACCATCTACGTCGGCCTCGGAGTTTCCTCCTTGACTTTACAGTCCACACCCGCAGCTTGAACGTGCCGTCTTGGCTCCGTAGAAGAATTGCCATAGTAGGTGAGTCAAAATGACAAACACAAGGGCGTGCAGAAGAAGACCACCGATCCTGGGAACACCTTCTCCTGTGGCGATCCAGCCGCCGAGCACCGTGCGGGTCAGCTCAAACGCCTGAGGGCTGGCGATGGCGACGAACGTGGCAAAGGGAATGATCTTCTTGACGGGATCCATTTGATAAAAGTTTAGAAATTAATTAAAGAATGGGAGTAATCAGTTCAAGTCGTCTATTGTTAACAGCCTGGTTGATACGACCTCTGTTAGCGTTATTTGGTGCATTTTTGTATCTCTGATTATTTTTCACTTTGTTGAGATTTTCACGAGTATTATATTTTGCGATGTTCTGAATCAATTTAGAGACGTTATTGACCACTGCAACCTCTGCGTTTTGTACAGCAGGTGTAACCGGTTCCGAGGTTGGCAGTGTGTTGACTACAGTCTCTGCAGCATTTTCAGCTTGTATCATTTTTTGATTCGCTACGACAGCCTGCTCGTTCGCTTTATTTGCATGGTTGTTGTTAGTTGGTGTTGGTGCCACTGCAGCGACAGCAGTTGCGCGTGCTGCATTCGACTGTGCTTGTGCGTTCACGCGAATGGCTTTGGCGTACTTTAGAACGTGCTGGTTTGCAATCTTGTTCAGTGCAGTCTGAAGATTTGCTGTAGCCGTATTAAGTTGGGTCTGGTTAAACTTCTTTTTGTTAGCATTTGCCACTGGGGCTGGAGCGGTTCTGCGAAACCGAGCGAACATCGTTACTAAAGACGCACAAAAAAAGCGCGAGTCTCGGGAGTCGCTCTGAGTCCACGGCACCACAGACTTAAAGCAAAGCGATGTATGAAAGATAGAACAAACTCAATGGCTTCTTTCACTGTCCGTCGCATCTCCGACTTTTCTGCTTCCGATGTCACCTTCTCTGCCGTCCGCAAGAACACTATGGGCGGCAAGGTGGTCTACCTGAACGGCTCCGGCAACTCCAAGCTCCTCTTCCAGCTCCCTCAGCTCCGCGCTCCGTACGGACTGAGCACGTACACCGACGCGGCGTCCGGCAAGACGTCTTACTCCCTGAGCCTGTCTCTGGACAACCCCGAGATTGCCGCCAAGTTCAAGGAGCTGGACGAGAAGGTGGTTGACTTTGTGCACTCCAACTCGGTCACCTGCCTGGGCAAGCAGTACAACAAGGAGGTGATGAAGGAGGCGCTGTACAAGTCCCCCATGGCTCCAGGCAAGGGTGAGTACGCCCCGACCCTGAAGCTGAAGATGATGACTGGCACCAACGGCGACTTTACCGCCGAGGCGTACGACTCGACCCGTAAGCTGCTCAAGCTGACTCCGGACAGCCTGGAGAAGGGTCAGGGTGTGCTGACCATCGTAGAGATTAACCAGATTTGGTTCATCGACAACAAGTTTGGTATCAGCGTGCGTCTCCAGCAGATGCTCCTGGCACCGACCAACAAGCTGAAGGGTTTCGGCTTCATCGACCAGCCTGCGGTAGAGGCGACCCCCAGTGATACAGTGGACGACGAGGATGAGATTGTGGACGACGAGGAGGCTGACGTATGACTTGTAAAAATACCACCATTCACAGAGTGACATATTTTAAAATTTTTTCTACTGCATTTCCATCCCCATATTCAAACCCCTGTTCATATGAAGGTACATTTATATCGATATTTATAGGATTAATAACACACCTTGATGAATGAATAGATTTACGTTCTGTACATCCACGTAAAACATATATGTGCTTTCCAAGAAAATTCGCTTCTTCCTGGATACCACCTGAATCTGTAATGACACACGTACATGATGAAAGAACTTTGATAAGTTTCTTGTGTGATAATGGTTCCGTGATTTTCAAATTCGTTCCGTGTTCGTGTACAATACTTTTCAACTCTGGGTTTGCATGGAGTAAAAAAATGAAATCATAATCCGGGTGTTGTTGCGCGAGTGTATCAAGACGTTGAATGAGTGTTTTGTATTGATCCCAATTTTCACGTCTATGAAGAGTCACAAGTACATGCTTTTCATGGGTAATAGGAATATTATACGAATTGACAAGGTCCAGAATCGTATTTCCAACAATATAAATTTCTCCATGTGTTTTTTCAGCGCCGAGATTATGCGACTCGATAATAGAAGGACACAAATGGATCGATACGAATCGTGAAATCATTTGACGATACGACTCTTCTGGCCATGGATTTTCATTATCATATGTTCGCATCCCAGCTTCGAGATGAATACACACCTTTTTCATCTGATACGCGCACAGCAGTGAGTAAAAACAAGATGCCGTATCCCCTTGTGCAATAACGTGTGTACAATGCGTGATGTGCCGTGGGAGTTGTTCGAGTACCGACGAACCAATGTCAGATAGCCGATGACTTTTTTTGTTCACGTTGACTACATGATGAGGATATCCTTCATCTTCGGTAAAATTTTCATGTTGATTGATGCGAATAACAACAGGCTTTATGCGGTCAATAAGTGACTTGAGTTTTAAAAATTCGGGTCGAGTCCCATATACAACCGCAGTTATAATTTGTTTCTTCACATATGTTATCTCGTAGTGATTCCATAGAACCTCATTTACCTTTGTGTAATATGAGTTCAAGTAATTCATAAGTGCGTCTCGTTTTTCACCAAGTTGTTTGTGAAGTTCTATTGAAATGCAGTCAATTGCAGATAAATCCTTGTTCATAAGAAGTCCATATTCACCACATTCAATGTCAATCTTCATGTAGTCAATCTTTCCACCGACCATTTGAATGATATCTTCAATAGATATCGTCTCAACAGGATGCTTTTCATCTGTCCATTCAGGGTGATTTATTATAGAACACGACCCGTGGTCGTTTGACACGTGTTTTTTAATGTACACGCGTTCGTGTGACTTATCAAACCCTGCCAAATGAAATACCTTCACGTTTGGAAAATTCTTTGTATTTTCTCGACATTTCAAATAATTTTCATAACATGCTTCGAAACAATAGACTTGTTCAAATTTTGCGTGATGCTCTATTGTGAATGTACCTATATTGGAGCCCATATCGACGCATACTTTTTTATCTATACTTGGTGGAATCACATAATTTCCATGACGTGGCGAATTATCTACAATCCCAAACATATATTGGGTTGTAATTCGAACAATCTTCCATGAATGTTCACCATATACTTTAAAAGGTTCGTTGCTAAAACTTAGCAATTCGTAATCGAAGTGTTTATCGAGCTCTTCTCCGAAACTCTCATAATGATTAAAATCATCGACGAGTATGATCGTACCTGGTTTTACACAAGACCGCAATTTGGAAAACCAGTGCTTCCGCTTTTCCCCATTTGGTCCATCAATTAAAACGAGATCGAACACGACTCCGTGATTAATCTCAATTTGTTCTATATCGTCTGCGTTATATAACACGGTTGTAATGTCCTTTATATTAGGGTTATATGTATGGTCTGTTTCGTATACATAGTAACTTGATGGTTTCAAGAGGTTAAAAATCTTGCGTGTCGAATCACCCGCACCAAACTCCAAGATGTTCATGTCTTGTCGTGTATGCTTAAAAAGTTCATTCATCTCCTTTTGTGTGTACGACCAGCCTCCATTAAACTCCATTATGTCATTATAGTCTTTATCCTTTAACGGTCTGATAAAGTTAAAACTCTTTATGAAAATAATGAGGTTTCACGTTCTCGCAATTCCCCACACGATAACGAACAAAGAATACGTAGCATGCGCATTTACACAAAAAATTGTAAAATTTTGTAAAATGATGTCACAACGTGGGCATGAAATAATACACTACGGTCACGAGGACTCTGAAGTCACGACTACAGAACACGTGACAGTAGTTCATCGCGATGAATATAACATAGTTTTTGGAGACTATGACTGGCGTAAAGAACCATTTCGATACAGTATTGATAACGAAGTATGTAAAATTTTTAACGAACGGTGCATCAGAGAAATAGAACAACGAAAACGTCGTGGAGATTTTTTACTTGCGTGGTGGGGTGTAGGTCACAAAACTATATGCGATGCGCATAAGGATTTGATAGTCGTTGAGCCTGGAATTGGGTACGCAGAATCATTTGCACCGTTTCGTGTATATGAATCGTATGCAATCATGCATGCACATCTAGGAGTCGAACATGTTATTACAGCTGGTAATATCAATTGGTATCATGCTGTTATTCCAAACTATTTTGATCCGGATGATTTCGAATACCAGGAGAACAAGCAGGATTACTTTTTATTTGTAGGACGGATAGGTCACGGGAAAGGAGTTGATATTGCTATTGATGTTACTCGTCAACTTGGAGCTCGTCTTGTTATAGGGGGGCAAGGTGGACCTGAGAATCTAAACCTGACGCAGTGGCCCCCACATGTTGAATATGTCGGGTATGTGGATACAGAGAAGAGAAAAAAGCTTATGAAGAACGCCAAGGGGTTTTTTCTTCTTTCGATGTTTGCTGAGCCTTTTGGTGGAGCTGCTGTTGAAAGTATGTTTTCCGGAACTCCTGTTATTACAACTGACTGGGGTGCTTTTAGTGAAACTGTTCTTCATGGGACAACTGGCTTTCGGTGTAGAACTATGGATCATATCGCATGGGCTGCCCGTAACATACATTCGATCCGCCCAAAAGCGTGTCGTGAATGGGCTGAAAACAACTATTCACTTGAGAGAGTTACATGTATGTACGAAGAATATTTCAGTATGATACATAATGTATGGTACAACTCTGGGTGGAGTTTCATTGACAACAAACGGACTCAACTTGATTGGTTGAATAAAGTATACCCATTGTCGACACAATCTCCCATACGTATCGATGTTGAAGGAGATTCAAATGATCATCTTCACATGATTTTTGAAAAGGTGTACAATAATGAACCAGTATCTCTCATTCGTCCAAGTGACGGTGAATATATGATCTTACGTGGTGAGAAATTTACAGGTATAGACAAGTGGGCGCCAAATGAACAAATAAAATCTGAACTTCATAAAACTCTCTCTCAACTTCACCCTGATATATATGTCGGTTTACCGTGTCCCGGGTGTTCAACCGATATGGTTCAATACTATACGAAAAACTACAACTTCAAAAAGGTTACATATGCGTGTATCTTTTGTAATAAAAATTACAAAGCAACCATTAGACACCTTCACCGCATAAAAAGTCCATTATATTATATTGGGTCTGGGACAAAGGAATGTTCAATTGTAACTGAAAGATATGTTATAGACGAAAAATTAGTCGAACACTGGACAGAGGAGCACCTGAGAGACATTGAGCAATGGATTATTCAGCGCGAAGGTGTATTTTTGTTTTCAATGGGTCCTTTGGCAAAAATAATGATTCCGCGTATTTTTAATATCAAGCCAAATGGACAATATATAGATATTGGATCAGCTCTAGATACATTCGTTAAAGAACACCCATATCTTCGTCCTTATAATAGTGTACCAGACCACGACGACACGAAGATCATATGCTCGCATACACATGGTCACACCCATAAAAATCCAGATATTACATGTATTCTTAATGTTTTTCGTCGTCCTCATTTAATACATGAACAAATACAAGCCATTCAAAGACAAACCGTACAACCAGTTAAAATTATTATATGGGTAGCTGGATCTGACGTTCCAGACAATATTCCAGATGACGTGACTGTCATTCACACAAAAGAAAACTTTGGTGTGTGGGGTCGGTTTGGGATCGCTCAACTTGCAACTACAAAATACACGTGTGTTTTTGATGATGATACAATACCTGGCTCAAAGTGGCTTGAAAATTGTTATGATACTATACGTGAAGTGAATGGACTCATTGGTACAATCGGTTTGAGATTTAGCAGTGGCGATATATATACATTTACACGACGATATGGTTGGGATTCGCCAAGCAACGAAATTCATCAGGTTGACATAGTTGGTCATTCTTGGTTCTTCAAGACTGAATGGCTTCATCATTTATGGTCAGTGACACCAAACTATTCAATCATGCCAACGTGCGGCGAAGACATGTCATTTTCATATGCACTTCAAAAAGCGCATATCGACACATATGTTCCTCCACATCCATCGAATGACATTGAAATGTTTGGAAGCATTCCTGACAAAGCATGGAAATACGGTACAGATGAAAACGCAACCTCTCTAAACGCTACAGATAAGTTCAATCGAGCGTATAAACATCTTCGTGAAAAGGGCTTTAAAGTTATGTTAGATGACTCTATATGACGATACCCGATTGCATCGATAAGAAAGTATGTGTCACTCTTGAAGCAGAAGAGTATCCATTTGAGAAAACATATTCTTTACACGGGGGGTTCCCGTTACGACTTGGTCAAACGTCTGGACAGGTTATAGATGGTGCATTGACAATTACCGTTGAAGACCTTGTAAAAATCACTGGACGTATTAATTATTTGAAAATACCTTCGTGCGAACATCTTATTGGAAAAGACTTGTCTGAAGTGGACTGTATTGCAACGTCTCCAGCTGGAGATATACCACATTTTACATATATTCCAACTGATAAGGTATATTTGCATGAACGATTCTTCGAAAAGAAGGTTTTGTTTGTGACGGCTTTTAAGAATATTCGGCGCGACACATGGGGTCGACCTGTTGAAGAATACTTTGCGTGGTACGAACACCTCAAAAGAGCCATGAGTCCTCTTATTTGTTTTTCCGACGAAGTCGATGGAGCTTTTCCGTTTGAAGAAAATAAAACATTCTTTACACTCATTGATCGAGACCGCGAATGCATGGAAAGTGAATCATACAAGAAATGTATGGCTGACAGAATACACTATCCGGAACATTCTCGGCCAGAGTATACATCAATGACACACACCAAAGTGAACTTTGTTGCTCGAGCAGCACGCATGTTTCCAGAATATACACACTACATTTGGATAGACTTTGGATATTTTCGATCAGAGGATACTATCCCTGATAGTTGGCTTTTAGCGCCGCTCCTAGGAAAACGAATCCATTTTGCGTTGTTTGGTGATCTTCCATTTTTCACGTCACCAAAAGAAATTTGTCAATCGGGCTCAAACTTTATTCAAGGCGGGTTGTTCACAGTACCGCGGGAACTTACTGACTGGGTAGAAATACAATACCGACGTTCACTCGATACATTTTATCACGCTGGATTTGCAGATGATGAACAAGCTATATTCTTACATATTCAGACGCGTTTCCCGAAAGTGTTCGAATTTCATAAAATTAACGAATGGTTTGGGATTCGAAAGTTGTACAGCTTAAAAAGAACAACTTAAAGATTTACATGAGGTTTCATGTACCCAGTATACATTACAACGTCACTTCGAAAGAGAACACTGTATGCGCTTTTACGCAGCAAATTGTGAATTTCTGTGCAATGATGACTCGTCGTGGACACCATGTTTTTCACTACGGTGACACGCACTCTACTATTGAATGTACCGAAAATGTATCTATTACGCGCCACCAAAGCTATGATCATACAGTTACAGCGGCGCAGTTTGGTCCCGATGATGAATTCAATGCTCTTGTTGCACAAGAAATTCAGAAAAGGCGTATTGTAGGGGATTTTTTATTGTGTTTCTGGGGTATAGGGCATAAATCAATTGCAGATCATTTTAAAAATGATCCATATATTGTTGTTGTCGAGCCATCCATAGGGTACAAGGAATGTTTTGCTGATTTCAGAGTATACACATCATATGCTCTTTTACACTCACATATTACGGATATAAATGAGCAAATGCCTGCATACCACACTGTTATACCATGTTCAATTGATACTGATGATTTTGAACCGAGAATTAAAAAAGATGACTATTTCTTATTTCTTGGTCGACTCAATTTTGATAAGGGTATTGATTTGGCTATACAAGTGACTGAAACCACTGGACAAAAGTTGGTGGTGGCTGGACCCGGTGGACAGTTTAGAGAATGGCCTTCGCACGTAGAATACGTAGGGTGCGCAGATTTGAAACAACGCAAAAAACTCATGGCGGGCGCAAAGGCAACGTTGTTCTTGACACTGTACATGGAACCATTCGGTTGTGTGATGGCGGAGAGTCTCATGTCTGGAACTCCTGTTATTTCATTTGACTGGGGAGCACCGAGTGAAAATATAATTCACGGTGTCACTGGGTTTAGATGTCGAAATATAGATCACATCGCATGGGCTATTCAAAATATAGATGCGATTAATCCAGCGGATTGCTATTCGTGGGCACGAACAAACTACTCATTTGATAAAATTGCATCCATGTATGAAGAATACTTTTTATCAATTATTGATGTGTATGTCGGAAAAGGATTTTATCACATCAACAAAAACAGAAAACAACTTTCGTGGCTTGAAAAAGGATTTACACCAAAAAATACATCGTATGAAAATCCTACGTTTATATCAGAGACTGTGAAAAACGGTGTTCCTATCAAATTTGAATGTGAGCGTCAAAACAGAGATTTGAGATTTTTTTTGAGTAATTATCAAGATTGGAAAAAGGATACGTTTCAAGATTTTGAAAAAGTCACGGACAAAAATAAGACGGCTATTGATCTAGGTGCATGGATAGGAACAACAAGTTTATGGCTCGCACGGCATTTTAATCACGTCGTATCAGTCGAATGTGATCCAGTTTCAATTGAGCGTCTTCGAAAGAATGTACAGATTAATGACATTGATAACATAACAATCATACCACACCCAGTAAGTCATTCTGAACGTCTCGTTACAATTGGTCCACGTGAAGAGCTTTCGTATGGATGTAACGTAAATACAGGAACTTCTATAAATTACATAAAAGACGAAAAAACAACTTTGTTTGACAGTACGACCAAAACAACTACGTTAAAACACATTATGAAAGGTTTCAACGATGTATCTTTTATAAAATGTGACATAGAAGGTCACGAAGAGAATATAATTGAAGAGGTTTTTGCAGTTGGTGTACCTGTTCATTTGAGTTTCCATATACCATGGTGGAAAGATCAGAATGTTCATAGATTTGATTCTATATTTGAACGTTTCACATACGAAGGGGATATTTCTGGTTTTTGTGAAATCTTGTTCCTTCCAAAAATAAATACATTGTGATGTTTGCCTCTACGACTATACGTTTGTTTCTAAAATATAGTGAGATAGTAGGTGGATGTATTCGATTAAGAACACGGGTTACAAATGCAACCAAGAAGGTCCAAC
>Ga0315284_10016751_pt1 | contig 10389 bp, 6 predicted proteins | sample YL17G09_16_MG_FD_203696 | JGI IMG/M metagenome (GOLD analysis project Ga0315284, IMG submission 203696) | Sediment microbial communities from Yellowstone Lake, YNP, Wyoming, USA - YL17G09_16 | ecosystem: Environmental > Aquatic > Freshwater > Lake > Sediment | place: USA: Wyoming | collected...
GCTTTGTCTCCTCGGCGGATCAGACCTACCCTACACGCAACTCCAGGTCTTCCTGCCCTCACGTGGGAAACTAGTTGCCGGGCCGTCCCTCAACTTCCCGACTTCAGAAATGCAGGTCGGACTGGCCGCCGTAGAAGTGCGGGACTTGGTCGGCGATGGAAACGAGTGCTTCATATCCCGTGAACCTTTCAGCTTCGGACCCGAGAGCGGGGGAGCCCATTACTTGATCCGAAGAATCGAAGACGGCGAGCTCAAGGTGCTTTGGAAAGTCCCGATCGAGTTTCGTAATCTCGCCTTGTTTCCGCCCAACCCCGAGGTGGCCGAACCTCCGGAAGATAACATTGGAGCACCCGGGACCATCAGCCGGGCCAGCATCGAGTTCCGCGCGCGCGGGAATGTGAGCCAGCCAGTGTGGAAAGGCAAGGTCGAGTTTTACGTCTTCGGCCGAGAAAAGCCGGTGCAATCCGTGTCTATAGAAAGAGTGTGTCCCTGGGACGGCAAGAAGTTTGCGCCGCTGCGTTAGCGCCGCCGTCCAGGATGTCGCGGTCTTGCTTCATCCCATCACGACGTTATCTTTGACCGCAGTCGACCCTGCAATCGCAAGGACGAATTGATGAACGACCCTCGTAGTTCCTCCTCGCAAGGAGTTGAAGCGAGCAAGGCCGGGCCGGCGCTCCGTCCCACACGGGTCCGCTGGCGGATCATGGCGCTGGTGCTCATCATCTCCGCGCTCACCTACCTGGACCGGCTGAACCTGAGCATCGCGGGAAAATTCATTCAGGACGAATACCGATTCAGCACTCAGACCATGGGCTGGATCCTAAGCGCGTTCGTGCTCGGCTACGCGCTTTTCCAGGTGCCCGCCGGCCGGTTTGGGGACCGTTATGGCCCGCGCGGCGTCATAACCTGGGCGATTCTGTGGTGGTCGGCTTTTACCGCGGCGACGGCCATTGCGCCGCGGCTGCCACTGGTCGGATGGTTTGGTTTGGCTTGGTCGTTCGTCATCGTTCGCTTTCTAGTTGGCATGGGCGAAGCCGCGGCCTACCCCAACTCTAGCAAGATCGTCGCGTTCTGGATGGGGGCAAGTCATCGTGGCGTTGGAAGCAGCCTGATCTTCACCGGCATCGGCGTGGGCGGCGCCCTGACGCCGACGCTCATTGCCTGGGTCATGCAGCGCTGGGGCTGGAGAATCTCCTTCTACCTCTGCGCGTCGCTGGGAATCATTGTGGCTGCAGTTTGGCGCTTTTATGCCACGGACCACCCCGAAGACCATCCCCACGTGAACACGGCGGAACTCGAGGTGATTCGGGCTGGCCTTACCCCGGCCAGGCGTGACGCCCAACTCACCAATCCTGGCCAACGCCTTCCCTGGAGTAAAATCTTTTCCAGCCTCTCGGTCTGGGGCTTAATCCTCAGTTATGCCTGTATTGCGTACCCAGCTTACATTTATTACACGTGGTTCTACATCTACCTGGTGCGGGTGCGCGGCCTCACGCTCATGCAGGCAGGCCTTTGGGGCTCGACTCCGTTTCTGGCCATCATGCTGCTGGCACCCCTGGGGGGCTGGGCGTCGGACCGCCTGGCCGCCAGGATCGGGAAGCGGCGGGGGCGGCAATCCGCTGTATGGCTGGGCGTTGCGTGTTCGGCAACGTTGCTTTGGGCCGGTGCGCACACTGCGAACAATACGCTCGCCATACTGCTGTTGGCGGGTGCCGCCGGCTTTAACCTCTTTGCCACCGCGAGCTGGTGGGCGGCTTGCATCGACCTCACCCGAAACTACTCCGGTTCTCTCTCCGGGCTTATGAACATGTGCGGAAACCTGGGCGGCTGGCTGGCCCCGATCGGCACCGCCTTCATCGCCACGCGGCTCGGTTGGACTGAGGCTTTGGATTTTGCAGCGCTGCTGACGCTGGCCGCCGGAGTACTTTGGATCCTGGTGAACGCTGCGCACAACCTGGAAGCAGATTAGCCAGAACCAGACAATAGGAACGTTGCCTGACAGACCCCACAAGGAAATGGGAAACAGAAGTCACGTGCTATAATCGCCTCGTTCTATCCTGATCTTTGTCCCGCGCCGCGGGAAGTCGACGGCACACAGAATCTGAGACTTCCGCCGAAAGGTCCCTCCATGGAAGAGAGCCTGCTTCCCCTGTTCCCTCTCGAGGTCGTACTTCTGCCGGAAGAACTGCTTCCCCTGCAGATATTTGAGGACCGCTACAAGCTGATGATAGGCGCGCGACTCGACGCCAAAGCGGCGAACGCCCCCGACCAGGAGTTTGGCGTGATCTTTGCCAGGGAGCAGGAAATTCAAACCCTAGGATGCACGGCGGCCATCGTCAACGTGACGCGCAAATATTCTGATGGACGCTTCGAAATTCTGGCGATAGGCCGGCGGCGCTTCGAAATCCTCTTCACCCGCGAGGAAAAGCCTTACCTGGAGGGTGCTGTCGTTTTCTTTGATGACGAAGGCGGCGCTGACACGCCTTCAGAAGAAGACGCCCAGCATGCCATCGAGCACTTTCGCGCAACCATGCAGCTATTGCACAAAACCACCAGCATTCCCATCCATCTGCCCCGCCCTTACCGCCACCTCTCCTTTCGCATGGCCGGCCCGCTTCCCTTGGATGCCGACTTCAAACAGCAACTCCTTTCAATTCGTAACGAGACCGAACGCCTGCGCCGAGTCCGGCGTACCATGGACGCCTTGATCGCCCATTTTGACCTGCTGCAGAAAGCCCAGGAGAAGGCCGGCGGCAACGGCGACCTGCACGGCAAGAGCTGAGCAGTAGGGAGCTTTTCCCCGTAGCGTCCACCTTTAGGTGGGCATGCTTCAGCACGCGCAGTGTTCGCCACCTACTGCAGCGATTTTTCAGATTTACTCTCAATGGAAAAGCCGCAGGGTCAAGGGCAGACCCTGCGCTATACTCTACACTCATTCCATCCATTGGTGTATCATTCGGGCAAACCCGTAATCGGTATTGCTGACCTGCTTAGGAGGTGACCGTGAGATTCTTTGTGGTGCTTTTGGTTTTGGTCTTCGCCACCGCGGGGCTGGCGCAAGCCCCGTCGGGGGCGCAGAAACCACTGGCGAAGGACCAAGTCATCGCCCTGGTAAAGGCGGGGATGGACAATGAGGAGCTGACAAAGCGGGTCCAAGAACGTGGCATTGACTTCGAGCTGACCGACGATTACCTCCAGGCCCTGCGCCAGGCAGGAGCCCAGGACGTACTCATCAAGGCTCTGCGCGCCATAAAGCCGCAGCCGCTAAGTGGGGAACAGGTGCTGCAACTGGTGGCGGGCGGTGTGCCCAGCCAGCGCGCGGCGGCGCTGGTGAAGCAGCGCGCAATCGATTTCATGCCTGACGAGAAGTATCTCGATACCCTGCGCTTGGCGGGCGCGGAAGAGGTGCTTCTCGCTGCGCTGCGTGCGGCGGGGGAGGCGGCGACGGCGGAAATGGTGGTCGTAACCTCACCGAACGCCGAGGTGTATCTGGATGGCGAACTCAAGGGCCGGGCCAATGCGCAAGGTGAATTGGCGGTGAACTCCAAGCTCGGCGCCCATACGCTGAAAGTTTCGCTCGCGGGGAAGAAAGACTTCCAGCAGAGCGTGACGCTCGCCAGCGTGCAAGCGGCGAAAATCGAGGCACGGCTCGTGGACGCGCCGGGAAGCATAAGGCTGCGAACACTTGCTGGCGCCAGCATCTCCTTGGACGGTGCGAGCCGGGGAAGCGCCGACGCCGGCGGGGAGCTTATGCTGGCCGAGGTTTCCCCCGGAGCGCATGAGGTGCGGGTTTCAGCGCGGGGCAAAAAGGATTACCGCCAAACCGTGACGGTGCTTGCCGGGCAAGAGAGCCGAATGGAAGCTAGGCTGGAGGATGTTCCTCCAGCGCCCGGCACGGTGCGGGAGAACCCGAAAGACAGCCTCAAGTATGTGTGGATTCCTCCGGGGACGTTCCAGATGGGCTGCTCGCCGGGGGACAGCGCGTGTGGTGCTCAGGAGAACCCTTCCCATCAGGTGAGAATCACGAAGGGTTTCTGGATGGGGCAGACGGAGGTAACGGTTGGGGCGTACAAGCGCTTTGCCCGAGAGACTGGCAGCGGGATGCCACCCGAAGCGACTGGGTTCAAGAAACGTGCGCTCAATCCGGGATGGAGCAATGACCAGATGCCGATTGTGAACGTCAAGTGGAATGATGCGAAGGCTTATTGCCGCTGGGCGGGTGGTCGCCTGCCGACGGAGGCGGAGTGGGAATATGCAGCGCGGGCGGGAAGCACCGAGGCGCGTTACGGGGCTTTGGGCGACGTGGCTTGGTATGCAGACAACAGCGGCCGTGGGTTCCATGAAGTTAGCCAGAAGCGCCCGAATGCCTTCAATCTCTATGACATGCTGGGAAACGTCTGGGAATTGGTGAGCGACTGGTATGCTGAGAGCTACTATCAGGCCAGCCCCGCCCTCGACCCAGCGGGCCCTGCCAGTGGACAATCCCCCGTTCTGCGTGGCGGGTCCTGGTACTTCTGCGGTCCCGCGCGCATTCGGGTATCGGTACGCACCCCGACCGACCCCGCCGACTGGACCGTCAACTTCTGGGGGTTTCGCTGTGGTGGGGAAGTGTTTAATCCTTGATCCTTTTTCCTTTTCCCTTGACGTTCTGAAGCGACGTAGAGACGCCCCGCTGGGGCGTCTCAAAACGCAAGACGTAGAGACGGCCCGGTGGGCCGTCTCAGGAAACGAGACGTTCCACCGGAACGTCTCTACGGCAGCCATTGCAGAACTGCACCTTCGTAGCAGGCTTAGCGAACCGTTTGCTGATAGGCCTTGGGGCGGAGTGCGCTGGTTTCCGAAAAGACTGGGACGGGTGGCCAGCCAGCCGGAAAGCGGGAGCTAGCTCCCGCCGCGAAAAAGCGGAAGCAAGCTTCCGCACTCCAAAGATGCATTCCCGTTATGGGAAATTTCCGCTAGAATGGCCTGCCGGTTATTGGGGTGGAGCGTCGACACCGTCGAGGGACGGCAGCGGGCGCAGGCCATGCGCCCCTACCTGACAGGTAATCTCTTTTTGCCGAGTGGGTGCGCCGTGCGCCGCGGCGTGGTGGGCAATGTCCTTAGAACGCTTGGTGGTCGTGGGTGGGGTAGCCGCGGGGCTTAGCGCCGCCAGCCGCGCCCGCCGCGTCAATCCGCACCTCGAGATCTGGGTTTACGAAAAAGGCCCGGACATTTCCTACTCGGCCTGCGGGTTTCCCCATCTGATATCCGGTCAGGTGAAGGAAGCCGATGCCCTGCGCGTTTACTCACCCGAGTTCTTCCGTACCGAACGCAACATCCAGGTGTTTACGCAATACGAAGTCACCGAAGTGCTCGTCAGTCACCGGCGTATCAATGTCGTCAAGGTGCGAGGCGGTGCGCCGCAGGAAGTCCACTTCGATCGCCTGATTCTGGCCACCGGGGGCGAGCCCGATGTGCCTTCCCTCACCGGGCTTGACCTGCGCGGAGTTTTCAGCGTCAATGATTTTCAGTCCACGCTGGGGCTGAAACACTATCTCGAATCCGAGCGCCCCTCGCGGGCCAGTGTTGTCGGGGGTGGCTATATCGGCCTCGAGATGGCGGACGCGCTCGCGGCCCGTGGTCTCAAGGTGACGGTGCTGGAACGCTCGACAGCTCTATGTGAGACCACCGAAGCTGAGATCGTCGGCCTTATCGAATTGGAGTTGGCCGAACACGGGGTCCACCTCGTCAAGAACGCGACGGTGGCAGGCCTCGCGGGGGACAAACAAGGTCGCATTCAGAGCGTCTGTTCCGACCAGGGTGAGACGGAGACGGACTGCGTTATTTTGGCCACCGGTGTGCGTCCGCGCGTGAAGCTGGCGATAGACGCTGGCCTGCGAATCGGACCCACGGGCGCCATGGCTGTGAATGAATTCATGGAGACGAGCGAGGCTTCGGTGTTCGCGGCCGGCGATTGTGTGGAGACCACCCACCTGGTCAGTGGGCGTCCGGCTTACCTTCCGCGCGGCACGACGGCCAACAAGCAGGGGCGCGTGGCCGGAGAAAATGCCGCCGGCCGACGGGCTCGCTTTCCCGGCGCGGTGGGGACCGCCGCCTGCAAGGTCTTCTCGCTGGAGGTCGCCCGGACTGGTTTAAGTTCCCAGGAAGCTCAAGAGGTTGGATTCCAGGCCTGCGCGGCGACCATCAAGGCTCCGTCGCACGCTCGCTACCTCGGCGGGAAAGACGTTCTGGTCAAACTCGTGGCTGATCACTTATCAGGGCGCTTGCTCGGCGCCCAGATGGTAGGAAGCGAGGGCGTCGCGAAGCGGATCGACATCTTTGCCACGGCACTGCAGGCGCGCATGACCGTCGAACAACTCGCGCAACTTGACCTCAGCTATGCTCCGCCCTTCTCGACCACCTGGGACCCGATCCTGATTGCGGCCCAAGAGATGCTGCGGGAGCTGCGCCGATGACCGCCCTGGCAGCTCCTTAACCGCGTGTACGTGACAAAACCGCCCGTGACGATATTTGCTATAATGTACGCAGCCTCCACTAAGGGGAACGCGGGATATGTTGACGGCTGGTAAATCGGCGCCGAATTGGGAATTGAGCAGTACGGATGGTAGGAAATACTCTTTGAAGGACGGCCTCACCAGGGGTCCGACGGTGCTGGCGTTCTTCAAAGTCGAATGTCCCATTTGCCAGTACACTTTTCCTTTTCTGGAGCGGCTCTACCGGCAACTGAAAGCCAAAGGCGTGCAGATCTGGGGAATCTCCCAGGACGACCAGCGTGCTACTCAGCGTTTTGCCAAGGAGTACGGCATTACTTTCCCCATGCTCATCGACGATTATCCGTACGAGACCTCCCGCAATTACCGGCTGGAATATGTGCCCAGCGTTTTCCTGATCGGACCGGACAGTAAGATCACTATGGCGAGCGAAGGCTTCTGCAAAGCAGACCTGCTGGCCATCCAGAAAGCCCTTGCCCAGCCGCACGCGGTTATGCCGCCGGAGTTGTTCCAACCACGCGAGCGCATTCCCGAATACCGGCCTGGTTGAGGGTCCAAGAGCTAGGCTTGGTCCAAGCCTACGGAAGCAGATTTCGGCTGTCAGGTTTCGGTGTCGGGTCTGAAACGTGCCTACTTATATCTCACCGGATTCTTCGCCTAATTCCCATGCCAGTTTCTTGTGTTTAGGAGGCTTGCGTTTGCGGGTCTCATGAAGCTTGGTGGGAGGTGGCGCACCGATTTTCGCCCGCGCCTGCCGCTTGACTTCCTTCGCGGCGCTGAATGGCTTAATGGTTCGTGGTTTCCTCGGGCTCATCAGCGAACCTCTTCCCCGGCAGCACCCCATCCTGCGTAGGAGTGCTCTAACGGGGGGGCACGGCGTCACGCAGCGGGGCGACTCTTCCTTGCTCCATCCTGTGCGGCCAAAGGAATTTGGCGGAAGTGTGTCGGAATCGAACCGACCGATCCCGCTAAGCAGGATCCGCAGGATTTGAAGTCCCGGACGGACACCAGCCCGCATGCACTTCCACCCTCGAGTATAACTTTTTTCTCATGTTGAGGTTAAAGCAAGTTCGGGAATCTTATTCTGATCCATCTCCAGGACGATTGGGGCCGGATTTGTGACCATTTCTATCGTTTCAAAATTGCCTCGCGCCATATTATCAACCGGGTTACACCCGCTGAGACCATTCTCAATCTTCTGGCCAGCCAGCCACAAATCCTCTTCCGAAGTGATGTCGTAACGGTGTAGCAGCGTGCCCCTGTAGTGCCGGTCGAGGGCAAGCTCTGCTTGCCTGACCGGCGACGTCGCTGGCCCGGCGGCGTCCCCCGCTCCGCAGGGGCGCTTGCTTGCCACGGCCCCGTCGCATTTGTAGGGGCTAGCCATGCCCCCGGCCTATGGCAGCGGGCAAACGCTAACAGATAGTCTCATCTGCAGGCCCTTGAATGCCGATCTTTCCTAGGTAGCAGGGGCGTTGAGCACGTCGCCGAAGGCGAAACTGGAGAATACTAAGGCAAATACTAAAACGCGGAACGAAAGGTACCCTGCTGCCGGCTTACGAGCACGGCGACTGCGTTAAAGTCGAATTCAAGGACGAGCGCACTGGCGAAAGCGAATGGCGCTGGGTGCTTGTAGCCCATTGCGATGAGGACAAGCACGCTGTCTTTGGCAGGTTAGACAACGAGCCTCTCATAAACACCGACTTAAAACTCGCCCAAGAATTGGCCGTCAGCTACGACTTGATCCGGGACGTTTGGAAGCAGGGACCAACACCATAAGTTCCCCCACCGGTCCAGACCGAAAGGGTCTACGCCAGTCATGCGACGTCGCGTCGGGGTTTCCCCCCCTCCCCTCACGTCAGACTAATCAAGAAGGTACATAGAGGTCTTATGCTGACCTCTATGTACCCACCTACCTAGGTTATCAAGGGGCGGAAAAGGCCCGAGGATCCCGCTTGACAAGGCACGGATGGATTGGCTAGCTTGTTCATCCATCGGGCTTGTTCTCTTAAGCTCCACTGTTATGAGGAACTGTGCTTCCACTTAACAAAGATCGGCATCGGTTTCCACCGACGCTGCAATCATCTGTGTCCAGTCTTCCTTTTGCAGAGACCCGGGAGAGTCAGCTACTTATTCTACTTCGCGCAAGGCACGTTGCGGAGGTTTTTGGACATTCTTGTCTACAAGGAGCCGTGGCATGAAAAATCGAAGGCCAGCAATCAGTTATGATGTCAGCAGGCGCAGCTTCCTCAAGACCGCGGGGGCAGGACTGCTCGCTGCGAAGGCGGGCGAAGCGGAGACCGCGCTGGGGGGGGCCGCACCGGGGGAATCCGCTGTGCGGTTCGTGCCCCGCGAGGGGCTGACGCGAATCTCACCGAACCTGTATCTATTGCGGGATACCTGCAACGTCTATGTGCTGAAGGACGGTGCCCGCGCCCTGCTGATCGATTTCGGTTCAGGGCACGTACTGAAGCTCCTGGGACAGATTGGGGTCACGCAGGTGGAGGGCATCCTGCACACGCACCACCACCGCGACCAGTGCCAGGGCGATGCGCGCGCCGCCGCCCAGCGCATCCCCATCCATGTTCCGGCTCACGAGCGGCACCTGTTCGAGGATGCGGAGAACTTCTGGCGCAATCGGCGCGTTTTCCACCTGTATTACGTGCGGAATGATTTCTTCACCCTGACGCGCAATGTCCCGGTGGCCGAGGTGCTGCGTGACTACGAAACCTTCCGTTGGGGACCCTACGAATTTCTGGTTTTCCCGACGCCCGGCCATACCCTCGGCTCGATCAGCTTGGTGGGTCAGGTGGATGGGAAGAAGGTTGCCTTCTCCGGTGACGTGATCCATTCGCCGGGCAAGGTCGTGAACCTGTACGAGCTCCAATACCAGTACGGAAGCACGGACGGCGTGGACTTTGCCATCTTTTCGCTGAGCAAGTTGCGCGAGTTGGGGCCGGAACTGGTCTGTCCGTCGCACGGGGAGCCGATGCCGGGTCCCGCAACGGGGATGACGGAATTAATTGGAAAGTTACGGGGTTGGTACGAAGCGTACTCGCCCGGCGCGGCCCTGACGGTGGAGAATAAACCCTTCGCCGTGACTCCGCACCTGATTTGTGCGCACCAGACCACCTCAACTTTCTACGCCTTGATCAGCGACAGTGGCAAGGCCCTGTTTCTGGATTACGGCTCGGCGAGCGGCAACTTCTTTAGTTCTTTCGGCAACTTCTTTAATTCTTTTATTGCGGCTACTGCCCTCAATGATCGAATGCGCTTCGTGGAGCACACTATCCCGGAGCTGAAAGCGCGATATGGCTTGAAGTCCGTGGACATCGTGATGCCCAGCCACATGCATGACGATCACCTGAACGGCTTTCCGCATCTGGTCCGGCACTATGGACCGAAGGTGTGGTGTTACGAAAACATGGTGGACGTCCTGCAGAATCCTCGCGGGTACAATCTGGGGTGCATCCTGGCAGAGCCCATCAAAGTCGATCGGTCGTTCCGACACGGGGAGAGGTTTAAGTGGGAGGAATTCGAGTTTACGGTTTGCCACTCGCCGGGACACACCGAGTATCAAATGGCCATGTTTGCCGATATCGATGGCGCGCGGGTGGCGTTCACCGGGGACGCGCTATTCCCCTCAAGCCTTTTCGGCGGTCCGGCGGTCCCTCAACTTCGCCACAACCTGATATTCCGTAACTGGGTGGAGAGCGACAGCCACGTAAAATCGATCCGGAACATCCTCGATCACCAACCCACCCTGATTGCTCCGGGCCACGGCAAGCCGTTCTTGAGCAACAAAGAGGACCTGGAAGATTTGAAGCGGCGGCTGGATGATCAGCAGGAGTACTTCCGGAATGTGATCGCCGACCCGGACTGCAACTTCGGGCTTAATCCA
>Ga0315284_10016752_pt1 | contig 10389 bp, 8 predicted proteins | sample YL17G09_16_MG_FD_203696 | JGI IMG/M metagenome (GOLD analysis project Ga0315284, IMG submission 203696) | Sediment microbial communities from Yellowstone Lake, YNP, Wyoming, USA - YL17G09_16 | ecosystem: Environmental > Aquatic > Freshwater > Lake > Sediment | place: USA: Wyoming | collected...
GCGCTGGTCGCGCGAGAGGTAGAGCGAGACGGCGCGGGTCCAGGGGAGGACGTCGAGCGGGCGGTGCGATGCGTCCAGGACGAGGGCGCGGCAGGCCTCGAGGGGGCGCGGGCGCTGCTGCTGCTGGTGGTGGTGGTTCTGCTGGTGGTTCTGCTGCTGCTGCTGCTGGTGGTTCTGCTTCAGGTGCTGCGGCGGCGGCGAGGGAGACGAGGAGGCCGCCGCAGCCGCGGAGGCAGCGACAGAGGCGGCGGCGGCGGCGGTGTCGCCAGAGTCCCCGCTGCTGCTTTTTTTCTTCTTCTTCTTACTTTCTTTTGCCGCGGAGGAGGGCAAGGAGGGGGAGGGGGCCCTGGCGACAGAGGGCGCGCGGGGCGGGGACGGGGCTCGGGGAGAAGAAGAAGAGGAAGAAGCGGAAGAAGAAACGGCCAGGCTGCGTTTTTTGAGCGGGAAGATTTTGGGAGACGACGAGGGCGACGAGGAAAAAGAGGTGAGAGGCATGGAGAGGCGCGTCGATGTTCTTTTTCCTCTTTTTCCGGTCGCTTGCTGGACTCTCCGGAGCTCTTCTCTCTCTTTTTCTCCTGATAGAAGTAGCACAAGACAAGGACGAAATCCCGCGCGAGGATAGAGCCCCGAAAATGAGGACTCAAGGGATGCCCGCGAGGGCGCGCCTTTTGATGCTCCTACAAAACGACGACGACGCCCCAAATCATCCGCGTCCCTCTTCTTCTCTTCCGCTCCTCTCGGTCGCAGAAAGGAACAAATCGCCAACGGCTATGCTTCGACAGGAATGCTGCATCACGCTTACCGCGAAGGCCGAGCCTTTGCCAGGGCGAGCAGGCGTGACGACATCTCGAGGGAAGAGAAAAACGTCGGTCGACCAACCAAAAAGGTGCTCTCGGCGAAGGAAAAGAAAAGTGAAAATATCAAAAACCGCGGCCCGAAAAAACATCACAGCTTTTTGTCTTTTTCTTTTTTTTTGCTCGGAAGGAAGAAAGAGGAGTAGCAGTAGAAAAAAAAGGATATCAATGCCAATTCAGAAACCGCGCGCGAGGGACTGCTTTCGATGAAAGGAAGACAAAAAGTTCAAGGAGAGGAGGATGGGAGAAGAAGAGGAAAACAAACAATACTTTTTCTCTTTCGCGAGGGGGAAAAAACGAACAGGTTTTTTTAACTTTGCGCGGGGGGCTGCAGCGGGGCTTTTCTTCGTCAAGGCTCTCGGCGAACGGGAGCGTGCGAGCCCTTAGTCCGTCAGGAACATGTTGACTATGTCCTCCATGTTCTCCTGGTGCTGCTGCTCGTGCTGCTGCTGCTGCTGCTCTTGGACCTGCATTCGCTCCCGCTGCCGCCGATGGGCCTCCATCGAGTTTCGGGGGGCCTCCTCAACGATGACGACGCCCCCGGGGGCGGCGACGGCGACGACGCCCGGAGCGGCGGCGTCGTTTGGTCGGTGCTGCTGCTGCTGCTGCTGCTGCGCGCTCGCTCCTCCGTCTCTGGAAGAGGAGGAGGGCACAGGGGGCATCAGGTCGTCGTCTCCTTCCCGCGCCTCGTCGCTCTCGTCGTCCTCCGCAAGCATGGAATGGTCCAGGGCGTGCGATACCAGCGCTCGCCGCTGCTGCTGCTGCTGCTGCTGCTGGATTACCGCCGCTTGCGCCGCGACGGCTGCTGCCGCGGGGAGATGATGCTGGTGATGCTGATGCTGATGGCCTCGGTGGCTCGAGCTGGGGATGCCCGCGACGACCTGCGGCGGCAGCGGCGGCGGCACAGGCACTCCCACGGCGGGAGGGAAGAGAGCAGGGGCGCCTCCGGGAGCTGCCGCTCCGCCGTGTCGCGCCGCCCTCTCTGCCGCGGCAGAAGCGGCGGCCGCCGCGGCGACCGCGGCGGCCTGCTCCGCCGCCGCCGCCGCAGCAGCAGCAGCAGCAGCAGCAGCGCTCGCCGTCGCCCCCTCCCCTCCTCCTCCGCCTCCGGCCCCTCCTCCTCCCTCCTCGCTCGTCTTCGCTGCGGCCCTCGCCGCGGCCTGCGCCGCCACGGCAGCGACCTGTTCCGGGTCCGGGGGCGTCGCGCCGAACCCTCCCCTCGCGCCGCGCGCGCCGCCGCCGGCCGCGACCCTGCGAAGATAGAGTCGGTATTTCTGTAAATGGGATGCAACGTTCTCGCGCGAGAGGCGCGAAGTCTCCCCGCCATCGCCGGTCGTCGCAGCCATCGCCTCGAGGATGCGCTTGGGCACGGCCTTCTCGATGCCGATCGCGGTCACGGCCTTGACGAACTGCTGGTGCATCTCGATGGTCCAGACCACGCGCTGCTTCTTGTTCGAGTTTGATCCGTTGTTTTCGGTGCCGCCGCCGCCGCCGCTCCCTCCTGCTCCCTCGCCGCCGCCGTTCTCTTCGTCGTCGAGGCCTTTGCGCTTGCGGACCCCGCCCTCGTCTCCGGCGGAAGCAGCTGCAGCTGCAGCAGCAGCAGCAGCAGCAGCAGCAGCAGCAGCCGCTGCTGCAGCTACAGCAGCAGAAGGGGGCTGCTGCTGCTCTTGCTGCTCTTGCTGCTGCTGCTGCTCTCCCTCGGCGGCCCCCCCGGCGCCGCAGACGCCGTTGCCGCTGCTGCCACCTCCTCCACCTCCGACCCCGATCCCCCCCTCCCTGGCCCTCCTCACGACGTGCTGCCACAGGTTCCGCAGCTCCTCCAGCCTGACGGGCTTGATCAGGTAGTCGACCGCGCCGTGCGTCACGCCGCGCAGCACCGCCGCGGTCCCGCCGTGCGAGCTCATCATGATGACGGGCAGGTCGAGCTCGAGGCCGACGACCTCGAGCAGCTTGAAGCCGTCCATGTCGGGCATGTACACGTCGGACAGGACCAGGTCGAAGGCGGCCCCCTCCGCGCGCAGCTGGCTGAGCGCGGCGTGGCCGCTGGAGCAGGTGGTGACTGTGAGAAACGTTGGGGAATTGGGGGGGGTCTTGACTCGTGAGCAAAGGAGAAAAATTCCGCGGCTAGGAGCCAACCGCAAAGTACCGGTTGAAAAAGAGAGAACTCGCGAACGAAATCGCTGTCGAGAAACCCTGGATCGCCCTTGTCTTCTTCTTCTCTCCCAACGCACCGTAATAGGAGCATCTGTTGAATCGTCAGAGGTGTGAATTGGGGGAGAAAGTGAGTGATAAGGGAGTGGAAAGTGAGCGCGTTTTTCCCTCTTTTTTTCCGTTGGCCGGCGACCGCAGTCGATCCTTCTTTTGTTCGACGACGCCTTTTTTCACCTCTTCCGCTTTTACCTTTCGAGCATCGCCGCGACCACCTTGAGGCACATAGGGTCGTCGTCAACAAGGAGCACCTTGAGGCCCGCAGGGAAGGACGCGTCGGTGTTGTTGATGTTATGGCCGCTAGGGCCAGCAGCAGCAGCAGCAACAGCAGCGGCAGCGGCCTCGGCGTCGCCGTCATTCATCGCCCGACGGCCGTCGACGTCGCCGCCGCCCGGCGCATCAGATGGGCTCGAGCCCCCGGGGGGAGTCCTCGGGGGGAGTCCTGTCCTCACCGCTACTACCGCCGCTGCATCTGCTGCCGCAGACGCCGTGGCGAGCATTGAGCGGGCAGAAGGGGAGGGCTAGAAGAGTATATTGGAGGGAGAGAGCAAAGGCGCCAGGGAAATGGCGCTCGCTCAGGTTTACGACACCGCAAGACACGATTGGAGGAGAGTCAACCCCGCCTCCTTCGATCTAGCCGTTAGACTGCTGACCGTCCACTGTGGCCGCAGGCTCGTATCCCTCTTCGATGATAAAAGATTGCACGCGAGAGAGACAGGGGAAGAGAGGGAGTGCAAAGCACCCGCCTTTTCTTGTCGTCGTCGTCAAAGCTAAAGTGAGGAGGAGATTGAAGAGCGAGTGACTTGCTCGAAAAACTTGACTCAAGTCTCAGACTGACAGTCTCCGCTTTCTTTTTCTTCGAGGTTCATGATTTGTTTTGTGTTAAAATTATTCATCGCGTATTCATACTCCAGAGTTAGGATTATAAAGCCCTTGTACTCACGAAGCAGCCGCTTTTTTTTCTTTTTTGACTTGTTATGTGCGCAGGAAGGAAAGGAGTAAGAGCAAATATTTCTTTCTCTCCTTATCTCCGCAATTCCACTCTTTTGCGGAGCGCGCAGAAGGCGCAGCACGAGAACAAGGAAAGGAAAGCGAGATAAAGAGAAAGAAAAGAAGAAAAAATATTTATTTTATTCAGGAGCAGGGGCCAGCGTCAGCAGCACCTTCTTCTTGAAGCCGATGCCCGCTGCCGCCTCTTGCTCCTCGTTCCTGTTTTCACTACTGCGACGGCACCTTGTGAAGCACGATCTCAGCCCTCTGTGCGTCGATAATTGCGGCCGCAATAAGCGCGCCGACCACGAAGAGGTCGATCACCCAGATCGCAAACGAGGCCGGCGTGGGGACCAGCAACGTCGCGACCGTCTTGGCCTCGCCGGCGAGCGACAACCTCCGCGACAACGTGCTGCTGCTGCCACCGCCGCCGCCGCGGCTGCTTGCTCCCACAGCTGTCGAGGCGGCATTCTCCTCGTCAGCGGGCGGGCCCGCTGGCGCCGCCGCTGCCGCCCCTCCGGATGCCGCACAAGAGATGTCGCCCCAGCTGCCCCCGGCATTCGGAAGGCCAGCCCCCGTGCCAGACCGGGCGCCGCGCCGGGCCTCGCGACCGGGGGCAACGCTCCCGAGCACGGTGCCGTCGTCGAGGAACGACCTGTTGGCCTTGACTGAGTCGTCGCTGCGACGCCCGATGCGGCCACTGCCGCTCTTGCCGTAGCTCGCGTCGTCATCGTTGCTCCCGCCGTCGCTGTCGTCGCTGGTGTCGTCGTCGTCGCCCTTGTCGTACTTGCTCTCGATGCTCGACTCTCCGGAGCTCGCATAGTACCTCCGCATGCGCTCTCGCGCGCGCTGCCGCTGCCGCTTGCGCACCCTCTTGGCGGCTTTGCCCGAGCCGCGACCGCGGCGGAAGATGCACGAGCACGTGGACAGGTTCACGACGAGCTGCATAAAGTTGCGCAGATGTTCCGGGAGTAGGATCGACACGGGCGGCCACAGCTGCGAGCAGACGAGCGCGGACCAGCCGAGGGCGACGGCAGTGACGGCGTAGCTATTTTTTTTAGTTTTTTTTTCCCGAGGGAAAAAGAAAAAGACGAGGGGGGCGTGAGCGTGCGAGTTTGAGCGCGAGGTGGAAAGACAATTTTCGAGCAAGGACGTGAGATCGAAGGAGCCAGAAGAAAGAACTAAAATAAGGGGAGGAAGAGAAAAAGAGCGGAGAGAGCGAAGAGCGGAAGAGGGAAACCGAAGCGGCAAAGGCATAGGGGGAAAAACACTTACCCCCAATCGTCGAGCTTTCCGGTCGCCGCGAGGACGACCACGTACACCGCCGCGGCCAACACGGCGAAGAAGTAGAGCCAGTGGACCCACAGGTAGGGCAGGGCCTCCCTCGCGGCGGTCGCAGCCTTGAAGCCAGCGACAGAAGGGGAAGCGAGCACGGCCTTGAGCCGGTCAAACGTGCCTGTCGCGTTTGCAGGAGCAGCAGCAGCAGCAGCGCCGCTGCCGCCAAGCAGCTGCTGCTTCGGTGGCTTCGGCTCAGAAGCCCCTTTGCCAGGTGCGGCGGGCTCGAAGGAGGAAGCTTCGCTCGAGAAAGCGGCCCTCAGGGCGGCGTCGCCAGCCAGTGAAAAGTCGACGACCTTGGCGGCAGAAGCCCCCGAGGCTGTCGTCGCAGCACCTGCTCCTGCTGGTGCCTTGTCGGGCGTCGCCGCCGCCGACGGCGTCCCGGCCGCTCCTCTTCCTGATCCCTCCCCGGCTGCGCTCGGCGTCGCCGAGCCAGTGCTCGCTCCGCCCCCCTTCTTCGTCACCTTGAAGCCGAGGTCTTCTACCTTCGTCCCCTTGGGCGTGAGCGCGCGCTTGAGCTCGTGCCAGAGCACCGTGAGGACCGCGCGCGTGTTGTTGGGCGCGAGCCAGTAGCCGATCTGCGTCGTGCGGAGCATCTCAGACCCGGCGACGCCGCTGCCGATGGTGCCACCCTCGATGCGCAGGTGCGCGATCCACAGCGCGATGCGCTGGGCGACGTAAAAGAGGCCGAACGCGATGAGGAGCTCCCACATCTCGCGGACCGCAAACGGCGTGATCCCGGTGAAGAGGAAGACGAGGGGCACCAGGATGAGCACGAGCGTCGCCGGGGACTGCAGGGCGTACGCGCTCGCGTCAAAGTAGAGCAGTCTCTGCACGAACCCGAGGCCCGGGCGGGACAGCGGGTTGGCCCGCACGAGGATCTGCAGCGCGCCCGTCGCCCAGCGCAGGCGCTGCTCGAAGACTCCCGGGACATCGTCTGGCGCGAGCCCCGCCTGGAGGTTCTCGTCGAGGTAGATTGACGAGAACCCAGCCGCAGCGAGCGCCTGCGAGGTGAGGTTGTCCTCGGTGATCGAGCCATACGCCTGGCCCCCGATCGACACGAGGGCGGCGCGCTCGAACACGCAGCCCGTGCCGCAGCAGCACACGGCATCGGCGCCGTCCCGGCCGGCCTGCAGCGGCCCGAAAAACAGCCTCGACCGGTGGCAGAGCGGGTCCGAGGCCGGGATGTTGACGAACGCCTGCGGCACCTGGAGGAAGCCCGTGCGCGGCTTGAGGCGCCAGGCCCCTCGCGGCGGCGGCGGCGGTGGGCGAGAGGGGGACGACGAGGTCAGCGGGGAATGGGCGTCGGTGGTGATGATGGCGGCGGCGGGGGACGTGGCGGTGCTTGCCGCCGTCGTCGCCGTTGCCGTCACCTCTTCGGCAACATCTTCGGCGTTCCTCATGGCGACGTCGCTTTCGCCGGCAAAGACCTGGCCGTCGCTGTTCCCGTGCGGTGCCTGTCCGTCGCCGGCGGGCTCGCTCTCCATGAAATGGCCGAGCGTCCTCGCGAGGAACTTGGGGTCGGTCAGCATGTCGCAGTCGATCACGACGACAAAGTCCTCCGAGACGCCCGAAGCGAAGAGCGCCGAGTTGATGTTGCCCGCCTTGGCGTGGTGCCCGACGCCGGGGACCTTGGGCCTCGCGAGGAAGGACAGCCGTGGGAAGTTGTTGGCACCCCGATAGCGAGTAAACGCCGAGCGCACGGTCTCGACCATCGTTGGCACATCAAGGCGGCGCGGGTCGTCGCAGCAGACGCACACGTGGACTCTGTCCGGCGGGTAGTCCTGCTGCAGGGCCGCAACGATCGTTGGCTGGGGACAGGATGATTGAGGTGGTGTTTTATGATTTGTGTGCGAGTGTGTGTGCGTGCGTGTGTGGGTGTGTGTGGGTGGGGGGTTGAAAAAAGATGATTTTGAGAAAGAAAGTGCACAAAAAGCCGGTTGAAAAAGAAAGAAGTAAAAACAACCTTACCTGGATGATCTCGACGGGCTCGACGTAGCAGGCAATGATCAAGGCCACAGAAGGATACGCTGACGAGGAGACCATGGTCGACGCAGAATCCCGAGTCAAACCCTTGTCGCCGTCGAGCATCCGATGCAGGTTGCGCGGCGGCCGCTCGACCTGGCGCCAGAGGCACACGACGAGCGGGCACCAGAACACAAACCCGAAAAACTCGATGAGCCAAAACACGACCGAGTAGACGTACCGCGCCGCTTCGCTCGAGTCGTTGAGGGTTCTCAGGGCTCTCCAGGTGAGGTAGAGCGCCCAGGCGACCGTCGCCAACGCCGCGGCGATTCGGAAACTCCGTATGCCCCTGGCTGGGCGCGTCCCGATCGAGCCCCAACCGTCGCGGCCTCTGTCGGCGAACCGCGAGACGAGGGCGAGCTCGTGTCGAGTCAGCGGCGCCGGCTGGCGGGGGGGAGGAAGCGAGCATGCTTCGGCGGCACCTGGCGCGCCTTTCGCGGCCGCTCCGGCCGCGGTAGATGCAGCAGCAGCAGCAGCGGGAGCAGCAGCGAGAGCGGCGGTGGCGGCAGCAGCAGCGGGAGCGGCACCAGCAGCGGGGTGGCCAGCGCCCCCGCCGCCGCCGCTCCGGTCAGGAAGCGCCTCCGCCGCCACAGACGCCGCGGCCTTGTCCCTCGCCATCGACACCGCTTTCCTCGCCCTCCTGGCCTTTTTGGTCGAGCCCGTGCCGGCTCGGAGCTCGGCGATGGGGCCCAGCTCCTCGAGAAGATCGTCGAGCGCGGCCGCGACTTCGTCGCGCCAGCCGAATCGCGCGACGGCGGCAGGGGTCCGCCCAGCGAAGTTGGCCGTCGAGAGAAGCTCCGGGGCCGCGCGCGCGAGGACGATCGCCGCCGCGACGTTGCCCGCCGCGGCGGCATAGTGCAGTGCCGTGTCGCCCCACCCGTCCCTCTTTTTCGCGCGAGGGTCAGCCCCGCGAGAGAGCAGAAACTCCACGGCGGTGCTCGGGAGAGGGAGAGAACCGGAGACAGAGGAGGAGGAGGAGGAGGAGGCCACGGGCGGCGGCCGCAGCGGCAGAGGCGCCGCTTTTGGTGACGACGCCCTCTGAACGAGCACGGACGCTGGAGCAGCAGCAGTACCAGCAGCAGCAGCGCGATTCTTCGCTGCTAGAGCTGCCGCCGATTCCGGGAGCGACTCCGATGACGCGAAAGACCTCATGCTCCCCGTCGGCAGCGTAAGCGGCTGCAACTGCGCGCGGGGGCTCGCCTTGCTCGGCGAGCACACAGCAGCGGCAGCGGCCGCCAGAAGCGCGGTGAAACCGTCAGGCAAAGCCGCATTGGGGTCAAAGATGACGCCGGGCTTCGAGGAAGCGGTTTTTCGAGCGGCAGAGGAGTGCGGCAACGACGTTGCCGACGCTGCGGCCGTTGACGATGCAGGGGCCTCGCCGACCGCCGCTTCTGAGGTGCCGCTCCCAGCAATGCCCCCGGGGGTCGCGTACCGCTCGAGGAGGTCGAGCATGCGGACATCGTTCCTCGCGGCGGCAAGGCGCACGGCGCCGTCAAACCACTGCTGCCTCGCAGTGCGGGGCTTGGCGAAGGCGGCAAGCACTGCGGCGGCGACGGCCGGGTTGTTTCCGTTCTTCGCGGCCGCCGCCTCCGCAGCAGCTCGAGCCGCCGCGGTGGGCTCTTTTTGCCTGGTGCCAACGCCGCCGCCGAAGAGGCTCCAGAGCCCACCAGAGGCGGCCACCGAGCTGACGGCGAGGACCGCAGCGACGGACGCGATCCCGGCGGCCATGAGCATGATGCCGTCGGGCTGCCACCCCTGGAACCTGCGCAAGCTCCCCGTGCCTCGAGGGGAGTACCTGGATGAAGATGAATGTTTTTTTTCTTGTTCCCCCGAGGTTGAGATAGTTCTCTTTTTGAAAAAAAAGGAGTCAAGCAAGCGAGCAAGCGGAAAAAAATAGAAGAAAAAGGAGCCCCCCTCATACCTCGAGCTCGCGATCGAGCTCGTCGTCGCCTTGCGGAGGTCGGCAAGGAACGCCCTGGGCAGCTGCGGGTAGGTGCCGAGACCAGAGTCGAAGCACGAGTCCCATGCGAAGGAGTCGGAGTTGGCGGCGTTTTGGGAGACGGGCAGCGGCGTCGTCGCCGACGACATCGTCGTCGCCGCCAGCGTGCCCGGCTGCGGCGCGGCCTCGTCCATCGCAGCGAGCGACATCGTCGTCACGAGCCAACCAGCGTTGTAGTCGAGCGCCGGCTCGTTGGTCTGGTAAGACTCGCGCGAGTCGAAGAACCCGAAGAAGCCCGAGGAGGGAGCCGAGCTCGAGCCGCTCTGCCGAGCCGCGACGACGTTGGGCCCGCCGACGAGAGCGCCGAAGACCGTCGTCGGGTTGGGGTACGGCGACGCGTACGACGAACAGTCGCAAGGCAGCGCGCGGTCAGTCGGGCACGACGCGCCGCGGTGCGACAGGAACCTGTTTTTATTTTTTTTATTCATTGTTTGTTTGTTTCTGAGGTCTCCCATCTTCGCTTATTGCCAACGCAAAGCACGGCGCGCTTGTCTTGGCTTTGTCTCGCGGGGTCGAAAGAGAAAGGCCGAAGGAGAAGAGGGCCGAGGGAAAGGTGGTCGAGATTGAAGTTCGAGAAAAGGTTTTGGGGTCGACAGGGGAAGAAAGAAAAAACCTCGACCCTCAGTCATTTTTCTCACCTTGGCGCGCCCGGACCCACGCCTACGACGAACGATCGCCACAGCGGTGGGCGGGCCCGGCCGACGGGGGCAAGCGCCGACGCGGCAGCTGTGGCAAGCGTCGCGGCGTCCGGGTTGGACGCCGTCGTCCTCTCGGGAAGGCGGCCCATCAGCGAGCGCGCCTGCGAGCGCGCCCAGCATCGCCAGGCCGCGCGATGTGAAGTCTTTTGTAGGACGGTCGCGAGGTCGGCGAGGTCTAGGGCGAGCGTGGTCGCGCCGGAGAGAAGCCTCGCGTTCCCCCAGGCATTTTCGTAAGCGACGGCGAGGCCACCTATTGGGTGTGTTGTCGGAGTTTTTAAGGGGT
>Ga0315284_10016754_pt1 | contig 10388 bp, 10 predicted proteins | sample YL17G09_16_MG_FD_203696 | JGI IMG/M metagenome (GOLD analysis project Ga0315284, IMG submission 203696) | Sediment microbial communities from Yellowstone Lake, YNP, Wyoming, USA - YL17G09_16 | ecosystem: Environmental > Aquatic > Freshwater > Lake > Sediment | place: USA: Wyoming | collected...
TGGTTCTGCTGCTGGTTCTGCTGCTGGTTCTGCTGGTTCTGCTGCTGGTTCTGCTGATTGGGTTGGTGGTTCTGCTGTTGGTTCTGCTGTTGGTTCTGCTGTTGGTTCTGCTGTTGGTTCTGCTGTTGGTTCTGCTGTTTCTAATTGGGTTAATGGTTGTTCTGCTGTTGGTTCTGCTGTTGGTTCTGCTGTTGGTTCTGCTGTTGGTTCTGCTGTTGGTTCTGCTGTTGGTTCTGCTGTTGGTTCTGCTGTTGGTTCTGCTGTTGGTTCTGCTGTTGGTTCTGCTGTTTCTAATTGGGTTAATGGTTGTTCTACTGATTGGGTTAATGGTTGTTCTGCTGTTGGTTCTACTGTTGGTTCTAATTGTTGGGTTAATGGTTCTTCTGCGATTTGTTCTACTGCTGATTGTTTAAATGCCTCTAATTGTTCTGATGGTTGAATTTCGACATTATCGGCATCTCCTCCTACAGACTTTGGTTTTGTTAGTTTTCTAAAGCGAGTAGGATTATCTTTTATTATTTTTTCTATTTTTTCATCATCGGCTGGTATTTGTTTACATATTTCCACTAAACTTGCATCTTTAAGATTTACATCTATAACCTTAGATTGTTTCATATTTTGTCTTATTTTTGTTGTAAAACCGTCTGTTTTATCTTTTGGCATTTCATTTGTGTATAAGCCCATAACATAAGCAAAAATGATTGCGACAATAATTCCAATTATGGAGGTTTTGCCTAAATATTTAAGTCCATTTGAACACAAACTTAATGTTGCTAGAATAAAAAAGAAAACCTTTTTATATACAAATGTATCTTTAATAAAGTCAAATATATTGTAACGTTTATTTTTAACGTAATATGAAGCAAATAGAGGAGCAGCCAATCCATAAATAGTAAAAAAGAATGGCGTAACAAATGTAGAAAATAGTCCAATGAAAAACCAAAAGAAAAAAATGAATAATTTGTCCATTCGCAAAAAACTAATGTCTTTCGTTGATTCCCAATTTTTATCATTCTCTTGAGATACTGTTCTAAATAATTGAGGTATATTTATTATATGATAAAATATGCTGATACAAACATTAAAAAAATATAATGAAATCCATAAAAATATCCCAAAAAATCCATAAACTAACATAATGATTGATTCAGGAATGTAACTTAAATAAAAGAAAATAGTATTAATAGCTAAAAAATTTTTAGCGATCAAGTTCTCATAAACACTTGAAAAAAAAAGCGGACCATTGGAAAAAAGTCCACCATTTGGGTCAGCATTTTTTTTAAGCGAACATAAAAAACTATTATTAAAACTATCTAAATATTCTCGTGAGTTAAATAATGCTTTTTGAGAAAATGTATCTTTATTGTCAGAAAACATTGTTGTTCTCATAATATTTATGTCAATTGGTATATCTGTAACTATACGGTCAATAATTGTATAAGGTGCTAATTCAATATTATCTGGCAAAATATTAGCTTGAGCTATTTTTGTAGTATATAACCCAAGTCCTCCAATAATAAAGATGGAAATGCCTATTGTAAAAATAATACTAGATATATAATTTGTTGCAAATCCTTTAAAATCAGGTGTAAATCCTGATTCTTCCGTTTTTTTTTCATCAATAGCATCTGTTGTAGACATCAGTTATAATTAATATATATTAAATTCTGGGATAATTAATTTAATTCATTAATCAAAATGAATGAATCCAAATAAAATATATATTATATGTATGATGCTTGATTATAAATATACATTAACATATACATTATTTTGTTTATTTTTATTTTGGTTAATTGTAAAATATGGTGTAAAAGTGCGTGAATGTTTTTCATCAAATTCTCCATTATATAGTCATACTGTAAATTTGCCAATAAATGATCCTATTGATTGTAAAAATTTTTGTGGTCCAAATGCGAAATGTTTAATTACAAATGAGCAATGTACATCAGATATAGATTGTTATGGATGTACTCCAAATAAAAAATTTAAACAAAAATTGGAAAATGACGTAATGTCGTATGATGCTGCTGGTAAATTAGGTCAAAATCAAGGATTACAATATAGTCCATTGACTACAGGATATGATAAGCATAATGCTGATTTTGCTCAAATATATGAGAATTCAAAGGATGCTCAAATAAAAAGACCTTATGAAGGGTTGGATATATGGTCAAACTCTTTTAATAAAGGTTTAGAGTTATATAATAAAAAAAGAGAATCCGCAGATAAATATAGTGAAGGAATTTCAAACGCAATTCCGATAGCTTCAAATATTCCGATTAAAAATAATGAACCAAAATATCCAATGACCATATCAGCAACAGGATTATTTTATGAAACAACTCCGCCAGCGTCAAATTCGTCAATTAAATAATAGAAAAAATAAGAAAAATAAGAAAAATAAGAAAAATAAGAAAAATAAGAAAAATAAGAAAAATAAGAAAAATAAGAAAAATAAGAAAAATAAGAAAAATAAGAAAAATAAGAAAAATAAGAAATAAAAAAATAAGAAATAAAAAAATAAGAAATAAAAAAATAAGAAATAAAAAAATAAGAAAAAGATAATCGCTTCATGAGAGTTTCGATCTCTCGACCTCACGGTTAACAGCCGTATGCTCTACCAACTGAGCTAACGAAGCACTTGATATCTATGACAATTATTAATAATATATAGGGCCATATATTAAGTTCAAAAATATGTTTTAATTTTGAACTTAAAGAATAAATTATGTTGCATACATCAATCCTACATTTCCTCCAATAAAGTTAACAAAATTTATTCTCTCTTCAAATACGTGTAAGTCAAAATTATAATCATAAATTCTCCAAGTTGGTTTATTAACGCCAATAATGTTTCCGGTTTCTGGGTCACAAATAGTTAAACTTTGGGCTAATGGGTCAAGTGGAGGTATAATAGTTGTAAATTCCAATTCAATCTGATTAAATCTGCTCATATTTATTGCACCAGATGGTTGTAAATCAGAATTATTTGAATGTATAGAAAAATTGTAACAATATAGACCAGAAGGAGCATTTCCAGTTGTTCTTGTATATTTTTCAATATAATCAAATACTCCCGAAGCTTGTATATTTTCTCTATAAGACCCATCTAATAGAATTCCCATAGCAACTAATATAAGTTTATCATTTTGAGGATTATACGTTTGATTTATTAAAATACCTGTTAATGTTCCATCTGGATTTACTCCTGGACCTATTTGAACTGGTATTAATCCTCCTGGAGTATTTCTATAAATTGTATATACCCCTGAAGTTGGAGCTTGAATAACGTTTAATGGTAAATAATTATATGGCCAATTTGTATAATTTGACCATTCATTTCTTAAATTAGCATCACTTCGTTGAAAATAAAAAAGCCAATTTGACACCATTCCAAGAGAGGATAAATCAACTTTATTTGGTCCAGTAACGTTTGGAAATGTTCTTTCATAAACTTGTTTAATCAAATATTTTTGTTCTTGTAAAGCAAATAAACGCTGTTCTTCATTTGATAAAAATCCATATGTACAATTTAAATGAATATCAGCATTCCATAATGACCTCAAATCAGAATATGAGTTTATATCAAGGGATACATCTGGAGGAGGTTGTATAAAACGATGAAATTGCATATACCACAAATTAAAATTTGGAGCTACGTAAGGATAATTGTTAGTTGCGTCAAAAACATCACGTATAACAAATAATTGGTTTATAGGTCTCATTGTTATGGTTATATGTAATTCATTATATTGAAGCGATGTTAATGGAAATGCCATTTGAGATTTTAATCCAAACCAATTATTTAATGGAATATATAAAATTCTTCCTCTAATTGATGGTTCTGGTCCAGCTAAGTCGCCAGTATAATATGCGTTTGGATAAGAATTTACACGAGAGTTTGAGTTTGCTGGATCAACTAATTCCGGAACATGTCCAGTCATTCTATTAAATAAATCGCGTTTTGTAGTATTATAATCTCGTTGAACAGCTGCTAACAAATAATCGCCTGAATATTCTTGTAATGTATAATTTCCACAAGTTATACTTATTTTAGAAATCATTTTTGCGCCAATATTATCAATCCATCTGAATTCATATGGAGCCCATTGTTCAATATTTCCTAGACCTTGCGATGTTGTTTGTTCAGTTACTTGTTGTGGAGGCAATATTCCGCTCCATATATTTGGCAGAGCAACAGATAAATAACAATCCATTAATAAATCAGCATAACGAGGAATTTTAAAAGTAAACGTTGATTCTTCTGATAAACGCAAAGTTTTTGAACCTTCAAAATTAACAATAAATTTTTGTAACCCAAAATTAGTATATTGAGAATATGTAGATTTGAAAAAAGTTTTTGTGGGATTTCCGTTTAAAATCACATTTTGCTGTCCTATTGATACTAAATTTAATAAGCCACCAGGCATATTTTATATTATAATAATATATTTAATTCTTTATTGAACATTATATTATTTATTGAAAACTTTATAACAATGTTAAAGTTCATATTATTTTATGTATATAATATACTATACTATGGACGCTTCAAATGTCTCAAAAAATGTTATTAAAACGATTACACAATTAAAACAATCAACTGCCGTGTTTTTAATTGTTGCTATTACCCTTATTATTATATTAATAGCTTTATTATATTATTTTTATTATAGTGGTTTAAAAAGCAGACAATGTTCTACAATGAATTCAATTTATGGCGATTTAAATGGTAAAATTAGATCAATTGATAATACTGAACAATTTAATTATACATTAAAAGACTATTATATTAAGACTGCTTATAATGCTTGTAGTGGAGGAAATTACAAAAATGATTATGTTGATACTTGTGTTTTAAAAGATTTATTAAAGCAAGGTGTTAGAGGTCTTGATTTTGAAATATTTTCAATAAATGACCAGCCAATTGTAGCAACTTCAACAAGCGACAGTTATTATGTAAAAGAAACATTTAATTATGTTAATTTTAGCGACATTATGAACATTGTTCGCGATTATGCTTTTGCGACTTCAACCGCTCCAAACTCACTTGACCCAATCATTATTCATTTACGTATTAAAAGCACAAATCAAGCAATGTATAAAAACTTCGCTAAACTTTTAGAAAATTATGACTCGATATTGTTAGGCAAAGAATATGATTCTGAATATTATGGTAAAAATTTCGGAAATGTTGAATTAAGAAAATTATTAGGAAAGGTTATAATTGTCGTTGATAGAAGCAACACATCATTTTTAGAATGCCCAGAATTTTATAAATTTATTAATATAACAAGCAATTCAGTTTTTATGAGAGCATTACATTACTACGACATTAAATATACTCCTGATATGAGCGAACTCATTGATTTTAATAAACAAAATATGACAATTGGAATGCCAGATAAAGGTTCAAGTCCAGATAATCCAAGTTCAATAGTTATGCGAGAAACTGGTTGCCAACTTTTAGGAATGAGATATCAAAAAATTGATACTAACATTGAAGAAAATGATGTATTCTTTAATGAAAATGGATATGCCTTTGTATTAAAACCAGAAAAATTGCGTTATATCCCTGTTACAGTGCCTTTACCTCCACCACAAAATCCTGATTTGGCATATGCCACAAGAACAGTTCAATCAGATTTCTATAAATTTTCTATTTAATCAAAAATATAATAGTTTTCATCATATAATATAATTATTTTTTATATAATTATATTATGAAAGAAGTATGCGATAAAAAAATGTCATTTAATGATTGTGAATTAGCAATATTAAGAGCAGCCATTGATAAAGCAGAAGATATACAAGGCAGAAAGGTTGCTAATTCTCCAGAAGTTAAACACATAATTAGCATTGTAGAAAATTTTTTAAGAAAAAAGCAATTAATTTGTTATGGAGGACTAAGCATTAACAATATTTTACCAAAACAAGACCAATTCTATAATAAAGATGCGGAAATACCTGATTATGATTTTTATAGTTCAAACGCATTAAATGACGCAAAAGAATTAGCCGATATTTATATGCAAAATGGTTTTCAAGAGGTTGAGGCAAAATCTGGCCAACATCACGGAACATATAAAGTTTTTGTTAATTTCATACCTGTAGCAGATATTACCAATATACCAAAAGAACTTTTCGCGGCTATTAAAAAAGAATCAGTTAAAATAGCTGGAATTTTATATTCGCCTCCTAATCTGCTTCGAATGAATATGTTTTTAGAATTATCACGACCAGCTGGAGATATAAGTAGATGGGAAAAAGTGTTAAAAAGATTAACATTATTAAATAAACATTATCCACTTTCTGCCAAACAATGCTCAAGCATTCAATTTCAGCGCAAAATGGATAATTCAGAATATGCTAATAAGATTTATGAAAATATTCAAAACACATTTATAGACCAAGGTGTTGTATTTTTAGGAGGATATGCTTTATCATTATATTCAAAATATATGCCCAAAAAATTACAACATAAATTAGAGAAAATTCCTGATTTTGATGTGCTTTCTGAAGAGCCTATGCTCACAGCACAAATTGTTAAAGAAAGATTAGCTGATATTGATGTTAAAAATGTTAAGATAATTAAGAGACCAGGAGTTGGAGAAGTAATAGCACCTCATTACGAAATAAGAGTAGGAAAAGATACAATTGCGTTTATTTATGAACCATTGGCGTGTCATAGTTACAATATTGTTAAAGATAATGGTTATGATATTAAAATAGCAACAATTGATACTATGCTTAGTTTTTGGTTAGCATTTTTATACGCAAATCGCCCATATTACGATAAAGACAGAATTTTATGTATGGCTACATATTTATTTGACGTTCAAGAAAAAAACAGATTAGAACAAAAAGGATTATTAAAACGTTTTAGTATTGATTGTATGGGTCATCAAGAAACAATTGAAGAAATGCGAGCTGAAAAGGCAGAAAAATATAATGAATTAAAAGATAAAAAAGATAGTGCTGAATATGAAGAATGGTTTTTAAGATATAGACCATCAGAAACTAAAGACGGGACATCTAAAGAGGGTTCAACTAAAGAGGGCTCAAATAAAAGAACAGAAAGTCATATGAAAAAAAACAGAAGTTATACACGAGACAAAAGTTATACACGAGGCAATATAAAAAAGACAAGAAAGACAAGAAAGACAAGAAAGACAAGAAAGACAAGAAAGACAAGAAAGACAAGAAAGACAAAAGGATTGTTTTTTTAATTATATTTTCAATGCTAAACCAACTTTAAAATAATGCCAGAAACTTTTTCGGTCTTTTAAGACACAAATATTTGTATCTGTAATAACATCAAGCCAAGTTAATGTTTTTGAATGCATCACAGTATCATGTATCTCTCCACCATATGATATAAAGCCAACAACTAACAAAATTACAATAATGTAATAAATAATTGTTTCAATCCGATTAATGAATTTAAAATCGTTTGGTTTAACATTAAATAGACGAATTTTTACAGGCCAATCCATTGTTATCCAATATTTGTGGTCATTATATATATCTTGTTCTAAGGGGTCGTTGATTTTAATCCCTTTTTCTAAATAAAAATCTTTATTTAATTCAATAAAATATACTATAAAAATTAATAATAACGCAAATGCAGAAATTACCATATCCAACCGCATAACAATTAAAAATCCAAAGAAATAAAATATAGAATATAATAATTTTTCAATTGGAGGAGTAAATTTTAATTTACCAGTATTTGATATTAGTGTTACTAAAAAATAAAATAACAAAAATGATATTAATAATTGAAGCCATTTATGTTCTTTGATATATGTTATTTGAAAACAAGTAAATAAACTTCCTCCAATATAATTGCCAACTAACAATAAATAAAATATGGCAAACGATTTTATAACATCTGATTGATGTTGTGTAATTTCTTTAATATATGTGTCTAACATATATTATAATAATATTAATATTAATATTAAAATTTGCTAAATTTTTTAACAGTCTTTGATAATAAATAATAAATAAATCCAAATAAAGCACACGTAAAAATTAATCCATTAAAATTATAATTTCCATCAGAATGGCAAAAAAATGGCAAATATTTAAATAAATTTTTTTTAAAAAAGGGTAATTGAAATAAAAAATATAAAATAGCTAATAATAATGGCGCTTGTAACTCATCATAAAGAGAATCTAATGAATTTTGGGTTTTTTCCGAAGCATAATAAGTATTCAAATCGTCACGTTCATCATTAATATAATCTCGCGATACTGGTTGAGGAATATAATTTGGCTGAACTTGCATATCATTTGTTAGTTGTTCAGTATGTAAAGGAATATCACGACTTGGTAATGATGTTGCGCCAGTTAAACTAGCTTGTTGTAATCCATTTACAATCTGACTAATTGTGCTTTGATCAAGAGATAGAGAACCTGGATTTTGTTGTGGTATAGAAACATTGTTTTCATTAATAGCTAAATTAATGTTTCCTCCAATAGACCCTCCACCAGATGGATCTGTTGGCAAATCATTAATACTTGTAGTATTAATTTCAGACATATTATATTACAACTACCGAAAAGAAAAACTATACAATATCGCATTAAAATTATAATTCAAATGTTTATAATTTTATTGTTCACTGTATTTTATAATTTATTGTATTTTTACAGTTTTTTTACTGGCACTACAATCCATCGCATTTTTTTCTAATTTATAACACTTATTATTAAATCTATATGTTTGATTTTCTAAATCAGTTAATGGTGGAGATGCTATTACTCTACATTGTTTGCCCTTACATGCAACTCTAAAAAATGTTGCTAAACCTATTCCCAACAATATTGACATTAATATTCTACCAGTATTGCTATGAACAAATTTATCCAAATACATTATATTATGTTGTTATAAAATAATATAACCTTTAATTTTGAATAGGAATTGTTTTAATTGATAATGGGTTTATTGGACACTGCGTTTCAACTGGCTTAAATTGAAAACATTGTCCAGAATTATCTTTATATTGAGTCTTCATGTAATTTTCAGGACTAGGATATATGTATATGGTTTTTGTTTCTGGACCTAAAATATAAATAAAAAACAATCCTATAGCAAAACTCGTTAAAAATATAGGTAATGATATATATTTAGCTATCATATATTTGGCAAATATTTTTTAAAATAATTTAATAATAATTGTTTACTCTTCAAATTTGCTTTCTAATATTATATCTTTAGTAACGGGTTCTGGTTCTTGTTCTTGTTCTTCGTTTAATGGCTCTTCAATATCCTCTTCTAAAACAATTTCCGCAATTGGTTTTATTTTTCTAGTCTTCTTCTTTGGTTTTTGTAATAAATCTATTTCTTCCTTTCGTGTTTTCTTTTTTTCTTTTCTTACACCTCTAATAAATTTTACGACTTTATCATCAGACTCAATAAAAAACTCATTACTCTCTAATGAATTAGGCAATTGAATTAAATTATACATATTTGTAATATTATCAAATTCAACAATCGTCACATCATATTTTAGCGATTGTATTTCTTTGAGTTTAGGTATAAATTCGTTTATATAAAAATTTACAGCAGTATTTAATACTAATTCGTTGTTAGTATCTACATACTCTTTAACCATTTCTTTAAATGGTAAAATACAACCCTTTCCAAACTCATCAATAGTTTTGTTTAATAAATTACGCTTTTCAGGATTATCGTTTCTTAGCAAATTAGTTTCAATTATGAACCCAACGTTCTCTGTTTCTGTTTTAAGATCTTGGGTTATTTCATCAAAAATATTTACAACATTTTTATTAAAGAAAATAGAATTGTTTTTTTCTTTTATTATTCTTAGTTTAAGTTCTTCAACTCCAGCTAATCCAATATTAATAAGTTTATCAAATTTATCTCTTGTCGCATATAATATTTGAATATCTAATGGACACGGTTCTTGAAAATCACCGCATTTCGCAATAAATTTTTTTAATAATTCTTCAGTATTAGTAATAGTAAAAATTGTTCCTACATTTCTTTTACAATTAATACATTCATGTTTGGGCAATTTAGAGTATTCAATTCGTTTTTCTCTTTTTGACTTGTTACTTTTGATTATTGGTTTAACATATTTTTCATAATATTCGCTTTCATATTTATCTTTTAATCTATAAAATTCATTTATTGCTTCAATAGGTGTCAATGTTTTTTGTTCAGTCATTTATAATATATGTATATATTTATTCTTATTCTTTAACCTTTCTTGTCTTTTATCTTTCTTTTATCTTTCTTTTATCTTTCTTTTATCTTTCTTTTATCTTTCTTTTATCTTTCTTTTATCTTTCTTTTATCTTTCTTTTATCTTTCTTTTATCTTTCTTTTATCTTTCTTTTATCTTTCTTTT
>Ga0315284_10016755_pt1 | contig 10388 bp, 8 predicted proteins | sample YL17G09_16_MG_FD_203696 | JGI IMG/M metagenome (GOLD analysis project Ga0315284, IMG submission 203696) | Sediment microbial communities from Yellowstone Lake, YNP, Wyoming, USA - YL17G09_16 | ecosystem: Environmental > Aquatic > Freshwater > Lake > Sediment | place: USA: Wyoming | collected...
TACTAAACCACTACCAGAAATACCTTCATATTTTGTTATTCTATTTCTAAGTTGTAAATCATAAAGATTAGAACCAACTTCAAAGAAATTTGCTGTTGTTCCTGTACCAGCTGGTGTCCATCCATTAGTTGATTGTGTTACACCAGAAAAATACATAATACCATCTGCTGTATTAACGATTCCTTCACCTTTAAGTAATGTTGAAGGTAATGGTCTGCTAATAATATCACTATTTTTTATTATTAGGGTTGTTTTTCTAATTGCCATGTACTTGTGTTTTTATATAAATATATTGATTATTTTAATTATTTTAATTATTTTTAATATGTGTTATTATCTAATGTATCGTTTTGAATTATTGAATTATTTGCTGTTATCGTCCTAGTATATCCACTAGAATCTAAACCTAATTCTAATGCAGCTGTTGTTACACTAGTTGTTGAAGTCCACACTGTAGATGTTCCACTAACAGTATTTATATTTCTAAATCGTTTAATTAGTGTACCTAAATTTATTGTATTATCAATAACTGGATTTATATCATCATGTAAAGTAATTTGCGAACACCCATAAAGATTTTCTATATACAAATCTGTTAAACAATCCCCAGAAGTATTACCAGTAAATGTAGCATAAAAATCTACATTATCTCTCCTTTTTATTATTAAAGTTCCACCACTAAATGTTGCACCAGTGACATAAATATCATTTTCTGTTATAGCACTAACAATAATATTATATAAATTTGTTCCACCACTATATATTGTTGATGCACTAATCCCACCATTAATAAAAATATCACTATTAAATGATGTGGTTCCACTACCTAGAACGATATTTGTATTTCCACTACAACTAATAATTTCATTAGTGAATAAACTAGTACAAGCACTAACAGTAGGTGAACCACCAGTTAATGATAACGGCTCTACGACAAATGTCTGATTAATATCTGAAGGGCTTAAATTAAATTTCATTATGCGTTACCAGTTAAGACAAATTTACCTAAACTATTAAAGGTCTTATATACTCTAATATCAATTATATCATTATTTTTTATTGTTAATGGGTTAGTTAATACAACCCCATCAAATATTCCAATTCCATTCCTCAATATAACTATTCTAGTAATATTTTCAATATCAATTAATTGTGTAAAATTTAAATCATATTGTGATGTAAATCTAAATCTAGGTTCAGCAGTTGGTTTAAAAATAAATGTAAATACTGCTTTATTATTATCTATCACTGGTTGAAAAGTTATATTTTTAACTATTTTATCTGTATCTATTTCTGTCATAACCATTGCTCTATTTATTGTTGGAACAACTTCAAAATCTTCTTCATCTAATATATATCCAAGTAGTTTCATTTCAAATAATTGAACATAAAATCTACGGTTTTCGAAATCATCAATATTACTCTCATCACCAATACTTTCTAAATGTAATGGTATTGGATGTCCATTAACATTTATATAACATTGTCTAGATTGAAAAGCTCTTTGTATTTTTCTATTAAATTTATTTAGGTCTTTCATTCTGTTAGTAAATAACCTAACTTCATAATTTAAATTAATTGGGGTTGGTTGTGGAATTTTATAAAGGTCAATACCTTTTCTAATCCCATCCCAAGTTGGAACTTTCATATAAGTGTATGTTCTATTACCAGGTATGTTCCAAAGACCTGATTGGTTTTCACCTTGTTGAATATCTGGTTTTCTAACAATAGTTATGAATGGTATTTTTATATCTTTATATTTATCTGAATGTTGCCATGTTTTAGAAAATTCGGTCCATCTTTGGATAGTTAAAAATATAACTGGTACCTTTTCTCCATCAATTGTTAAAGAAATTCTCTCATCATTTTCAATAAAATCAATAAATGTTTGGTCATGGTCTTCTTCTAAAATACCTCTAGGTAAAAATGTACCTTTGTCAGCTATTCCATCTAGAATACTTTGCCTTTCCTCAAAACCAACTTTTTGTGGTTTAATATTTATGTTAGTCCTAAATCCCTTTGGAATACTCATTTTTGCTATATTTTATTATTAAATAGAATTAAATTCACTAGCGTCAACACTTGCACACACAACCGTTCTAGCCACTCCCTTATACCCCATAATTGTATGACCATTATCAAAATTTTTCTGTCCAGCATTAACCACACTATAATATCTTATTTCAGTTTCATTAACTTGATAACCGATATAATCACCATAGCTAATATCTACCTCTAACTCTTCCAATTGTTTATCGTAAATAATAAATGTTAATTGTCCATCTTGTAAAAATTGTAAACTACCATTTTTATTATATGTTTTATTTTCTGGAGTGGCTAATTTTGGGAAAACTTTAAGTTCAACAGGTGAAAAATACTTAATACCACCATTAGAAGCTTCACCATAAATATTATCAGATTCGGTCATTTCTCTATTAACACGATATAAAATAACAGACATATTATTATCCCCTTCAAAACATTCTCGTGACATACTTATTTCCAGGTTAAAATCTTCTTCAGAAAAAAACTTGTTAACACGATTTATAGGTACAATTTTCTTATTATCCATAATCTTTTAGTTATAAATATTTATGTTTTGATAAATAAACGCTTAGACTTGATTTTTATTTTTAATTTCATTATATTTATAGATAAAGACCCATAAAATTGATAACTTTAGCAGATTTAAACTCACATTCAGCACTTTCTTTATTAGAAGGATATTCTGGTATTAATCCGTATTTGTTAAAATTGAAAAATGAATACCTAAAAAACAAAAAAATAGCCTTAACTGAAAACCAATCAAAATATATCCTAGAAAACCACGATAGAGAACCACAATTAATTAATAGGGTAATAGGAATAACAAAATACCTTGGTGAAGAATTAAAAAAACAGGAAGAATTATCTTTTGTTCCAGAAAAAATATTAATAGAGTTTATCCTTGCTGATACCGATAAAACATATCATGTGTATGGTAAATTAAAACAAAATCAAATAGAATCAAAAATGTATTGGTTACCTAAAACTCAAGTAACTGAGGACCCATACTTTGAACCAATAAAAGTAGAAGTAGATTTCTCAAAATATAATAAGATTTTAAATAAAAATGGTAAGAAATTATATAATCACCAAGAAGAAGGTGTTAAATTTCTTTTATCTAGAAATGGTTGTATATTAGCGGATGACATGGGGCTAGGGAAAAGTATTACTAGTATTGTAGCAGCATTAGAATCTGGTGCTAATAATATTTTAGTGGTATGTCCATCATCAGTAAAAATAAACTGGGAACGTGAAATAAATACATTTTGTTCTGAAACAGTAATTATTGATGGAAAGAAATGGAATAAAGCTAAATTTACCATTATAAATTTTGATATACTTAAAAATTTCCACACACTTGTTGATAGAAATACAAATACTGATGGTATGGTTATAAATAGAGAATTAGTTAATTCTAAATACGATTTATGTGTTATTGATGAAGCCCATTATTTAAAAAATAATGATAGTATTCGTGGTAAGATAATGGTAGAATTATCTGTTAAGTATAATATACCAAAAATTTGGTTATTAACTGGTACTCCAGTCGCTAATAGACCTATGGATTTCTTTAATTTATTAAAAATAATTAAATCACCTATAGCTGAAAATTGGAAACATTATGCTGTTAGATATTGTGATGGTAAAAAATTCTTCAGGACGCTTAAAAATGGTCAAAAAAGACAAATTTGGTTGACTGACGGTGCCAGTAATTTAGAAGAATTATCCGTAAAAACAAAAAACATAATTTTAAGGAGACTTAAATCTGATGTTTTAGATATGCCAGATAAAGTCATCACCCCAATCTATAATAAATTAGACACAAAAGGTTGGGTTAAATATAATATATTATGGGAAGAATACCTGGAAAAAAGATTATTAGAAGGTAAGAAAAATAGTAATATACAAAAAGATTTAGTTGAATTAATTTTATTACGTCAATTCATTGCTATGGAAGCTATTCCTAACACTATAGAAATTGTTGAAAATGCTATTGAAATGGGTAGGAAAGTTATTATTTTCACTAGTTTTACTGAAGAATTAGAAACATTAGCTACTCATTTTGGTAAATTAGCTGTTTCACATAATGGTCCAATGACCACTAAACAAAAACAAAAATCTGTAGATTCATTCCAACAAAATGATAAAGTTAAAGTTTTCATTGGAAATATTAAAAGCGCAGGTGTTGGTATTACATTGACAGAAGCAACTGTTGTTATTTTTAATTCATTTGATTGGGTACCTGGAAGTAATGAGCAAGCAGAAGATAGAAGTTATCGTATTGGACAAAAGAATGATGTGACAGTTTATTATCAATTATTCATTGATTCTATATCAATTAGAATGTGGGAAATGTTAAATCATAAAAAAGATATTATAAATACTATTTTAGGTGAAAATAAACTTACCGAACAAGAAATAACTGAAATGATAATAGATAAATTAATAAATAATGAAAATGATTAGATTATACAGTATACCTAATTGTCCATACTGTTCTGAATTAAAAGAACTTCTAACTAAAGAAGGTATAGAATTTGTGGATATTAATGTGAACCTACCAGAAAATGAATCTGAATATAATCAGTTACATAAAATTACTAATAGTGATGAAGTACCTATCGTAAAAGTAGGTAAACAACTACTTGTACCTAATGTTTCCTTTCATACTATAAAAGAAGGTTTTGAATTAACTAAGAAATTTTTAGGTTAATTATCTTTTTTCTTATATTTATAATAAAAGAAATGATATGGCTATTCAATCAACAGAGTTAGATAAACTATTTTTACAACTTAGAACCAGTTTAGGGGCACCAATTCGTCAAATTGAATTAACTGATGATATGTTATGTGTATTATTAGATATAGCAATAGAAGATTACGCTCAATTAGTACAAGATTGGCTTATTGAATTTCAATGGGGAAGTCTATTAGGTAAAAATATAAGCAACACAGATATGGCTTTTGCACTTAGTGTTAGAAGCCAAGATTTTGTCACACAATATACATATGCTTATTCAAAACAAGTTGGGTTGCAAACAAATGGGCCTTGGGAATTAAAAAAAGATTTTGTATCTTTAGAGGCTGGTAGACAAGTCTATACTATACCTGCTGGTAGAGAAGTTAATGAAGTTCTTTGGATTACACCACCAGCTACAAGTCAAGCATTATTAGCTAATTACGGTGGTATCGATTATGGTTTTGGAGGTGGATTTGCACAAACTGGTGGTGGTGTTGGAACTGGTGGTGGTAACCAACGTAGTGGTTATTATATTGCACCAGCATTTGATATCTTATTAACTGCTTCTGATATGAATCTTAAAAATAGAATTGTTAGAAGTGAATTAGTACATAAAATTACTGCTGGTCCAAACGGAACAAAATTACTTCATTTATTATCCGTACCAGGTTCAAAGATATCATTTGGTCAAGGTATTGGCGGTGTTGGCAGTTCTATAAATATGACTGGTTGTCAAGTATGGTATCATTATTATGAAACAACACCAGAAAATCGTGATAAATGTTTAGCTGACAATCCAGATATTATTAAAATGCCAAATCAGGTACCATTAGCAAAGTTAGATTATAATGATTTCAATGAACCAACTAAAACTTTAATACGACAATTATTTGTTAGTGAGTCTAAAAAGGCTTTAGGTAGGGTAAGGGGTAAATATGGAGGTGTTGTTGGTATTGAAGGTGCTGAAAGAACAATGGATTATGAAACTTTAATAACAGAAGGTAATGAAGAAAAGAAAATAGCGATAGAAAGACTGGAAGCAAGATTATTAAGGTTATCTAGTACGTCACAAATGGAAAGAGCTGCTAATGAATCTGAAAATTTAAATAAAAGTTTAAGTTATCGTCCACTTGGTTTTTGGGTCTATTAATTTAATTAATTTATTTAATTTATTTAAAATAATCTCATTATATCTTATTATTAATAAAAATAAATCATTTTTTTTACAATATTCTTTTTTAATTTTATCTCTAAATTTGACTTTTTTTAGAGTTTATTCACCACCCCAGTATTTTACTGGTTTATAATGTTGTGCTCCATTGTATTCGATACATATATTATAATCTGGGAGATAGAAATCAATCAAATTTATCACCATGTTTTTCTTTTGCTCGTTTAATAAATTTTTCATTTGTTATTAACACACTCATAAATTCTATTTTTATAATAAATATATTAAAAACAGTAAAAAGAAAAAAATAATAATGGTTTTAGGACCATTTGGTTTTTATTAAAATCCCCACCCATCATCCTCTTCAATTTTAGGTAATGGTGTTGATGATAGTATTTCATTAGCTTTTTCTAGTTGTTCTTTAAATATAATTTTATCTTTATATTCATCTAATTCATCATTTATTTTTATATCATTAGTAGAATTTAATTTAGATATGTAATCTTCTGGTGGTTCAGGTATTGTATCATCAATTTCATCATCAAATTCTTCAATTTCGTTTTCTGTGTTATCATCCACTTCATCTTCTGATGATTTATTTTTTTTCTTTTTAGCTTCAGTTTTAGGAATAATATTACTAATTTCTTTATTAGTTACTTCAATTATTTTTTCAACATCATGTTCTATTTTAATGACTTCATTAGTTTCTATATTAACGGTATTAATGGTATTACCAGTCATAAATTTTAATTCCAATAAATATTCTAAATATTTTTGGTATCTATCTTCTAATTTTTCATAACCATTTAGTATATAATAATTATTTCTTTCTATTGCTTCTTTTTCATATTTAAAAACATCTTTAACTGGGTATAATGGTTCACCCCATTTATTTGATACTAACATTAAATCAGCATTAAAAGTTTTGGCTATATTAACTACTTCAAGTGGTAGTTTTTTTGTTTCACTAATAACTTTTAAATCATTAATTTCTAAATGTTTAAATATATCATCTAATTTTTCTTTTTCGTGTTTAATACCCTCCTCTTTTAATATTCTCATTCTCTCATTGTAATCAGCTACAATATATGGCCATTTAGACTCATCTTCTAAATCATTAGGTATCATACCAACACTAGTCCAAAATCTAATTTCTTTATCTTCCATACGCATTAAATCATTTTCATATGAATCTTGGTCACCATCTTTAAGTGGCATACCAGAAACTAATTCACACTCTGATTTAACAAAAACAACTCTTTCTTTAAGTTTTTCAATTGTTGTCTTGTTTATTTTATCTTTAATTTTAATAATATCCAATATTATTTTATTACGAATGTCTGGATGAAAACAAACCAATAATGGTTTAATCTTTTTATTAAATGAATCTAGATATTTCGAAACATTATATTCATTAGTAAAAAGATTATTATTTAATTCTTCTATCCTTTCATTTATATCAATATATTCCTTACTATTTTCATCTTCAATAAGTAATAATTCTTTTTTCAATACATCAAGTTCTTTAATCAAATCAAAATCACTTTCAACAGTTTTTTGGTCAATTAATTCACAATTAAGTATTAATGTAATTAAATCGTTTTCCTTATTTTTTTCACTTTTTATATCACCATGAGATTTAGATGTTCCAGTATTGATATAATAAATTGTATCACCCAAGTTAATATCTATATTATTTTTTATAGCCAATTCCATATGAGCTTGTCTTGGCATTGGTTTTCCAGCTTTATTTTTTAAATTAGCTTTTTTCTTATATTCACTAATAGAAATTTTAACTTTAGATTTTGAAGCTATCTTAACTAATGGGATTTGATAATTATAAATTTTATCAACATATTCATAATAATAATTTATAAAAGAATGACCATCACCATCTAATAACATACGAATACCTTTAGATAAAAAATCCTCTATATATACTGGCATTTTTTTAGATTTAATTGAATTACCAGTTAATTTAATTTTTCCACCAATATCATTTGCATAATTTTTTCTTGAAAATTTGATACTGGATTTTATCACATCATCAATATCCAATCCCATCCTTCCTTTCATAAACTTTTCATTGAATTCTGCGAGTACTGCATCTAAACCAATCAATTCTTTACCCTTATTTTTTGTTGTTTTCCAATGTTCTCCATTTGCAATATATTTAATATCGTTTATGTTATCTGGATAAGCAAAGTCAACACCATCGGTATCTATTGAAGAAGCTTTGAATTTATATACCTCTGTAAAGTGTCTAATCATAAGACGTAAATACTGTCTACCACGACAAGTTGTTTCTTCAGCAGCGTTTGTTTCACCCCAATTAAAAATATATGGTGCACCATAAGCACCAAACCAAGAATTTGCCAATATTTTAAGAGGTAATTGTTTCTTATCGTATAAATTAAATAATTTTTTATGTTTTTGTATGTCTTTTTTTATATTATCAATTTCTACCTCTGATAAATTAGTTTCGACTTTAAGTCTTTCTTGTAATTTTTCATAAATTTTCTTCTCATCACTAGCAATAAACTTAGATTCATCACGAGTATCAACCACATACGTAAGAATACCTTTCATTACACCACTTATATCTAAATCTGGGAAAATACCGTGTGTAAGTTCTATTTTTGGATATAAAGCTGCGTAATCTAGTTTAACAACATTCCTACAATAACCAACATTTAATAATCTTGATAACCCACCAGTAAAATCACGTTTAGGCTCCGTTGATGGAATAGCTAAACCATTTTCATATGACCATGCCGCCATAATAAGTTTCCATTGACCAGCACTACCCATAGTTGAACTACGTTGAAATGATGTAGGTAATATTTTTGATAACAAGAAACTTGCTTGATTAAATATCCTATCTATTTCTTCTGTTTCCCATAAATCATCGCATAAATAACGTTTAACAATAAAATCACCCTTAACAATTATATAATCTTCTTTCAATTGTTTTGTTTCTGTTATTATATACCAATCACCATTTTTATCATTAAAAGCATAATCGTTTATCTTATCAGCCCAAGTAGAGTTTATTTTATCACCAGGAACATATACACGATTTGGTTTAGCTATATCAGAATATTGTGTTATATATTTTAATCCCCATCCTTTTATTTCTGAGTTAATTGCCATTGCTTTACGAACAGAATGTGAAATATCAATTATATTATAACCATACATATTTGTTTGGTTATAATGTTCTGTTTCACCACCAAATTTAACTGTAGACGGTTTACGTTTAATATTAGATAAATTATTAAGTGTGATTGCTAATTTAGTGATAGGTATATTTAATATTTCAGCACGTTCAAATAAAAAAGGCCAATCGAAATTTTCAGAATTATAACCAGTTATAATATCTGGTCGTAATATATCAATTATTTTAAAAAATCTAGCAATATTTTGTTTTTCAGAATCACGTCTTTTATATACATCATCACCTAGTGTTTCTAAAACAATTTCATGACCTCTATTATCACGAATGCCTATTTGGAATATAGCGTTTTTCTTAGCAAATAACCCTTCAGTCTCCAAATCGAATTGAAATCTATGAAGGTCATTATAATCATCCATACCTTTAAATAAACGTTTTTTAGATTGTATTAGAAATTGTTCAGTTGGACTGAACATAACAAACAATTTCTTTAGTTCCGTATCAAAGACATCAACACCACCTTCATCAAAGAATCTTATTAAACTATTATAAGAATACTTGCATGTTGCCAAATTAGTATAACCGTTTACCATTCTATCTGGCGCAACACCATTATTATCACTTATACGTAATTTAGTTATCTTAATACCAAATTTAGTACAAGCATCTATTAATTTTTTGTTTTTATTTTCATATAACAATTCAGTAACTTCATCTTTAAACCACAGGAATGGTTTAAATTCTGCTTCTTCTAAATACTTACCTTTTTCTGGGTCATTTATAATTAACGTAGCTTTTGGGTCTGAGTAACCTACTTCTACTGCTACGATATATTTTTGTGGGTCTTGGCCTTCTAAAAAACTTTCAATGGTTTCCTTAGATAATTCTTCTCTTATATTACTCATTAATACACGTTTTTTACAAAGGTACAAATAAATTTTTATAAAAACAACTATTTTTAATTATTTTTTAATTCCTTGGTCAAGGATATTAATGAAAACTGACTCTCTTATGGGTACAATTAATGTTCCAGAACCATCTAAAAACTCTATCTCAAAAATACCAACATATCGTCCACAAACACTAGTTTCTTTAGATGTAAATTGGTATGTTAAATAATACTCTTCTCCAGTACAATCGCTTTTAGGTAAAACTAATTGAGTTGAAGCTCTTTTCTTAGCTATTTTTTTAACACCAGTTACGGTGTCAGTCATAGTAAAAAATATATCAGCATTTTGTATCTTTTCAAAAAACTT
>Ga0315284_10016756_pt1 | contig 10388 bp, 11 predicted proteins | sample YL17G09_16_MG_FD_203696 | JGI IMG/M metagenome (GOLD analysis project Ga0315284, IMG submission 203696) | Sediment microbial communities from Yellowstone Lake, YNP, Wyoming, USA - YL17G09_16 | ecosystem: Environmental > Aquatic > Freshwater > Lake > Sediment | place: USA: Wyoming | collected...
CCAAAAGTTGTCCTTTTCCCCGAGTCTGAAGATTTTCTCCTCTGGGATGCCGATGTCCTTGTGCCAGAAGTTCCAGGCAGCGTCGTCTTCGCGAAATACCGTAATCCACAGGCGGTTCGGATCCAGACCATACTCGCGCGTAACCAGATCCCAGGCAAAGCGAATGGCTTCGGCTTTGAAGTAATCGCCGAAGGAAAAATTGCCGAGCATTTCGAACAGGGTATGGTGTCGGGTTGAATGTCCCACATCCTTGAAATCGTTGTGTTTGCCGCTTACTCGCATGCATTTCTGGCTGCTGGCCGCCCGGCTATAGGGCCGCTTCTCATTGCCAAGGAACACGTCCTTGAACTGGTTCATGCCGGCATTGGTGAAAAGAAGCGTGGGATCGTTATAGGGTATGAGTGAGGCGCTGGGAACGGTCCTGTGCCCATTGCGCTCGAAGAACGTGAGGAAGCCATCTCGAATCTGGTTGCTGCTCAGCAATTCATTCTCCTGTGTCGAAGTTCTGCCAGGCGCCGGCTGGGATTTTTTGCCGCAGCACATCCCAAATTGCCTCATGGGGATAGCCGCGGCGTTGTAAGCTCGCGATCAGCTTTTGGATGCCCTTGCGATGCGCGGGCATCGGTTGGGTCTTGATGCGCTTTGTCAGATAGGCCTCCAGAGCTTCGGCATCGCCTATCTCATGGCGCACCTGCTGGAGTGCTGCTTCCGCAGTGGCGCCCGGCAACTGTCGCTGCAGTAAGCGGCGATACACTCTAACGGGGCCCCAACCATCATGCTTGATCCACCGGCACGCGGAATTATATGCATAATCGAAGTCATTGAGAAGATTGAGCTGCTCGAGCCGGTCAAGGACCAGCTCGATCTGCTGCTGCTCTCCGAGCTGCTCGAGCTTGTTTCGCATCTCTCCGCGGCTGTAGGCACGCCGTGCCAGGAGTGCTCCGGCTTTCTGCATAATCTTCTTATCTGAATCCGGCTCCGTCATGAAGTGGATCCCTTGAGATCGCTTGCCATCGCCTCGATTGCGGTGTCCGTGGTGGTGTAGATTCCCTGAACCCTGAGCTTGAATTCGTCGGCATTGGTGGCGTACATCAATGCGTCTTCATAGGTGATGCGCCCTGCCTTGTAATGTTCGTAGATGGACTGATCGAAGGTCTGCATGCCGTACTGGGATGTCCCGGCGGCGATGGCCTGTCGGATCAGACGGGTCTTTTCGGGATCCAGGATGCAGTTCCGGATGTATTCAGTGACGATCATGACCTCGATAGCGGGGACGCGGCCGCGGGTATCGGATCGCCGCATCAGGCGCATGGAAACGACGGCGCGCAGCACCATGCCGAGTTGCAGGCGGATCTGGCGTTGCTGGTGGGAGGGGAACACCGCGATGATGCGGTTGATGGTCTCCAGGGCATCTACGGTATGCAGCGTGCTGAAGACCAGGTGGCCGGTCTCGGCAGCCAGCAGGGCGGTTTCAATCGTCTCAAGGTCGCGCATTTCACCGACCAGGATGACATCCGGATCCTGGCGCAAAGCGCTGCGCAGAGCGGCGCTAAAGCTCGAGGCGTCCACCGAAATCTCGCGCTGGGCGAAGATGCTCAGGCGATCGTTGTGCTGGAATTCGATCGGATCTTCGATCGTGATGATGTGCCGCGCCAGGTTTTCATTGATGTAGCTGAGCATGGCGGCGATGCTGGTAGACTTGCCGCTGCCGGTCGTTCCGGTTACCAGCACGAGCCCGCGCGGCTCCATGGAGATTTTCTCCAGAACTCTGGGCAAAAACAGATCGGCAAAGCCCAGGACGCTGACGGGAACGGCGCGAATCGAGATCGCCACCGTGCAGCGCTGTTGAAAGACGTTCACGCGAAAGCGCCCCAGGCCCTTCAAGCCATAGCCGAGATCGATCTCGGCGCTATCGCGGAAGCGCTGCTTCTGCTTATTGGTCATGATGGAAAAGGCCATCATGAGACTGTCCTCTTTGGTGACTTTGCCGAACTCGCCAAGCGGCACCAATTCACCCGCGATACGCAAGTAAGGGAATGCACCGACCTTTAAATGCAAGTCGGAAGCCCCTTTAGAGACCATCAAACGGAGGAGGGTATCGATGTCCATGAGGATCCTCGCAAAAAGGAATGACCGCAAGGCCATGTTATGTTTGGCCGTTTTGGGTGTCAAGGCGAATCCCTTGGCTACCCTGCCTTTCGCTTGACTGTAACATACTCTTTCCGTAACATTTGTGACCTATGAACATGGAAAACATGGAATCATTGCCACCGAAGGATGCGGAATCAGTCTCCCCGAACGAATCGGAACCATTATCCCCAGCGGAATTGGACGCATTCGCCCCGAGAGAAACGGAGCCATACCTGCCGGGCGCGGAACCAGCGCCGGCAACCGCCGGTATGCTCAAGACGCTATTTGCCTGCCTGGCAGGGATTGTGATCCCGGGATTTGGGCATCTGGTTTTGCGCAAGTGGGACAGGGCGGTGGTTTTTCTGGGCAGTATCGGCCTGATGTTTGCGCTTGGGCTTCATTTGAACGGCAGGCTATTCGGTCCGGATTTCTCCGAGCTCTTCTCCACGCTCAAGTTTGTCGCTGACGCAGGCTCAGGATCCTTTTACTGGCTCAGCTGGTTCAAGGGGCTGGGCGTCGGCGACCCGGCAGCCTATGCATACGATTACGGCAATGTTTTTATCTATACCGCCGGTCTGCTCAACATGCTTGTGGTTGTCGACATCTTTGATATCGCACAGGGGAGGAAGCCGTGAACAACCACATTCTCCTGATGATCATTTTCAGCGCCCTGGCATCGCTCGTGTTTGCTTTTATTGCCAAACATGGCGCAGGGGAACGCGCCAAGTACTTCTTTTACCTTTTCGGTTCCTTCGTTCTTCTCTCCATTCTGGTCGGCTTGATCATGTACCCGTTTCCTTTCTGAGGACTGCGAGTTCCGCGCGGGGGTAAAGCACTATGACTTTTGCCGGTAAGACTGCCATCGTGACGGGGGGCGCCAGGGGCATTGGCCGGGCCATCTGCCTTGAGCTTGCCCGCCAGGGCTGTGATATCGCCTTTAATTACGCGCACAGCAAGGAGCACGCCGACAGTCTTTTGGCTGAGTTGAATGCTCTGGCGCGCAAGGCGCGAGCCTGGCCGGTTGATGTCGCGGACTTCGGTGCCGTGGAGGCCATGGTCGCCGAAGTAAAAAAGGAGTTCGGCCGAATCGACATCCTTGTCAACAATGCCGGCATTGCGCGCGACAAGCTCCTTCTGGCGATGAGTGAGAAGGATTGGGACGAGGTCCTCGACACGAATCTCAAAGGCATTTTCAACTTTTCCAAACTTGTGATTGGAGCCATGATCCGGGCGCGTTCCGGCGCCATCCTCAACATCACTTCGATAAGCGGGATTGTCGGCATGGCGGGCCAGGCCAACTATGCGGCATCCAAGGCCGGCGTGATCGGATTTACCAAGGCGCTTGCCAAGGAAGTGGCCAGCCGGAACATAACCGTGAACGCCCTGGCCCTCGGATTTATTGCCACCAAAATGACGGAATCTTTGCCTGCGGAATACAAGGAAAAGATGATTCAGGCGATCCCTCTTCACCGCTTCGGCACAACAGAAGAGATCAGCCGGATTGCCGCCTTCCTGCTTTCAGAAGCTGCCCAATACATCACCGGCCAGGTCATCCAGGTCGACGGCGGCCTCGCCATCTGAATCTCGGATTTACCGAGAAAGTGGAACGACCTCGTCAATCGTCAATCGTAAATCGTCAATAGATTTAATTAGCACTTCTTCCTCTTGCGCCGTTAGACTGGGAGGAGGAAATCGGGTTTGGACGAGACTTTGGCGCCGTGCATCGGCGATGTGCTTGAGCAACAGCATCCGGCTGTCCATGCAGAGCAGGGAGAGACCCTTGCGCTGATTTCTACAATTCTGGGGCATGGGAGAAACAGCGCTGCTGCCGAAGCGTCCTCGCGCAGGCTGCTGCGTCATTTTGGCACGCCTGGAGCGTTGACGCTGGCATCCCTGGAAGAGATCCGCCACAGTGCGAAGATATCTCTGCGGCAGGCGGCGGCTCTTCGGGCTGCTCTATCGCTGGGACGCCAGCTTTGCTCGGCGCCGTTGAAGGCAGGGCAGCGCTTTGCCAACAGCAGGGATCTTTTTCTCCGGTATCGCGCCCAGTTTTTTGCGGCGAACCGCGAGTTCTTTCTGGCTCTGCACCTCAACTCCAAGAATCAGCTGATCCGTGAGGTGCTTGTTTCGGTAGGGAGCCTGAGCTCTTCGGTCGTTCATCCGCGCGAGGTTTTCTCGGCTGCCGTGCGCGACAGCTCGGCGGCACTGATTTTCGCGCATAACCATCCTTCCGGCGACCCGGCGCCCAGCCGGGAGGATCGGGAATGCACCCAGCGACTCGTGCGAGCCGGCAAGATCCTGGGAATTCGCGTCCTGGATCACATCATTTTGGGGTATGAAGATTATTTCAGTTTCGCCGACGCCGGCCAGCTTGAAGACTCATTGGGGTGACCGCCATGATGATCAAAACCTTAACGACGCCGGATCAACAATTCGATCTGAGATTTCCTGCAGCCAGGGAATTCGATGTGGTCGGCTTTGGCCAAAATGCCGTCGATCATGTATGCGTGCTGCCCGAGTTTCCACGCCCGGATACCAAAACCGAAATACTCCTCCGGCAGAGGCTGGCCGGCGGGCAGATAGCCACCGCAATTGTTTTTGCATCGCGCCTGGGTCTCAGGGGCAAGTATGTTGGGAAAGTCGGCTCCGACGCGCACGGCCGTTTTTGCCTTGAGAATCTCCGAGCGGAAAACATCGACATCTCATCGTTGAAGGTTGAGGATGGAGCGCGGAATCACTATTCGTTGATCCTTGTGGATCAACGCAGCGGCGAGAGGACCATTTTCTGGGAGCGTGACCCAAGGTTGAATTTCCGCGCGGGCGAACTGCGCCGCGAAGATATCTGCTCAGGGCGCACGCTGCTGCTGGACCAGAATGATCCTGAGGCATCGCTTCAGGCTGCGCATTGGGCGCAGGAGGAGGGAATTCCGGTAGTAGCCGATCTGGACAAGCCTTTGCCGGGCAGCGATGAATTGATCCGATGGGTCGACTTCCTCATCGTCAGTGCAGGCTTCGCGACAGAATTTACCGGCCTGGCCGGCCCGGAGGAGGCGTTACAGGCCATGCGCGGCCAATGTCGAGGTTTCACTGCCGCCACTCTGGGCGCAGACGGCGCGATGGCACTCCTCGGGGATCAATGCGTACGTTTTCCTGCTTTCCGTGTTCAAGCCGTCGACACCACCGGCGCAGGGGACATATTCCATGGCGCCTTTATTTATGGCCTGCTGCAGAATTGGCCTTTGCGGCAAATCATCACTTTTGCCAACGCAGCGGCAGCCCTGAACTGCACCCGGTTGGGAGCCTATGCCGACCTTCCGGATCGCGACGAAATCAATGCCCTCATCAACTCGCAATAACAGAGGTCGGCGTACATGATAGAATTTGGACTCTTATTGACGGGTGGGGCATGAAGGCGATCTTTTTTTTTGATTTGGATACACAACGCGATCTGATGCTTTCCGAAGGGAAGTTGCATGTGCCGGGGGCCGAGCGGATTATCCCCAAACTGCGACGGATCTTTGACTTTGCCAAGACGAATGCCGTCACCATCGTGTCTTCGGCGATGGCGAATGATCCCGATGACCCTGAAGGCGGTACAAGCTTGCCCTATTGTGTGCGCGGTTCCGAGGGGCAGCGCAAGATTGACGATACGCTGATGCTTCACCCGCTTATTCTGGAAAACAAACTGGCAGACCGCAGTTTCGCCGACATCGTGCGAAAGCATCAGCAAATCATCCTCGAGAAACAGGGCTTTGACGTTTTCGGCAATCCCATGACGGAGAGGTTGTTGCGAGTGCTGCCGCAACGGGCCATACTATTTGGCGTACCTTTGGATCAATCGGTAAAGCTGGCGGCGCTCGGATTGCGGCGCCTCGGATTCAAGACTGCGGTCATTCAAAACGCGACTTTGCCGCTCGAACCACGAGAGGCACACAAAGCTGAAGCGGCGATGCGCAACGCCGGTGTGGAGTTTATTACGCTCGAGGTACTGCTCGGAGCTTTGGGCGCCGGCTAAGAAGCACTGCGGCAGAGCATGATTTATGAATACCGGCTTATATATCCATATCCCGTTCTGCCAATCCAAATGTGAATATTGCAGTTTTGTATCTATGCCGCTCGATCAGGGGCTGGCGGAACGATATCAACGCGCATTGGTGGCGGAAATAAGCGCCTTCTGCGGAAGTTCTTCCGAAAAGCTTGCCGTCGACAGCATCTACATCGGGGGCGGCACGCCCAGCCTGCTTCCGGCGGAGTACATCGCCGAAATTCTGGAAACCTGTCATGAATTGTTTTCGGTCATGTCGGTCGCCGAAGTATCGATTGAAGCAAATCCCGGCACCTTGGATGTGGACAAACTTCGCGCTTACCGGCGGCTGGGAGTAAATCGGGTTTCCCTGGGCGCCCAGAGCTTTTCCAACGCTGAACTTGCTGCAATTGGCAGGATCCACGACGCTTCGGAGATTGCGTCAGCTTGTGCACTCGTGCGTGCGTGCGGCATCCAAAATCTGAACCTTGATTTGATCCTGGGTCTTCCGGAGCAGACCGAAAGGCAGTGGAGCGCCAATCTCGAATCTGCCGTGCGCCTGGAGCCCGCGCATATTTCCATATACATGCTGGAGTTGGATGAAAAATCGCCCCTGCACCGTTCCCTGGCGGCAGGCCGCAGTCATGTGCCGGATGAAGAGCATGTAGCGGACTGGTATTTGAATACCATAGATTTTCTTGAGGATCGCGGCTGCCCCCAGTATGAGATCAGCAACTTTGCCCGCTCGGGTTGCGAATGCCGGCACAATCTGAAATACTGGCAACGCGAGCCGGTGCTCGGTTTCGGGCTGGCAGCCCATTCGCATGACGGAGGCTCACGTTATGCCAATCTTGCGAGCCTGGGCGATTATCTGGATGCCGTGGAGCGAGGAAGATCCCCGGTGCAATGGCGGGAAGCGTTGAGCCCGATCCGGGAACTGGAGGAGACGATTTTCCTCGGCTTGCGACTGAATAGGGGATTGGACTGGGAAGCGGTGCGCCGGCGCCATAACTCGAAGTGGATCGATCGATGCGAATCTTCATTTGAGGAAATGGCAGGAATGGGCCTGGTTGATTGGCAGGAGTCTGTGGTGCGGCTGACCCGGCGGGGCATGCTTCTGTCGAATGAGATTTTCCAGAGATTTGTGCTGCTCGGGGAGAGCGACGGCGAACCATCCGCAACCTTGTAGGCATGGAGCGCAATCATCGTCGCGGGGTGATTTCAATGCCATTACATTTTGTTGGCTTACAGGAACAAGAGGATCACGATGCCAGACTCGATCATTGATTTGCGCAGTGATACGGTCACCAAGCCGACGCCGGAGATGCGTGCAGCCATGGCCGCCGCGGAGGTAGGCGACGACGTCTATTTGGAGGATCCTACGGTAAATCGCTTGCAGGAGCGCGCCGCTGCCATTTTCGGCAAGGAAGCGGCGCTTTTTGTTCCCAGCGGCACCATGGGAAATCAGATTGCCATCAAGCTGCACACAAGTCCCGGCCAGGAAGTGATCACCGAAAAGCAGGGACATATTTTCAATTACGAACTTGCTGCGATGGCTGCCATCAGCGGCGTGCTGGCGCGCCCTGTTGCTGCGCCGGCCGGAATACTCGACTGGGATTTGATCCGTCCGGCGATCGCTCCGAAGATCTATTACCGGGCGCCTACCGGGTTGATTACGCTGGAAAATACTCACAACATGGCAGGCGGAACGGTATACAGCGAGGAGCAGATTGCTGCGATTTGTCATAAGTCGCACGACCTGGGTCTGCCCGTGCACCTGGATGGAGCTCGGATATTCAATGCCGCCGTCGCTCTCAACACCACCGTGGCCGCGCTCAGCCGTTCGTGTGACTCGGTGATGTTCTGCCTGTCCAAAGGCCTGGCTGCGCCTGTCGGCTCCATGCTCGTGGGTGCGGCGGACTTTATAGAGAGGGCCAGGCGTGTGCGAAAAATGCTGGGCGGCGGCATGCGCCAGGCGGGTGTTTTGGCGGCGGCGGGACTGATTGCCCTGGAGCGGATGCCGGCACGGCTGGCGGAGGATCATGCGCATGCCAGGCTGCTGGCGGAACTGTTGAGCACGATTCCGAGTCTCGAAGTGCATCCCGAGAAGGTTCAAACCAACATCGTAGTCGTCGGCGTTTCGCGCACTGGATTCGACAGCGCCGCCATCGTCGGCATGCTCAAGAAGAAGGGCGTTCTGGTCGGAACGGTCGATGAATCCACGTTACGGTTATTGACCCATTTGGATGTGAATCGCGAGCAGATCCAACAGACGGCCGGGGTTTTCAGCGAAGCGTTGGGACGCTGAAGGTTTGGAGCCGGGAAATGTTGAGTTGCCGCGCTGGGACGCCTAGGGACTTCCTCGGAATCAACGGACTGTGCGGGTGCAGGCCGCCCTGCGGTTCAGACAGTCCTATGAAAAAACCTTGCCACGAATAGCACGAAAGGAAAAAGGAGCCACCAAGGGAGTGCGATCTTGCTTCCTCCCCAGGGCGCAACGCTTCGCGCTGCAACGTTCTGGCGCCAATCTCCCGGGAAAGCGCATCCGGGGCGGGAGATAGACGGGCAGCTCGAAAGCGCTTTCCCGGGAGATTGGCGCCGGAATGTTGGCCGGAGGCCGCCCTGGGGAGGAGGCAAAATCGCAGGTTATCGGCGAGCTCTGCGATAAGGTCTTTTCGTTGCGGCTATGGCTATTCGTGCCATTCGTGGCTGCTTTTGGCTTGGGCTGTCTGAATCACGGGCAGGCTGCCAAATACAGGCAAGATCGACGGTCCCGCCGTGCTAGAATTTGTGACTCAAATCTGATTGTAAACGGCACTATGGTTGACAAGGTCCTGGCAGGCGATTTTCGAGCAATCGCCCGTCTGATTACGCTCGTGGAGAATGGAGCCCCCGAGGCTGTCGGCCTGTTGCGTGAGCTGTATTCGCACACCGGTCGGTGCATCTCGATCGGCATCACGGGTGCGCCGGGCGCGGGCAAAAGCACTCTGGTCGACCGGCTGGCGAACTTCTACAGGACCCAGGAAAAAAAGGTCGGGATCATCGCTGTCGATCCGACCAGCCCATTCACCGGAGGCGCGATTCTCGGCGATCGGATCCGGATGCAATCACGCTCCGTCGATGACGGAACTTTCATTCGCAGCATGGCGACGCGGGGGAATCTCGGGGGGTTGTCGCGCGCCACTGCGGACGTGCTGCTAATTTTGGATGCTGCCGGATTCGACGTGGTATTGATTGAGACCGTGGGTGTCGGTCAGGATGAGGTCGAGATCGCGCGCACGGCCCAGATGACTCTGGTGTTGCTGGTGCCGGGCATGGGGGACGACGTCCAGGCGATGAAGGCCGGCATCATGGAAATCGGCGACATCTTCGTCATCAACAAGGCCGATCATGCCGGGGTCGAACGTATCGAGGCGGAATTGGGGGCGCTTCTTGCCATTTCCAATCGATCGGAGCATCAAAAGCCGCAGGTCGTAAAAACGGTCGCCTCGGAAGGAAAAGGCATTGACGAATGTGCGCAAGCCATCGATTCCTGGCTCCAGCATCAAAAGGGTTCACATTTCCAGCGCGAAAAGGTGATCCAGATTCAAAAGGAGCGCCTCGTGAATCTGGTGCGATCTGAAATCCAGCGCAGCCTGCTTCGGGACCGTCGCACCGCGGAAAGATTAGATGAACTGGCGCGTCAGATGGTGGATCGGCGCATCGATCCATACACGGCCGCGGATGATTTGCTGCGCACCTGGAAGCAACGCGAACCCGCAAATCGGGAATGAACACGGCACTGGGAAGGGACCGCCCGCGATGATTTATACGGAACGACATAAATTCTGCCGCATGCTGGACGGTCGCATGTCATCTGAATTCGGTCAGGCACACAGAAGAGCTGGGAAGCGACTCTTGGCTTCTGCGAGTTCGATTTTGTTGTCATGCAGGCCCGAATGGCCGGCAATGAATAGGCCCGGTCGTAAGGCCGGGATGGCGATTGCAGAGAGATGGAGCGCCAAAGGCGCGGCACCTGAAATTTCAATCGTGCCGCGCCTTCGGCGCTCAATTTTTCATGCGGCATCAAATCCCGGCCTTACGGCCGGGCCTACTAACTGCCGGCCCTTCAGGCCTCCCTTTCGATCGTGCCCTGACCCCGGCCTGACGGCTGACTGCGGGACACACTTGACACTGTGGGTACTCGTGGACCTGGACGTGGACTTGGACCTGGACCTCGACGTAGACCCGGACT
>Ga0315284_10016757_pt1 | contig 10388 bp, 7 predicted proteins | sample YL17G09_16_MG_FD_203696 | JGI IMG/M metagenome (GOLD analysis project Ga0315284, IMG submission 203696) | Sediment microbial communities from Yellowstone Lake, YNP, Wyoming, USA - YL17G09_16 | ecosystem: Environmental > Aquatic > Freshwater > Lake > Sediment | place: USA: Wyoming | collected...
TGGATGATGTCCCCGGTGATCTCCCGCGCCGCGGTGAGCAGGATGGCCTCCGCGCGCTGCCAGTTGGAGTCGTAGGTAATGCGGATCACCACTTCATCAAGCATATACGGACTTTCCTGGGTGACCGTGTAGTTAATCACCACCTGGCTGAAAAGCAGCGGGTTCGGCACCAGGATATAGCGCCCCACTGCCTCCTCGCTGCCGATGGTGCCCCCCACCTGGTCGAGCATGGTATACATCGGCCCGATGTCGTGGACGTCGCCGGTCAACCCCAGATTGGGGAACTGGATGCGGTCGCCGGGTCGGAACGGGCGCTTGAGCGAGATCATGATCCACGCGGCAAACCCGCTCACCGGCGCCTGCAGCGACCATCCCAACATCATGCCGCCGAACATGGCAAAAATTGCCCCGAAGCTTTTGATCTGCCCGAAACCATAGATCACCGCCAGCAGCACGGCGATTCCCGCCACCAGCCGGTAGATGCGTCCCAGCATCGTGCCTTCCACGGGCGGTTTGTGGCGATGCGCCAGCAGCAGATGGCTGAGGAGCACGAACAACTCGGTGATGGCCAGGATGCCGGCGACGAGGGCGATCAGCAGGGGAATCGTCAACCCGGATTCCAGGTTCGACAGGTGACCGAACGGCCGGTTCACGAGCACCGCCGCGACGGCGATCGCCGCCCAGCAGGCGAAAGTCAGCAGAGGCCCACGAATGCCGCCGTTACGTTTCATAACGCTCCTCCCGAAAGGAGGAATGAGTGCAGTTGTAATACATCGAGTATTACATACCTTCGTGGCGCCGCATCATGCGCAACTCGTCTTGCCATTCGCCGGGGATTGTCCGGCACCTGCTGCAAAAGACATTAAATTATATGAAATTCAACCGGCAACCCATTTTATTGGTTCATACTCTTGCTCTTACTCTTGCTCTTACTCTTGCTCTTACTCTTGCTCTTGCTCTTACTCTTGCTCTTACTCTTGCTCTTGCTCTTGCTCTAAAAGCCCTCTAATACTCATGCAACCCTTGCGGGGTAATCGTCCTCGCAAGGCTACGAGAGGGTTTTTAGAGCAAGAGCAAGAGCAGGAGCAAGAGCACGAAAATTGGCATATGAATCGGCGGGAGATCGAAACAGGACGTCGAATACTCCTCCCATGGACGCAAAACCGGTATCCGCATCGCGCTCGACGCTCTCCATGGTGGCGATGCCGCGCGATGCCAATCAATACGGCTCCGTGTTCGGCGGCGTGGTGATGGGGTTGGTCGATCACGCGGCCTACACCGCGGCCATCCGCCACGCTCGCACCACCGTCGTCACCGTCAGTGTGGATCACCTCACCTTCCTGCGCGCGATCAACGTCGGGGATGTCATCGTGGTGAAGGCGTCGGTGAATTACGTGGGGCGAACGTCGATGGAAGTGGGCGTGCACATCGAGACGGAGCGACTGAACTCCGGGGAGGTGGAGCACGTCGGATCCGCCTACCTGACCATGGTGGCGCTGGATAGCGAGGGGAAGCCGACTCCGGTGCCGCCGCTGCTGCTCGAGACGGAGCTGGACCGCTGCCGCCATGCCGCCGCCGAAGAACGCCGCAAATGGCGCCTCGCGCTCGTGGGCCGCAAATGCACGCCGGAGGGGTGATGCCAGCCTGGCCCTCACTCCCCGGCCACCGCAGCACCGAATTCATTCGGCGCGCTACTATCAGTCCTATCCGTCCTATCCTTCCTATCCGTCCTATCCCGCACCACCCCCGGCCGACAACATCAGGGGAAAAATGCCGACTTTTTCCCCTGAACCCCTTGACAAACAGGCGTTTTTATGCTAGTGTATATTATCTGGTGGAAGCATTGTCGAAATCATTCCCTTTCACCCTCCGGCGGCCCGCACGCCGCATCGGAAAATGCCCCACCCCACCCTTCTTAGCCGCAAAATGCCGCAAAATGCCGCATTTTTCAGCGATTTTGATTTATTAGACTAATTAACTTAATCGTAGGAACTGATCATCGGATATGCTGACAAGTGGAGATAAGCCTGGCAAAACCGCTCATCTGCGGGCATCTGCGGGCATCTGCGGGAGCCTTGGGGGTCTGTTCACAACAGCATCCGGTGTCATGGCGTCTTCCCCTGCTCTACCGCCATGATCACCAGCACCGCGCTGCCGAAAATGCCCGCGTCGTCGCCGAGGGCGGCGGGGACGATCTTCGCGGTGTCGGCGGGCACCATGCGCGCGCGCCAATTCACCGTGCGCCGGATGGGCCCGAAGAGCAGCTCGCCCGCCTGGCTGATGCCGCCGCCCACGATCACCACCTCCGGATTGTAGAGCTGGATCAGGTTGGTGATGCCAATGCCCACCCACATGCCGGTTTCGTCCAGCACTTCCTTCGCCAGCGCGTCGCCGTCCTGCGCCGCCTGTGCGATCAGCGCGGGGGTAATATTGAACAGGTCCCAGTCGGCCAGATCGCCCAGTGCGCTCGGCCGACCGGTCTGCAGTTTCCGCCATGCCCGGTCGATAATCGCGTCGCGCCCGGCCATCGCCTCCCAGCAACCGTGGTTGCCGCAGCCGCATTGGCGCCCGTCCGGGTTGACGGTCATGTGGCCCACCTCGGCGAACCCCTCGCTGGAGCCGAGCATCAATTTGCCGTCGGCGATCAGGCTGCCGCCGATGCCGGTGCCCAGCGTGATCATCATAATGTGGCGATACCCGCGGCCCGCGCCGAAGCGGTATTCGCCCAGGCTGGCGGCCTTCACGTCATTCCGCATGAACGCCGCCAGGCCCAGCCGCTTCTCGATGGGTTCGAGGAGCTGAACGTTCGTCCAGCCGGCGAAGTTCGGGGAGTAAATGACGAAGCCCTGCTCCGAGATATGGCGGCCCGGCACGCCCAGGCCCACGCCCATCACCTCATCCTTACGGATGCCGGCTTCGGCAATCGCCTCTTCCACCGCTTCGATAATCATCTGCAGGGTGGCATCCACGCCCTCCATCGCCCGCGCCGGGCGGCGGCTCTCAGACAGCTTCTTCCCATCGGGCGTGATCACCCCCGCGCGGATATTGGTGCCGCCCACATCTACACCCACGGCAAACTTACCTGCAGCATTCGGCGCCAGGTTAACCATAGGAGCCCCTTTCAGGGGATGAAAAATGGAGAATGTAAATTACAAAATGAGTTACCGGTTAACGGTGCAACACATTTTGCATTTTACAATTTTCAATTTTCATTTTGCATTCAAAAGACGATCTTGGCAAGCTTCAGCAGTCCCTGCTTCCACGGCACGCGGTGCGAGATGCCGGTAGCGTGTTTGAACTGATCCAGGTGCTTGACGTACCAGCGGTAGTTACGGATGAGCGCGTCCTTGTTGGAGTAGCGGGGATGGAAATTCAGCACGCGGGCGGCCTTCTCCGTGGAGACGAAGGAGTCGGTCACCACCGTCTCGTAGACCCATTTATACAGCGGCGACAGCTTCAGCTTCTCCATCAATTTCAGCGCCAGGATGGCCGGACCGGCGGGGATGGGCACGATGCGCTTGCCATGGCCGGCGGCATCCAGCACCGCCTGGAAATCCTCGCGCAGCGTGGTGTATTCCTCCGCGCCGATGTTGAAGGTGTCGTTGACGGCCTTGCGCGGGCCGGTCAGGCAGATCAGGATTACCTCGCACAGGTCGGCGACATCGAGGAACTGGTAACGGTTCGTCCCACGGCCGAGAATGGGGAAGTTGTGGCCTTCGTAGGCCCACTCGTAGAACAGCGCGAACACGCCCAGCCGCTCCGGGCCGATGAAGGATTTCGGACGGATGATGGGCACGCACAGGCCGTGCGCCCGCGCCGCCTCCGCCTCGCGCTCCGCCTGCACCTTCGCCTCGCCGTAGGGACCGACGCCGATCATCGGATCTGTCTCATACAGCGGATGGTGGTCCGGCACGCCGTAGACGGCGGTGGAGGAGATATGCACCACGCGGTCAAAGTGCAACCGCCGGGCGGCCTGCAGCACGTTGCGCGTGCCTTCGACATCAGTGGAGTAAATATCCGCCGGCTTGTAGAGCGGCAGCGCGGCGGCGCAGTGCACGGCGTGGGTGCAGCCCGTCATCGCGCGCTCCAGCGCCCCTTCATCGCGGATATCGCCCCGCACGCTGGTGAGACGACCCTTTTCCGGGTAGTCGAACGGCGCGAGATCGTATGACACGACGCGGCAACCGCGCTTCAGCAACAGACGGATGAGATTGACCCCGAGAAATCCTGAACCGCCGGTGACGAAGACGCAGGGCGGATTGTCAGATTCCGACATAATTGATTCCCCTGATGCGATAATGGCTGAAGATGTGCCTTATTATGGCGTGATAAGGCGGGTTCTGTCGAGGGTTCCAAAGGGTTAAGCATAGAGTTCGTAGTGGCATCGCGAGATGCGTCTTAAACAGCACCTGTCAACGACGCATCTCGCGATGCTACTATGAACTCTATGCTTTGTGACGCTATCAGGTTATGCTTCAACCGCCTTCCCGGTGACCGCTTCCGCCAATGCTGAAATGACGGTCTCGCGCTGCGCTTCGGTCATCTCCGGGTAAATGGGCAGGCTGAGGCAGTGGTCGGCGGCGGCTTCCGAATGCGGGAAGTCGCCGGGACGGTGGCCGAGATTCTCGTGCACTTCCTGCAGGTGCAGCGGCAACGGGTAGTAGATCATCGTCTGCACCTCGGCGGCCTTCAGCCGCTCCTGCACGCCGTCGCGATCATCGACCAGGATGGTATACTGATGATAGGCGGTGTAGAGTCGATCTTCCGGGAAGGTCCGCTCCGGGGTGGGGCTCATCATCGTCCCGCCGGCGCGCTCGCGCGGGAGCTGCACGCCGGGGATGCCAGCGAGAGCGGCATTGTAGGCGTAGGCGTGGGCGCGGCGCGCCTTCACCCACTCGTCCAGGTACCTCAGCTTCACGCGCAGCACGGCGGCCTGCAGCTCGTCCAGGCGGCTGTTCAACCCCAGCTCGGTGTGGTGATACTTGATCTTCCCGCCGTGGCGGCGCAGCATCTCGACGCGGTCGTAAATCTCCTGATCGTTGGTCACCACCATGCCCCCGTCGCCGAAAGCGCCCAGGTTCTTGCTCGGGAAGAAGCTCAGGCAGCCCACATCGCCGATCGAACCCACTTTGCGGCCGTTATATGTCGCGCCCAGCGCCTGCGCCGCGTCCTCGACCACGCGCAGGCCGTGCTTGCGGGCGATGTCTATGATGGAGTCCATGTCCGCCGGCTGGCCGTAGAGGTGGACGGGCAAGATGGCCTTCGTGCGCGGGGTGATGGCCGCCTCGATCCGGTCCGGGTCCATGTTGAAAGTGGCCGGATCGATATCCACGAAGACGGGGGTGGCTCCCACAATGCCGATGGCCTCGGTGGTGGCCACGAAGGTGAACGGGGTGGTAATCACTTCGTCGCCCGGTCCGATGCGCAGCGCGCGCAGCGCCAGGTGCAGGGCATCGGTGCCGCTGTTCACCCCCGCGGCGAACCGGCAGCCGCAGTAAGCGGCGATCTCGCCCTCCAACGCCTTCACGTTCGGCCCCAGGATGAAATATCCGCCCGCCGCCACCGCCTGCATGGCGGCGTCGATCTCGTCCTTCATCTGCGCATACTGTGCGCGCAGATCGCATACCTGGATCATCACGGTCTCCTTTGTAGGGAACGCCCTCCGCGGCGTTCCTGCTCTCATATATCCACACCGTACGGGTTGATGACAACAGGAACGCCGCGGAGGGCATTCCCTACAATCATAATCGTTCGATACGATTTTCCACCTGCCGGTAGATACGGCCGCAGGAGCATTCGGCGGCGGCGTCCGTGAACTTCAGGCTCAGGCCGCATTCGCAGGCCCAGCCATGCTGGCGAGCGGGATTGCCGTACATCAGCGCGTAGGCAGGCACGTCCTTCGTCACCACCGCGCCGGCGCCGATGAAGGCGTATTCGCCGATGGTATGACCGCAGACGATGGTGGCGTTGGCGCCGATGCTGGCGCCGCGCTTGACCAGCGTGGGCAGGAAATCGTCCTGCGTATTGCGCGGGATCGCCGAGCGCGGGGTGGCGATATTGGTGAAGACCATCGACGGGCCGCAGAACACGTCGTCCTCCAGCGTCACCCCGCCATAGATCGACACGTTGTTCTGCACCTTCACGTTGTTGCCGATGCGCGAGCCGCCGGCCACGAAGACGTTCTGGCCGAACTTGCACCCGCGGCCGATGACCGCCCCGCTGGAAATGTGGCTGAAGTGCCAGATGCTGGTGCCTTCGCCGATCTCCACCCCCTCGTCCACGTAGGAAGATTCATGCACGAAGTAGTTCGTTTTCGTCGTCATGCGCTACCCCCATGCTCTTTGACAAGTATATATGGCTATGCAATCCGATAATAGCGCCCGGTCCGGTGGTTGAGTAGGCAGGAAAGCCTTTTCGCATTTCCTCCCGATCTCAAGCCGTATCGAAACCACCTCTCCGATAGCGCCGGTTCCCGCAAGGTTCACCTATCAATGCGGTGGTTTCGATACGGCTTGGAGGCGATGGAAAGAAGCGAAGAAGCTCATTTGCCTACTCAACCACCGTACCTGGGACTATCATCGTAAGGCCTAGCGATATGTATTTGTCAATGAGACTGATGAATGGATAGGTGGATGGTTGGATGAATGGAAGAATCGATGTTCGATTTCTCTTTCATTCATCCAACCATCCAATCATCCAGTCATCCAGTCATCATTCCCTCTTCACATGCCACTTGCACCGGCTGCCCGCCCGCCTTCAGCGAGGCATCCGCCGCCGCCAGCACCCGCACTACGCGCAGGCCGTCAAGGCCGTCGCTGCGCGGGGGCGTGCCCTGGCGGATGGCATCGATGAAATGCTGGCACTCGGCCTGCAGCGGCTCGCCGCCGGAGAAATGCGGAATAAGCACGTCGCCGTGACGCACCGTCACCAGCGCCGGCCCGTCGAGCTGCCCGGTGACGTCCGCGCCTTTATGATACACGCGGATGGGCTCCATCGGCGACATGTCGTCGAAGACTACCATCGACTTCGTGCCGACCAGCACCATCTTGCGCTCTTTGTGCGGGTCCAGCCAGGAGACGTGGATCTGCGCCGTGCGCCCGTCGGGGAAGTGCAGATTGATGAAGACCACGTCCTCGATGCCCGGTTGCAGGTAGCTGGCCCCGTGCGCCGCCACCCGGTCCGGCACCGCCCCGAACAGGTAGAGGATCACCGAAATGTCATGCGGGGCGAGCGACCAGAGGGCGTTTTCATCCGAGCGCACGATGCCCAGGTTCAACCGCTGCGAATACATATATAATGGCGTCCCCAGCTCGCCGGAATCCAGGTAGTCCTTCATCCACGCCACTGACGAGTGGTATTCCAGCAGGTGGCCGACCATCAACGTGCGGCCGGCACGCCGGGCCGCCGCGCAGAGCGCTGCCGCGTCCGCGGCGGACAGCGTCATCGGCTTTTCCACGAAGAGATGCTTGCCCGCCTTCAGCGCGCGCATGCCCAGGGCAAAATGCGTGGGCGCGGGGGTGGCCAGCGCGATGGCATCCAGCTCCGGATTCGCCAGCAGCGTCTCCAGATCGGACGTCGCCGCAGCCGCTGGGTAGAGCGCCGTCTGCGCAGCGAGCTTGCCCGGATCAACGTCACAGATCATGCGCAGCTCCGCGCCCTTCGCCCGCGCGAAACACCGCACCACGTTCTTCCCCCAGTTACCCAGACCGGCCACGCCGATGCGAATCTGCTCCATAACCGCTCTCCTATCCTTTCCGGAAGTCGCGACAAACCGGATTTGCCGACGCTCTGATGCTACCGGGAGTGGGAAGGCTCGTCAATAGCACAGCATTTTCATTATGATACGAAATCGAACAAGGCGGGGGGCGGATGTTTCGTCCGCGTCTTCCCCTCACCCCCCCGGCCCCCTCTCCCCGATGAGAGGGGGAGTAACTGATGGGTTCTTTGGGTTGCCGATTGCTCTTAATAGCAGGCCATTCACCGGCTCTCCACTCGATGGAACGAGTGGGATTATCGATTACCGTTTACTCTTATAAATCAAGCCTCTCCCCCTCTCATCGGGGCCGGGGGGGTGAGGGGGAGACGCGGACGACATGCTCGCGCTCCGTCAACGACCTGCTGATCCCCTCGGCAAAAAAACGAACTTTTCTCGAAAAAGGCGTCAAATTCGGGTTGCACGCGCCCGCTGACTGTGCTATCCTTCACCCGAACGCCTTGAGGAGTGCGGGAATACGGTGAATTCGTCGTATTCTTGCGCCAGAGCAGGGGCGCGGCGCCATCATGAGTATCGGCACGTCCCGGTTTCGATTTTTAATTGACCTTACACGTCCGTACCGAGGGCGCTTGTTATTCGCGATGGTATTGACCATGGTCTACACCGCGATTGCGCTCACCCCTCCACTGGCAAACCGCTACTTCATCAACCACGTCCTCAACAAACCCGAATGGGTAAGCTGGCGAGTTCCGTTCATCGCCATCTCGCTGGTCGCCTTCTTGCCGCTGCTCCTCGCCGCCCAGGGCGTGATGAACCGCATCTTCATCAGCGCCCTCGGGCAGCGGTTAGTCGTCGATCTCCGCACCGCGCTCTACCGCCACATACTCGGCCTGAGCATGCACTTCCACGGCGAGACCGGCGCCGGGCCGGTGATGAATCGCCTGATGACCGACGTGGGGATGGTGCAAAGCCTGCTCACCGGTGAAACGCTGGGCATCATCAGCAACATCGTCGCGCTCATCTTCAGCCTGGTGGTGATGTTCCTCTTCAACTGGCGGCTCACCCTGGTCGTGCTGCTGATGGTGGTGCTCTATACGATCAATTACTACAAGCTGGCGCGCCGCATCCGCAGCGCCAACCTGGAGCTGCGCGACATCATGGACCAGGTGGCGGGCCGCCTGCAGGAACGGCTGGCCGGCGTACGGCTGGTGAAAACCTACCACCGCGAGCGCGATGAGACGGATGCCTTCCTCGCCTCCACCGACCAGGCGCTCCAATATGGCATGCGCAGCGACATGCTGCGCGTGTCGCTCAACATCACCGCCAGCCTCATCAGCGGCCTCGGGTCCACGATGGTCTGGTGCGGCTCGCTCTGGTTCGTGCTGCACGGACAAATGCAATACGGCGACATGGTGGCGATGGACACCTACGTCTGGCAGGCCATCGGACCGGCGGTCAGCCTGACCATGGTGGCGGGCTCGATCACGCAGGCGCTGGTCAGCCTGGATCGCATCCTGGAGATCATGCGGCAGCAACCGGACGTCACGGAGAAACCGGACGCCTACGACCTGCACGAGGCGAAAGGCGACATGCGCATGGAGGATGTGGTCTTCGGCTATATCGAGAATCAACCGCTGTTCGACCATTTCAACCTGCATCTGCCGATGGGCAACATGACGGCGCTGGTGGGTCACACCGGCTGCGGGAAGACCACGGTGACCAGCCTGCTGATGCGCCTGTGGGACGTGCAGGGCGGCAGGGTCACGCTGGATGGCCACGATCTGCGCGACCTTACTCTGCGCTCGCTGCGCCGCCACCTCGGCGTGGTGCCGCAGGAGCCGGTGGTCTTCGAAGGCACGGTGCACGACAACATCGCTTACGGCATGCCCGATGCCACCCCGGAGCAGGTGGAGGAAGCCGCCCGCGCGGCGCAGATTCACGACTACATCGTCACCTTGCCGAAGGAATATCAGACGTGGCTTGGCAAGGATGGCGCCAAGCTTTCGGTGGGCCAGAAACAGCGCATCGCCATTGCGCGCGCCATCCTGCGCAAACCCGCGGTGCTCATCCTGGACGAGGCGACCAGCTCGCTGGACTCGGAATCCGAGCTGGCGATTCAAGAGGCCATGCGCATCGTGCTGCACGGGCGCACCAGCGTGGTGGTGGCGCACCGGTTGAGCACCATCGTCGAGGCGGACCAGATCGTGGCCATGGACAAGGGGAAGATTGTCGAGATGGGCACTCATGACGAGCTGATGGAGATCGAAGGCGGGTATTACCGGCGTCTCTATGAAGAGTTGAAGGGCAAGCATGAAAAAGAGGTGAATGCCTGATGCCCAGTCGACCATCAGCCTATCAAAAACGCATCATGGCCGTGCTGGAGGAGTACCGGGACAAAGAGCCGCGCCCCGGCGCCGAGTGCCGGCACCTGCACCGGCTCTGGCGCGAGTTCGTCTACCCCCTGCGCGGGCGCTTGCTGTTCGCCATGAGCCTGTCGCTGGCGATGACGCTGCAGCCCTACCTGTGGACCTTTATCCAGCGGTTCGTAACGGACGACGTGGTCGGCGTCGGCAAAATCTTTTCCGCGCATGAATTGCTGACGCACACGGTGTCGCTGTTCCGGCTGCATTTCCCGGCGTACCAATGGGTAGTCATCCTGCTGTGCCTCAACAGC
>Ga0315284_10016758_pt1 | contig 10388 bp, 13 predicted proteins | sample YL17G09_16_MG_FD_203696 | JGI IMG/M metagenome (GOLD analysis project Ga0315284, IMG submission 203696) | Sediment microbial communities from Yellowstone Lake, YNP, Wyoming, USA - YL17G09_16 | ecosystem: Environmental > Aquatic > Freshwater > Lake > Sediment | place: USA: Wyoming | collected...
CGCAATAATATTATGTCCATTTTTAATACTTCCATCTTCTTCATATTTATAAATACAAAAAATAGTTCCCGTGGTAATATTTACATCAATATTGGAAGAACCATCTAATGGATCATAACAAACTAAGTAAGGCGCATTCACAAATTTTGTTTCAAATAATTCGTCTTCTTCTTCCGAACCAATTTTTCGAATCAAAGAGCACTTTTTTAAAATATCTTTCAATATATCATTGGAAACCATATCAAGTTTTTTAACATCATCCCCTGAATTATTATTTGATTCAGTTAAATGACTTAATTGTAATGAATTTTCATTTCTAATTAAATCTGAAATCTGAATAAAACCTTTTTCTAACAACTTAATAATTTCCATAATATTTAATTGCACATATAAAAAATTTATAAAAATATATGAAATATCTTTAAAAAAAAGAATATAGATTTATATAAGAAGAATTAAGATAATTTATTATATATTTTGCATTTACAATACTGATTTTATAAAATCATCAATATTATTATTACACAATAATGGTGAAAATTCATTTATTTTTATATCATCCCAGTTCCACCATTTAATTTCTAATAATTTTTTTATTTGCTCAGGTGTAAATCGGTATTTAATCAATTTTGCTGGATTTCCTCCAACTAAACTATATGGTTCTATATTTTTTACAACGTGACTATTATTTGCTATTACAGCACCATCACCAATAGTTACACCTGACATAATTGTTACATTTCCACCAATCCATACATCATTGCCAATAATTACATCTCCTTTTGTTGATGGATGTCCTTCACCATTAAAATTATTAAAAATATTTTGATGTATATGACCAAATGGATATGTGGTAACCCAATCTGAACGGTGATTACCTCCTAAATATATATTAACATTTTCTGCTATTGAACAAAAATTACCTACTACTAATTTTGCTTTATCATTTCCCCATATTATATTAGGTTGCCCATAAGAATATTTTCCAAATAACATATATTATTATACAAATAATATTTATTATAATATACAAAAAATATATTACTTACTTATATGATTAAATAAATCCTATTTTTTCCATACTTCAAAAAAATTATTATAACATGGTCCCCATCCTCCACTTTCTACATAATCTCTATAAAAATTATTTATGATTAATATTTGATCGATATATTGTTTTTGTGATATATCCCAATAATCATTTTCCATAATAATTAAATTAATATTATTTAATATATGAGGCATATCTATTAAAATATAATAAAATGCTCCTTCACAGTCTAAAACTAATGTATCAAATATAATATTATATTTATTTTGTAATTCGTTTAATGTAATTATATTAACCCATTTATATCCAGGTAGTAAAGTATCACTTACAACAGTATCCCATCCCTTTTGAATTAATTTTCTATTTGATAATGCTGATTTTTCTATATGAAAATTAAAATTATTTAAATATCTATTTTATTCTAATTGGTTTGCTATATTTGAATCACATTCTAATGATACGAAATTACTATTATTTTCTAAAATAGATGCAATTACAAGTGAATTTCTTCCTATATTCCCTCCAATTTCTAATACTTTTTCTTTACCAGTTAAATATCTAATAGCCATTTTTTGTTCTGGTAATTCTTCTTCTAAAGACCCATATTTAAATTTTAAACTATTATGAATATTAGATAATTTAAAATTAATATAATTATTTGGTGATTGAATATTAGTATAATCATTAATAGTGGTAATTGTATTATCTAATAAATTAATTTTTATTATGTAGAAATCTTCATATTCGGATATAATTTCATTAATAATAATAATTATTTTTTTAAGTACACGATCCATAGGATCTGTAAAGTATTTTGCTCTGTTATGATCGCACGAAGGTATAGTAATAATATTATTATTTGTTAATTGTGATAAACAAATATTTGTAACATCAATATTATTATTTATTAATCCATACTTAATTATCATATGTATATATATATATATAACAAAAAATAATATTTTATAAATTTAATTAATTATTTATTATCATTATATAAAAGTTGCAATAAAGAAGAAGATGTTTCTAATGCTCCTTCCATCCAACCTTGATTCATTGAATATGGTTCACCAATAATATACAATGGTGTATTTTTATCCAATTGTATTATTTTTTTAGATACATCACTACTATTTTGTTTTGGTTTCCAATAATTCATACCATCTATCCAAAAACAAATATTTGTATAGTTAGGATTTTCAGTATTTTTATCAAAAACAACTTTTATATTTTTTTTTAAATTATTATTTAAATTATCTTTTTTTAATAAATATTTCTTCCAATGTATAGCATATTTTCCATTCGTATAAGAAATCATTATCAAACCCGTTTTTGAATTAATCGGAATTATATATTTTAATGGATTATTAGTAGTCACTTTTCCAATTGATTCAAACCAAGGTTTTTTATAAATTGCATAAACACGACATAATGGAACGCATGAAATACTATTTAATATGGAATTATATTTTTTAAAATAAGGTAGTGTTAAAAGTGTCGATTTAGGTACAGCAAATATTAATTTTTTTGAAAGAAATAAATTGTCTTGATTAATTAAAATTTCAAAATATTTATTTTCTTTATTTTCTTTATGATATGTAAAAGAAATTAATTCGGAATTTACAAATAATTGTTTTTTTTTATTTTTTATAAAAGTTACCATATTTTTTATAATACTACTTAAACCATTTTTTAATCCAAAATAATCTATATCATTTCTTATATTATATTTAAATGTATTATAAGCATTATAAGCATTCATATTGAGAATACGACTATAATAACCTGTTGATTGAATCATAAAATCAACATCTTTTTTAGGCAATTTCATAAAAGCATATTCTGAAAAAGAATATTTTTTAAGAAAATCTTCATTTTCTTTAGAAGCATAATGCAATACTTTATCAATAAAATAAAAGCTATCTTTATCTTGATATTTTTTTTCAGGAAATTCATTTTTTGTATCTATAAAATGAGATTCCGCATTAATTTTTATTACATCTTTTTTTAAATTTAACTCTTCAATTAATTTAAATAATAATGTATGGTTTTTATTGAATCGTCCTGCTCCTTCTTCCATTTGATATGAAATTCCATTTTTTTTCATATATTTTGTTTTAACTCTACCACCAAAATAATTATTTTTTTCAAATAATAGTATATTTAATGAAGGATCTTTTTTTAATAAATGATAATAAGTGTATAAACCACTTATACCACCACCAATAATTATATAATCATATAGCATTATTATTATATTATATAATAAATTTTATTTATTTAACAATAAATTTTATTTATTTAACAATAAATAAAATTAACAGTAAAATAAAAAAATATATTATTAATAATTAGATAGATAAGATGCCTCATAAATATAAATTTGAAATAAGTCCTAATAGTTGTGCAATTAATAATAAAAATAGTACTCATAAAAATAAAAACACTACTTGTTATAGTAAAGAATCATTAGAATTAATTGCAAATAAATTAAATGAAACAAATGAAAAAAAAATAAAAATTAAAAATAAATCAAAAAAAAAAATATGGGATGAAATTCAAGAAAATTTTTATAAAACTTGTAGTAATAAAGAAGCGTGTTGGAAAAATCAAAAAGACATTAAAGAATTAAAAAATACAGAAATTCAAAAATTTACTTTTAAACCAGATTATCCAAAAGAATGGAAAGCCAATAAAAACACTTGGTTAAATACATACGATATTTATAATGTTATGAAACAATATGAGAAAAAACACAAAGATTTCAAATTTTTAGGTGCTATTCCCTCAGATTGTCCGGTATCTATTAACTGTGAATTAAGTAATTTGGATTTAATGGATTTAAAAAAGAAAAAAATTCATAAAATAGGGATTATTTATAATTTAGATGTTAGTACTGGTCCTGGAACTCATTGGGTCGCTGTATATATTGATAATAAAAATAATGAAATTAATTACTATGATAGTTATGGTCATATTCCTACAAAATTAATCCATGAATTTATTACGAACATACATAATAAATATAAACAAAATAACCATAATTCGGTTGTTATTTATAATGATAAAAGACATCAATATGGTGGCAGTGAGTGTGGGATGTATTCCATTAATTTTATTTTAGAAAGATTATATGGAAATACGATGTATGATATATCAACACGAGTTATTACTGACAAGGCGATGAACGATTTAAGAGAAAAAATTTATAACATGAATTATTAAATATGAATTCCTAAAATTGAATCCATTTATTCATTTCTAGAGACCAAAAGGCATATGTTATAGAATTATACAAATTTTGAAAAATCCGTGGTTGATAATTTGAATCTCCTGGATTTAATTGTTGTGTTCCCCAATGAGGACAATAAAAATTAAACTCATATGGTATTTTTTTATCATACACATACTTTTGAATAATTTTAATAATATTAAGATGGCCATGTTTAAATGCCAAATTTATAGGATTTGTTAAATATAACTCATTATATTTAAATGGGTCAACTCTTTTATTTACTATTAAAAAAATTGTGTTTGTTATATCACCATTTATACAATATGAACATAATAAATTATCAAATTTTACATCAGTATTAATTAGATATGCACAATTCAATGCTTCATTATATTTTTGTTTTTTAGAAGTTTCCTCTTTAGCAGAATCATCTGTTATTGTTATATTTATTTTATCTAATTTATCTAATTTATTTAAATTATCAAAACTTTTTTTTTTTTTTTTAATATTCATTAAATTAAATATATTGTCTTGATTTTCTTTATTATATATATTTTCATCATTATATGAGTTTTTTGCTAATTCATATAAATTTTCAGATAATATCATTGTATAGTGTATATTATATGTTTAATTATTTTTTAAATAGTATAATAAGGTTCTAACTAAGCGAAACGCGTAGTTATCACAAGTATACTGAATCTTAATCAAGTATTCTAAATGATAATATAGAGTTTTTAATTAAAATGAATCATTTTTTAATTATTTTATTTCATTTTATTATTATTATTATTATTATTCATCAATGGAAATGGAATCGGATTAATACTTTTTTTCATATTATTTTTATGATTATTGTTATTATTATTACTATTATTCATTGATGGAAATGAAATCGGATTAAGACTTTTTTTCATACTTTTATTCATATTATTTTTATGATTATTATTGTTATTATTATTATTATTATTATTATTACTACTATTATTACTATTATTATTCATTCTGTTAGAAGAATTATTGATAAAATCAACATCTTCAAAATCCATTATTAAAAAATTAGATATTTCATTAGAAGGAAATTTATGTTTAAATACATTTTCAAGTAAATCATTATGTATAATACCTGCACCACTTAAATAATTATTAATGTTAATTTCCATATTTTTATTTATTACGTCTATCATGACAATATTTGGTATAAATTCTAATGTTAATATACCAAATTTAGTATTATCAATCTTATGACAATTATACATTTGTGGATAATGAATATTCATATCTTCTGGGTATTTCTTCATTAATTTTGTATAAGCTTTACATTCTTTTTCAATACTTCTTTCATTATTAGATGACCATAATCCAATTTTATATACTTTTTGTTCTTCTTTATTAATAAATACTGCATTGGCAGGATTGGCATAATTACGATGTTTTATTAAATTAGTATTTTTTAAGTTATATCCCATATTTATAGCTATATTTATAGCTATATTTTTTTCATTTCTTAATATATTTTCTCGACTTCCTCTAAGAGGGGGTGGTTGTCTAGATGAAGTATTTTTTATATTTGGACTTCCTGGTGGACTTCCTGATGGACTATTATTACCTACACCCCCTTTCATTGAAACAGCACCAAATTGCCCTTTATGTACTGTCCATCCTGCTTTCTTTAATCTTTGTTCCTTTTTGGCATTTTTACTCATTTTTATAGAAACAATTTTTCCTTGTTTATTATACATTAAGTCCTCTTTTGTTAATCCGCCACTTGTTTTATTTGCATTACCGTGCATTACTTTACATCTTGAACCAATATTTGACATATTATAATAGTATATTAGAATTTAAAATATAAATTATATGCAATTTAAAAATAAATTAAAAATAAATAAATTAATATATTTAAAAAATATATAAGTATATTTTATAAATGAGCGAAGAAAAAAATACGACTGTTGTAGGAGAAGTAGGTTCCATAACTATTACTGAAGCTGTTAAAAGTGTAGGTGTACTTACGTTGGAATTAAATGAAATAAAAACGGATGTTAGTACTGAAACAGATAAAATGCTTTCTAAAGAAACAGGTGCATCCAATTTATTATCAATATTCAATGATTTATTTGGAACACAGGAAAAAATAGATGCTTTAAAAGTAAAAGTAAATTTACAAGCAAAAGATATTGAATTTATTAAAAAAATAATGACATTATGCCCAGAATTATTTAAAAATATAGATACTGGACTTAAAGGAATTTTAGCAGATAACGTAATTGATTCAAAAGATATTCCACAAATCATAAAAATGGTAAAAGATGCATATAAGAATATTATTGGAACAAATAAAAATATTAAAAATATAACGTTAGAAGATAGTATTATTTTTATTAAAAATTTAATTTTAATATTAATTGAATATGACCATATTAAAGTTAAGAGCAAAGAAGAAATAACTTTAATCATCGATTTATGTATTGATTTATTACAAACAAATTTGAATTTAAATGTACCTTTTATGGGAAAAATATGTGGTTGTATCTCATCCATTTTTAAAAAGAAATAAATATTAGAATATAAATAAATTGAATTATTTAAGTGTTAAAGCATTGTAAAGACTAATTATATAATATATATAATAAATATATATCATAATGACAAATATCATATTAAAAGACAAAGATGTGTATTATACTAAAGAGAATGTTTCATTAAGTGAATATAAAATACATAAATACGTATATAATTTAGGCATAGTAAATATTCCTAAAATCAAAAGTTATGATAAAAAAACCAAGCAAATGAAAATGGTAAGAGTTGGTACAATGAGTGTATCAGATTATTATGGAGAATTAGCAGAACACATTGATGATGAGTTATTTGCCAAAATACGAAACATGATTCAAACCTTGTATGAACATGATATATTGTATATTGATATTACTGGGTACAATTTCATAGAAAATGATAAAAAATTATGGATCATCGATTTCGAACACGCAACTTACAATCATCCAAGAAAAACAGATGAATTTGTAGAAAAGTTTTTAGCCGGCCATAATGGGTGGAATCCAGAATTTAAGTAAATACTTGAAAATTTAAGTGTTTACAAAAAAATAAAAATAATTTATCTTATAATTTTTTATAATAATTTTAATATTAAATTTTATTGGATATTTCATCCATAAATCCCTCACATAAATGTTTTGGAATATTATTAAAATCTACTAATAATTTATTTAATTCATATTTATCAAAAGATCCTTCTTCTTTTTCTTTTTCAAGTTTATTATGAAAAAAATCTTTATCATCATAACATTTTTCAATTGTTTTAGGGCCACATTTTTTAAAAATAGCTGATATATTATCACTTTTATCACCACCAACAATTTTAAAAAATAAATCCTTTTGAGGGTCATTTTTACAATTTTTTGAATCAGTTAATAACTTATATTTTAAATTATATAATTTTACTTCATTACACGCTAATTGTAAATAATCTTGGTCACTTGTAATAATATATATTTCAATCTTATTTTCATATTTTTGTAATAAATATTTTGTTGTTAATGCGATACAGTCATCCGCTTCTAATGAATTATATTCAAAAATATAATCCGCACCTGCTTGAATAAATAAATTTTCAGCATACGTTAATTTAAAAAAATCAGCTATATTCGATTCTTTATTTTTTGTTTGATTTCGACCACTTTTATATTTATTATGTAAAGGCATCCTCCAAATCTGACTTTGAGGACAATCTTTTCCAATAATTATTTTTTTAACATTTTTAATGTCTAAATTTTTAATAATTTCTTTAATTTTACCTATAAATGTTGAACGAAATTTAGCTACAAATTCTTCATTTTTAAATGGTTCAACAAGTTCTATTTCAGGTTTTGCATTTTTCCACCACACTAATAGAGCAAATACTCGATAAAATACAAAATAACTTCCATCAATCAATATATAAGAGTCCATTTATTAGATTATTATTAATTTGTTTATTTTATATTAGTTTTTTAATAGAATTAATAGAATTAATAGAATTTAATTCATTTTTTATATAAAATTTAAAATATATTACTATATAATATAATATGATAATTGCTTATATATTAGATAATTGTTATTACAGTGCAGAAGCTGAAAAATTAATAAAACAACATTTCAAAAAACATAAATTAATTAGAGTTCCAAATAAAGAAGATATTAAAAACGAAATTAAAAAAAAAAATAAAATGAATACATTCCCTCAAATTTTTATAAATTATACCAAAAATGAACAATTGCTATTAGGTGGACATGATGATTTAGTTAAATATTTATATATACAAAACGAGATTAAGATGAATCATTTAAGCAATGATGTATTATTTTTACTAAGTAAATATATTAAGTAAAAATATCAAGTAAATAATTATTATAAAAAATTTATATTATAATAAATTTCTATTATGATGATATATAATAATAAAGTTTATTATTGATTATTTCTAAGTTCAATTTCTTCATTTAGTTCATAAATATATTCATTATTATGTTCAATTTCTCTGTTTAAAGCACTTGATTGTTTAGGAGATATTTTTTTTTGTTCTTCATAAACAGGTAATATTTTATCTCTTTTACCAAAATCTACAAAAAATCTACCTGTTTTTCTATCTGTACAATAACTACATTGATAATCATATTTACAACCTTGATTACCATTCATCCTTTTACAAACTCCCCTTATACATCCAAGTGGACATTTATCTAAATAATTACTTACAAATGATTTTGGATAAGGATATGTATATTCTTTTAAATCTTTATCCTTAACAATTAAATTTGTTTTATTAATAATAAAATATATAGACAACATGATAATCATTAAAATAATTACAAAAAATATTATGCCGAAAAAGTTATAATTTACAATATTCTTTTGATTCATATTATCTATACATATTATTTTTTATATTTAAAATATTTTATTTTTAAATTTTTAAATTTTTAAATCATTTATTTCTTCTGTATTTAATTCATCATCGTCATTTAATTTTTTATATAATTCTAATTTATTATTACAATTATTATCATCATCATTATCATTATCATTATTATCATCATATTTTTCTATATTATTTTGATTTACATTATTTACATTATCTAAATTAAAAATATTTGCATCAAAATGTATATTTAAATTATTTGTTAAATATAAATTTATTTTCTCAAAACTAGAACATAATTTATAAGGCGATGAAGGTGTAATCATTGATAAATAAACTTTTAATAAATTTTTAAAACTTTTACTTTGACTAAATATAAGAACTGCATTCAAATATAATTTATTAAATGTAAATAATTTTTTATTAAATAATGCAAGTTTAAATATATATTTCATTGGCATCTCATAATCAGAATTTAAATCAGCAATTAATATTATTTTTTCTTTGTGTTTTTTACATTTTATTAATACATTTAAATAATGTACTTTATATATCTCAAAATTTTCATCATTTATATCACCAATTAATTTAAAATGTACTATTGGCCAGTAAGTTATATTAAATTTTATTCCCATTATTTAAAAATATAATAATAATTTTAAATATTTAACGAAGATAAATTATTTTTTTTAATAAATATATTAATTTGTATTTTAATTCGTATCTACATAATTATTATACTTACCAGGTTGATTAAGCATACTTATAATAAATAAAAGCATATTTTCTTGTCCTCTAAAATTAAATTCTGTTCCATCATAATTTAAAAATTCAATATCCAACCAAAATAATTTCCCTAAAGGAGGATTAAAATATTTTATCACTCCGTGAACTGGTGTAGTTGATTGATTAACAATTGATTCAGCACTATATGATAATGGAATTATAGTATAAGCATTATTTGATGCATTTACTGAATTCAATAATTTAGCCTCATTTATTTTTAATATTACATATGGTTTTGTATTAAGTTGAAAAATATTAGGGCTTATAATAAGATGTATATCTTTAAAAATATTACCATTTAATAATGTTGAATTTTTGCCATCTAATGCTTCATATGTAATAGTATTTCCATTATTAATTTTATAAATGCGGCATTTATATATATCAG
>Ga0315284_10016761_pt1 | contig 10386 bp, 7 predicted proteins | sample YL17G09_16_MG_FD_203696 | JGI IMG/M metagenome (GOLD analysis project Ga0315284, IMG submission 203696) | Sediment microbial communities from Yellowstone Lake, YNP, Wyoming, USA - YL17G09_16 | ecosystem: Environmental > Aquatic > Freshwater > Lake > Sediment | place: USA: Wyoming | collected...
AAAAGATGGTCAGGGTCAAGACCACGTTCCAGCCGGTGAAGGAGAACACCAGAATCTACGACCGGTTGTTCAGGGAAGTGTATGTCAAGATGTATCCTGCGCTCTCTCCACTTCACAACCGGATTGCCGGGATAACAAACTATCCCAAGCTGAGATAGCGCATTTCTGGCTTTCAAAATGATGGAAGTTGACGTAGCGGTCATAGGCAGCGGCCCCGCCGGGCTTATGGCCGCCATACAGGCTCATAAGAGCGGCGCTCGGAAAGTTCTGCTTCTGGAAAGAGAGGAGGAGCTGGGCGGCATTCTCAAGCAGTGCATCCATAACGGCTTTGGCCTGGAGCAGTTCAAGCAGGACTACACCGGCCCGGAGTATGCCGAGCGTCTTATCAACGAGCTGGAGAAGACAGGTGTGCAATGCTTCTTGAATACTCTGGTGACCGACCTCTCCTCAGGCAGAGTCATAACGGCGCTCAGTCCCGAGCATGGCGCCCTTGAAATCAGTGCGAAAAGCATAGTCCTCGCCATGGGGTGTCGTGAACGCACCAGAGCTAGCATCGGCATCCCGGGCACGCGCCCGGCGGGCATATTTACCGCCGGGGTAGCGCAGAGGTTCGTCAATATCGACGGCTATCTTCCGGGCAAAAAGATAGTCATCCTGGGCTCCGGTGACATCGGTCTCATCATGGCCAGAAGGTTAACGCTGGAGGGTGCCCGGGTCATCGGGGTATATGAGATAATGAGCTACCCGGGTGGCTTGAAGAGAAACGTCGTGCAGTGTCTCAACGATTTCGACATACCGCTCCACCTATCCCACACGGTCACTGAAATAAGAGGCAAAGAACGGGTGGAGGGAGTTGTCATCTCTAAGGTTGACGGTAATCTGCGTCCCGTGCCGGGGAGTGACAAGTCAATTGAGTGCGACACGTTACTGCTTTCAGTGGGACTGATTCCGGAGAACGAACTCTCAAAGAAGGCTGGCATCGAACTCAGCGCCGCTACCAGAGGTCCTGTCACCACGGAGGCTATGGAGACTTCGGTGCCGGGGATATTCACCTGTGGCAATGTCTCCACAGTGTTCGACCTTGTTGACTATGTTGCCCAGACCGGCGCTGCGGCTGGCACCTTTGCTGCGGGGTATGCATTGGGTAATCTGGGCGGCGGTAGACAGCCCGTGGACATCGTAGCCGGAGAGAACGTAAGATTGCTCTTTCCCCAGCGCTACGGTTTTCAGGATGACCTGGTTCTGTTCATTCGCGCCGCAGAACCTGTGGAGAAACCTGTGATCATAGAGGTAACGCCGCCCGGTTCAAAAATCAATAGACTATATGCTCGACCCAACGAGATGCTGAGAATAAAAATCCCGAAAGAAAAGCTCGCCGGGGCCAAGCAGCCCATCAGGGTCAACATAAGAGAGAAGTAGCATGGGTGTCGAGAAGAAACACTTTGTCTGCGTGGTCTGTCCTATCGGATGTGAGATCGACGTGGTCCACGATGGCAGCAAGATCATTTCTACGGAAGGAAATAAATGCGAGAAGTCTGAAGAATTCGTGAGCCAGGAACTGGTTGAGCCGATGCGCATATTGACCACGACCGTCCGCATCGAGGGGTCGAAGTGGCTGGTCATGCCCGTACGCACCGATAAGCCAGTCCCCAAACGATTATTCCCCCGCATAATGAGGCAGTTGAGGCGCATCAAGTTGCAGGCTCCGGTGAACATGTTGGACATAGTGGTTAGCGATGTTCTGCGTACAGGGACGGATATCGTAGCCACCAGGACCATGCCACACGAATAGCCGAGTCGCCTGTGGCTTCACTTCTTGTGGACTCCGAGCCGCATATCTCGCAGATAACCATAGAGCAAGTCTACCCAAGATCTGAGAAAGGTCAGGCTGCGTATAGACTTAGGGTTTGGCAAATCTGATCAGAAGCACGACGGATTTGCAGAGCTCTATAGTGAAGTCTTATCTGATGATTGCGCAACTTTTGACAAGCGATCTGGCTTTCATCGCAACCGTGATAAAACGTCAATTAGTGATTCTCAGCTAGGGCTTCTTTGATATATCAAGCCTGATTATCTGGTGAATTATCGAGTCACTATCCCGTTGACCTATGACCAGTCTGTGCAGTTCCTCTAGGTCTTGCAACTGTTGCGTCCGAGATGGATGACCGCTGGCTATAGCGCCTTCCTTGTGTCCATATGGGTTACGCATTTGCTGGATTCTGCGCAATTTTCCACCGAGAGACGAAAACGTAGGTGTGTTATGCCAAGACGAGTTATCTGCAAGAAAGGACCGGAAAGGGGTTATGAGTAATCTGGCAACTGATTCTGTGGTTAGCCTATCTCCTCGCTCATCCAGGGAACAGAAAAGGGATGCCCATTGGTAAATCGACAATGTCTTAATATTCGGAGAGAGGTTTTTCACTTTTTCGTGTGCGTAGGGAATGAAGCGGCGGCCAATGTACCATTGAAGACAGTTCGCAACAGCCTGATAAAGGTCCGCAATAGCTTGCCCCGGCGACCTTCGTACTAGTCGAAGTCTCTCTGCGTCTACTAGGTCATCAACAACCTCGGCTGGTAGTTCGTCAACCTCAAAGCCTAGTTGCTGGCTTAGGCTTTGGCGAATCTCGCTATCTATGCCTCTATCTACATCAACCATCTTCTGGAGATTCGAGGGTACAGGGGATGGGATGACAGTTTCCCCCTTTGATTGCAGTGATTCCAGTATTTCATTGGCTTGTTTCAGTACGCCATATTCCGCAAACTCCGGTGCGGCCGGAGCAAACATGAATTCGGTCTCGGGCTCATCTATGCCGTAATCTCTTAGCGCCTTTATATAGCCTCGGCGTTCCGATGCTAGCTCCCTGGTATCCTGAACTTCAGCCAGTTCAATTATTTGATCATAGCTACTGACTGCATCGTCGAATGCGCCGAGATGAACCGAAATCCAAGCCATATTCTGCAGTGCCCTGATTCTCATGCGTTTGGTAAGCGAACCCTTTATGGCAATGTGGAAAGACTCTTTGGCATTTTCCCAGTCACTATCTTTCAGAAAACAGCCCACCCAAAAAGCGTATTCGCTGTCGTTTGCCAGGCCATCCATAAAAGTGGGGCTTCTATTGTCTGACAACAACCACCTGCGCAGTCGGATAATGAATTCGATGAAACCCTGGGGTCCATGAATGTCCGCTGCTGATGTGAGTATATCCTCAGGTTCGACTTGTAGTTTGCGAAGCTGGCGAATTTGGGATTTCAACATTGAGTCCATATACTCGGATGGTCGAAAACCGTTACTCAGAGCTGCAGTCAGAGTGAATGTTTCGCTTAGTATGTCCATAGCCTCTTTCTCGTCCTTCTGCTTCAAAATCGATATCCATTCTTCGAGGATGGACGATTCCTCTGCCGGCAGAGGCTCGCGCCTGCTGTTCTGGTAGTGGCGAGCTGCTTCTTCAAAATCCTTCCTGAGGGAGTCTTCAAATGTTTCTTTCATTGGTGTGCTCGTCTCAAACCACGGCCACTCTTATGGGATTCGTCAATCGCTTTCCACGGTCTGACGCTCTTTGGCGACAGTGGGCATTGGTTGAGCCAATTATAACACTCTGACCTGTTGATATCCCGTTAGGTTGTTGGCATAGTATAGCAGGTAACTGGGCAGGTCTAACCATGGTTTGAGAAATGCTAGGCAAATCTTAGGGCGAACTTCAGAAAGACTTAGAAAGACGTACAAAAAGTCTTCAGTTTTTCACACGGAAGTTCCCAAACTCCGATAATCGAGTCTACACAGACCAAGAGTCAATAAAGTTCGGGGATAGTTTGAGGCTCGGTTGGGGGGCTTACCGCCTTCTAGCCGTAACTCCCGGGCGATGGGATGCTACGATGTAACGAAGGCACATAGGAGGTATAGTCAGGTCGGCAGGTTGACTGAGTGAGTTCATTTGTTTTTCAGACCTCTTGCTGGTGTAGCGTGATTGTAGTGTTTCACCTCGACTGATACCCGTCAGATAGCTTTTCGAATTCCCTAAGTATTCGGTCCAATCCATCATCCGCCACTTCCTGCTCATCATCCGCCTCCTCTCGTGGAAGAAAACAGAGGCCACCCACACTCTGTAGTCTGGGATTACAGTACGATGCAAGAGCCAAGCTGCTAGGATTCACGAATTTTCGGTGTTTGCTAATTTCAGCTTGAATAACAACAAGAGGCACAGGGCTGCCTGTAGCTTGGTGTTTTTGTTCAACAATCTGCGCAATCGTATCCATTAAGCTAGATGTCGGACGCTGATACCCCCATTCTTCAAGAGCGAAAGTACCTTTAGAACCTATCCAGACTACGCCATACCTCTCACGTAGTAGAGCTGCGTGAATGCTATGCTCGGTTGTGTACTCTTCGGGGAACATATGCACATACATGTCCCTGACTTCAGAAAAATGTGCCTGTTCTCCAATTTGTTTGAGCGCTACATATACTTTTTGAGTCTTCGTAAGACGTTTAAGTATGATTGGAATTAACATATTAGCAATTTCATCTGTGTCTTCTTGCGTTAGCTGTAGGGGCAGGGCAGAGAGAAAATCTTTGACATTGGTTTCTAGGTTGGATAGGTCTCTCCAAACGTTATCTGGCAAATTGATGCTGTTGCTAGCATCACCAATACTCATGACATTTATATACGGAAATGTCCAGACGGGAACATGCAGGCACTTGCAGATAAACTTAACTTCTCTATGTATATTTGCTGATGTAACCAGTAGACTCCCCTTCCTATTAAGAACGTAGATCAGCAACAAAGGTACTAATCTACATCTAAATGCGGGGCGCCAAATTCTCTTCCAGCATCCTACTTCTATCTGTCTGACATATTCTCTCGTAACATGAAGTTGCTGTCCAATCTCCTGCAATGTCATCTTGTCAAGGCCTAGTATTCCGTGCCTCCTCAGGATGACGTATTGTTGCCGACTGTTCTCGAGATACTCAAGTGCAATTCTTAACCGTTCTATTATTGACTGTTCGAACTGCGGTGTTATGTCTGCATCGTAGGACCTGTTTAATAAATACTCCCGAGCAGCTTCAATATTGGATTGGCTAAAGAATGACATTGCAGCGGATATGGGGAAATTATATTTATCTTGTCCTTCTAAACTACTGAGGAAACCGAAGTTTTGACCGAATTCAATGTAGTCGTGAGGAGGATAGTTCCAAGTACCGCTTAGTCGGAGGCTATTCATTTTGGATAGCAACTGGCCTTTGCTGAGGGTACAAAACTTAATTATGGCTAATCTAAGATTCAGATTGACAAACCATGCATATAGAGTCCTTTTGGCTACATATCTCTTCCCTCTATTTTCGTCATCGGGTGTACAAATAAAATCTTGGCTGCCATCAAGCGCTCTACGGACCTCTGGAAGATCTGCGTCTTCAATCCAGAACCTACTTGAAATTTCATCAAGGACGAAACTATACGGTAACTTGGAGAGCTGATTCTTTATAAGGCTAACTTCATCAAAATCCATTTTCCTAATGCGGGGATATTCCTTTCTGTATTAGCTCGGCTACACGGCGTGTCCCCTTTTCACATTTGCCCCAATTTAGATGTTCGGGAATCATTACCTCCTCTGGGATGTACCGACGGAATATGATGACCTTTTCCAGCCACTTCCTCTTCGCGTTCAAATCCCTATCTAAATGATCGTAGATCCCATCTATTTGGAGAGACAATCCGTTCAATTCATTCACTAATTTGAAAATAAGATCTCCAAGCTGCCAGATCCTTCTTGCGGGCAGTGGACGGCGAGTGGTCCTGAATGCGGTAATGATATCGATTAAAGCCAACATCTTAGATATGTAACTGCCATACAATGTGGAAGCTTCATCTAATAGCAATTCTAAGTCATCGTTGCTTGAGAAGAAGCCATTGATGGCAATAAAGGCATCATATTTTTCCTTGTTTTTTTTAAACGATATAAATGTTGGTTCGGTTTTCATTATTTCTTGCCCCATGCAGACATCATCCTATCTGTGAACATCAAGTCTTCAGTTTGACCATTAAAAAGAAATCTTTGTACGGCATTTGCTACTGCATATATACTATGCAGTCTGTTAGCCGCAGTATTTGCAATGACCTTTCTGTAAGCAGGATGACCAGAATTTATTACAATATTATTGCCGTCGACCCATGCCAAATCTACTCTGTCTGGCGACTCATTGAACGCTATTTTAGGCCCACGTCTGGCTGTCCTACTAATAGGCTTCGCTCTTGTTCTACCTTTTTCGGAGTCTTCGATTAGTGCCTCACCTGGCCCCTCGCCGACATCAACAGGACCTTCACCACCTTGTGATTCTCCCTCACCAGTTGGAAATGTCATTTCAGCTCCTTGTTGAGTATTTGCCAGAGTGTCTCCAGTAGCTTGATTCTGCAGCACTTGTTTTGGCATCCTAAAGCCAAAGAATTCTCCCAATTCGGGAATATCGTCAACCAATTTTCTAATCTCCCTCTCTAATCGTATCGCTTCACCTCTTGATGTGATTTCTGACGGCTGAACCCCTAATTCCTTCAGCCAACTCCGGAATTCTTGCCTAACCGGGTTATATAACTTCTCGAATTCTCTAAGTCTTTTCCTTCTCATGAAATCCGTTTTGGAACTAGTAAGAAAGTGTACGAACTCTGGAATCTCGACTAACCCCATTATCCTTGCGCCTATATCACCAGGGAATTGGTTGAACAGGTCAGGTTTTATGACCTTCCCGTGGGTACATAGTAATACTCCACATAGATTTTCTCCCATTGGGTACTCTTCTGAAGACAAACCAAAAACACCATAGCCGATCCTTTTGTTGCCACTGGTAGGATAGAATTGATGAATACTCTCAAGGTGATAATCTGAGGTGATGTCAGCTGGTTCTACGTATTTACCATTAACTACAAACTGAAGGTTGATATCATAATAATTTAGCTCGCTATACAGAGAAAGAAAACGTTTATCGAGCAATGAAAGATAGTGCTGTCGGAGCAGAGCAATAATACCATCTGTATCGTCAAAGGGAAGGCTGGCATCTTCTCTGAAAATGACGTCCACTCGCGTTCCGTGCTTCTCCAAGTGAGAAGCGGGAATATCGTCCCAAACTAAGTTCCCTTTTGATTGGAGATACCAGTTAGACCCCCCGGTATAGGACGAACTCCGTGTCTCAGTTATTACTCGGGACGCAATGTTAAAGCTAATTTTTGCGCCAACGCCTGCGAACCCGATACCCATACCCCTTGTCTTAAGACCAGCGGCAAAATCATGATACTGGTCAAACTCTTCTTGGGTCATACCTGTTCCATTATCAGTAACTACGAGGTATCTTCCTTGAGGGTGATAATCGATGCTTATCACTGTTGCTTTTGAATCCAATGAATTCGCCACCAGTTCAACTAGAACAACAGTGCCTACATCAAAAGGATACATATCTGCCAAATCCTTTATCAAATTCTCAAAATTGACTGAACTCTGATGCCTACCCATTACGTTTGCCTCCTTTTGCCATCGAAATCATTCGCATAAGACTCTCATTTATTATACACTCGTTTGTTTAGATGTCAACACCTGCTTCTGCCAACATTCTTACGTCATCTTGCTGGCCTATTCGCGAGTCACAGCGTAAGTTGTACCGGTCGTCACCGTTCCTACGCAGCTCTTATTACCTTTCTCCCTTGCTCCTTCAAATACTCGCAGCCGATGTGGCTGGCCCGTAGACCCCTCTTCCAAATATTGCATTACACGTATGCAACGTGGGAAGTGGAAAAGAAAGATTAAGGTAGAGTGAGTTTCAGACTAAAGGTGGCTTCTAACCTTCGTTTCGATGTTGCCCATTCCAGTGCTGGAGTATCAACCTCTGTCTTCTCCTGCCAGTTTTCTAGAATGTGAAGAAGGCGGGGCTCGCCTGAACCGATACCTGACGGCGAAGTGGGCAAGGAACATTGACAGTGTGTGGGAGGTGATATAGGATAAGTCAGAATCTCAAGGAAACTAAGCCATCGTGAAATGCCTCACGGCAAGCTTTGAGGCAGGGGGAAATGGCGAAATACATAATTGCCCATGACGTAGGCACCAGCGGCAATAAGGCGGTGCTGGTGGATACCGAAGGGCGTGTTCAGGGCAAGTGTTTTGAGCCTTATCAGACATATCATCCGAGCCCGGGTTGGGTGGAGCAGGAGCCTGGAGACTGGTGGCGGGCAGTATCGAAGACTACCAGGCTTCTCCTTGAACGTACCCGGGTATCACCCAGCGATGTGATGTGCATTACATATGCTGCCCAGTTGCTGGGCATTGTGCCCATGGATTCCAGGAGTGGCCCGTTGCGGCGAGCCATAATCTGGATGGATTGCCGGGCGGGGGAACAGGCCCAACGATTGATGAGGAAATTCCTGGGCCCACGCATTTTTGCCCTGATTGCCGGCACCGCGCTGTGTGGCAAGGATGGCATACCCAAGCTATTATGGCTCAAGAGCCAAGAGCCGGACACCTATAACAGGATGTGCTGTTTTCTGGATGTTGCCGGTTATCTCTTTTACCGGAGCACGGGCAACATGGTCATGGAGTGGACAGGGGCTTCGGTCTTCGGGCTTGACCTGAAGAAGAAAACCTGGATGGAAGGTATATTTCGTTATGTCGGGCTTGACACCCACAAGTTTCCTCCCCTGGTGCGGCCGATTGATAAAGTCGGCGAACTGACGCGTGAAGCTGCCGATGAGTGTGGCCTGTTACAGGGAACGCCGGTTATCGCCGGGGCCGGAGATGCGCCCTGTGCTGCGGTTGGGGCTGGCGCCGTTGGCGAAGGCGAGGGACATGTCTATCTGGGCACATCCGGCTGGGTGGGCGTGGTGACGAGACGCACGCCGCGCGGCAAGTGCGGCGCCGCTACCATTCAGTCGGCAGACCCTGATAAAACGTTCTTGTTCGCTGAAACGGAGGCGGCTGGTGGTTGCATCCAGTGGATTGCCGACCAGTTCTACAAAGCTGAGAAAAACGACCCCAACATACCCAACGTCTACGCTCTTATGGATAACGAGGTCGCCAGAATCCCGCCCGGCTCGAACTACCTGCTGTTCACTCCCTGGATTTACGGCGAAAGGGCGCCCATAGACGATTGTTACGTACGTGCCACCTTCCTCAATCTGAGTGCTGAGCATACGCGAGAAGACATGCTGCGGGCAGTTTACGAAGGCGTTGGTTATAATATCAGGTGGATTGTGGAAATCGTGGAGAAAGAGTTCAAATTTTCCCTCCCATGTCTCAGAGTGATAGGCGGTGGGGCGAAGGGCAAGCCCTGGATGCAGATTCTGGCCGATATAACTCACAGAAAGATTGAGACTGTCCGTGAGCCACAGGAGGCGGGAGCCGTTGGGGCGGCGCTGGTGGCAGCCGTGGGAATGGGCATATATCCGGATTTTGAATCGCTGAGGAAAGTGGTCAAGGTTGATAGCGTCTACGAGCCACAGGCAGGAAATTCTGAGATGTACGATTCGCTGTTTCGCCGCTACCAGGAGGTCTATCGCAACCTGCGGAGTTTCTATAGAAAGCTGAACAAGGAAAGATTTGACAGGTGCGACCGGTGAAATATGTCAACCCGATGGTGTTTTAGAATGTAGTGCGAGGCTTTAGCCTCGGGCGGCACGACCCTGAAGGGTCGCACTATAAAATTTGCAGGTGAGGAATTTCTGGGAGAGACTGGACAAATCTGGATCGAAAGCTGCGGCAAAATTAAACAGTCTGATACATCAATAAGGAGGTGTTGAGATGGAAATGCAGGAAATTCTTGGACTTCCCATAGCTTTGCCGGATGGTGTGGACTATGACGACTATGTCATCGGCACATATTTAGTGTCTTATTCGGCAGCGCTTCCCATCCCCATTATAGCCCCTATGCTGGCGGTGGAGCAGAGCACAGGCACCTGGGTGCCGGTGCCCGGTGAGACCCTCGAGGTTCGCTGCCAGCACATTGCCAAGGTAATCGGGGTCTATGAGGTGCCGGACTATGAGTTTGCCGTGCCTCCTAACCTGCAGACCAGGCAGTGGTTTGTGCAAATAGCCTACCCGGAAGTCAACATCGGCGAGCAGATACCGATGCTGCTGACCACGGTGGTGGGCAATATCTCCATGGGCGGCGACATCAAGCTGGTGGACATACGCTTCCCGAAGAAGTTTGTAGCCGGCTTCAAAGGACCTAAATTCGGCATCGAAGGGATAAGAAAAATCCTGGGAGTAAAGAAGCGCCCTCTGCTCAACAACATGATTAAGCCCTGCACTGGCTATCGCCTGAAGATTGGGGCAGAATTGTTCAAAAAGGCGGCGCTCGGTGGCTGCGACATCATCAAGGATGATGAGTTGATAGCCGATGCTTCCTTCAATTCGGTA
>Ga0315284_10016762_pt1 | contig 10386 bp, 5 predicted proteins | sample YL17G09_16_MG_FD_203696 | JGI IMG/M metagenome (GOLD analysis project Ga0315284, IMG submission 203696) | Sediment microbial communities from Yellowstone Lake, YNP, Wyoming, USA - YL17G09_16 | ecosystem: Environmental > Aquatic > Freshwater > Lake > Sediment | place: USA: Wyoming | collected...
CGTGGACGATGCCGCTCCAGTTCAGGAGCGCGCCGCTGAGCGAACCGGAAACGGTGGTCATCGACTGACCCGTCAGGTCCGTCAGGGCCGCGCTGTGCGTCAGGCCGTTGACCGTGGCCGTCAGCGTGAAGTTGCCGCTGCCAGTAAAGGTGACCAGGGCGCTGCCCATACCGTTATAGAGCGTGACTTGGTTGGCCGAGAGCGTGATGTTTGGGTTGTCGAGGACCGACAGCGTGGCCGTGGCATCCCACAGGCCGCGATCGGCCACGCCGTCCGACAGCGCCTCGACCCGCACGAGGACCGGCGTGCCCGGCAAATAGGAGTTGCGGACCAGCATGTCGGCGGTCAGAACGGGCGCCGGGTCCGGAGGCGGCGGCTCGCCGCCCGTCTTCGGATAGTCGTCGGTCGTGCCGTCGTCGTACCAGATGTCGATCGTGGCGGTGTCCACAAGATTGCCCGTGCCGGCCAGGCCGTCATAGGCCTTTACGGTAAGCCGGTTGATGCCCGGCAGCAGGGCCACGTTGCCGGCCGACCACGTGGCGCCGCGCGGCGTAAAGGTGGCCGCAACGCCGTTGACCGTGACCGACCGTGTCAGGGCCGCGGCCGCGACGCCGGTCAGGGTCGTCGTGGCGGTGGTGGTCCGGTAGTAGCCGGACTGTTGCGCGAGGCCGCTGGCAACAACCAGGTCCTGCGGAATCTGGGAGAGGACGCTGGCAATGCGGTTTGTGTTGAACGTCTTCATGCTGTTGATGTCGGTCGGCGACAGCCAGCCGGTGAACAACTGTTCTACCAGCAGGTCGAACTTCGCGGGCGCAAAGACGGTGTTGATCAGGTCCAGATACTGGGCGTAGTAACGCGGGAGAAATTCGGGGCTGGACAGCAACCGGTTCAAGGCCGGAATACCCGTGTAGCCGCTTAAGATAGAATCCGTATAAGCGCCGCGTTCCACGGTGTCAAGATCGTGCGGCATGAGGACGAACCGCGGATCGAGGACGCCCTGGTACATGGCGTAGTCGTCGCCTACGCCGTTGTACAGCCCGCCTTCGTGGTTGCCCAACAGGGAATCGGTGGCGATGAACCGGAGCCACTGGTCCACATTGACGACCTCGCTGATATCCGCCTCGAACGTGGAAGCGGGCGCGTTGGCGAACACGTACACCATGTTGATGAGGCCGGACCAGTCGTCGAACGCGGCATTGGTCTTCTTGAAGTAACAATTGCGGTACGGATCCGCCGTAGGGCCTTCGTACCGCAGGTTCGCATCATCATTCGGGCCGCCGGCCGGGCGGTCGTAGAAGCACAGGTACAGGTTGCCCGAAGGATCCTCGGGGAACCAGTGCGCCGCCAACTCGGTGTCGAACGTCTCCTTGGAGGCGTAGAGGCCGTACATACCGCTGCCCGACGAGGCGTAGTTCGTGCCGTTGATGCGGAGTTGAACGGCCGTTTCGGTCGGCCCGCCGATGCCCGCCGCGTGAAAAACTTCGCTGCCGATCACCTGCGAATACGTGTACCGAGCATTGATATTGATCGCCGTCACGCCGTTCCAGCGTTGGTCATGCGGAATGTTGATGTGGTAGTTGTGCGGCGTACCGTAGCGGCTGCCGTTGCCGCGGTTGCGGATGCCCGCCCGGTACTCCACATCCAGGCCCGTGCCGTCGAGCGTGATGAGCGTGCCGTTCATCTGGGCGTTGGAGTCTCCCATCGGGGCGGACGAGTTCAAGAGGGCGGTCAGGTACGTCTGCTCGGCCGCCGTCATAACGATCCGGTAGATGGGCGCGCTGCCCGCCACCCACGCCGCGTTCGGATCGTAGGTATTGTCCACCTGGTATAGCAGGTTGGCCGCCTGGCCGTACCCGCCCTGCGTCGGGGCCGGCCACGTGCGGCTCTTGCCGCCGGCGTCCTGGGCCTGGAGGTAGAACTCGACGATCACCTTGTCGGCCTGGGCGCCGATGACGGCGCCGTAAACCCCGTCGCCGGCCAGGCCGTCGCCGTGCGCGCCATCGTCGACCATCGCGGTGGCCGTGAACGTCGTGGCACCGTCCAGACGCCAGTACAGGGTGACCGTGGCGCTGGTGCCGAGTTCGTCCAGAATTCTCGCCGTAACCGTGACCGGGTCGATGGACCGCGGGATGGCGGGCAGGTGCGCTACGTCGAGGATCATGGGGGCGATGTCGGCCGCCGCCACCGAGTTGACCGCTCCGGGCGTGCCGTTAAGGGGAACGCTGGCCGCCCAGTTCTGGCCGCACTCGTTCGACAGGAGCGCGTTGATGAGTTCGACGCTCTTGCCGCCGCCGTCGGTCGCGCCCGACCATTCCCACCCCGCGAAGCCAAGGTCCGTCAACTGGGCCGTGATCGTGCCGGTTGCCGGGGAGGCCGGTGTGCCCGAGATGGTGTAGGTAAAGGTGTTGGCCGTGACGTTCGAGATCCTGAAGGGGCCGTTGTAAGCGACCTCGACGGCCCCGGCGATGCGAATGTAGTTCCCGCTGGCAAAGCCGTGCCCCGGCACCGTGGCCGTGGCCGTGGTCCCGCTCGATGTGAGGCTGGTGACCGCCAGTTTAGGCGTCTGCATGCGGACAGACCAGTCTCCCTCGTCGGCGTAACTGACGAAGTCGACGCGCTGGCCGAGGTTATTCTCGAGTTCAAGGTCCTGGCCCGCGTTGCCCAGCCGCCCCGTCCAGCCGCCCACCACTTTCGCCGGGTCCACAGTGGGGTACTTCGCCAGAAAGGCGGCCGTGTCGGCGGCCACGACCAGGTATCCCTGGCCCGGAATCGAGACGTTGGGCAGCGTAAAGTCCACGCCCTGCGTAAACTGCCAGCCGTTCAGATTGACGGGGTCAGTCCCACGGTTGAACAACTCGACGTACTCTTCCGCGAGGTTCTCGGGAATGTACCCCGTCTGGCCGATATCGCCGAACCCGGGGTGGTACATGATCTCACTGATTACGACCTGCCCGGCATCGAGGAGGAGGCGGGCCTCCAGGGACTCCAGGCGAGGAACACCCCGGCACGCGTCGGACATTCTCTTGGACATCGGCGTTTCCTGCTGCAAAAACAACACTCCCGCGGCGCGGCCGGCCCTTATCCGCAACGCGGCACTCCTCCCCTGTTCCGTCCACATGAACGCCGTCTGCCGGCGTTTCAGATGCGTATCGGCGCCGCCCCGCCGACCGTTCCACAATCGCGCGGACGGAGGGCGAATTCGACGGAGACACAACGAGGCAACCGCAACTCGAAGGCGGAAATGGGTCAGCAAACTCGGCGCGACGTGCGGCTCATAGACCCTTCCCCTCATGGCTTGCGCCGCCACCGCCAGCGGCAGCGTGCCGGCGCAGCCACACCTCGATACGCCCGACGCCAGATGTGAGTGTCCGGCTGAGTCGGGCTGTTACCCCCTCGCCGCGCGCCGCCGATCCGTCGGCGGGCGAAGCCCTTCCTTCCCTCGCACGCTACCGGACAGATTCGTCCGGAACGCGGTTGAACGCAATGTCAACCAGTTCGCCCGGCTTCAGTGTCAGGCCGGAAGGAGCCAGGATGCGCACCGGCAGCCCCCACTCGGGAACTTTCGGGTCGCGCAGGTGATGCGGCGGGACGGGCTCGATCTGCGGACCCACCCGCTCGACCAGGGTCCAGGCGGCGTCGCGCGGGATCGTCCGCACCTGCACGCTGACGCTCATGCCGATGACAGGCCGGATCCGCTGCGTCTCCCGGATGTAACTGACGATGAACCGGCCCTGGTTGGCCGCAATCGCCAGGATCGGGTCCCCCGCCCGAACAGCCTGCCCAGGTAGCCGGTAGATGGCGCAGATGGTGCCCTGGATGGGGGTGCGGATTTCAAGAGCCTGGATGACGTGCTGGAGTTCCAGGACCCGGGCTTCCTGGTTGGCAACAGCGGTGCGAATCGGGTCGAGCACCATGGCCAAGTCCGCCAGTTCCGGCGTCTGGTTCTCTTTCAGGCGGTTCTCATAGTCTTTATGGCGAGCGGCACAGGTGACCTTCTGGGCCTCTGCCTCTTCGATGGCCTTCTGGTTGCCCTCGATGCGTTTGCGGGCGGCCTCGCGCCTCATTTCATAATCAAGGAGAACCAGCCTCGATTCCAGGCCCTGCTCGTAAAGTATGCGGCTGGCCTCGTACATTTCCGTCAGCCGCGCGACCTCGACCTTGTCGGCCTCGACAAGGGTCTGGAGTTCGAGGACCTGGAGTCGCAGGCGTTCGCCGTCGACAGCCAGTTGGCGGAGCGCCGTCAGGTCGCCGGTTTGTCGGGAGGCCATGCGTTCGCGCTTGTCAGCCTCGGCGCTCGTCAGGCTGATGCGCAGACGCTCCAGTTCGCCCCGGAGGGTCGCAAGCGCCCCCATGGCGGCGCTGTCGTCAAGGCGGGCGACCACCTGCCCGGCGTCGACCGCGTCATACACCGCCAGGGGTTTGCCAAGCAGCGGCACCAATGTTCCGTCCACCGGCCCGACGAGGTCGTAGCGCTCGGCATCGACCTCACCTGTGGCGTTCGGGAGGCCGATATGGCGGCCCCAGAGCCAACCGGTCAGGACAACTGCGGCAGCAAAGATCACCACCGGCGCCAATTGGTACCGGAGGCGCCGGAAATGCTGACGCCACGGCGTTCGGATGGGACGCAGCGTTGCCACGTCTAAATCTCCGATTCGTCTTCTTCGCGCTGGGCCAGCGACACGTAGGCCACGCCTTCGGTCGACTCCAGTTCCTCAACAAGTTCGCGGCTGCGCACGGGATCGCGGAGCAACAGCCGATACGAAAGGTCCATCCCGGCATCGGGGGCGCTGCGCTCGCTGGCCAGGTTCGCCCGAACGCTGTGCCGCCGCAAAATCTGCTTAACGGCGTCGGCCGCCCGGCCCTGGCCCGTCCAGTGCAGCGACAGGATCACATCGTACCGGTGCCGACTGCCAAAAGCCGTCACCCTCAGATACAGGAAGATCATACCAATTACGGTACAGCCGATCAACGTCGTACTGAAGCGGAGCGTTCCGATTCCCAGCCCCATGACGATGCCCCAGAGGATGAAAACCGTGTCGCGCGTGTCCTTCAGGACGTTCCGGAACCGCACCACCGCAAACACCGCCAGCAGGCCGAACGCGACGATGATGTTGCCCGACATCAGCATCATCACCAGCGACACGAGGACCGGGATCACCACCAGCGACGCCACGAACAACCGCGAGTACGACAGGCCCGTGTGCGACCACATGTAAATCCAGCCGATGACGTGCCCCATGCAGAACGCCAGCAGCGCCACCAGGAGCACCGTCTCCCAACTCATGGCCGTCGCGCCTATGTCGCCGCGAAACAGAATGTCCTGCACACCGTTCATGAAACCGTCCTCCGGCCGATCTTACGTCAACTGGAACTGCGAAATACCCAGCACAGCAAGGGCACAGTAGCAATACTTCGCCGCGCTCCGCCGCTCCAGGTTGAACACCCGGCTCAAGTGCCCCATCCATGCCGGGAACCGATCGGTAAACTTCAGTTCCAGGATGACCCCAGGCAGGTCCGGGTACACCCGGTCGCCGTTGACGTGGAGCGCCCCCAACCCCGTGTACCGCGTGCCGAAGAGACGCCGATCGAACGTCAGGCGAACCGAGTTATTCTGCGTTGTCACATACGCCTCGCGTTTGTACGAAACGAAAATCTGGCCCTCGGCCTGAATGCTGCCGGCCAGGTCGCAGAATTGCGTCAACGCCGCATGGCCGCGAGGGCTCTTGTCCAGCACATCCTCCGGAGCCGGCCAGTGCCCCGCCAAAATCCGCGGAATCGCGGTCCGCCGCACGGCACACCGCTGCTTCAGGATCACGTCATTCAACCGCCGCTTGATCTCCAAGAAGGCAGGGCTCTCCGGCGATTCGTCATAGAAACGGATCCTCAACTTGAAGCGGTTCTTGTGCCCCTGGAGGGTTGAACGGCAAAGTGCGAGGCCGGGACTGTCCAGGTAAAGGCTGTGCACCGCATACTCGAAGCCTTCGGTCGGATCATCATGCTCGTCCGGCTCCAGGTAACTCAGGCAGAAATCACGGATGGCGCGCGCAGCAGCCTCGCTGACGAGGTACTTCAGTTCAAACCGGCTGCTTTGGAGTGCCGACGACAGCGGCATTTCCGCACCGCACCTTCGTCTGGAAGTGTGCCCCGGCGGAAGAGAAACAGGCCCTGTGCTCAAATCCCCCCGCCCCTGGCGAGCCTCCTCCACCCTGTCTTATACGCCTGACACCGCGTCAAGCGCATCACTTCGTGCCTGGAACCGCCCCCCGCAATCCACGCGTTGGATTACGTTACCAGCAATATGCCTGGCGGAACTTGCGCCGCTCCAGCCGGCTACTCCCAAAGCCCGGCCCCCAAGCGTTATACTGCCTCAAGACGCGGCCGACAGTCTACGGCAGAACCGGCGAGAATCCCAGTGAAATTATACTCCAAAAAGGCCTCGATGCCAAATAGCCACTTCAATTATCTTGTCCAATCTTACCCACCCTTGGTGATTATGACCGGCACCATCGGTCTACCTGTAGGGCTCCCGCGTTGCCGCTACACCACGGGTGCGGTATTAATCGGCCCCACCGCGATGATTTACCCGAGGGAAGGCAGAAATCTGAAACCGCGACGAACGATGTTTTTCGGCAACATGGCGGACGAGACCACGCCGCAACCGCCTTTTCCGGCCCCGTTGGTACGCGGGTAAGGGGTCAGTTACGTGCGCCCCGTGAACGTAGGGGCGAGGCATGCCTCGCCCGAGGAAGCCCCACAAGCGTGCGGGCGAGGCATGCCTCGCCCCTACGCCGGCGCAGGCGCACGTAACTGACCCCTTACGTACGCGGATCGAGAAGGCTACAACAACCGGGGAAAAAGTGGTATAACGTGTCGTGTGTAATTTTGGGGGGATGCTGCTGAGGCCAACGGCTCATGGTGAATTGGCTGCGCAGACGAGTCCGGTTCGACCGGAACGAACTGGCGGGCAGTTTCGGCGATATCGGGACCGACCTGCCGCTGATTGTCGGCATGATCCTGGCGGTCGGCCTCGACGGCGCCAGCACCTTCATTGTTTTCGGGGCGACGCAGATCCTTATGGGCCTGATCTACGGCCTGCCCATGCCCATCCAGCCGCTGAAGGCGATGGCGGTGATCGTTATTTCGCAAAAGATCGCCCCGGACGTGCTGTACGGCGGCGGCCTGGCCATAGGCCTCATCATGCTGGCCCTGGCGCTGACGGGCCTGCTCACGCGCCTGGCTGACTTCATTCCGCGCAGCGTGGTACGCGGCCTGCAACTGGGCCTGGGCCTGAACCTGGCCACGCTCGCCCTGAAGCAATACGTTCCGGCCGACGGCACGGGAGGCCTGATGCTGGCTGCTGCGGCGCTGCTGGTGACGGTCTTTCTCCTTGGCAACCGCAAGTGTCCGGCGGCGCTGCTGGTGGTGCTCCTCGGCGCCGCCTACGCGGCGGTGTTTCATCTGGATTTTTCGCGGCTTCAGCATAGCGCGGGCCTGGCGCTGCCTGCGCTTCACGTGCCCACCACCGGAGACGTCCTCCAGGGGTTCTGGGTCCTGGCGCTGCCGCAACTGGCCCTGTCGATCGGCAACTCGGTCATCGCCACGCGCCAGACGATCCATGACCTGTTTCCCGAGCGTCCGGTCACCGTCCGCCGCATCGGCCTGACGTACGCGCTGATGAACCTGGTCCAGCCGTTTATAAGCGGCATCCCCACGTGCCACGGCGCCGGCGGGCTGGCCGGGCACTATGCCTTCGGCGGCCGGACGGGCGGGTCGGTAATCATCTACGGTAGTGTATACGTTGTCGTCGGGCTCTGCTTCAGCCAGGGCCTGAGCGAGGCCATCAAGGTGTTCCCGCTGCCGATTCTGGGCATCATCCTGCTCTTCGAGGGCCTGGGCCTGATGGGGTTTGTGCGCGAGGTGGCTGCGTCGAAGTCGGACCTCACCGTATGCCTGCTGGTGGCCCTCGCCGCCATCGGCCTGCCGCAAGGCTACCTCATCGGCCTGGTCGGCGGCACGCTCGTGGCCTGGCTAATTCGGCGGGGGCTTGTCCTGAGGGGGTAGAGCAGTTTGTCGGCCCCAGCAGGATGGCGCCGGGTAAGGGGTCAGTTACGTGCGCCTGCGCCGGCGTAGGGGCGCCTGTAACTGACCCATTACGGCGCCGGGAAGTTTCTCTTTGCCTGTCGATGCAACGCGGACTATGATCGCGTTGTTGCCTGGGCAGTCCACGGCAATCTCTGTGCGGTTCTCGCGGTTTCAACCATGGCGGGGCAAGCCCGCCGTGCCACAACGAAGGTCGTTACTGAACCGAGGAAAGACCGCCTGGCGGAGGAGCCGAGGTATGATCTCTCCCCCCGAAGCCTTCTGCAAGGTGCTCGAGAACGTCGCTCGGTTGCCCGTCGTTTCGCTCCCGCTGAAGGAATGTCTTGGGCGCGTTCTGGCCGACACGATACGGGCGGACCGCGATATGCCGCCGGCCGACCGCTCGGCCATGGACGGTTACGCGGCTGGCGCGGCGGACCTGGCCTCGTGTCCCGCGACGCTGCGATTGATCGGCGAGGTGGCCGCAGGGTCGCCTCTGCGACCCCGCGTGCGGCCGGGAACGTGCGTGCGCATTCTTACGGGGGCCAATGTTCCGCCGGGGGCCGACACCGTCGTGATGGTCGAACAGACCTCGGCAAAGGATGAGACGGTTACGTTCCGCGCCGCCCCGAAGCCGGGGGAGAACATCCTTCGGCGCGCGGAAAATGCACGCAAGGGCGAAGTGCTGCTGCCCGAAGGAACGGTTCTATCGGCCTCGGCAATCGGCGCGGCCGCCTCAAGCGGTCACGCGCGACTCAAGGTTTACGGCATCCCGCGCGTGACGGTCCTGTGCACGGGAGCGGAACTCCGGGATGCAGGCGACCGGGTCGGCATTCACCAGGAACGCAATTCCAACGGTCCGTCCCTTTGCGCCGCCCTGGCCGTCTGGGGCTACCGCGGCTGCCGCTATGCAACGCTGGCGGACAATCTGGACGTGCAGACTCGACGCATCAGGACGGCTGCTGCACGGTATGACGTGGTGCTGGTGGTCGGCGGCGTGTCCGTCGGGTGCTATGATTACGTGTCTCGGGCCGTCGAGGCCGCGGGCGGCAAGACGCTATTTCACGGCGTGGCGATGAAGCCCGGCAAGCCCCTGCTGATGGCCCGGTTCGGCCGTCGCGCCGTCCTGTTCGGCCTGCCCGGCAACCCCCTGAGCGCCATGGTCGGATTCCACGAGTTCGTGTTGCCGGGGCTGCGCCGCATGTCGGGGCTGGCCGCCGAAGCCTGCCGCCCGGCGATTTACGCGCCCCTTGCGGCAGACCTTACCCATAAAGGCGGAACGCAGCGCCACATGCCGGCCCGCATCCGCTGGCAGCCAACCGGCGCCGTGATCGAACCGGTCGAATCTCAAAGTTCGGCCGACCTCGTGGCCGGGGGGAAGGCCGACGGCACGATCCTCCTGCTGCCGCAGCCCAAGGTTCTGCCGGCCGGAACGCTGGTGGAGTTCAGGCCCTGGAGGCCGCTCGTCATTTAGGCCGGGTGGCATGGTCACGCTTTTGTACGTGTTGGGTGCCCGCATCACAGTGTGGCACGGCTGGCTTGCCCAGCCGTGGGAGAGGTCACGGGCCTTCCGCCACGGCTGGGCAAGCCAGCCGTGCCACATCCGCTATTGCGGGCACATGCAGGAAGATGGACATGGCTGAAATGGACGGCGTCCCGGCCCTGGCGGTCTGCGGCCCGCGGAACTCGGGCAAAACAACCCTCATCGAAGCGGTCATGCCGCGGCTGCTGGCGTCGGGCCTGAAGGTGGCGGTGCTCAAGGAATCCGGGCGTCCGCTCGACGTGGACCGCCCGCAGAAGGACTCCGATCGGTTGTTCCGGGCGGGGGCCGACGTGGTGCTGCTCGCAGGAGAGGAGCAGTTTCTCCGGCGGCACGGCGGCGGGGACCTGGGGCTCCAGGACGCCGCGGCCGAAGCATCGGAGTTCTACGACCTTGTGCTCGTCGAGGGGCACAGGGGGACCGCGCTGCCCATGGTCTGGCTGACCGACGAGGGCGGCGCCGCCTGCCCCGAGGGCGCTGCGTCCGTGCTGGCCCGGTTGCCGTGGAACAGCAACCGCCCCGCGGCATTCCTGTCGATCATCGAAGAATGGCTGCCGCGCCTCTGGCGGGCCGCGCCCGTTTATGCCGGGGTGCTCATCGGCGGCGCGAGCACGCGCATGGGCACTCCCAAGCACCTTCTGCAAGCGGCCGGGCAATCGTGGCTGGAGCGGACGGTCGGGCAGGTGGCCGGGGCGGCGGCCGAGACGGTCCTGCTGGGGCGCGGCGAGGTGCCCGCATCGCTCGTCGGCCTGCGCCGCTTGGCGGAT
>Ga0315284_10016763_pt1 | contig 10385 bp, 6 predicted proteins | sample YL17G09_16_MG_FD_203696 | JGI IMG/M metagenome (GOLD analysis project Ga0315284, IMG submission 203696) | Sediment microbial communities from Yellowstone Lake, YNP, Wyoming, USA - YL17G09_16 | ecosystem: Environmental > Aquatic > Freshwater > Lake > Sediment | place: USA: Wyoming | collected...
TCGCGATTAACTTTAGCTTGAAGTTCTTCGCCTGAAAACCCTTGAGCAATAAACTGCCTAGTGAGGTTTCTTGCTTTCTCTTGGACTGCTTTACTTTCCAGGTATTTATTAATTAAGGGAGGATTAGTAGTCATGCCGCTGATTCCTTGTTCTCTTACCAATTTCTCAAATTCTCCACTTTCAATCTGAGGCCAGGTAACGCCATCTAAATATATCTGCTGGCCAAACTCTCTATATCTCTTCAAATCTGTGATCCGGGTTAGCGGCGAATTGACCTTCCCTTCCGGGGTCGCCCGTTGCAATTCTCCATTTCCGGCCTTTCCATTAACCGCAACCATTTTATTTCCCAAGGCGTCGGTTACCCGTGTGTTAGGACCCTTAAAAAATGATATCGGCGACTCTGCTACAATTTGGGTGGGCATGTTTAAATCTTTTGCCACAACAGAGATGCCGCCGCTAAAGTATGTCCTGATCACCGGACCCATTAACCCATTCACTTGCTCTTTGATATTGTATTCGCCTTTGCTAAATGACTTCTGGTATTCTTTAAAATAAGTTGTCTTGGTCCAGGTTGCTTGAGAGGTTAATCCGTTTAGGTTCCCGGTGTTAATCAGGTTTGGATACAGCCCTTCTTTTCCGGCAAACTTGTGTTTAAACCAGCGGGATAATATTAAGGAAAAGAAAACCTGCCTTAAAGAAGCGTATCTTTCGGAGGAATTTACCTCTTTGGTGAGTTTAGGAATGATTTTCTCGCGGATTAACTGCGAGGAATATTCATTTAATTCTTTAAGCCTGGGGTCGCTGAAGTTGTAGTCAGCTGAATTTTTCAGGTGGTCCTGCTCCAGCATTACCTTTAATGTCCCTTTATATACGTAGGCAGAATTTGCGTTTTCGCGGATGATTACTTCACCCGGAACAATCCAGGGACGGGTGAGTGTAGGGATAGTAATATTTTCAGAGCCAAAAATCTGGCCGGCTTTCTGGTATAATTTATTCCAGTATTCTCTTCCTTCCGCGGTTTGCGGAGAAGTAAACCTTGCCACGTCTTTCTTAAGCTGCAGGTCTGCCTCTAAGAGAACCTTTCCTAAGTCAGTTCTGGCTAATGCCGGACTAATAATCTGGTTTTCTGAATCCGGGCGCAGATTGACCCAGAAATTTTCATCCGGAAGTGCAACTCCGACAAGGAAATATTTTAAGAGCTCCTGGCCTTGTGTTTTAATCTGGCTATCTTCAAGTTTCTTCAGGTCGCCTTTATCAAGAAGAATACGGAAATTATCTGTAAGCGGATCATAAGAGAAATACCTTAACTGTAACGGCCTGAATGTTGACGGACCGGAAAAAGCGCCTATATACCTGGATATATCCAGCTGGCCAAGGCCTTGGGCAAAGCCGGTCTGCTGTAATATTAAGGTAAAGGCCATCACTAATGATAAAACCTTCCTTATCCTTGCACTTTTCATTTCTACTCCTCCTTATTAAAAGGTTTGTTAAAGTTTAAAAGACCTATTAAATAAAAAAACCGGATTGACCCTTTTCGTCAATCCGGCTTGAAATTTTCCGTGGCGTTATCCCGATTTCCCTCTTTAATCGAGAAAAGCCGAATCTAACTAACTAAGAAAAAATATATCACATATTTTTATTTTGTCAAGTATTTTTTTAGTACATCCCTCCGCCGCCGTAGCCGCCTCCCGGTGGCATAGATGGCATCTTCTCTTCTTTTTCAGGTTTATCAGTAACAATTGCTTCGGTGGTCAGTAACAATGCTGCGATACTGGCAGCATTTTGTAAAGCTGAACGCGCAACCTTCGTAGGGTCGATTACTCCTGCATCAATCATATCCGTATAGGCATCTTGATTAACATCGTAACCTACATTGGTCTTTTCCTGTTTTACGCGCTGCACCACCACAGAACCCTCTAATCCAGCATTACCAGCAATCTGCCTTATGGGCTCTTCCAATGCGCGCTTTATAATATCTACACCTATCTTTTCATCGCCTTCGAGCCTCAGTTTGTCCAATAGAGGAATAGTGCGCAGGAATCCTACGCCACCGCCGGGAATTATACCCTCCTCAACTGCTGCGCGCGTAGCATGAAGCGCATCTTCCACTCGCGCCTTTTTCTCTTTCATTTCAGTTTCAGTAGCTGCACCTACGTTTATCACAGCTACTCCGCCAGCAAGTTTAGCCAAGCGCTCCTGGAGTTTCTCTTTATCATAATCTGAATCGTTCTCTTCAATCTGTTTCTTGAGCTGGGCAATCCTGCCGTTAATGCCTTGAGTTTTGCCTGCGCCTTCAACTATCGTGGTATTTTCTTTATCAACTTTTATTCTTTTTGCGCGGCCCAAATCATCAATATCTACATTCTCAAGTTTGATACCCAAATCTTCGGTAACGGCTTTTCCGTTTGTAAGAATTGCTATGTCTTCCAGCATTGCCTTACGCCTGTCTCCGTAACCCGGGGCTTTGACTGCACAGGCAGAAAGGGTACCGCGGATCTTGTTAACCACCAATGTTGCCAGCGCCTCTCCTTCTACTTCCTCTGCAATAATCAACAGGGGCTTTCCGGTGCGGGCAATCTTCTCTAATAAAGGCAATAAATCCTTCAGAGAAGAAATCTTTTTTTCATGGATGAGGATGTAGGGTTCCTCTAAAATAACCTCCATCCTTTCGGCGTCCGTAACAAAATAAGGAGACAAGTATCCCTGGTCAAACTGCATACCTTCTACAACCTCTAAAGTAGTTGCTGTTGATTTTGCTTCCTCAACCGTGATAACTCCGTCTTTACCAACCTTATCCATTGCCTCAGCAATCAAGTCGCCGATGGCTGTATCGCAGTTAGCAGCAATTGAGGCAACCTGCGCTACTTCCTTTTTATCCTTAATAGGGGTAGAAAGTTTCTTTAATTCTTCAATTACTTTTTCCACTGCTTTTTCAATCCCGCGTTTTAATGCCATGGGATTTGAGCCGGCAGTAACGTTCTTAAGGCCTTCCCGATAAATCGCCTCAGCAAGAATCGTAGCTGTGGTTGTGCCGTCGCCAGCTATATCCGAGGTCTTCTCAGCAACCTCTTTTACCATCTGCGCACCCATATTTTCAAAGGGGTCTTCCAGGTCTATCTCTTTTGCTACTGTAACCCCGTCTTTGGTTATGATGGGTGAACCGAACTTCTTGTCAAGGACAACATTACGGCCCTTTGGCCCCAATGTTACCTTAACTGCCGCAGCTAACTGCTCAACACCGCTTAAAATCTTCCTGCGGCCTTCATCTTTAAATAATAATTGCTTTGCCATAACTCCTCACTCCTTTCGTCGTTCGTCGTAAATTCCAATTTCCAATACTACCAAATTCCAAAAATGTTCAATTAAAACTCTCTTTTGGTATTTATTGGTACTTATTGGGATTTGGGATTTAAACATTTCACTTTATTATAGCCAGGATATCCTCTTCGCGCATAATCAATAATTCTTCGCCATCCTTGGTAGTAATTTCACTGCCAGAATACTTGCCGTATAATACCTTATCTCCAACTTTTACTTCTGGTGGCTGCACAGTGCCGTTATCTAAAACCTTGCCCTTGCCTACAGCTACAACTTTACCCTCTTGAGGTTTTTCTTTGGCTGTATCAGGTAATACTATGCCGCCCTTAGTCTTCGATTCCGCCTCTAAAGGCTTAATCACCACGCGGTCACCTAATGGTTGAATGTTCATTACCACACCTCCTTAAATGAGCAGATAACTTACGGAGCGAAGTGACGTAAGTTATAGCGTCCATCATTTTAATTGTTTATCAGCGTCTGCGAATTTATCCCGAAGCGTGCAAAGTAAATTTCGCAAGAAATTTACGAGCGCTTACGCGAGGAATATACTATTATAATTAGCACTCTATTTTCCAGAGTGCTAATTATAAAAGAAAAAAATATTTTGTCAAGGAAAATTTTCATTTGATTGTTTCATTAATGAAAGTTTTCCTTGATTCTACGGCAATGTGCCGCAGAATCTAAAAAATTTCTGTAAATAAAACTCAATCCTTTAAGCGTTAAATCTTTATCTATTTTGTCCAGTGTCTTGCAATATGTTTTGATTAAGCTGATATTACCACCTGTGCCAATTACCAATGCATTTTTACCTATTTTATTTTTTATCTTCTTCGTCAGTTCATCAGTCAGCGCGGCAAAACCATAAACTATTCCGCTAAGCATACTATCCTGCGTATCCCTGCCGATAAATTCTCTGGGCTTATTTAATTTTATTTTAGGCAGCAATGCGGTCCTTTCAGCAAGCGCATCCAGAGAAATCTGCAAGCCCGGTAAAATCATGCCGCCTAAATATGCCTTATTCTTTGAGACTACATCAAAGGTAACAGCAGTGCCAAAATCAACCACAATTAAGGGAGCGCCATAGAACATAACCCCGGCATAGGCATTAACCAGCCGGTCCTGGCCAACTTGCCCGGGTTTTTGGTAGAGATTCCTAATAGGCACTTTTATATCCTTACCTATAATATAGGGACGCCGGCCAAGCGAGCTTTTTAAGTCATTCTCCAGAATTTTACAGGTATTCGGCACGACACTGCAGATAACAGCATCATCTATATCAGTCATTACCAACTTTTTCTTTAAGTTTTCTAGATTATAATCTTTTGTTGGGATATTGAATCTTTTTATAATCCTATTGCACTGAAAAATTCCCAAACTAATATTGGTATTACCGATGTCAATGGCTAATAGCATGTTTTAAATCCTTTATTTTATCACGAATCACTGCCGCTTTTTCAAACTGCAGGTTCCTGGCAGCTAATTCCATCTCGTATTCCAACTCAGACATATATTTATTTAACTCATACTCGCCTTTCTCAAGGCCGGTGAGATTTTCCACAAAGACCTCTGACTCTTGCAAATCTTCAATCCCCTGCCTGATAGCCTTTTGAATAGAGCGCGGGGTAATTTTATTCTCCCTGTTGAATTCCAATTGTATAATTCTACGGCGGTTGCTTTCAGTAATCGCTTTTTTCATTGAACCTGTGATTGTATCAGCATACATAATCACTGTGCCGTTAATATTTCTGGCAGCGCGGCCAGAAACCTGGATTAAGGATGTGGCTGAGCGTAAAAATCCTTCCTTGTCAGCATCCAATATAGCTACCAGCGACACCTCAGGTAAATCCAGCCCTTCCCTTAAAAGATTTATCCCTACAAGGCAATCAAATTCCTTCTGCCGTAATTCCCTTAAGATTTTGGAGCGCTCAATGGTCTGTATCTCAGAATGTAAATATTTTACTTTTAATCCCTTTTCCTGTAAATAGGCGGTTAAATCCTCGGCGAGTCTTTTGGTTAGAGTGGTTACCAGGACCCGTTCATTGCTTTTGGCGCGTTTTTTAACCTCCTCTATCAAATCCTCGAGCTGATTTTCTGTAGGCCTTACAATAATATCGGGGTCAACCAGGCCTGTAGGCCGGATTATCTGTTCGGTTATTTCACCCTCGCTCATTTTAATCTCATATTCGCTAGGTGTGGCTGAGATAAAGAAAGTTCTTTTTATGAGTTCATTAAATTCATCAAATTTTAAAGGCCGGTTATCTAAACACGAGGGAAGCCTGAATCCGTATTCTACCAAGACTTCTTTTCTTGCGCGGTCACCCTCATACATACCCCTTATCTGCGGGATACTTACGTGCGACTCATCAATAATAGTTAAAAAATCGCCTGGAAAATAGTCAATCATGCAATACGGCCTTGACCCAGCAGGTCTACCTGAAAGGTGCCTGGAGTAATTCTCAATCCCGTGGCAGTAACCAATCTCCTGTAACATCTCTATATCGTAATTAGTACGGGTTTCCAGGCGCTCGGCTTCTAATAACCTGCCTTTGCTCCTTAAAAATGTCAACCTGTCCTCTAATTCCCATTTTATGGATTGGATTGCAGCTGTAATCTTGCCTTCAGAAACAATAAAATGCTTTGCAGGGTATACAGCTGTCTTTGACAATTGATTTAAAATCTCTCCTGAAACCGGGTTTATCTCAGAAATCCTTTCTATAGTATCACCGAAGAATTCTATGCGCAGCGCCTTTTCCAGATACGATGGGTATATTTCCAGGCAATCCCCTCTTACGCGTAATCTTCCCCTGATAAATTCATAATCGTTCCTTTCATACTGTATCTGGATGAATCTTGAAATAAGTTTGTCGCGGGAAATGGTTTGCCCTTTTTCTATATAGACAAGCAATCCCTGATAATCTTCGGGGCTTCCCAGATTATAAATACAGGATACTGAAGCAACAATTAAAACATCGTTACGCGACATAAGGCTGGTTGTAGTTGAAAGGCGCAGGCGGTCTAATCTATCATTAATGGATGCGTCTTTTTCTATATACGTATCGGTTGAGGGGATATACGCCTCTGGTTGGTAATAATCATAGTAACTGACAAAATATTCCACTGCATTATGAGGGAAAAATTCCTTAAATTCTGAATATAACTGGGCAGCCAGAGTCTTATTATGAGAGATAACCAGAGTAGGTAGGTTTATTTTGGCAATTACATTGGCTAATGTAAAGGTCTTTCCAGAACCCGTAACTCCCAGCAAGGTCTGGTATTTCCTTCCGGATAAAACAGATGCGGTTAATTCCTCAATCGCCTTGGGCTGGTCGCCGCAAGGCTTATAATCTGAAACCAGTTTAAACTTTTCCATAACTTATATTATTTCCAAACTGATATCAACGGAATTTACGGAATGGGTCAAGGCGCCAATTGAAATCATATCCACGCCTGTGGCAGCAACTTTCCTGACATTTTTGAGGGTAATTCCTCCTGATGCCTCTAATTTCGGTAATCGGTAATCGGTAATCGGTAATCGGTAATTTCTAATTTGGATGGCTTTTTTCATATCTTTAATGCTCATATTATCCAGCATAATTATATCGGGTTTTAGTTTGAGCGCCTGTTTAAATTCTCTCAGGTTTTTTACTTCCAACTCAACCTGATAATTCCTTCTGACCTTCTCTAAACTGCCTAACCTTTTATAGCCCCTTATAACTTTGAGATGATTATCCTTGATGAGCACCATTTCATCCAGGCTTAACCTGTGATTAAAACCTCCGCCAATTCTTACTGCATACTTTTCCAGAAGCCTAAGGCCAGGGATAGTTTTACGCGTATCCATTATCTTTGCCTTATACGGTTTTACTTTATCAACGTATGCCCTTGTATTTGTAGCAATTCCCGAAAGCAAACTCAAGAAATTCAATGCCACTCTTTCTGCGGTTAATATACTCTGCGCCTTTCCTTGAACCTGCGCCAATACCTTTCCTCTTTTTACCCTCTGGCCATCTTTAACCTGTGGTTTAAATCTGATATTCCTGTCTTTTAATTTAAATACAAATGCTGCGATATTTAAACCGCAAACCACGCCATCCTCCCTGGTAATTAAAACTGCCTTTACAAATTTATTTTTAGGGATAACGGACTCTGTAGTAATATCTCCTCTGCCAATATCCTCTCTTAAGGCTTGCTTAACGATATTTTTTAATTGCAATTCATTAGCGTAATTCATCTGACATCTTTTTAAGGCGCTTCAATTCATCGTTTAATTTAGTTATGTCTTCTTTTTCTTTCTCAATAATTTCCTTTGGCGCCTTCTTGATAAATTCAGGATTCCTGATTCTTGACTTTTTGGACTTTAAAATCCCCTCTAAACTCTTGAGCTTGTCTCTTATTTTACCCTTCTCTCTGGTAATATCAAGCAAACCGCTAAAATGCAGATATATGTCGATATCTTCTATTATAGCACTGATAGTAGCGTGAGGCCTTTTACCGTCAGTAAGAAGCTCTAAGTCTTCCAGTTTAGCCAGATTTTCAATCAGTCCTGCGTTGTCCTTAAGTAAATTATACTTGGGTTTGGAATGCGGATAAACAGAAACCCTGACCCTCTGTTCCAGTTTAATCTCAATTACACTGCGCAGATTCCTTATCTGCGTGATAACCTCAAATAAGCTCTGCGCTTGTTTCTCCAGTTTTTTATCGATAATCTGCTCCTGTATATGAGGCCAGGGCTCAACCATAATAGAATTTCCGTCGTGAGGGAGCCTCTGCCAGATTTCCTCAGTGATAAACGGCATAAAAGGATGCATTATCCTTAAAGATTTCTCCAGAACCTTATACATTATAACCTGGTTCCGGTTATTCTTTATATCCGGCTTAATCAATTCCAGGTACCAGTCGCAGAATTCATGCCAGAAAAATCCGTAAAGTAAATTTGCAGCTTCATTAAATTTATACGCATCTAAATTTTTATTTACTTCTTTTAAGACCGAATAAAACCTGCTCAATATCCAACGGTTGATAATATCCAGATTTTCTTTCTTTCCGCCAAAATGCTTGGCGGATCCGCCAATTTTTGTGGCGGAAAAGAATTCGCACAGGTCCACCCTAATCAGCGAAGGGTCTAAATTCATCAGTATAAACCTGGAAGCGTTCCAAATCTTATTGGCGAAATTCCTTCCCTGCTGGAACCTCTCTCTGGATAAAAATACATCTTGACCCTGCGTAGTTTGCAGGGTCAAGCTAAAACGCAGTGCATCTGCGCCATATTCATTTATAATATCCAGGGGGTCAATAATATTACCCAGAGATTTAGACATCTTTTTACCTTCGATGTCACGCACTGTGCCGTGGATATAAACATCCCGAAACGGAATCTCTTTCATAAATTCTATCCCTGCCATAATCATCCGCGCCACCCAGAAGAAAATTATTTCCGGCGCAGTTACCAATACTGAAGTAGGATAGAAATATTCCAGATCTTCGGATTTTTTTGGCCAATAGAATGTGGCGAATGGCCATAACCACGATGAGAACCAGGTATCTAGCACATCTTCGTCTTGTTTAAGGTTTGTAGATTTACATTTCGGACACTCTTTTGGGTCATCCACACTCGCCAAAGCTAGATTCTGACAATCGCGACAATACCATAAAGGGAGACGATGGCCCCACCAAATCTGCCTTGATATACACCAATCCTGGATATTCTCCATCCAATTAAGATAAACTTTAGTCCAGCGTTTAGGATGAAATTTAATTCTTCCCTTTTTCACTGCCTCAATGGCTGGTTCAGCTAATGGTTTCATTTTTACAAACCACTGCCGGGATAAATACGGCTCGATTATGGTATGACAGCGGTAGCAATGGCCTGCGGATAATGTACGCGGCTCTACGTTTTTAAGTAAGCCTTTCTCTTTTAAATCTTCTAAAATAACTTCTCTTGCCTCAAACCTGTCCATATCTTTGTAATCGCCGGCAAATTCATTCATGCGGCCGCAAGTATCCATAACATTTATAAACTCAAGATTGTGTTTCTTACCCAATACATAATCATTGGGGTCGTGCGCAGGTGTAACCTTGACCGCGCCTGTGCCGAATTTCATATCCACCATACTATCCGCGATTATCTTTATCTCTCTATTGATTAAAGGTAAAATTAAGACCTTGCCGACAAATTTCTTATAACGTTTATCTTTAGGATTAACTGCCACCGCAGTATCACCTAACATTGTCTCAGGTCGAGTAGTAGCAACCACGACAAACTCATTAGGATTATCTCTAAAAGGATATTTTAAATAATAAAGATTTCCTTGTAATTCACGGTGTGGCGCCTCTTCATCCGAGAGAGCGGTTTGACATCTTGGACACCAGTTTATAACTTTATCATCCTGATAAATTAGACCTGTCGGTTCTTTGCTCCAAAGAGCTACAAAAACTTGTCTAACTGCCCTGGAGTAATCGTCATCCATAGTAAAACGCGTTCTTGCCCAATCACAGGAAGCGCCTAATTTTTTGAGTTGTTGGATAATTGTTGAGCCGTATTGTTCTTTCCACTGCCGCACCCTTTCAATAAATTTCTCTCTGCCTAAGTCCTCGCGTTTAAGTCCCTCTTTAGCAATAGCTTTTTCTACCACATTTTGCGTAGCAATACCTGCATGGTCAGTTCCCGGCATCCACAGAGATTCTTCGCCCTTCATCCGATGATATCTTGTAAGTATATCCTGAATAGTATTATTCAGGGCATGACCCATATGCAGGATTCCTGTAATATTTGGTGGAGGGATAACTATGCAAAAAGGCTTTTTGGAGGGATTCGGTTTTGCAGCGAATAAATTCTTCTCTTCCCAGAATTTATACCATTTATCTTCGGTTTGTTTGGGGTTATAACGGGTAGGAATCTCATTCATATATTAAATTTTACCTTCGCGGAATTTATTTTGCAGTTCAATGATTTTTTTGGGAAGAGTCTTTCTCCTCATATACCAAAGATCCCAAACTTGTTCTAACCCTCTATAGCGTTGATATGGGGTTGAATTTTTTACAATAAACTCGAGATGCTCGAATAATTC
>Ga0315284_10016764_pt1 | contig 10385 bp, 9 predicted proteins | sample YL17G09_16_MG_FD_203696 | JGI IMG/M metagenome (GOLD analysis project Ga0315284, IMG submission 203696) | Sediment microbial communities from Yellowstone Lake, YNP, Wyoming, USA - YL17G09_16 | ecosystem: Environmental > Aquatic > Freshwater > Lake > Sediment | place: USA: Wyoming | collected...
CCTGGCCGGCCTGCGGCCCGGCCTGCCCGCCTACCGGTCTCCTGAGCAGACTGCGGGCACGCCCAGTGACAAGCTGGACGCACGCTCGGACGTCTACGCGCTGGGAGTGCTGGTCTACGAATTACTAACCGGGCGACTGCCATCGGGAATGCCCTTGCGGGTTGCCATGCCGAATCTGCCCGCCGTCGACGAGATCGAGCGCGCGTTGAGGAGGGCCCTCGCACCGGATCGAGAGGAGCGGTACCCCACGGTGCTGGAATTTGCGGTGGAGTTGGCGGAAGCGGCCGGCGCTCCGCTGCCGCCCGAAGTGCAGGCGCTCAAGCAGGGCGGAATGAAAGAGGTCCGGCCGCCGGACCTGGACCCGGAAGCGGAATCGTTTTCTCCTGCAGCGGCCGAGACGGAAAGTGTACAGGACATCGTGAAACCGGTTGCGACCCGATCGCCGAAGGAGCCTGCGCATTCCCCTGGCATTCTCGACCCTCAGCCGAAACCTCCGGCGGCGCGTCCCGGGTTGTGGCACCGCCGCAGCGACATCGCCCTGGAGTTGGCGGCGATTTTCTCCGGCAGTTTGCTCCTGCTGTTTGCGCTCCTTCATCTGGAGTCTTGGCTGGGCGTCTCGTGGATCACACCGCAGGTGATGTGTGGGAGTGGCGTCACTTGCGTCGCCTTGGTCTGGGGCCTCGGACTCCTGGGTGTGAGCATAATGCTGGCGCTCGGCGGGATTGTCGCCAAGCTCGTGGCCTGGATGAAAAAGGACCCGGCGCGCGCAGGGCGTTCCTGGCGGGCGTGCCGCCTGGGATTGTCCGTGGCCAAGATCAGTCTGCTGGCAGTCCTGCCCTTCTTCGCCGGCGCCAGACTATTCTTGCCCAATGGCGACTGGCCGGGAGCACTCGGTGCCAGCCTTTACCCGTTCTCGGTGATGGTTTCCTCTTTGCTCTGGGCCGCGGCGTGGTGGCTGCGGGCCAGGCGACAGCACGAGAAAGCCCACGGTCAGAAAAAAACCTGTGTTTATGTGTGGTGACAATCCACACTTTATAGCAAAGTTCGTAACGCACCGACCGAGGCTTGCCCAGGCGTCGCCCCTGCGTCTGGGGTGACCCAAACGCGCGCGAGTCGGCAGTTTCCCCCGCCCAAGCCAGATTGGACTTGGCTTCCCCCCCTTGACTTCGTGGCGGCTCACCTTGGACCCCAGCGGGGTTCCGTGACGCCTTTCAGCCTTTCAGCCGGTTGACTTTGCTGTCCTGACCACCGATAATCGCCCCTTGGGTGCAACCTCTGCTCTGCGCCGGGAAGGCACCTGAGAGGATTAATGGCAACCACAATTCCTATCCAGAAGGCTTCCGGGCTCTCCCGGGAATTGCTCATCGGTGCCTACCGCACGATGTATCTGTCGCGACGGCTGGATGACAAAGAAATCCAGCTCAAGCGGCAGAACCGGGCCTATTTTCAGATCAGCGGCGTGGGGCACGAAGCGATCAACGTGGCCACGGCTCTGCATCTGAAACCCAGCTACGACTGGTTCTTCCCTTACTACCGCGACCGCGCCTTCTGCCTGCAGATCGGCATGACGGTGCTGGACATGCTGTTGCAGTCGGTAGGGGCTAAGAACGACCCCAGTTCCGGCGGGCGGCAGATGCCGTCCCACTGGTCGTCGAAGAAGCTGCATATTGTTTCCCAATCGAGCGCGACGGGCACGCAAGTCCTGCACGCGGTGGGCGCGGCGGAAGCCAGCCAGTATTTCTCCGCGGTGCGTGAGGCCGCCGAACTTGCCTCGAGTTTTCACGCGGACGAAGTGGCGTACGTCTCGCTGGGTGATGGCGCCACGAGCGAAGGCGAGCTCTGGGAGGCGCTGAACTGGTCCGCCAACCGCAAGCTCCCCGTGCTTTATGTGGTGGAGGACAATGGCTATGCCATATCCGTTCCCGTCGATGTGCAGACGGCGGGCGGCAGTATTTCCCGGCTGGTGAAGGACTTCCCCAACCTGCTGACGCTGGAGTGTGACGGTACCGATTTCGTGGAAAGCTACGAGACGGTGGGGAAGGCCGTCGAACATGTTCGAAGGCGAAAAGGCCCGGCGCTGATCCATGCGCACGTCATTCGGCCGTACTCGCACTCGCTCTCGGATGACGAGCGGCTGTACAAGTCTGAGGAAGTTCGGCAGGAGGAAGCCAAGCGAGATCCTGTGTCGCGTTTGCTGAAGTGCCTTGTCCAGGAGCGTCTCCTCACCGAGAAGGAACTGAAGGACCTGGAGACTCGGGTTGAGAAGGAAATCCGGGCCGCCGCCGACAAGGCCCTGGCGGCGGAACCACCCTCGCCGGAGACGGTGATGCTCTACATCTATTCACCTACCGTTGACCCGTGTGCGGAGCGGTTTGATCATCCCCCGAAGTTCCACGGTGAGCCGAAGACGATGGTGGACCTGATCAATGCCTGCCTGCGTGATGAAATGACCCGTGACCCGCGCGTCGTAGTTTTCGGCGAAGATGTGGCGGATTGCAGCCACGAAGATGAACTGGCCAAGGTGAAAGGCAAGGGTGGCGTGTTCAAGGTGACGCATGGCCTGCAACGGCACTTCGGCAGTGCCCGCTGCTATAATTCGCCGATCACCGAAGCTGGAATCGTGGGGCGCGCCCTGGGCATGGCCCTCCGCGGGCTGAAGCCGGTCGTCGAGATCCAGTTCTTTGACTATATCTGGCCGGCGATGATGCAGATTCGAGACGAATTGGCGGTCATGCGCTGGCGTTCCGATAACGGTTTCTCCTGTCCCCTCGTGATCCGTACCCCCATCGGCGGCTATCTGGCCGGCGGCTCCATCTACCACAGCCAGTCGGGCGAATCGATCTTCACGCACATTCCGGGTTTGCGGGTGGTGATGCCCGCGACCGCGCTCGACGCCAATGGGCTACTGCGGACCGCCATTCGCGCCGCCGACCCCGTGCTCTTTCTCGAACCCAAACACCTCTACCGGCAGACCTACAACCGCAGTCCCTATCCCGGGCCCGACTACATGATTCCCTTCGGCAAGGCCAAGCTTGCCCGAGAAGGGAGCGACCTTACGATTGTGACTTATGGCTCGCTCGTGAACCGTTCGCTGCAGGCCGCCAAAGCCTTGGCTGAGGAGGGAATCCAGGCGGAAATCCTGGACCTGCGGTCACTCAACCCTTACGACTGGGAACTAATCTCGGCCTCGGTGAAGAAAACCAACCGGGTCCTCGTGGCGCATGAAGATACGCTCTCCTGGGGCTTTGGGGCGGAAATCGCCGCGCGCCTCGGCGATGAACTCTTCGACTTCCTGGACGCGCCCGTGCGCCGCCTCGCCGCCAAAGATGTCTACGTTCCTTACCACCCCCTGCTCGAAGACGCCGTCCTGCCGCAAGTGGCAGATGTTGTACGCGCGTGCAAGGAACTCGCGGCGTATTGAAGGGCAGGGGCTAGGGGCTGGGGGCTAGGGAAAGAGTGTCACGGTGGCGCAGGCCTTCTTAGGCCTGCGGAGTGGCGAAGCGGAAAGAATCGCAGATCCAAAGGTGGCTGTCTCAAGACTTGGAATCTAGGGCTGGAGCGGCGCTCTATGAGCGCCGAAGTGTTTGAAGAACCAAGCCCGGCGGTCATAGACCGCCGCTACAAATCAAGTTTCGAGACAACCTCCAAAGAGTCTGCGCGACCCTGCGACTAGGGTCGCGCCTGTTTTTCAACGAGCGGTGAGGCCGCAACTTCTTGCAGAAACCGGCGCACGGCAGCTTGAGCTTGCGGCAACTTTCCCTTGAAGAAATGATCGGCACCCTGGACCCATTGCAGGCGCTTGGGCTCGGGCATTTCGGAGAACAAGGCATCCACCTGGGCTTTCGGTCCGAAAATATCTTCGGTCCCCTGCACAATCAGCTTGGGCTTGTGCACTTCCCGCAGGAAACCCATGTTCTCGGCGGCCACGGGAATCCCCAGGCCTACTAATGCGCACACCCGCTGATCGACTGCGCCCACTGAGAGTCCCACCCAAGATCCGAACGAGAATCCGATGACGCAGACCGGAGCAGTGGGAAATCTCACTTGCAGATAGTCGCGGGCGGCTTGAACATCGGCCTGCTCACCTTTGCCGCCATCGTACTTTCCTTGACTCCTTCCCACACCACGAAAGTTGAAGCGCAAGGTCGGCAGGCCAGCCTGCAGGGCGCCTTTTGCCGCGTGAAACACCACTTTGCTGTGCAGCGCCCCTCCGTAGAGGGGATGGGGATGGCACACGACCGCTGTGAGTCGAGGAGAAACGTGCGGGTCCGCTTCAAACAGAGCCTCGAGCTTGCCTGCTGGACCGTTGATGAACAGGCGTTCGAGTTTCGTATGGCCTCCGTCCTTCTCAATATGTGCGGGGGCAGCGCAGCCGTCAAGGGGATATGCGGCGCCTGACTGCCTTCGGTGGCAGACCTGGCGGAATATTGAAGGCCGGAGGGGGCGAGATGCCGAGGTTCTGTCGCCCCTTGCGGGGCTCATGGAGATGTTGGATGGCTGCCTGGTCCCCGGGCTCACGCCCGGGGCTACCTTCTTTCGGCCCTGCCGGGCCTTAAGGTGAAGTGCGCGGTGGCGGCGTAAAGCCGTCGCCACATCGTTTCGCGGTATCTGAAAAATGCAGGCTGCGTCCGTGGGGGCGCAACCCGTCCCGGCCGGGTCGGGAGGCCTTGCGCTCCCACGCTCTCCAGACCGAACCAAATAGTGTAAAATGCGGAGTGGGCGCGCAGGAGTAATCTCTGGTGTAGCAATCTCGACGCCGCAGGTGGTTGGATTCCATTGAGAGTCATTGTCATTATTCTGCTTATTATCGCCAGCCTGGTTGCCTATTACCTGTTTGTCTATCGTCGGCGGCCCCAAGTTCCCATGGAGGCGGCGTATGTGCTTCCCGCGAAAGTAACGATGGTAGACACGCCCGCCGATATCCGGCAAGAGATTGATACGCTAAGCGCCGGCCAGCGCCTCGAGGTCCTGACGCGCACGCGCAACTGGGCCCATGTGCGGACGGAAGCGGGCCTGGATGGCTGGGTGGAGGGAAAAAACCTGGTCGATGGCCCTGCCTACGAAGCTGGGCAAAACCTCCGGGACTCGCTGGAGGATACGCAGGTGCAAGCCATGGGGCATATTTCGGACCAGGCGAAGCTCCGCCTGGAACCCTCGCGGGAGGGCTCCCAGCTGGCTCAGCTCCCGGAAAATCAGGCGGTCGAGGTGCTGGGCCGGCGGCTGGTTGACCGTCCGCTGCAACCTGATCAGCCCCCTACCGCCACGCCGGTCCACGATGCCTGGTACCTGGTGAGGGCGGACTCGAAGGCTGGCTGGATCCTGGGACGGCTCGTCGCGCTGGATATTCCTGAGGCTGTTTCCGTATATGCCCAGGGCGTGAATATGGTGGCCTGGTTCGTGCTAAAAACCGTGGCTGATAACGGACGTCAAGTGCCGGAGTACCTGGTCGTCGATCGCGCCGGAACGAGCGAGTACGACTTTAATCACATCCGGATTTTCACCTGGTGGGTCAAGAACCAGAAGTACGTGACGGCCTATGTGGAGAGTGATCTTAACGGCTACTTTCCCGTTCGCGTGGAACCGCGCGATGGCGTTCCCCATTTCCGCTTGCGCGTGGTGGACAAGGACGGAAACAAGGTACAGCGAATTTACGGATTGTTCGATACACGGACCCGGTTGCTTGGAATTGCGCCCGGGTGGGAAACGGGTGCCATGCCCCCGGCCCAGCATAAATCGCGCGCCGCGCGCGGACGAAGGCCAGCCGGGCACCGCTAGCCATAGACGTAGAGGTAGAGACCTTGTCTGCTGCTGCTGAAATGCCGGACCAAGCGTCTGCCGGATACCGGTTTCTGCGGGGGGTGGTCCGGATGTGGTTCTCTTTCTTCGCGGGAACAATCCGCCTGTTGAACCTGGAAGTTCTGCCGAGTTCCGGCGCCGCCATCCTGGTCGTGGATCATCCGGCGAACTGGCGGGAAGTGCTCCTGGTGGTAGCTGCTTTTCCCCGGCCGGTTCGTTGCCTGGTAAACCAGGAACTGCTCCGGGGTTGGTGGCGGCGCGGGTGGGCGCGCGGACTGGGCATGATTCCCTACGCACCGGGGACTGAAGCTTGGGTGCCGATCACGGAGGCATGTTGTGAATCCCTGGGCCATCGCGAGCTGGTGGCGGCTTTTGAGGATACGCAAAGCAGCGAGCTGGACACTTATGCCCGCCGCGCGGCGAAGCTCGCCTTCGCGGCGGAGGCCCGGCATTCCGGCCAACTGGGCGTCGGCCTCTTTCCGGTCCATTTACTCATGCCCCAAGCTGGGTCGCGGATAACCGAAACGCTGGTTTACGCCGACGAGCCGCTGTTTGCCCGCGAATACTTTTCACCGAGAATATCCGAGCAGCCCGGCCGCCTGGAGACCCTCGCGGCGGAACTGGAAAGACGAGGCCACGAGCACGTTTTTCGCCCGCGTCGGGAGGCTGTGAAGCGCTTCCTCGACGGTCTGGAAGCGACACTGAAGTCCGATCTCGAGGATGCTTGGTCTTGCCGCCCCGATGGGAAGCAAAATGTCGATGGCTTCCGCCTCGACTCCAACGTATCCCACTGGGTGGAGAAAGCCAGCACTTCAAGGCCGGGGCAAATCATCGCCCTGCAAGATTTGCTGGATCGCTGCCGGGAGGACCGGCGACGATGGTCGCTCTCCCGGCTCGAAGTCGAAGCTGGCCCCTGGCTCAAGTCGCCGCTGAGATTGGCCGCGGTCTGGGTCGAGAGCCTGCTCGGCCTGCCCCTGGCAGCCTACGGCCTTGTTAACCACCTTGTAATTGGCTTGATTCTCCTGGGGACGGGCTTGCTCAAACGCGGAACCGGAACCGACCGCACGACGAGATGGTTGGTGGTCGGCCTGGCAGCTTTGGGGATTTACGTCATCCAAATCCTCATCGTTGACCGGTTTATGGGAAGGGCGGCGGCGGGTTACTATGCGCCCAGCTTGCCCCTTTCCGGCGCCTACCTGTGGCGTTATCGCTGGCTGCTACGCCACCGGACCCGGCTGGTGCTTATCTCCCTCCGCCTGCCACGACAAGCGGCCATCGAGCGGCGAAAGCGAAAAATCACTATTGAGCGATTTAGGCAGGCCCTGGAGGCCTCGGCGGATACCATAGGGGACAAAGCGTGACCGCACCCCGCGGGCAACAGTCGGTTCCGGCCTCTGCGCACGGCAGCTTCGCTCGCATCCCGGCCTGACCTGTGAGTGCCCCTAGAGCAACAAGATGCGATGCGCGACTATTTCCCCGCTTTCGGGCAATTCCCCTTCAATTCTCACCCTGACGCCCACCCGCAGATCCTTCATCGAGGCGGGGCTGCCGTCCGCGTGCTGGATGGTGGTCTGGTCGTCGTAACGCGCGTGAAAGATGATGTTCCCTTCGGAGCTGATGGTGAGCTTGCCGGGTTCGTGCCAGGAAATCTTGCCTTCGACGGTAAAATCCATGGCCTCCTGGGCAGCGGCCGGTGAGGCAAGGCTCGTGGCAAGGTAAGGGACTCCCGTCAAGGGGTGGCTACCAAAGAGGAGCAGGACTGCCACCGTGCCATAAAGAATTTGGCGCATTTCACCCTCCCTGAGTCGTTAGCTGACCTATTCTACCGCCGGGAAGCCGATTTCAGAACCAGTGTTTCCGCCAGAAGTAATACATCACCCCGGCGGTGGAGGCGCCCATGGCCAGCAGCAGCAAGGGAAGCGCCAGCGGATGATTCTGCCCGGGCAACTTGACATTCATCCCGTAGAAGCTGGTCAGGATCAGCAGGGGCAGAGCGACGGTTCCCCAGATCGTCAGGACTTTCATGACCTCGCTGGTGCGGTTAGCCACCGCCGACAGATAAATGTCCAGGGAGCCGGTCAGTAAATCCCGATAAGATTCGACGAACTCGATGACGCGCGCGATGTGGTCATAGACATCGCGATAGTAGAGGCGAAGTTCGCGGTTGCCGTGGTCGGCGGCGGCTTGAAAATCGTAGCGGCGGAGCAGGGCATTGACTGCCTCCCGCATGGCGACGGCCACGCGGCGGAATTCCAGCAAACCGCGCTTCAGCCGGAATATCTCACGCAAGATGGCCGGCGAGGGATGGTGAATCACACCGTCTTCCAGGTGATCGATGCTATCACCCAGCCGGTCCAGGGCCGGCAGGTAGCGGTCCACCGCCGCGTCGATGAGCGCGTGGGCAATACGGTCGGGATTCTGGAGCGAGGGTTCGGCCAGGAGGCGTGGCAGGGTCGAGCTCACCAGGTGCGAATCCCCTTCGTCCACCGTCAGCACATAATCCGGCCCCAGGAAAATGTTGAAGTCCTCAAATCGCAAGTGAGAAGTGCTGGCGAACGGAAGCGCACCTGACTCGGTGGAAGTGTTCGCCAGTGCCAGGCGGCTCTGGGCCGGGGAATCAACCAGGGCCTTGACCACGATGAACGTGTACCCTTCGTGCTCCTCGCAGCGGGCCGTCTGGCGGCGATGGCGACAGTCTTCAATTTGAAGTGGATGAATGCGGAAGATTCTGGCTAGTTCATCGAGCGCCGGCGAGGCGGGGGCGGTAAGGTGGTACCATCTCGCGCCCGGAATCACCGCCAGCGATTCCGGCAGGCTTTGCGCCGCGGATTGGGAGGGCTCTGCCATCGCCAAGGAACTCCGCGGCCCAATATAGCACGGAAGACTAAGTCCGAGTGAGGAGATGTGTAGAACGGGAGAATAAATCGAAGGAAAAGGGACAATAGTTTGGAGGTTCGGGGAGAATAGTCTAGAGATAAACGCGTAAAGACACCAAACCGGAGGCGGCGGGGGGCGCATAGGGCCGGGGCCGTCTCCGGAATCAAGTTGTGATCGTGCCGCTACTTACCGCCCCAGCCTTACGAGTGCGACCTCCAAAGATGAGCAATCAACGCAAAACCAGCTACGACAAACTCAGTGGCAATACTGCCGAGCGTCTATCCGGCCACTCACACCGACCTGCCGGCGGCGGCGCGCCCTGGGGCAGCGTAGCGCAGGCGCGGGTCTTCCCAAGCGATGGTGGCCGGTCAGAGACCGGCGCTATGGCCGAGCCAAGCGACGGCGAGGACGCCGATGCTACAGTAGCGGCAGATGCCAGGCTGAAGCCCGGCGCTACGCGGATTGCTGAGCATATCCGTGACACGTCTCACCTCAACCTTTCTCCGCCCTTCGCGCCCCGACCTCGTAGCTGATGCTCAGGTAAGCCTGGGCGAGGATGCGATACTTGAAGATCCCCGTGAACCATTCCCCCAGATAGCGGCAGAGGAAACGCAGCTTGCCGTCGCGGGCAAACTGGCGCTTGCGGCAGTCCTCATGCCACCGCCAGGCTGGATCGACCTCGGCCTCGCCGACCGTCCACCATGTCGTTTGCCCGAAAGTAACGGCCCAGCGAACCGGGACCGGCGGCCGGAGAAGAGGGCCGGGAACCAGGGCACGCGGCTGTGGTAGATATCGCTCATTGACTCACCGCGTCGGCCATCCATGCCAGGAGCGACTTTGCCTGCGACGCTGCGGCCTTGTACGCGGCAACCGAATTGCCGAGGGTTACGGTCGCGCCACCTTCGGTAATCTTGATGTCACCATTCGAGGCAATCGAGAGCATGGGGAACGCGAGACAGGAGATGTCCCCACCCGGCCCTGGATAGAACCACCAGTGGCCAAGTCTCATGCCAAGCAGCGCATCACGGACTGCTTGCAACGCCGAAGTTTTTTCCGCCGAAGTCATTGGAGTCATTTATTTTCACCTCACCATAATCTCACGGTCAGGGCCGTGCCGTTGCCGCCGTTGCCGCCGTCCTTGCCGCCGCCTACACCGTGGCCGTGACTTCCACCGAGAGCCGAAATCGTGCCAAGATTGTTCACGAAGCCGCCCGTGACGGCAACCACGCCACCAGCTCCTCCGGCTCCACCACCGGGGTCCCCACCGGCCTCACCATCCGATCCGGTCACTCCATTTGCGGTCACAGACGAAGTGGCATCAATCAATATGGAAGGTGCGCTAACTCTTACGGAGCCGCCGCCTGCACCACCATTTCCGCCTTTTTTCGTGCCGTCGCCTCCGCCCGCGCCACCACCTGCGCCATTTGAATGTAGGTAGGAGACAAGACCCGGAGCAAGACCAACAGCCTCACGGTTATCAGCGCTAGTGCCACCGGCTCCGACGGCACCCCCAGGCGCCCCTCCACCTACGCCTGAGGAAGCACTACCATAAGACGGCAATCCCCAAAGCCCCCCGCCAGTGCCTCCGGCATTTGTTGCTCCGGCTCCACCCCCTCCTCCACCTTCGCCCCCATAGTAACCTCCAGAAGATCCGCTCGCCCCGACGCCCGTAATTCCCACTCCACCGGGTCGACCCACGCCGGTGGCACTCA
>Ga0315284_10016765_pt1 | contig 10385 bp, 6 predicted proteins | sample YL17G09_16_MG_FD_203696 | JGI IMG/M metagenome (GOLD analysis project Ga0315284, IMG submission 203696) | Sediment microbial communities from Yellowstone Lake, YNP, Wyoming, USA - YL17G09_16 | ecosystem: Environmental > Aquatic > Freshwater > Lake > Sediment | place: USA: Wyoming | collected...
TCTAGCTTCAATTGATGCTGGTTTATGTGAAGATAATGTCTCTTCTAATATCTTCCCGTGCGTACTCATAACTGGACCAACTGGGGATAGGTTCTCTACGGCAGAGAGATATTCGGGCGAAAGTCCAAGTCCCATCTTAGAACTCCATCCTTCATATTGAGACATTCCGCCAAATACTCTTCCAAACTCTGTTGGATTCAATCCTCCAGCCATGCCCATTTGCATCAAACGCTTAGTAAATCCCATAAAGTCCATACTGCCATTTACAACACTTTCTGAAGCAATCCTGTTATAAACGCTCATGGGACTTTTTATAAAATCTCCCATAGAAGACGGCAGAGATTTTCTAGACAAAGATTCATATAAAGCACCCATCATTTGGGTTGCATGTATTTGAGGATCTTTTTTGAGATAATCGGCGGTCATCCTCATTAAAGGAGTTCTTTCTAGACCTAAATTATGTTGGGTTGTCTTCATGATTGTGTGTGGTCTAACAACCTCGGAAGCCTTAAGGTAATATGATTTTTGCTGCGGCTCATACGGAAGTCTTTCGGAGCCAAATAAAGTAAAAAACTCATCTTCTTTATCTGCTCCATATTTCCTTAAAGAAGTGGGCCAAATATCTCTAGATGCACTTAAGGGTAATCCTTCTTTACTAATGCCCAAATAAGTTCCGGCTGGGATAACTGCTGCTTGTTTAATTGAGCCATTATTCATAAACTGGTCAGCTATTGAAGAATTAACCTCTTTAAGTCTCCAATTATTATCTCTAATGCCCTCTGACTGAGCCATCAATAAATGAGAAACTTCTACCTCTCCGTCTTTAGCAATAAGATGGTTTTTTAAATTAAGTGATTTTAATTCAGAATCCTTAAGGAAAATGCTTTCTGCAAATCTAGCATGTTCACTTCCATACATTTCTTTATGCCATTCGGATTGCAACCAAGAATAATTTGCTTGTCCAGGAATGGGAGAGCCGCCTAAATAGGAAACTCTTGTTAACGCATGTCCCGGCCTGCGAGACTGAGGATGTAAAGCAGAGATAGGGCTGATTAGAGCCTGATCGATTTCCGAAAGTGTTCCTTTAGACATGCTTCCCGCAGATGACGAGGGAAAGAATTTTTCTCCCATCATAGACTTAAGTTCTGGGATTCTAAGTGCTTGCTTAACAGATAGAGGACGACCTTCTGATGTTACTAAATTAATAGTAGAGGCTTGTCTAAAAATATCTCCCTCGGTAGCCTTACTCATCTCTTCTAACGAAGAAGCAGGCACATAATGATGATATTTTCTCATCTGAGATTCTATATTTTTTATTAGCCCACGAGCTTCTCTTTTTCCGATTGTTCCCGCATGTAAAGGAGTCACAACTTCATTCTCAAAACGACTCATTAAATATTCGCTATAAGACATCCTTTTTAAACCAGGAACTGTCTTGTCATATATTCCAAAATATCCAACAGCAGCTCGACTAGATAAATCTTTCCCAGTAAGAATTGTTCCTTTAACAGATCTGGGAATAGTTAATTTAAGTCCATTGAACTTTAAAGTATATTCAGATAATCCCTGCCTTTGAAAATGTTTCAGTGTTCTTTCTTCTATGCTCAGTCCACCAAACATAGATTTTAATCTATCCCCATATGGTTGTAATGGACCAGGTAATCCCTTTATTCTTTTGTGGACATAAGAGGATTCTATTGTTGGAACAACAGTTTTTAATGAAGATAAATTGAATTTATCTCCCAATAATTCTTTTTGAGACTTAACTAAATTTATATTAGCTTTAAATCCCCTCATAAATTTATTTCTATATTGAATATCTATATTAGGTAATTCATTTTTAAAAACAGAATAAATAGCATCATTTGGTGAAGTATAAGACGCTGGATTAATTGAAGAAGCAACATTCTCTGGTAAAAGACTAGCCGCCTTCTGCCAAGCAAACAAAGTCTCTTCTTGTCCAACCGTAGTTTCTGCTGCATAGGTAGCAAATCTAGATAATTCTTCTGCTCCCGCCGGAGCCATGTCCGAATATTTAGAAACTTCTCTTAATAATCTTCCATTTTCTCCAGCCGCTAACTCTGAAGAAGTAGCCATGTCCATTGCTGTTGGTATTGATTTTATAAATCTACGACCCGCAACACCTATCCCTGCAGCTACAGGAGCACCAGCAATAATGTCTGAAGGAGACCAGCCTCGCTCTAATTTCTTTTCGTCGGCCATTATCGGTTGCTCCTTATTATTTGTTTTACTTCTTCTTTTCTATCATAATCCATGTTTATGGTAATAGAATTTCTTCCATTAGTTGTATTAGTCTCAAGCATTGAATGCTTACCATGTATTTGTCTAGCATTAAATAATTGGTCTAGTCTATTCTTAATATCTGATTCGTTGTAATGTCCTCTTTTAATCTCATTAATAGTGTCTTTATCAATAAATGGTTTATATACTAAAGCATTCTCTCTATCTTTCCAAAGATTAAAATTATGCATATCCATTCCAGCATTTTGAACATATTTTAATTTAACATCTTCTAAGTCAACTGCCGGATTAAAACCAACCCAATCTGGATTAGGTATTTGTGCTCCTAGTTCTTCTAGTCTTTTAGGAATAATATAATTTCTACGATACCAATCTGGATAATTTTCTCCAGGTAACTTACTCTCATAATATTCTCCCAATAATGCCTCATTAGCTGGCATACCTTCTGTAGCACGCATTTTATTTATTTGAGCAAGTTCCTGTGTAGCTTCCTGAGCTAATTCTTCTGGAATCATAGACCTTTTAATAGCTTGTTCAGTATTTTTCCAATACTCCATTTGCCATTGGGCCTGATAAAGAGGCTTCATTTGATCAGGAACTTTTTCTAAAATAGATTGTCTTTCGGCTGCAGTTTGGGCACCTTTAAACTCAGTAAAATAATCTCTTTCGTGCCTGGGCATTGCGGAGAACATTAGACCAATACTTTGGGTATAGGGATTTACGCCGGTTAAAGTTTTGTGACTCTCGGTTGTGTATTGGGCTGCCAACTCTACATCGCCTTGTTGTTTTGCTTCTAAAGAAAGTCTTTGATATTTAACATATTTTAAAATATCAAAATACTCTTCTGTATTACGTTTCTCTTGAACTTCAGAGGGTATTCCTTTCCATCCCAAACCTCGCCCAGCAGAAGAAAGAAATGGTCTTAAAAAATTCTCATAAGGCCTATTCCAAAAGGCGGCGTCAGACCCCGCAAGCTGAGATCTTTCGTAATCTTCAATAGCGGTTCTTTCGTGTAATAATTTAGCCGCAGGAGCTATAGGGGTTAATTGTTCCGCAGACAACTCAGCATTATGACTTAACCATTCCCAATAACCACCAAATATTTTACCTATAATTCCTTGATCTGGTTTGCCATTAGCTTGTACTTTATTAATAGCTGCTAATATTTTAGCCTGCGTAGTCCCTTCGTTTTCAACTTTTCCATATGGGGCAAGATATTGATAATCCGAAAAATCTTTACTTTCTTTTTTTTCAGCTACCTGAGCAGCCGTTTGTTGAAAAATATTTTCTTCATATTCTCCCCAGTCTTTAGTCTTACGCATTTTATTAACGGCACGAGCAGTTTCTTTAAATTGGTCGCTCCACATTGCTACGTCCGATAATATTTTGTAACGCTGGATTAATGGATAATTTTCTGGATCAATACCCTTTAATTCAGGATTAAGCTGTTGATAACCAGGACCAGGAAGTCTTTCTTCTCCAAGTGGAACTTTGGTGAAATAACTACCATGTTGGAAATCAGGTGAACGTTCTCCAGATCCAGGTAGCCATGATGGCGCTCCTGAATCTATTGGATTATATAGATCAAGACTGTTTATCTTATGGGGATATAAGCGTCTAAAAAACTCACTCAATCCCAGAATCCCACCCAGTTCTTTATCCCAATATTCTCTCTCGGCCCCGTGCGCTCGTCTAAAACTTTCTAATTCAGTTCTATCACTATATAAATCTTCACTCCCAGTAACTTTACTTTTAATTACGGTAGCTATATAGCCGGGAAGACCAACCATTTCACTCATTCGGTATGCTTGTTCTCTTAACGTAGCTTTTATATCATAAGGAGATTCGGGAATTCCTGGAGCTAATTCGCCAAGTTCTGGATGAAATTCTTGACCATATTTTAAAGGAGTAGCAATTGCTCCTCTATTTCCTTCTTCGTCTTTAGCTGTCCATTCATCTATGTTCATTAATTTAGGAGGTTTAATAAAACGTCCTATAGTATTAGCAAGTAAAGGTCCAATTAAAGGCACATCTTCCAGAGGCAATGAACTTTGAGGAAATTTATACCCAGCAGTTTGTTTGTTCTCTAAATAATAAGTGAATTCTTTTTTATAGTATTTTTCAAGAGAACTCATCTTATCGGCATCGTCGCCCCATAAAGTTTTTTCTTTAGAGCGAGCTAAAAGTCTGGGATACCAATGTTTCTGAAAGCGAGTAATTCTTCCGCCCTCAAAATCCTGTCTGCCCATTTCCCACCAACGACCAGCCTTAATGGTAACTTCTTTTTGACCAGAATATAAATCTTCTAATTCTTTAGTTCGTTTATCTGGAATTAAAGCTCCAGGAACAAAGGGTAAAATTAATGCTAAACCAGCAGCTCCGCCCAACAATCTAGCAAAACCAGTTGGTTTCATCTCTGCAATAACTCTAGAGTATTTACCTAATTTATTATGTAATGAACTGAATAAGCCCTTTTCAGCAAATGAAAATAAGTCTCTTCTTGCTAAATTAGCTGCTTCTTCAAGAGGTAATTTATTTCTTAATTGGTATTGAGCCGTTTTAAAAACTTTTGCCCCGTACATTCCAACTGAAGCACCTAGGGTTCCCATAATAGGGAAAGCTGCTAATTTAAAAAGATTAGTACTTCCTGGAGCTATTTGTTCTTGTTTCTCTCTATAAGTTTGTAAGCCTAAAGATTCTGAAACTCTTGTGATGTTTAAATTAGCATTAACTCCCATACCAGCTATGCCAGCAGTTAACCCTTGATCGAACGAAGTATTATCTAGTGATTTAGCATTACGCATTCGGCGATCAACTTCTTGATAGCCTAAATATCCTAGAGTTCCAATTACTCCCCATTTACCTACTAATCTACCTAATGTATTTAAACCACCACCAGGCTTAACTCCTAGACCATATCGAAATAAATCTCTAACAAGAGGTATTTTTTCTGTAGTTCTTTTTAGTAGATTAAAAGCTTGAGCAAACGGAGGAAGTTCGGCTGGGGCCTGGAGAAGACGATTAAAGCGACCAACACCTTCGGTTCCCATAGCAGATGCTTGGCGGTACATATGTTGGAAGATATTTTTGCCGCCAAGAACCTGAATTCCATATTTATCACCTTCAACTAAAGCCCTACTAAAAGCATCTCCAGAAGCATTTACTCCTAAAGATCTTGCATAAGCTAAAGAATAATTAGCTGAAGGTTTTGCATAATCAGACCATAATGGATTTTGAACAATACTAGCATGTTTAAGAGCTATATCTCCTAGCTGACCAGGACTTCCAAAATAAAGTTTCCCGCCCTTAAAAGTTAATCCACCATTTAACATTAGATGAGTAGTAGCAGCTTCTTCACCAAGTAATTTAACTAGATACTCATATGTTCCCTTATTAGCAGAATCCATAAGGACTTCAGGAGTTATATACCTGGTTTGTCTGGCTACACTAGTAAATTGACTAAAGAAATTACTTGCTTGAAATGTTCTAAGGAAATTCCCCGGAGAATATTCTTCTGCGGTTCGCAATCCTTTTACGAGATAATCATATCCTCTACCTTGATTTATTTTAAGTAGAGTATGAGCGCCCGCTAAACCACCCGCGAACACACCAAAGTTTAATAAAGATTTACCAGCGGGATTTTTAGATATTTGTGAATTAGAACTTAGACGTTGTCTTTCAGTATTTTGCCAACCATCACTACCATATTTATAATTAAAAGGCATCGCATCTACTTGTTTTTCTTACGTTGTTTCTTGTTAAGACCATTCTTAAACTTCTTATCCATTTGAGAATCTTTTCGTTGTTCAGCTAAATCATGAGCCTTCTTTTCTTGATTGTATAGCTTCTCATTCTCTATCGCTCTCTTATTAGCCTCCTCTATTCGTTGTTCAGGAGTCTTAATAGTATCTGATGTTATTTTACCATGTTTCATCTTTTCTAAATAATCTTTATAGATTGGTAAAGTCTCTTTAAGCATTTTTTCTTTAAGGAAATCAATATCGTTTTTTTCACCACCAGTTAAAGCAGCATTTAATTCTGATACCTCCTGATTAGTTACAACAAATTTCTCTGGATTAGTATCAGGAACAGAAGTTGGTTTATTTTTAACATATTCGTTAAAGAATTCTTTAATATCTTTTTTAGGTTCAGCAGATAAATTCTCAGAACGAAGTTTTCTCTTTTTCATTTTTTCTTGAGCAATACTAGCCTTTTGTTGCTTCTCAAATTCTTCAGGGGTCATCCCTATAATTATAGGATACTTTAACATACCCATTTCCATTAATTTAGTCTCAGACTGAACTACACGTTTACAGAACGTATAGATATCCATCTCATAAACTTCTTCGGGTTTATAAGCAGGAAAGGCTCTACAAATTAATAACACCAATTGCTCTAAGTTAACAGTATTTATCTGCTGACGATATCTCCCCAAAAGATAATTGAACTCGTCTTCTGTCTGTGGGACAGAAGCTTTCAAAATAGAATTGACCGTAGACGGAATTGTTCCAGCTAATTGATTGTCTAGATTAGAAGTATAATAAGGATCTGTGACACATTTCTTAAAAACTTGATCGTCTATTTCGTCTGGGAGTTCGTCGGTTTCATATGTAAACTTAAGAAAATCACCTATAGAAAGAGGATTCCAAGGAACTTCTTTATCGTCGGCGAGTACTGAAACATATTTAGCTTTATTGCCAAAGATAGACTGAAGTCTTTTGCGCTCATCGGTCATCGCAATCCTACAGTTTTACTACTAGTTGAGCTGCTACTCCAGGATTCATGAAATTGGAACGAGACATAATTTGTTCTAGTACAGCTTCTACAGAACCACCTTTAAGTTCTAGAGCATCTTTTTGAGAAGCCCATAATAGACAGGTAGCAATTACTTTTTCTTCAAACCACCCAGCAGGAATAGGAATATTTTGCTGTTGAGCTTTTGCTTGTAGTTCAGCTTGTTCTTGTTGAATGGCTTTATATTCTTTACGCATAAGTGGCCGAAAAATATAAACTTCTTCAGCGTCCATAGCCGAAATAAAAATACCCGCTTTGTATTCTGTCTTCCATGACTTAATTTGATCTTCTGTAGGGGCACCAGGTAATTTAGATATTTCTTGCATAACCACCGCTGGATTTAACTCTTCTTTTACATTTTCTTCAGGCATGTTTGCTCCTTATTTTATTGTTAACTGCATAAATAATATAACAGATTTTAGACAAAATTGCGAGCGATAAAGCTATAGTCTTCCGCCAGAGGTTGACCATTAGCGTCTATTACTATTGAACTACCTAAGATATGAACTTGAGAAATTTTCTTAACTGTATGATTGGCTAATTCATTAGTCCAATCACCAAACATAATATATATATCAAAATCATTTATACGATGGTCGTCAGCTCTACGAGCACTAGAATCTAAACTTGCTTGAGTTTCGTTTAATTTTCCCCAAACAGCATCTTCGTAATTTTCAAAAATATCTTCAGCTTCTCCCTGCCCAGGAGGCCGACCCTTATATTGTTCATGAGCAAAACCAGCTAAATCTTGAAAAGCCTGATACTTATTGGCTACAGTATCGTCATTTGGAAATTTATCAAAATGTTCCATACGTTCAATATTGGACCGTAAAACATTAGGATGATTTTCCTTTTTTGAATTTTTAATAATTGGACTTATATATTTACCAGATTTCATATTTGTTTGAAATCTATCTAATATAACAAATAAATATCCAGATTCTTTAAAATTTATACTAAAAGAACCACGTACAAGTACTGGTCCTCTACTTATTCCATCATATAATTGTGAAGCATAGCCATAAATTGGAGTCTTAACCTGAGTTACTTGAACAGAAAGATTAACTATTTCATCTACCCAAACATCCCCTATATAAACAGAAACGGAAGATCCACTAAAGTACTCTTGGTCAAATATTGTAGTAGCATTATCTAAAACACTTTTATTTAATTCTGTCATATCATTGCCTACATATAGGGATTTCTTTTAATTCCAAATCGCTTACTATATTCTTTATATGCCGGATCTCTTAATAAATCTGAACCACTAGTTGGAACATCTTTGCTTGTAGATAATGCTTCCAAATCAATACGTTCTCTTCTTAAAAGAACATCGTAATCTCTAGCTATATACTGGCAAACATTTTCAGTAAAAATATCTTCAATACTCATTGTCATGCCGTCACTAATAAACTCTATTCCATAAATAGTCATCTGGGAAATGCTGCCGTATTCATTGGCGAATATGGCCGAAATAGTCATGGGGGGGAGTTGATCGGGTAATGCTCTTATGGAGCTTTGGCCCTTTTCATGTGCCCATATAGTAGGAGGATATTGAAGAAATCTAGCAAGGGCATGTTCGTCAAAAGAAGTAAAAATAATACTTCCTGCCACGGTTCTTGGTCCTCTTGTCGTGCCTTTTGATTGATTAAACCCTAACGCCCTTACAGCAAATTTTTCTCGGAAAGATTGTATGGATAAAGTTTGTACTGTTGCTAAGGGGACATAAACAATAGAAGAATCATTATTTAAACTAACAATTTCTTTTTCTAATGAAGACTTAGAAATAGCATATGATTCATCTGCTTGTCTTAAGGCCTCGTCGTCTGTCTCTTGAAGATATAATTGTACTAGTCTATTATTATAATCTTTTTCTAAATTTTTTAAATCATCTTGCTTTTGTTTTCTTTTTTCTCCGTATATTTCATTAGCTCTACACTGAACAACTAATTTTATATCAGCTCCACTATATGAAGATCCTGGAAAATTAATAGTTCCATTATCATTTTTATTTAAAGGTTTTTCTGTAGGCAATAATACTCGCGGTTTAGATTCTTCTATTGAGGCAATAGATTGATTAGGAGAATAAAACTTAGAAGGTTGCCCCACGTCTAACTGAGAAGGGGCCGTTTTATTTCCGACCCCAACCCCTACTTCACTACTAGGAGTAAAATCATTAGAAATATTTACTGCATCTATTTCCACTTAAATACTCCTAATAAAAGAAAGAAAAGATTAGTGGGGGAATCTAACCCCCACTAATCCTGTTAAATTGTTATAAATTAGCGTTTCCTCTAACTGTTCCGACTGAATTAACAGACGTCTGGGTAACAATACCATTTGGATTCATTCTATCATCTTGTCCTAAAGATCTCCAACCGACAATCAATCTAGCAACATAAGTCATTTGTTGAGAAGTTTGGATATCATCAATAGAAACACCCATACCTTCGTTAAGAATTTCAACACCATAAATACGCATTACAGCAAGAGCACCATATTCATTAGCAGCAGCTAAAGTAATATCAAAGGGTAGAATTTGATCGGCATACCAGGGAGAAGTAGGTTCTTGATCAGAAGATACTCCATCGCTCAATAAACTTTCCTGAAGCTGAACATTGGCAGCTGTTGGTCTACCATTTGTCGCAGCGAAACGTTGACTGTTAGATCCGGTTATAAGGTCATTAGCCGCTTGAGTTGTCATTGCTGAACCCTGTTTAGCATATTCGGGACGCAAATCGTCTATATCAGACAAGAAAGAACTTCCTGTTTTAGCCCCCCAAGTTGAACTAAAACACCGAAGTAAAGCATGACGATCAAACATAATAAATACTAGCGTACCAGCAATACCACGTTTACCTCTAGAAAAACTACGAGGATCGGCAGAACCCATAGTATAAATAGGAGCCTTTTCACGCGAAATAGAATATGATACAGCCTGAAGTTCCGCTAATACTTCCGAACCAGCCACCGCCTTGATATCTACGCCACTAAAACTATTATACGCACCAGTAAAAGCTGAATTAGCCATTTTATTATTCCTCCATTATAGCGCGGCCAAAGAGACCACGACGTAGATTTGACGTAATTCAAACGCCGGGACCAGAGTTAATTCTAACACTGCTTGACCTAAAACTTTTTGTGACGGAGTCGCCGACAACCTCTTGTCGTAACGATTCAAATATTGTTCTTTTACTTTTTTAGCAAGAACTTCGTCAACACGAGTTTCTAAAGCAGCAAGTTGTAAAGCAGACATCGGTTCGCCTAAAAACGCATCAGAAGCAGAACGAATATCATCTACAACAGCCTTAACAATTCTTACTGTAGTT
>Ga0315284_10016766_pt1 | contig 10385 bp, 6 predicted proteins | sample YL17G09_16_MG_FD_203696 | JGI IMG/M metagenome (GOLD analysis project Ga0315284, IMG submission 203696) | Sediment microbial communities from Yellowstone Lake, YNP, Wyoming, USA - YL17G09_16 | ecosystem: Environmental > Aquatic > Freshwater > Lake > Sediment | place: USA: Wyoming | collected...
AACGGGCCGGATGGCATGGACGGCACCGACGATGACATCAAGAACTGGTCCGACACGACGACGGGGAAATAGGCCTGAGGCGAGGCGACTCATCGTGCGGCAACCCGTGGCATGCCCAGGCGCGCGGCGCAGGGGCATGCCATCGTTTTAGGACGACAGCGCAGGATTGCGATTGGCGCGGCGGGTCTCCGTACCCGCCGCGCAAAACCTTATAAGCGGCGCTGTCTTATCAGGGAAAGGCGGACGCGGACCGGTGCTTCGATCGCGGTACGGGTTTACGCTCATCGAAATGCTTCTGGCGCTGGCCATCATGGGCCTGCTCCTCGGGGCGCTGGCGGTCAACTGGAGCGCGCTGTCCGGGGGGCGGGGCCTGGAGGAAGGGGCCGCCAGGCTGGAGACGGCCCTCCGCATGGCCCGGGCCGACGCGGCCAACCTCGGCCGCCGCATCCGCCTCGCCTTCGACGAAACGGACGGCAAATTCATCGTCTTCTGGGAAGCCAACCCCCTGGCCGAGCCGGGCCGGTTCACCGAGTACACCGCCTGCACGTGGGATGATTTTGTGTTGATGGATCGTATCCGCCTTCATCGCTGCGAACTCGTCGGCCTGAGCCTTTACCAGGTCGTCAAGATGGGCGGTCCCGGCGGCGGCGACATCGGCGCCGGGCCGGCGCCCATCACGTTCGAGCCTGACGGCTCCAGCGACTCCGCCGTCATCGAGGTGTCGGCCGTGGACGAGCGCGATGCACGGCACGCCGTGATCGAACTGGAAGGCCTGACCGGCACGGTGACCAGCACCGTCTTTGTGCCCGAGGAAGTTGCGTCGCAGCCGGCCGCGGCGCCGTAGGCCAACACGCATGGCAAAACAATTGTGGATTGCGAATTGCGGATTGCGGATTCAGAGGCGCCTGCGGGGTTGCCCCGCCCGCAGGGCGCACGGCGTTGCGCTGCTTGAGGTCGTCCTCGCCCTGGCGCTGTTTTTCGGCGTGGCAGTCACGATCCTTGGGGGGCTGAGCGTCTGCATGAGGTCCGCGACCCGGGTGCGCGAGGAGGCGCAGGCAGCCGACCTGGCGGTCACGGTTCTGTCGGAAGTACAGATGGGCGTGCTGGCGCCCGAAGACGCGGGGCCGACGCCGTTCGACGACCCCTTCGGCGACTGGACCTGGCAGACCGTCGCCACCCCCGTTGAGGCGACGGTCGCCGGCCTGGAGATGGCCCGGATCGAAATTCTCGTCAAGAATACGCTCGACGGATATACATATCGTCTCTTCGAGTTGTTGCCGCCCGAGGAAGACGTCGCCGCCGGGCAGATGTCCGATACAGGCGAGTCGGCGTCCGCGACGCAGCCGTCGGGCGACCTGCCGGCGGAGGCGCCCTCTCCGGCCGACAGGCCCCCCGCAAAGGCGCCGGGCGGCGGCTCAAGCCGGGGGCCGGGGGGCGGGCCATGAGACATCGCGCAAGGGCGGGGTTTACGCTTCTGGAAATCGTGCTGGCCGTGGCGCTGGCGCTGGCGCTGGTGGCGGCGATGCTCACGTTTTATCAGCAGGCGGCCCAGGTGCGAGCGTCGCTCAGCCAGGAGGTCGACAAGACCGGCGCTGAGCGGGCCGTCATGAACCTGCTGACGTCGGAGTTGCGCAGCGCCTGGGCCTGCCGCGAGATCGGCCTGGGACTGGAAGGCGGGCCGGACCAGATGCGGCTGGTGACGACGTGCCTGCCGGGCGCGACGGCGTGGGTCGTGACGACCGCCACAGAGACGCCGCCGCCAGCCGAACGCGATATCCAGGTCGTCGGCTGGCGACTGCGCATCGTCGAGGACGAGGACGGCCGACCTGTTATCATCGGCATCGAGCGGACCTGCCAGAAGAACGTCACGGCCCGCGTCGCCGAGGAGGGCAAGGAGATTCAGACGCTCCTGGTGACGCCGCGATTCAAGTTCATCCGCTTCCGCTACTGGGACGGCAACACCTGGCTGGAGTCGTGGGGCGGGGGCGACCTGCCCGGGGCGGTGGAAATCGTGCTGGGGGAGGAGCCGCTTCCCGAGGGCGTGGAGCCGATGGACTATCCGTTCCCGATCTTCCGCCGCGTCGTGTACGTGCCGGCGGGCGCGAAGGCGTCAGGCAGCACGATCGTACGCGGCCTGGATGACGGAGGTGGACCGTGATTCGCGTGCGGCGGCTGCGCAAGAACCTGCGCGGCGGGTCTCCGTACCCGCCGCGCTATCGGTGTGCTTGCCCACCCGTTGCGCGGTGGGTCCGGAGACCCACCGCGCAGATTGTGCCACCCGCCCGCGGGCGGCGCCGCGGCGTGGTGCTGGTGGCGGTGCTGGTGGTGGCGGCGCTGGTGGCGATCATCGCGGCCGGGCTGATGTTCCGCGTGCGGGCCGAGGTGTCGGCCTCCGCTGCCGGAACGCGCGGCGAGCAGGCCTACGAGGCGGCGCTGTCGGGCATCGCCCGCGCCAATGCCGTCCTCCGCGTGGCCGCGGCGGACCCCTCCGTCTGGTTCGACAACCCCGACATCTTCCAGAACCAGTTGGTGGCCGATGACGGCGCGAACCGCTGGTACTTCACCGTCTACGGCGATCCCGCGGACCCGCAGTTGGGGATTCCGCGCTACAGCCTCACGGACGAGGCCGGCAAGATCAACCTGAACGTGGCGCCGATCGAAACGCTGATGAACCTGCCGAACATGACGTCCGAACTGGTCGACTGCCTCATGGACTACCGCGATGCCGACAGCGATACGCGGTCGGAAGGGGCCGAGCAGGATTATTACGATCACATGGAGAGCCCCTACGTCATCCCGAACGGGCCGCTGTCGAGCCTCGACGAACTTCTGATGGTCAAGGGCTTCAACGCCCAGATCGTCTACGGCGAAGACGCCAACCTGAACGGCCTGCTGGACCCGAACGAGGACGACGGCGACGAAAGTTTTCCGCCCGACGACCGCGACGGCCACCTGGATGCCGGCCTGCGGAGCGCGGCCAGTGTCTTCACGAGCGAGCCGAACGTCAACAAGGCCGGCAAGCCGCGAGTCAATATCAACGCCGACACGCCGCCCAGCAGAATCCCGGGCCTTTCCGACCAGACCCTGCGGTTCATCCTGCTGTACCGGGCCGAGGGGAACACCTTCCGGCACCCCAGCGAACTGCTGGAGATGAAGTACACACTGAAGCAGGACCACAACGAGATCCCCGGCGCCAAGGCCGGCACGGAGATCGATTCGGGCGTCAAGGTGGAACAACTGGCGGCGGTCCTCGACGAACTGACGACCCAGCCAACCGGCAAGACGAGGCCCCTCGTGGGCCTCGTGAACGTCAATACGGCGCCGGCCGAGGTCCTGGCCATCCTGCCGGGGATGGACCCCAACCTGGCCCAGCAGATTGTGGACGCCCGGCGCGACCTGGACGGCGAAACCAAGTCGAGCGTGGCCTGGTTATATACGCAGAACCTTCTGGATGCCGCCGCGTTTAAACTTGTGGCGCCGTATCTGACAACGCGATCGTTTCAGTACTCGCTGCGGTGTGTGGGTTTCGGCGTGCCGTGCGGGCGCTATCGCGTTCTGGAAGCCATGCTGGATACGGGGGGCGGCGCTCCCCGCGTTATCTATTTGCGCGACATCAGCCGCCTCGGATTGCCGTTTGCCCTGAACGTTGAGGCCATAGAGCGGGGTCAATAACCATGGCGACGCTGCTGACAAAACTTGCCGATGTGCTCCGGGGCCGGCCGGGCCGTCGCTTCAGCGCGATCGACTTCGACACCCGCCACCTGCGGGTGGCCGCGGCCGAGCAAACCTCCGCGGGCGTCCGTATCCTCAAACTGGCAACCGCCGACATGCCGGCGGGCATCGACATGACCGATGCCCAGGCCGTCGGGGCCTTCATCGGAAGCACCCTCGACCAGATGCACCTGCGCAACACGTGCCTCATCATGTGCGTGCCGCGAGGGCAGGCGGTCCTGAAGCCCCTCATTCTGCCGCAGGTGGCCACGACCTCCGAACTGGCCGGCATGGTCCAGTACCAGGCCGAGAAGGAACTGTCGTTCCGTCCGGACGAGGCCGTCGTGGACTTCACTCTGGAGAGCCATTACGGAACGGGGCAGGCCGCCGGCCATGAAAGCGAAGGCGAGAACGTCCTGGTGGCGGCGGTGCGGCGGCCTGTGGTGGAGTACTACCAGGCGATTGCCGCGGCGGCCGGTGCGCGGCTGCTGAGGCTGGGCCTCAGGCCCTACGCCAACATGCGCTGCGTGGAAGCGTATGCGCGGCACGAGACGGGGTCGCGCGTGGCGCTGGTGCACATCACCGCCGACGAGGCCGAGATCGACGTCATCGAGGCCGGGGCGCTTACGTTCAGCCGTTCGGCCGTCCTGAAAGTGCCGCTGGCGGCCGCGGCGGACGAAGCGGCGGTCCGCGAGGCGGTCGGCACCGTGACGACCGAGGTGGCGCGGAGCCTCCAGAGTTACCTGGGCGTAGATCGCGGCCACAAGATCGACGCCGTGCTCGTCGCGGGTGGAACGGGCATCGAGGCGGCTGCGGCGGAGGAACTTCATCGGCGGTTGTCGATACGTTGCGAGAGGCTGGACCCCGCCCCCTCGTTGGGCCTGGAGACCGGCGGTCCGGACGCATCGGCGTTTGTCTCGGCGCTGGGCCTGGCGCTTGCCCAGGCGCCCGATGCGATGACGCCGTTCGACTTCCTGAACCCGAAGCGCCCGGTGGCCCAGAGGGACTTCCGCAAACTCGGGGCCATCGCCGCGGCGGCGGCGTTCGTGCTGGCGATCCTCACGGTCGTGGCGTCGGCGTCCCTCTACTACTACGCCGCCGAGTCGCGCCTGGGAGACCTGACCGAGCAATACAACAAATTGAAGGAGGAGAACCGCAAGGTCGGGGCACTGGCGAAGCGAGTCGAGACAGTCGACGGCTGGATCCGCGGCGGCCGGAACTGGCTCGACCAGTGGGCCTATCTGAGCGCCGTTTTCCCCTCGTGCACCGAGACCTACGTCACGAGCCTCAAGACCAACGCGGACGGCTCCGTCAGTTTCGTCGTCAAGGCGAAGAGCAACGAGGCGATCAACGGCCTCGGCAAGCGGCTGGCCGCCGCCGGCTACGACTTCAAGCCCGGCCAGGTGACCACGGGCGGCGACCCGTACGGCTATACCTACTCGACGACGGTCAAGATTATCGTAAAGCCGGACATGAAAGTGGACCTGGCCTCGGTGTCGCCCGTGCCGCGGCCCGAAGACGACGCCTCGGCGAAGGAATTCGGAAAGCCGGTCGGCAGCCGGGCCGAGGCCGCCAGGCCGCCCGCTTCCAGCGCGGCGCCGCAGCCGGCGGCGCCGGCCGCCTCCGGGAACCTGACGCCGTACCAGGCTTGGCGCGGACGCATGGAGGCGATTTACAAGGAGCGCCCGCCGTCGAGCGACCCGGAAGGGCGCAAGGCCTGGGCCCAGCGCTACGAGACGCTGATGAAAGAGCGGCCGCAGCCGGACCCGGCCCCGCCGCCCCAGAAGGCAAAGCATAACCATGACTAAGCGCGAAAAAGTCCTGGCGACGGGCGCCGGCCTCGTGGTCGTGGCCATCGTCATGGCCTTCGCCGTCAACAAGGTGTTCCTGGAGCCGGCCGCGCGGGCGCAGCAGCAGGCCGTGGACATTCAGGGTAAACTGAACCGGGCGCTCGCCGAGAAGGGCAAGGAGCCGACGTACACGGCGCGCCTGAATGACCTCGCGTCCAAGGCGTTCGGCACCGACGAACTGCGCGTCAGCGAGCAGGTCCGCATGGCCGTCACCGACGTGCTGGCCCTCAGCGGCGTTTCGAGCCAGAACCTGGCGCTGAAGCCCCTTGTCGGCTCGCGCGTGCCGGGCGTGTACCGCGAGATCGGGTGGTCCGTCAGCGCGCGCGGCAAACTCGGGCAGGTCATCAGTTTCCTGTACCTGATGTCGCGCGACCCGCACCTGCACCGCCTGGACAACGTCGTCCTGGCGCCGGTGCCGAATTCCACCGACGTCCAACTCCAGGTCAAGTACGCGACGCTCCTCCTGGAACCCGTCAAAGGCGAGAAACTGGTCGTCGACGAGTTGCCGGATCAGCCGCCCGACGCCTCGGTCCTGGATGCGCCGGAGCGACAGCAGTACAACGTGATCGCTATGCGCGACGTGTTCCGGCCGTACATTGCCGCCAAGCCGCAGCCCCAGGCCCAGCCGCCCGAGGAGCCGAGGCGCATGGCCGAGCCTCCGCCGAAGCCGGGCGCCGAAGGACGCTACCGTGTGGTCGGCCTGCCCACCTGGGGCGGCAAGACCGAAGTCCTGGTCCGCGACAACTCCAGCGGCAAGGTCGCCAACTTCAAGGCCGGCGACGAACTCGCCGGCGGAAAGATCGTCCTTGTGGACTACCGCCTCCTGCCGCTGCTGAAGAATCCGGAAATCCTTTCCGGAAGCAGGGTGGTGCTCCTCATCGGAAGCGAGTACTATGCCGTGGAACTCGGCCAGAGCCTGGCGGACAAACGCACGCTGTCGGACACCGAGTTGCCGCCCGGCCTGCCAAAACCTGCAAAACCGGGCCCGGACGGCCCCGCGCCGCAATCCGGGTCTGCGACACAATAGAAGGCACCCCGTAGCCGAGAGGCAAATCGCTTCCAGGGGAGACGGCCTATGCGAATAGTGCGTATATTTGTATATGTGATGGCAGCGGCGATGGTCTGGCTGCTGCCGGGCCCGCTTGGGCTGAGCGTGGCTGAATCGCCGCCGGCCCCTGCTGCCAATCCGCCGGCTGCCGGCGCCTCTGCGCCGGTCCCCGCGCCCGAAACGAAGGCGGCCCCCGCCGCGCCCGCGGAGAAGCCTGCCGAGAAGGCCGCCGAAAAGCCTGCGGAAAAACCCGTCGAGAAGGCCGCAGCAAAACCCGCCGAGAAACCCGCGGAAAAACCTGCTGCCCCGCCGGCGCCGGTCTTTGAGGTCAAGGCACCGCCCAAAGACGAGTTCCGGTTCCAGTTCGACGGCGTTCCGTACTCCGAGGTTATCCAGCGCTTTGCCCAGATGGCGGGCAAGCCCCTGCTGGGCGATGCGAAAGTCGTGGAAGGCTCGCTGACGTTCTTCGACTCCAAGCCGTACACCTTCGACGAGGCGTTCGACATGCTGAACCTCTTGCTGTCGATGAAGGGGTTCACAATGATCGAGACGCCGCGGTACTGCCAGGTCGTGCCGCTCCAGGGTGGCGCCGCCGCAAAGGCGCCGCTTAAGATCCTCCGCGGCCTCGATGCGGCCCAAAACGTCCGGCCGGGCGAAGTCGTGACGATGATGCTGCCGCTGAAGTTCCTCTCGGCCGAGGACGCCGTAAAGATCCTTCAGCCGGTGGTGTCGCAGTTCGGCAGCATCGCGCCGCTGGGGCGCGGGCGCGGGATCATCATCACCGACCGGCTGGAGAACATCCGGCGCATCAAGGTCCTCGTGGACGAGATGGACACGAGCACCCTGGCCCCTCCCGGCGAGCGGTCCCTCAAGACCTACATCCTAAAGAACGCCTCGGCGCGCGACGTCTCCACCATCATTAACAACGTTTTCGGCTCCGGCGGCCTGGGTTTCGGCGGAGGGCAGGGGGGCGTGCCGCGATACATCCGCTCGGAGAGCGGCGAGTGGGTGCGCAATCCCGACTGGAACCCCGAGACCTTTGCCAGGGCCGCCGCCGAGGCCGATACCTCCGTCAAGTGCACCGCCGACGAACGCACGAACACCCTGTTCATGGCCGGCCCGCCCGGCAAACTGGCAATGGCCGAGGAACTCATCCTGAAACTCGATCAGATCCGGCCCGAGCAGACCGGCGACATGCGCATCTTCGAACTCAAGAACGCCAAGGCCGAGGACGTGGCCAACACGCTCCGCCAGATTCTCGCCGGCTCCTCGCGCGCCTCCGGCGAAGGTTCCCGCTACGGCGAAGGCTACCGCTACGGCGAAGGCTACCGCTACGGCATGTCGGGCTCCAGCAGTGGCATGCAGACGCGGGTTGTCGCCGACCCGGGCACCAACCGCCTCATCGTCACCGCGCCGCTGGACCAGATGAACCGCATCGAGGAACTCATCAAGGAACTCGACCAGGCCAACCTGAAGTACGTGGGCGGCATCCGCGTCTTCCCCCTGAAGGTGGCCGACGCACAGCAACTGGCAAGCATCCTGACCAACGCCTTGCGCAAGGCCGGCATGCAGGACACGAGCGGTCACGGCTACCCGCAGCCGACCACCGGCACGGCCCAGGTCAGCGCCGACACGCGGACCAACAGCCTCGTCGTCGCCGGCTCGGCCAGCGACATCCAGACCGCCGACGCGCTCATCAAGGAACTCGACCGGCCCCTGGAGAAAGAAGGGGCACGCGAAATCCACGTCGTGCAACTGAAGGCGGGCGATGCGCGGCAGGTGGCGGCGGCCCTCACGCAACTCCTGAGGCAACAGCAGCAGGAGGGCGAGGGCGGATACCGCAGGTACGGCGCCAGCGCGCCAACCAACGTTCGCGTCGAAGCCGAGCCGGCCACCAACAGCCTTCTCATCTCCGCCGCCCCCGGCGACTGGGAAACCATCAAGAAGATCCTCGACCAGATCGAGACGTCCGTGGTTCCGCAGACGACGGCCATGACGCGCCTGTTGCCGCTGAGGCACGCCAAGGCAGCCAGTCTGGCCGAGACGCTGAACCAGATCTACCGCGAGTCGCGGCGCAGCCGCTCCGGATATGGCTACGATCGCGCCTCGCCGGCCGGCGCGCCGCAGGTGCCGGTCGTGATCGCGGCCGACGAGCGGAGCAACACCCTGATCGTCTCGGCGGCCGAGAGCGACCAGAACGCCATCGTCGAACTCGTCAAGGCGATGGATGTGCCGGGGGCCGAGACGGCCGAGCAGGTCCGTGTCATCCGCCTCAAGGCGGGCGACGCCACCAAGATCGCCGAGAACATCCGCGGCCTCTACCAGACGGGGGGCTACGGAGAGGGCCGCGCCGCCCGCCCCGTGCAGGTCTTCATCCAGGGCGACCCGGCCTCCAACTCGCTGCTCGTGCGTGCGCCCGACACGGAGTTCAAGATCATCGAAAAACTGGTCGCCGACCTCGACACGGCGATTACGCAGAGCGGCGGCATCAAGACGTTCCGCCTCAAGGTGGCCGACGCGCAGCAACTGGCCACGGTCCTCCAGGGCGCGCTGGCGAAGCGCGAAGGCAACTCCCGCTGGGGCACGCCCCCGGCCCAGCAGACCACCGTCAGCGCCGACGTGCGGACCAACAGCGTGATCGTCGCCGGCCCGGCCGCCGACATCCAGACCGCCGAGACGCTGATCCTGGAACTCGACAAGCCTCTCGACGCGTCGGCCCGCGAAATCCACGTCGTTCAACTGAAGTCCGGCGATGCCCAGCAGATGGCCGCCGCCCTGACGAACCTCCTGAAGCAGGGCGAGACCACCGGCCGCTGGGGCGCATCGGTCTCGACCAGCAACATCCGCATCGAGGCCGAGACCGCAACCAACAGCCTCCTCATCTCCGCGGCGCCGGGCGACTGGCCGACCATCCAGAAAATCCTCGACCAACTGAAAGACGCCGCGTCCCCGATGACCGTGGCCGCCACGCGCCTCATCCCCCTGAAGCACGCCAAGGCCAGTGAAGTGGCCGAGACGCTGCGGCAGGTCTTCTCCTCGTCTTCCACAAGGTCTTCTGGCTACGGCGGATACGGCCGCAGGTACGGCGGATACTCCTCCGAGGCCTCGTCCTCATCGCCCCATTCCAGCGTACCCGTGGTCATCGCGGCGTCGGATGCGAACAACAGCCTTATCGTGACGGCCTCCGAAGAGGACCACAAGACCATCGCGGAACTGGTGAAGGCGATGGACGTGGCGCAGGCCGACGGCGCGGGCGGCATCCGCATGATCCAACTGAAGTCGGCCGACGCCGCCAAACTGGCCGAGACGCTCAAGGCGATGATCCCCCCCGCGGCCCGCAACCAGGAGCAGCAGATTTTCATCCAGGCCGACCCGGTCTCAAACACGCTCCTCCTGCGCGCCCCGGAGGCCGACCGCAAGATGTTCGAGGAGATGATCGCCAGTCTCGACAAGGCGTCGACGCAGGGCGCCCGCGAGATGCGGATGATCCCGCTGAAGAACATCTCCGCCGCGACCCTTGCGCAGATGTTGACGCAACTCTACCAGCAGGGCGCAAGCCAGGGCGGCTACGGCAGTTACTACAGGCGCTATACCTCGGCCGGCTCGGCCGAGGCGACCGAGCGCGTGACCATCGCCGCCGCGCCGGGCGACCGCGCGATCATCGTCGATGCGCCGCGAGACAAGATCGAGGAGATTGCCCGCCTCGTGACCACCCTCGACGTGCCCGGCGGCGCGGGCGAGACCCAGGTGCGGACGTACCGTATGGTCAACGCGAA
>Ga0315284_10016767_pt1 | contig 10384 bp, 5 predicted proteins | sample YL17G09_16_MG_FD_203696 | JGI IMG/M metagenome (GOLD analysis project Ga0315284, IMG submission 203696) | Sediment microbial communities from Yellowstone Lake, YNP, Wyoming, USA - YL17G09_16 | ecosystem: Environmental > Aquatic > Freshwater > Lake > Sediment | place: USA: Wyoming | collected...
AGATCTGTCTGGCCGGGATCAAGCTCGGATTGGTGGGCATTCCCGCGAACCTGAATGAGGGCAACGGTATTCTGGCCAAGCGGTCATTGCGGCTGGAGAAGTTGGACGAGTGGAAGCTCTCGGGCTCACCGGGGATTTACAGCGACTATTTTGCCTTCCATTTGGACGAAACGATTTCGGCGCTGGTGGGCCGGGTTCGGGTAAAGGACAGGCCGCTGTATGTGGTGTGCGTGCATCTCACGGCCGCTCCGCCGGACGAGACGCGGCTGGCCGACAGTCTGCACACGTTTCGGCAGCGATACGGATTCAGCGAGGCGGAGTTTCACCGCGCAGAGAAGACTCAGCAGGCGAGGCTGAAGCGGCGTGAAAACGAGATTCGGCGGTTGGTGAAACACTTGCGCCGGCTGCCGGATTCATCGTTGGTGATTGTGGCGGGGGATTTCAATGCCGTGCCGGATGCGCGCGGGATGCAGTTCTTTGTCAGGGAGAGCGGATGCCGCGATGCTCTGGCGGGGCGCGACATAACGGCCTTTGCGACGTGGGATCCGCAAGGAAACGAGAATGCTACTCTGGGCGCGCAGCCGGTGGACGCTCGCGGGCGGAAGCTCGCTGCGGGCGGGACGCTGGATGCGGTTTGCGCCTCGTATCTCAGCCGGCTCGATTACGTTTTTCTCCGCGCACCGTTTCAGTCCGGGGACGTGGTGAGCTGCCGCGTGGTGTTGGATTCGGCCGCAGAGTGGCACGAGCGAGCCGACGGGGAGACATTGCGCACGCACGTCTCGGATCACTATGGAGTGTTGGCCGAAGTGGATTTGAAAAGAGCGCTGGCGGTCGTGCCGCGCGAGACGGAGCGTGTGGAACCGTGCACGAAGCGAACGCGCGAAGCCTTGCCGATTCTCATGTATGACACGGATATCGGCTTCGGATTCGGAGCCAAGCTGTTCGGGCGGCACATGCTGCGGCGAAGCGAGTCGGTGGACCTTACGCTCTTCGGCAGCAGCAAAGGCGAGCGCTGGTTCAAGGCGGTGTTCTCGATTCCCGACCGCCAAATCCGCCAGCGCAAACGGTACCCGCTCGCGCTGGACGTCACGGCGGAATACGATCAGTGGATTCGCAACAGTTTTTTCGGCTTGGGAAACCGCTCGCGCTATGAAGACCGCGAGTACTATGCGCGCGAGACGTACGATTTTGCGGCCACGGCCAGCCGGGGTTTCTCGCCGCGGGTGATTGGGGAAGCAAGCCTCACTCACAAGGTCGTGCGCCACTACCGTTTCGAGGAAGACAGCCAGCTTGAGCACTTGCCGCCCGATTTGAATCACGGACGGACTTACACCACCTCGGCCACGACTTCGCTGCGCTACGATTCCCGCGACGATTTTCTGCATCCTACGCAGGGAGTGGTGCTGCGCGCCGATTTCGAGTGGGCGCCGGACGGACTCAGCAATGTGCCGTTCACGCGCTGGCAGGCGACGGCGCAGAGCTACACGGTGCTTTTTTATCCGAAGTCGGTATTAGCGCTGCGGGCGCAGATGCAGCAGATTGCGGGCGAGGATTTGCCGGTGCAGGTTCTGCCGTCCCTCGGCGGCAACGGCACGCTGCGCGGCTCGCCGCAGGATCGTTATCTCGATCGGGCGGCCGCGCTGGTCAACGCCGAGCTGCGCTTTCCCATCTGGTGGCGATTCGGCGGCGTGGCGGGAATGGATGCGGGGCGGGTGTGGCATGACGTGAAAGACATCAGCCGGCGGGATTGGGCTTCGAATCCGGTCTTCGGCCTGCGCTTTTTCATGGACACGTTCGTGGTGCGGGTGGACATGGGTTTGGGACACGAGACGACAGGGTTGTATTTCAATTTCGGGCACGTGTTCTAAAAAGGAATCCCCGGCCGGGCGGCCGGGGAATAGCGAGTTTGCGAAAGTGCTCTCGCCGTTGCCGGTCACCAGACCGGCAATGACCAGAGCATTTCTTCTTACCTCATCAACACCAGCTTCTTCGTCTGCGAGGATCCTTCTGCATCGAGACGCGCGAAATAGATTCCCGACGCCAAACCGCTGCCGTCAAAGGTCACGCGATGAGTTCCGGCTTCAACAAACCCGTCCTTCAACACAGCGACTTCACGCCCGAGCAGGTCGAACACACGGAGGGAAATGTGTCCAGCCTTCGGAAGATCGTAAGCAATCGTCGTTGAAGGATTAAAAGGGTTGGGGAAAGTCGAAAGACTGAAAGATGAGGGCTGAAGATCGGAATACTCGTCGGGCGCGCTCAGATTTGGGTTGTACCTCAGAATTGTTCCGCCTCCTCCCACGGCCCAGCCGTGGTTTGCGTCAAAGAAGCGTATGTCCTTCAGGCTGGTCACCGACGAATGAACGGTCTGAGTTGTCCATGCGGCACCCCCATCTGTCGTGCGCAGAATGGTGGCGCCTTCCGGAGACATCGAGCCCACGGCCCAGCCGTGATTCTCATCCACAAAGTCTACACCGGACAGTTCAGCACTCGACCCGGGGTTCCGAGGAATCCACGTTTCGCCGCCATCCGTGGTTTGAATGATAATGCTGAAGTAGCCGCCGCCATAGTCGCTGCCGACGGCCCAACCGTGGTCTTGATCCACAAAACATACTGCCAGCAAAGGTCCATCCGCCGTGTAGATCTGCTCCGTCCAAGTGCTGCCGGCGTCCGTTGTTCGCAGCATCAATTGCAGAGGCGGAATGCCCGGGAATCTAATACGCCCTCCTACAACCCAGCCGTTGTTCCCGTCCACGAATTCAGCGTCATATACGCTCGGGTACGTCCCGCCGTCCTGCGGCGTCCATGAGCCGCCGCCGTCCGACGTGTGCATAATGACAGAGTAGCTGGAAAATGTGCTGCCCACGGCCCAACCTGTGTTCGCATCCACAAAGTCCACCCCGGCGAGAAAGCGTGTCGTGTCCATGCTCTGGGTTGTCCACGACCCACCTCCATCCGTTGTGTGTACAACAACACCCCTCCAGCCACCAGAGTTGTCATAGCCTGCAGCCCAGCCGTTGCTCACGTCCACGAAGTCCACGGCCAACAGGAAAAGCGTCGTTCCTGTGTTCTGAATTACCCACGTGCCGCCTCCATCCGTGGTGTGAATGATCGTTCCGGAATCGCCCACCGCCCAGCCATGGCATGTGTCCACGAAGACGACGGACGCGAGATAGTTGCCGGTCGGCGAGTTCTGTCGTTCCCAGCCCTGCGCGGAGGCCGTTCCAGGCATCAGCACACACGCAATGAACAGAATGATAAAGCCCTTCATGCTCTTCGCTCCGTTAAGCCTGCTGACGGGCTTGCGTAGTCGTTTTCTTAAGACAAATCGAGCGAACCGTGCCACGTTTTCAGCGGAGAATTCGCTCGTCAATAGGTAGTCGCCGGCACGAATCCCCGACAGAATCCATGCGTGATTGAAGATACCGATAAATGACGGACATGTCAATAAAGTGGCGGTGGGAATCAGAGACTGGGTGAATTCTATGGTATTGATTGTTAGGAACTACTATATGCGCCCGCGAATTGCGAAGGGAGGTTGATCGGAATGGCCGCATGAGTACGCCGCCGCGAAACACAAACCCCCAGCCGGGCGGCCGGGGATCGTGTGCTTTTTGTCTCGCCGTTGTCGGTCTACAGACCGGCAATGGCGAGAAGATTGGCCGGCGGGGCAGGCGAAGATGGAAGACGCCTGCCGCCGCGACGCAGTTGTCCCTCCGCTGAAGTGGGGGGAAAGAAGAATGAGAAAGGCCGGAATGCAGATGCGTTCCGGCCTTCTTCGTGAGTGAAGAACGTGCTCAGGAGGCGATGGAGACGAGCTCGATGCGGCCGTCGCGGGAGACGGCTTCGAGCGTGTAGGAGGCGCGGCCTTCGAGATCGCGGTCGGTGAAGCGGTAATCGGCGAAACCGGCGGGCGATCCGTGCGCGCGCAGGACGGCGATGCAGCGGCGGCCCAGATCGTCCATGCGATAGAGCGCGAAGTGCGTCAGATCCACTTCGGCAAAGCTCCGCCAGTGAATCACGGTTCCGTTGCGCCCGCGCGAGGCTTCGGCGGCGGAGACCTGAGCCACGGGAGGAGTTTGATCGCGCACGGTCAGAAGATACGGGCCGCAGTCCTCGCCGTAGCCGCCCACTATGAGACGATAGACGCCGGCGTCGAGGTTCGGGATGATGGCGCTCTCCCTCTGTCCTGCGCCGCTTTCATCGCGAGCCAGCACACAGCGCGTTCCGCCCGCGAAGAGCACGAAGCTGGCGTCGAAATATTCGCTGCGCGGTTCGACGGCAATGCGCAGCTCGGCGCGCGTCTTCAGGCGAAGCACATACTCGCGGGCGGCTCCGCCGGAGAGCATGCCGGTGTAGCAGGAAAGATCAGTAGGCACACCGTCCATGCAGGTGTTGTCCAATGCGGCCAGCGGCAGACTGTGTATTTCGACGGGAGGAAGCGAATCGGGAAGCGGCGGCGCGGAAGCCGGGAGAGCAACAGAGATATCTTCGGAAACCGGTTCCGCCTGCGAGGGTCGGGCATGGTGACCGGTCATGAGATTCAGAAACCAGAGGCAGGCCATAAGGGTCAGCCCGGTTACGAGTGCGCGAAACAGGCGGCTGCTGTTCATGGAATCAGAAACTTAGGGCAAAGACTCGCAAGGTTCAGAGGCTACTCATCCGTCTCAATAGAATTCCTATAGCACATCCCTAATATAGAGCCGCCGCGGGCGAAAGTCAAGCCTCTTGCAGGGAAAACAAAATGTTAAGTTGTTTTTAGGTTGTTATTGAAAATGACCTGAAACGTGTTATATTCTCTTTGAAGGTCTGAATTCATTTGTTCTCATTCTTAATCATGCGGGGAGTTTTGCCATGAAGTACTTCAACAGGACGGTGCTCCCGGCGCTGAGCCTGATGCTTGCCATGGCATCGGCGTTCGTGCCTTCGGTTTGGGGTTCAAGAACCGGCTCGCAAATTCGACCTAAGGATGCCGATCCCAATGCCACAGTGTCGCTGATCGCGCATGACGTCGGGAATGTTCGCATGACCATGAACAACCGGGGGGAGATGGGGAATCCGGATGGAACGCCGGGGTACAAGGGATTCGAGTATCCGAGGAACTCGGGGAATGATTTTCTGTTTTCGGCGGGAGTCTGGGTGGGAGCGGTGCGGAACGGACAGCGACTGGTGTCCACGACCACCGACGGCGACAACGGCACGAACGAGTTCTGGCCGCGGCACATCGGAACGCTGCCCGCAAGCAATTTGACCGTGCATGACTGGTTTCTCACTTCGACATTCTTCAATAACTTCGGAGGGCGGCAATATGTGCGCGGCTCGCGCGGCATAGATGAGGACGGAGACTGGACGCTGGCCGACGATCTTGACGGCGACGGTTTGCCCTCGGCGAATTATGACGGCGGACACGGGACTATCGGCTACGATGACGACGGGGACGGCCTGGTGGACGAAGAGATCGCGAACAACCTCGATGATGACGGAGACCTTCTCATAGATGAAGACACGAATGTGAGCGGGGATGCGAACGGCGACGGGTTGTGCGGCTATGATCCGGAGCCGCACATGGATGAAGATCCGGCTGGCGATATCTCTCACGACTGGGTGGACAACGATCATGACGGCTTGACCGACATGGACGACCCCGATTATGACGGCGATCTGGTGGTGGGATCGAACGACGATGACAATGACGGAATGCAAGACGAGGACGGCGACGCGTGGGGTTTGCAGGAGTACTTCACCGTTTATCAAGACAGCATTCAGGCATCCTACGTCGGCAGTCCAAATGATCCGCACACACCGTTGCAGATCGAGATCGCGCAGCGTTCGCGGGCGTGGACGGGCCCCATTGCACAGGACTTCATTTTGACGGAGTACACGGTTCGCAACGTGGGTGCGACGGTGCTGGACAGTGTGTACATCGCGTTCTTTGCCGATCCGGATATTGCGGCGGCGGGGGAAGGCGGTGACGTGGCTTCGGCGGACGATAAGAATTACTATCAAGCCAGGCGGCGGATGGCGGTGCAGTACGACAATCCCAACGACGGCGACGGCTGGGGGCCGGGAGTTTTTGCCTGTCGCGTCCTGAAGACGCCCGTGCCGCTGTCGAATTTGCGTTTCTCTTTCGCGATCTTCGACCGCCTCATGGGCGATGATCCCGAGTTTGACGCGGACAAGTACACGATCATTTCATCGGGATTCGTGTCTCCACCGTCCACAAACCTCGGGGACGTGCGGTTCCTGATGGCCTTCGGGGACACGGCTCATGGCGGCTTCCGCATTCCGGCAGGCGGAGAATTAGAGTTTGCGTTGGCCTACATCGGGGCGGCTGACACGGTGGCGGTCAACACGACGGCGGACCGGGCGCTGCAGACCTACTATGCCGAGTACATTCCGCAGATGGCGGCTCCGCCCATGAACCTGCGGCTGCTCGACACGTCACCGGGAATGGTGCAGTTGGGCTGGAGTCCGCCGGTCGCGGGAACTGTTCAGGGCTACCATGTGTTCGGGCGGGATTCAGCAGGGCTTGGTCAACAGGAGCAGTTCGACACCGCGCTCGTCACTGACACGATGTTCACTGTCAACGGTCTCCAGACAGGCAGCGATTGGCTGATGCAATTGCAGACGGTGGATGACAGCGGCTGGGTGAGTCCCTGCGCGGAGCTTCTGGTGCGCGTGGCCGCACCGCAGCCGGTGACGGGACTGACCGGCGAGACGCACGATGGCATCGTGACCTTGCAGTGGAATCCCAATCCCGAGTCGAACATCACGGGCTACCGCGTGTTGCGCGTGACGGAGGTGACGGATTCCTCGTGGTTCACGGTCACCGCCAATTCCTTTACCGACTCCACGGCGCGAGGAGGATGGGTAAACACCTACCGGGCGGCAGCCATGAACGACTGGGGAGTGCAGAGCTTTTGGGAGTTGACGGTGGAGCTCTCACCCTTCGGACCGCAGCAGCGGATTCTGGTGTTGGATCAGACGCAGTGGTTTGTGTACGGCTGCGTGCCCACCGACAGTGTACGGGCGCTCTATGAGTGGATGATGGATGAGATCGGGGAGGATTACGAGTATCAAACGGGCGCGGCGTATACGGCGCTGGATTCGCTGGCCCGCTACGACTTGGTGATCTGGGTGGCGGAGAATCCGCGGCCCAATTCATCGAACGTTCGGGAAGAAGCCTTCTTGCAGTACCGCCGGGCGGGCGGGAAGATGATTCGCATCGCACGCGGCCTGATGTTCTACAACATGCTTTACCCGCAGGGAGTTTACCGCGGCCCGTTCACGTGGTTTGAGCCGCTGACGCTGGACTCCGTTTATGTCTCGCCGGCTTCTTTGACATCGCCCACGATGCAGTTTGTCGGCGCGGATGCGGGCCTCGCGGCTTTCCCGCCGGTGCGCATGGACACCGCTCGTTTGCGCGCACTGGATTGGGGCGCAGGCCGGCATTATCCTTACATGCGGAATGCGGAGTTATTTTGGCCGCGCGGAATTACGCAACCGCTGTATCGCACGGTTGTGCTGCCCACGGACAGCTCGGGACTTGCCAATGAGCCGTGCGCGGTGATCGGGCCGCAGATGATTGCGCTGGCCTTTCCACTGTATTTCATGGATCGCGACACGGCACGCATGCTGCTCGAAGCCTGCATTGACACGCTGCGGACACAGGTGCTCGAGAGCACGGAACCCAAGCCGGGACGGATCGTGCCGCAGACGTCGCGGCTGCATCCCAACTATCCGAATCCGTTCAATCCCGTGACGACGATTCGTTTCGACCTGCAGCAAAGCGGGCGGACGCGGCTGGCGGTTTACAACCTGTTGGGGCAGGAAGTGGCGGTCTTGAGAGACGGGATGATGGCGAGCGGCGCGCACGTCGTCCGCTGGGAAGGCACCGATTCACGGGGCTCGTTCGTGGGAACAGGAATCTATTTTGCGCGGCTGGAAGCGCCGGATGGTGTGTCCGTTATCAAGATGGCGCTGATTCGATGAGATCAGCCCGGTGGGAAAATGAAGGGCGACCCTTGCGGGCCGCCCTTTGAATTAGTCGTGGATTTTTTCGAGCGGAACCCCCTTTTGTCCCCCCACTGAAGTAGGGGGAAACAAGACCGGTCATTCCGTTCGTCTGCGAACGGAATCCCTCGCCAAGGATGAGAGGGATTCTGTTTTCCGAAGACGGAAAACAGAATGACACAAAGGCAAGAACCCCCCTTTTGTCCCCCATCGAACGGGGGGAGATGGCTTATCTCAGCGCATGAGGATGAGCTTGCGGATCACGGGCGGGGCGGCCGGCTGCTCGAATGACAGAAAATAGAGACCGCTGGGAAGGGGCGAGCCGTCGAAGACGAAATCATGCGACCCAGCGTTGAGCGGACCGTCTATCAGCGTGGCCGTCAATCGCCCTTGCAGATCGAACACGCGCAGACGCACAAGACCCGCATCTTTCACTTCGAGCGAGATGCGCGCCGAGGAATTGAAGGGATTGGGACAGGCGGTGAGCAGCTCGTGCCGCCCGGCGAGCAAAGCCCCGGAAGAGGACGAGGCCGATTCCATCACCGGTTCCTCGCTCCCCTGCTCTTGCGCGTGGTAGGTCCACTCGGAGCGGAGGAAACTCACCTGCTGAAAGCCGGGCAGCACGTAATAGGGAGGGGAATCCCAGTAGCCGGCGGCCTGAGCGGGATGAGCGGCGTTCCACACGCGCACAAAGAGCGGACACGGCGGCAGCTCGCGGCCCGAGATTAAGTCATCGCTGAGGAAGAAGCCGGGGGTGCGCAGGCGCGCTCCGCCGTTCAGCGTAAAATCGCCGAGCCATTGTCTGAACGCTTGACGCCCGGCGGCGCGGTCGGTCTGCAAGAGCACTTGCGCCAGACAGCCGTCGGGCAAGGGTCTCGGACTCTTCTCGCTCAGGGTGAGCGGACCGCCCTGAAGATCGAAGTAGGCGATCTCCACGCGGAATTCCGCGGCCCATGCCGTGGAAAGAAACAGGAGAATGATGGCCAGCGCGGCGGACGGCGCGAGCCCGTGAGCTCCGAACCCCCCTTTTGTCCCCCCGTCCACGGGGGGAGACTCGAATTCCCCCCTGCTTGCGGGAGGGCATAGGGGAGGTCTCTGCTTATGGCGTGAGAAACACATGGCATCACCAAGTGAAAACCGGGACGAATGGTCATCCGTCCCGGTTTTCAGGATTGCTCGCGTTTCGGTCGCGGCTGGCGCTCATTTCTTCGGAGCGGGCTTGGGCCGCGGCTGGGACGGGCCGAACTTCCAGTCCACGTCAATGGGCGGACCTTCATGGAAGCGGATCATGGCTCCGCCGCGATCCACCTCGGCGAAGTACTCGACGCTATCCTGATAGTAGGGAGCGGTGGCGACGTTCGTCCCTTCCCAGAGTCGCAAATAATATGCCCTGTCGGGGAAATAGGGGATGAAGTACTTCCACGTTGCAAACTGACCGCTGCGGCCCTTGGGATCCCACGGTTCGGTGACTCCGCGAAGTTCAATCATGTTGAAATTGCCGTAGGCGAGGGAATCATCGCCGCCGGGCGTGCCGTCGGGATTGGGCGGGTCCTGAAGGCCGTTGCCGCCGTCCACGATGACTTGAATCACGTGGCGGTGGGCGTGCGGCTGTCCGGTGTGATCGGGGATCGGGGTCAGGGACGTGAACAAGGCCAGAACGTTGTAGGGATTAATCACCGGGAATCCGGGTGGGAAATCGTCCACATCGAAGAGGACGATGTTCCGCCACTCGCTGCCCGAGGACAGGCTGTCGGGCGGCGGATCATCCTGAGCGCAGACGAGCGGCGGCAAGGCAAAAAGCCACAACACCGCAAGCGCGTGCAGAGTGAAGTTGCGCATGGAGGTCAGGGGGTTACGGACGCGGCCGGGGTTTTGATTTTCTCGTTCATCTGGCCGAGCAGGCGCACGACGGTGGTGTCTTCAGGCACGGTGGGGTCGAGCACCTGCGCCTTGTTCACGTAGGTGAGAGCCGTATCGCCGGGGGAGTAGTTCCAGTCCACGTAGCTCGCGTAGTTGCCGCGGGTGGAGGCTCCCACGATGAGCGCATTGCCGACGCGCGTCACCTGATCGGCGCGCACGCCCGAGGCCACCACCACGTTGATGTCAGGGAAGAGGCGGATGAGCGAATCGGCTTCGAGCGTCGTGAACTCGCCGAGGACGGTGAGATGGTCGCACTTCCTGGCGACCTTGCGGATGAGTTTCTCTTGCGCGAAGGGCGAGCGGAAGTAGACCTTGGCGGTGGTGTCGGAGCGCGCCTTCCAGGCCGATTCGGAGACGAAGCCGATGACACCGAAGCGGCTGCCGTGATCTTCCTTGACGATGAAGGGTTGGAAGAGTGGTTTCTTGCCGCGTCTGTCTTTGAAGAGATTGG
>Ga0315284_10016768_pt1 | contig 10384 bp, 7 predicted proteins | sample YL17G09_16_MG_FD_203696 | JGI IMG/M metagenome (GOLD analysis project Ga0315284, IMG submission 203696) | Sediment microbial communities from Yellowstone Lake, YNP, Wyoming, USA - YL17G09_16 | ecosystem: Environmental > Aquatic > Freshwater > Lake > Sediment | place: USA: Wyoming | collected...
GGTACAAGGTGAAGTTCCACTGGACGTTGAAGTCCTTTGGCTCGTAAGCGCCCGGTGGAGCCGCCGAAGGCTCCGTCGGCATGCCGCCGGTAACAGGGATGAACCAGAGGTGATCAGCCATAGCATGGCTCCTTTGAATAGGTTTACTACCGGCGGGGGATGACGCGGTCGCTGTCCACGCGCAGACGCGAGCACAATACCAACGACGTTACGGGGGATGGAGTCTCCGCCCCAACCCCTACCGCTCAAGCATACCGTAGAATCGCGCTCTCTTTAGGGCAAACTCGCGGAATCTCCCCAGGTTTCCCTGCCATCGCGGCTCGCACACCCCGCCGCCCCGCGCCAAGCCGCGCGTGCGGTAGGATTAGCCTGTCCGTGCGCAAGTTCCGCTTCCGCTTGAAGACCCTCGAGGACCTGCGGGGGATGGAGCTCGACTCCCTGCGCCAGCAGCTCGCCCGGGCGCAGGAGGGGCTGCACATCGCGGAGCAGGCGCTGCTGGACGCGCGCGATGCGCTCAACAACGCCTACGACGAGCTGATGCAGCTGCGCCTGGCCCAGGCCGACCCGACGATCCTGCTCAGCCTGGAGCGTTACGCGATGCTCATGCGCGACCAGGCCGTGGCCTGCGCCCAGAACGTCGCCCGGCGGCGCCAGGAGCTGCGCGAGGCGCGGGAGCGGCTGACCGCCAAACGCCGGGAGAAGAAGGTCCTGGAAAAGGTCCGCGAACGCCAGTTCGCGAAGTACAGTCAAGATGTCGCGAGACTGACGCAGAAGGAAATCGACGAGGCCGCGCAGAGCACCTATGAGCAAAAGAGCCATAACTAGCCTGAGCATCGTGCTGCTTCTCGGAGCGCTGTGGCTGCTTGCGGGGGCGCAGGGCGAGAAGGAGAGCGTCGGGCCCGAGGTGACGATCGGGATGATCCCCGGCACGCACATGACGCGGGACGAGTTCCGCGCCCGGGGCCAGGCGCAGCTTAACGCCATCGCGCTCAACGCCCTGGCCTACTTCCTGCGCCACAACGAGTACCCGAAGGGTTTCTACGACCTCTACAACTCCGAGGCGTGGAATCTGGACGTGGCGAACATGTTCACCGGCCGCACGCTGGACGCGGTGATCTACGAGCCCCAGGGCAAGGACTTCACCACGGCGGAGATCCCCGGAGTCACCGACACGATCATCCAGCCGGAGCAGCCTGCCGGGAGTGGTGGCCAAGCAGGCGGGCAGGGGGCTGGCGGCGAGGCTGGCGGCGGTGGTGACGAGCAAGGCGGCGGAGGTGGTTCGGCGCAAGGCGGTGGGAACAGCGGGGGGGTGCCCAGCGGGTTCCTCCAAGGCCCGGAGCTATCACCCCTGCAGGCCGTGCCGCGGGTCGACCCGCGGGCGATTAAGCCGTTCACCGCCGGCGGCGTCTTCTACTACGTGAACGGCGACATGCTCCAGCTGGTGATGTTCGCCCCTGACGGCACCTACGTCGAGCACGTGGACGAGCATCCAAGCGTGAAGTGGACGCGGGGGATGGGCACGCCGCCGGGCGGGAAGTTCTGGCCGGACAGCCTGTTCGCCGCCCAGGTGATGTACTTCCTGGAGTCAGGGCTGCCCCAGTACTACAACTTGGTGCTGTTCATGAGCGACCGCGAGCCCTTACCCAACGATGCCCTCGGCAAGGCAGGCGCAGCAGAGCGCCTGAAAATGGCGGACGAGCTGGGGATCACCGTCTGGAACCCGCACACCAAGCGCGCCATCGCCGTGGCCCCGCAGTACAAGCGCGGCGACCTGATGGAGGTGGACCCCCAGGTGCCCCTGCCGCTGCACATCTGCATGGACAAGGGCGCGGTGGTGAACCTGGCCGGCCTGGGCGTGAAGGGCGCCAGCACCGCCAAGCCGCCCCCGCCGCAGCCCAAGCCCGAGAAGCCCAAGCCGACCAAGCCCGGCGGCGGTGCCCCGCCCATGGGCGGCCGGAAGTAGGAACTGGATTCCGGAGCGGAACCTAGCAGAGTGAACCATGGTCTGCAGTAGCGTGCGACTTCACTGAAGAAGGTGCTCAGCCGGCTGAGATGCCTAATTCGACTATCATCTGCGGCGCTTTGATGCACTGCAGTCTGAAATGCCTGCACGCATCAGGGATCTTCACCCTGTTCCCGCTCCCGCACGGCGCGCCAGTGGGGTTTTCCTGGGTCACAACCGCTGCGCGTTGGCCATCGAAGTGCTCCGAGACGTGGCCGCACCTGGCAAGGGCGAGCGCAATGAGCATGGGATCAGCGTCGTGGTCTTTCGCGGGGTCGACAATGCGTGGGCACTCCCTGAGCACCTGAATCAGTACTTGTGCCTCCTCGGGGTCCGTTTGGATGAACATCGAGCTGTGCGCTTTGCACCAGGTTACGAGCTCATCGTTCCCTTCCCCGATCTCCTTCGAGACCTCTCGCGGAGCTATGAGCCTATGGTCCTCCACTGCCTTTGCCAGTCCATCCCACACAAACCTGAAGGCCGCTGAGAAGTACCATGTCTTCATATCGATCAGCGAGCTGGAGTCAATGCAGTAGACGTCAGCCACTGGCCACCTCCCCCATCAGATCATCAAGCTGTCCCACCTGCACCCGGAGCATTTGCACAACATCAGCGGTGGTAATGAGACCTGCTTGCTGGGCCTCCAGAGCGATCGCGATAATCCCCCGGCCTACTTCGTGGACCGCCCTTACATGCGTGCGTTCGCCACGGCCTCCGGCAGGGCGTTCCTCCGGCCTCGTCTTCCATGATTCAATTGTCTGCTGATAGTCGCCGCGATTGATGTGGCTCTGCTCCAGAAGGCGAAGCAGGATCACATGCTTGCTCACGCTAAACACATTGTGCAGGGCAGCGAGAAGCGCGTCCCCAACGGTGCCATCGGCTTCGTACACCGGAACCCCCGCAGCGTCCAGCTCCGCCTCAAAGCAATCGGTAGGCACGAGGAACTCGGCGGCGAACTGGTTGCATTCCTGCTCGACACGCTCAGGATCTCTTGTCCTGGCACGCGGCGGTGGTTCAAGTTCGGGTTCGCAGATTGAATCCCCGCCCCGCAGTAGATGAGCCAGCTCGTGAGCCATTGTGAACACCCGAGCCTTGGTGGACTCGCTCCGGTTGAGCAGGATCATTGGGACATGAGGGTCGAAAAGGGAGAGCCCTGCAAACCCGCCCTTAGGCAAAGAGGCCTGTATGGTGAACACTCCTGCTGATTCAAGAAGAGCCCGGAGCTCCCTGAAGGCGTGGTAGTGACCCGTCCATTGGCGTTGGCTCTCAAACTCCAGCCCAAGAAGGGTCCTGGCTTCCTTCGGAGGCAGCGCCTCCTGCTTCTGCAGCACTGACCAGGCCGCGGAGCGCTTGAGCAGGCCCGCCTCTGTGCACTCGTATAGGAATCCCTGAATGCTGCGCAGCCGCCGAATCGCGTGGATTGCCTCTACACCGAGCTTGCCCGCTGCTGCTCCAGCTCTCCTGCGGTAATCAGTCGGGAGAGGCGGCTCCTTCGGCGGGCTGGGCAGGAAGAACGCAGCGATAGGGAGCTTGAACGTCGCAGCCAACTTCTCCAAGTATGAGACACTAGGCTGGGCTGCCCCTCTCTCCCAGGCCGCGTACCTTTCCGCGTACTTCTCCGCGGGCTTCCCCAGGCGGTCAGCAACCTGCGCCACTTCCATGCCAACGGATTCTCTGGCCCACCGCAGGACCTCAGGGTTGATCGGAAGCTCCGCACCGCGCGCCAATTCCACCTCCAGCGCGTAGATGATACCGCGCTGACATGCGCGACCAACCAGATGGCGCTTCCAGTTGCCCCCGGAGTCTGAGGTATCCCCCTTCCCGGCCGGGCCTGGCGCATTTGCCGTTTTGCCCGCCAACTGCTAGAATGCACTCTTCGACAGTAGCGTAACTCACACGTCCGGAGCGATGGCATGCGCTGTCTCTTGGTTGGGTTGATGATGAGTGTTCTCGCATGCGGGCTGGCTTATGCCCAGGACAAGCCCGCCGCCGGGGACAATGAGCCGGCCGCCCAGCAGCAGGCGGTGGCCGGTAGAAGCGACGTCACAGGCATCCCGCTCTACCAGGGGCCGGAATACAGCAGCATTGAGAGCAACCAGGCGGACATCAACAAGCCGCCGGAGTTCCACAGCTTCCACCAGCTTCCCACGGAGGTTGCCGGCTATAGCCCGCTCACCTTGGCGGACTTCCGCTTCCCCGTGGTCAAGCGGATCCAGGGCGAGTTCAACCTGGAGCGGATGTACTACCCCAAGCACTCGGTGATGGTCTGGCACGACCGCTGCCACGGGTTCACTGTCTCGGCGTTCTTCTTCACCCGCGACATGGTCCGCGACCACATCCAGCGGCTGATCGACGAGTACTACATCTGCGAGCCGGATCTGCTGCAGCAGGTGATCGACTACTACGCCGAGGTCACGCCGCAGTGCGGCGAGGTGATTAGCTGGGTTTGGTTCGCCGTGGACAACGACAGCAAGACCCACAATTACGCCGACCGGCGCGACAACCCCTACTTCCGCCAGTACCTCTACAACTTCAAGGACAAGTTCTACCTGGAGTTCGGGCTGCCCAAGGTGCAGGATAAGCTGGACCGCGAGGTCCGCGACTTCCTCTACCAGTACCAGAAGCGCGGCAAGTATGTCTGCGGCCCGCAGTTCAAGGAGCGAGTCTGCGGCTGCGACAAGTGCGCAAATAAGGCCGCGGCGAAGTGCGACACCTGCACCGAGTGCACGCCGTCGGCACCCAAGGACTGCTATCCCTGCAACGAGTGCCCGGAGAAGCACTGCAAGGCCGGCGACAAGGCGCTGTACTGCACCGACTACAAGTACCACGGCTTCAACATGAACGTGAACAGCCACTACCTCTACTATCCGCGCAAGGTAGTTATCGAGGACCTCACCTACGACCCCGTCGCCCAGGCCTACCGCTGGAAGTTCGCCTGGCGGTTCAACGACTGCGAAGTGGATTGGCTGAAGCAGATGTGCCAGTACGGCGAGAGCACGCAGTGGGCGCTGGTGCTGTCCGACCCGACGTGGTACAGCTACGCGGTGATCGACGGCTCTCTGAAGCGCGACTTGCTGGCGTCGATGGACCCCAACACTTGGGGCAACGTCTGGCCGGCGGGGCAGCTGCCCTATGACATGACCTGCTGCCCGTGCCCGCTGCCGAATTGCCCGGGCAACTGCCAGGCGATGGAGCCTGTAGGCTGGCCGATGGCCGAGGAGGCTCCCGAGGTGGTGCCCGAAGTGGAAGTCCTGCCCGCCCCGGAGTCGCCCAGCAACGACTACACCTACTTCCCGCCCCCGGAAAAGAAGCCTGAAGTAATCAAGGTCCAAGGCAAGGGCTAGGCCGGACGTGGGGGGCTCGTAGTGGCCGGTGACAACCGGCCCGGCGACTCAGCTCTGTATGGGCCGCAGACATGCGGCCCGCCCGCGGCCCGCCGCCTCCGCCTCCCTGCCGCCACCTTCCTTGAGCCGTGTAGGCGGTACGCCCCGTGCCGCTGGCGTCATCTCCCAGCGCCGCCCCGACGGGGCGTCGGGGCTACCCGTCATAACCTGCGGGCGGCTGGCAGCCGCCCTTACCGCGCCGCGTGCCTGCGGCCCCTATGCCGCGCCGCGGTCGACCAGGCGGCGGGCTTCCTTCAGGTTCACGCTCAGCAGGTTGCTCACGCCCTTGGGCCGGCTCACCACGCCGATCAGGCGGTCCGCCGTCTCCATCGTCGACTTGTTGTGCGTGATCACCACGAACTGCTCGCCCAGGGCGAAGTCGCGCAGCAGCCGCGTGAACAGCTCGACGTTGGCGTCGTCGAGCGCCGCGTCCACCTCGTCGAGGATGCAGAACCCCGGGCTGCGCACGCTGTGCACGGCGAAAAACAGCGCTAGGAAGATCAGGCTGCGCTGGCCGCCGGAGAGGCTGCGCAGGCTGTGGCGGCGCCCCGCGGGCAGCATCACCTCCGCCTCCACGCCGCTCTCGATGAGCTGCTCCGGCGCCTCGAAGCGAAGCCGCGCCCAGCCGCCACCGAAGAGCCGCAAGTAGATCTCGTTGAACCGCGCCTCGATGCGCCGCAGGCTCTCGCGGTACTGCCGCTCGGTCGTTCTGTCCAGGTCGACCACCAGCCGTTCGAGATCCCCCACCGCGCGCGAAAGCTCCTCCGCCTGGCCGTCGAGGAAGCTCAGCCGCGCGCTGTACTGCTCGTGCTGCTCGATGGCTAGTAGATTCACCGCGCCCAGCTCAGTAAGCTCGGCGCTTAAGCGCGCACGCTCGTCGCGCAGCTTGCCGCGGCCCGCCTCGCTCACGTCGAAGTCGAGGCCGGGCGGCGGCTGAGCCAGCGCCGGATCGCCGATGAGCTCGCTGAGCGTCATGTTGAAGCGCTCGCGCAGCTCGGACAGCCACTGCGCCACGCGCTCCACCGCCCGCTCGCGCTGCCCACCCAGCGCCACAGAGTCCTGCTCCAGGCGCGAGATGGCGGCCGCCGCCTGGGTGGCCTGCACCTGCAGCCCGGCAGCCTGGCGGCTGAGCTCGCCGCGCCGCTCGCGCAATGCCACGCTCCGCAGCGCCACAGCCTCCAGCGCGCAGCCAGCCTCCGCCGCTTCGGCCTGCGCACGCTCCGCCGCTCCCGCCATCTGTTCCTGTTCCGCTTGAAGCGCCTCCAGCCGCGCCTCCACCTGACCGGCCCGGTGGCGCAGGTTACTCACGCGCTCGGCCAGGTCCAGCCCCGCCTGCTCGACGTGGCGCAGGCGCTGGCGGGCGAGCTCATGCGCTGTTGACGCGGCACCAAGCGCCCGGCGGCGCTCATCGAGCAGCGCCTCCGCCTCACGGCGCGCGCGATCGTGCTCCTCCAGCCGCGCAGCGAGCGCTGCATGCTCCTGCCGGGCCTGCTCCAGCCGCTCCGCCAGCGCGCGCTGCTCGGCCTCAGCCTTGTGCCGCTCCGCAACCAGCTCGGCGTGATGCCGCTCAAGCAGCTCCGCCTCCGCCTCGCGGTCGGCGACGTCCTGGCGGATGCGCCCGGCCAGCGCGGCAGCGCTGCGCCCGCGCTCCTCCTCCGCAGCCAGCTTCGCCGCAGTCTCATCGCGCGCCCGCTGCACCTCCGCCTGCTGCGAGCGCAGCGCGTCCAGCCGCGCCTGATCCAGGGCGAGCTGCTGCTCCACCGCCGATGTCTCAGTGTCCACTTGCGCCAGGTCGCTGCCCCGGGCGACGTGCAGCGCAGCCTCCGCCGATGGCACGCCGAGATAGGCGTAGCCGCGGCAGATCAGCGCCGTGCCGTCGGCCAGCACCACGCCGGACAGGGCGGGCTCGGCGTCCAGCAGCGCCTCCGCCTCCGCCACGCTCTCCGCCAGTGCCACGTCGCCGAGCACGCCGTGCAGGGCGGCAACCGTTTCCGGCGCCGCTGTGATGCGCCGCCAGATCCGTAGCGCAGGCGTCCCTGCCTGCGATTGGCTGCCAGGCACTGAGGCCTGGCCTACGGGTAGTTCCGGGGCCTCCGCCGCCGTGAGAAGCAGCGCCTCGCTCCCCGCCTCGCGCAGGCGGGCGTGGGCCATGCCGCGGGCGTCCGCCGGCGCGATGAGCGCATCCGCGAGGTGGGCCAGCAGGCGGGTGAACGCCGGACGCAGCTCAGGCGGGAACGCGATGTCCTCCAGGCTGTGCAGTGCGCCACCGAGCTCCGCGCTCTCGCGAAGCAGCCTGCGTCCCTCCGCCAGGCTGCCCCCGGCGCTGCCCAGCTCCACCAGCGCCGTGCGCCGGGCGGCCAGCTCGGCCTGCCTGCGCCGCAGCGCCTCGATGCCGTCCGCGGCCTGCCCGGCCTCATCCGCAAGCGCCGCGAGCGCGGAGGCGTGCCCGGCGACGGCTGCCCGCAGCCCATCCGCTTCGCGCTGCGCCGCCGCTGACCGCTCCTCTTCGGCTTGCATGTCGCCCTGCAGGCTGGCGAGCTGCTCCTGGGCCGCCGCCAGATACCGCTCCCGCGCCACGGCCTGGCTCAGCAGGTGCTGCTCATGGCGCGCCAGCGCGTTAAGCTCGTTGCTCAGGCGCACCTCCTCCTGCGCCAGGTCGAAGCCCGCGCTGGCCAGGCCCGCCTGCTCGACCGCGATGCCCTCCGCCTGAGCCTGCGCCTCCGCCAGCTCGCCCTTCAGCCGCTCCTCGACCTCCACCGCCGCTGCCAGCTCATCCCGCGCCCGCCCACACTCGCTGTCGTTCGCCTCTAACGCGGATTGAACCTGCGCCAGTTGATGCTCCAGGTCGGCCTGATCCTCGACGGCCCGGATGATCGCCTGGGACGCGGCGGCCAGGGCTTGGCGTGCCACCGCCTCTTCGCGCTCGGCGCGCGCCGCCTGCTCCCGCAGCGCCGCCTGCTCCTCCTCAGCCTCCTCGATCGCGCGCTCGGTCTCGACCTGCGCCTGAGCGGTCATGGCCTGGCGCCTGCCAAGCTCCTCTGCCTCCCCCTGCGCCGCCGCCACCCGCTCACCAAGCTCACCGAGCGCCCTCGCCGCCGCCTCCTGCTGCCGCTGCGCCGCCTCCACCTCGCGCCGGATCTCGAACAGCTCCACCGCTCGCAGCTGCGCCGCCAGCGCCAGGTGCCGCTCGGCGCTCACCCGCTGGTCCGCCAGCCCGGCGACCAGAGTGCGCGTCTCGTGGCGGATGTCATCCAGCCGCTCCAGGTTGGCCTGGGTGCGCTTCAGCCGCGCCTGGGCCCGGCTCTTCTGCTGCAGCAGCAGCGCCACTCCCGTGGCCTCGGCCAGCCACTCCCGCAGCTCCTGCGGCGTTTCGAGGATCTTCTTCTCCACCTCGCCCTGGCTGATGGCGAACGCTGACGTGCGCCCCAGATGGAAGTGGTTGAACAGCGCGTCCACGTCCTTCAGCCGCACCGGCTCGTCGCCGAGGTAATAGCCGCCAGTCCCGTCGCGGAACACCCGCCGCGTCAGGCTGAGGGTGTCCCCGGGGCGCATCTCCATCAGCTGCCGCACGAGCGGCGCGGGATATCCGCCCTCCGCCGCCTCCGGGGTCTCCGGCCCAGCGGCCACATCAGCGCCAGCCGGCGCGCCGTTGCGCAGGAGCTGGCTGCCTGCCGGCAGGCTGGCCGCCGCCACGTCCGGCAGCTCAAGCTCCTCGTCAAACCGGCTTAGGCCCATCAGCAGGTCGTCCGAGGGCGGCCCGTCGTTCTCCGTGCGCACGAAGTGCAGCGTCACGCTGGCCAGGTTGAGCGGGCGGAGCTGGTCGGTGCCGGCGAAGATCAGCCCGGAGAAGCGCCCGGTGCGCAGCTCGCGGCTGGACTGGCAGCCGAAGGCAAAGAGGATGGCGTCGGCGATGTTGCTCTTCCCGCTGCCGTTGGGCCCGACGACGCAGTTCACCCCCGCCTCCAGGTCGATCACCGTCTTGTGGGGGAAGCTCTTGAACCCCAGGAGCTCGATCTGCGCCAGTCTAAGCACGCGCGGCTCCCGGCGGGCATCGCCGCGTGCATGCTCCACCACCCGTGCTGGCCAGACGCACTGCTCCTCCTGACGGAAACGAGGGTAGCCGCTCGCCCGAGGCAGGCCGCGGCGAGAGGCGTATTATACGCCCCTGCCATGGCCGCGCCAGCGCTGGTCATTGCGGCCCGAACCGCAGTGGGACTAGATGCGACGGGATCGCAGCCAGCATAACTTACCCCCCACGATGGTATAATTCGGCGGGATGTCTCTGGCGTTAGTCGACTTCTTCGACCTGCGGTACGACCACCGGAACAAGTCGCCGGTGATCTTCCTCAAGGACGTCCGCAAGGAGAAGTACCTGCCGGTGTGGATCGGCGAGCTCGAGGCGAGCAGCATCGAGCTGGCGGCCATCCGGCGCAACGCCCCGCGGCCCCTCACTCACGACCTATTCGTCAGCGTGCTGCACGAGCTGGGGGCGCACATCGACCGGGTCGTTATCGACCGCCTGGAGAGTAAGACCTACTTCGCTACGCTGATCCTTGAGCACGACGGCCGCACGATGGAAGTCGACAGCCGTCCCTCCGACGCCATCGCCCTCGCCCTGCGCGAGAACGTGCGCATCTTCGTCGACGAGGACCTGATGTACGGCATCAAGTTCGTCGAGCTGAGCGAGCCCGGCGCCCTGGAAGACGACGAGGACGACGACCAGGAGCCGGAGGCCGAGCACCCGAGCGGACCGGAGGAAGAGGAGGAGTTCCTCGACTTCCTCAAGCGCATCTCCCCCTCGGACTTCAAGAACAGCTAGCCCCCGGGGCGCGCCTTCGTAGGGGCGAAGCCCTGCTTCGCCCGCCCTGGGAGCGCCGCCTTCCAGGCGGCACGGCTTGGGCAGCTCGCGAGCCGCTCGCATCCGCATCGCTGCCGGGAATCCCCCGGGCGACGGCGGTGGCACAGGTGGCTCGCCTGTGGAGGGGGTGCTCCGCGCCCG
>Ga0315284_10016769_pt1 | contig 10384 bp, 8 predicted proteins | sample YL17G09_16_MG_FD_203696 | JGI IMG/M metagenome (GOLD analysis project Ga0315284, IMG submission 203696) | Sediment microbial communities from Yellowstone Lake, YNP, Wyoming, USA - YL17G09_16 | ecosystem: Environmental > Aquatic > Freshwater > Lake > Sediment | place: USA: Wyoming | collected...
CCCCACACTGTCGGCGGGCTTCTGGTACAGGCAGGCCAGCGCGCCGCCGTCGGCCGCCACGCGGGGCGGCGAGGCCACCTGAAGCCGCGACTTGTACGGCCCCATCCAGCGCCCCTTGTCGAGGTAGGCGAACCGCAACCCGTACCCGGCCGCCTGCTCGGCCAGCGTCGGCATCTCCTCGCGCCACACGATGAACAGGCGGCCGGCAAAGCGCACGAGGCATGGATCGAGGACTTTGTCGCGCTCCATCACGACGTCGACGCGGCGCCACGACCACTGGCCTTCCTCGCAGCGGGCATGCACCGGCTCGACCGGGGAGGCGGCCCAGCCGAAGGCGTCGAGGGCCAGGCCGTCCTCGCAGGCGGCCGCGGGCGTCCAGAATGGGACCGGCGATTCGTGGATGGTCGGCGCGGCCGGCCCGAACAGGCCGTACCGCCCGCTGGGGAAGAAAACGACGAGGTCTTCGCGCCAGGCGGCAAGTGCGGCAACCTCGCCCTGGCCGGCGCCGCCGGCGTGCCACATGCCGCGCGCATCGCGCTGCCTGTACTGGAAGCCCTCCGCCCCCCGTGTGCGGGCCGACACAACGACGACCAGGTTATTGAGGTTCCCGGTCGCCGCGATCCACTGGCGGCCGGAGGGCGTCTCCTGCGACGGCGACAGACAACCGCCGAGAGCGAGGGCCAGGGCGAGGCCAATTATCATTCGTGCGTTACGCATCCATCGCTCAATCCAAAAATGACCCGCTGCTTCGTACGTGTTTAGCGTAGATGGGTGGCATGGTCACGCTGTTGCGTGACCAGACGGCAGTGACGGGCCAGGCGCCGTTCGGGGCACCCGCCGCGGCGGGCCACCCGGCGCTCTACGCTAAACAGATACGCTGCTTCCGCAGCGGGCTCGGGGCAATCAGGCTCTGCCATGACCCCGCCACAGCCGCGGGCCGACAATGTCACCACTGCTTCATCATCATGAGGCCGCCCGTCCCGGCGCCGCCGTACGGGAGGATCGTAAACCCGCCGAGTTGCGGCAATTCGCCCTTGACGACGCTGTGGCCGATTACGACGCCCAAGGCCGCACCGAACACCAGGTCCGAGACGTTGTGCTCGCGGTCTTCGATGCGCGAGGCCGCAACGTAACCCGACAGCAGGTACAGCGGCACGCCGACCTGCCAGCCGTAATACTGATGCATGACCGACGCGACCGCGAAACTGGACGACGTGTGCCCCGACGGCCAGCCGAAGTACTGATCGTTCGGCGCCCGCTCGTGCACCGACATTTGCAGGAACCCGGTCGTCAGGTCGTTGATGGCCAGCGCTTCGATCAGTGCCTTTGCCAGAGCGTAGTCCTTGGCGTCGCGATTGTTGACCGAGACCGCGTACCACGCCAGCGCGCCGCCGAAGTGCAGGCCCGGGTTGCCGATGATGGTGCCGAAGTCTCCCGATTCCAGGGCGGGAAAGTGGTGACGCTCCCGCTGCTCACGGATCCGTTCGTCGAGGTTGTGCCGCACGATACGGTCGGCGCCGAACGCCACCGCCAGTATCCCCAGGTTCGTCGGATTGCCGAACGAGAGTTTCGTGCCGTCCCAGAGTTTCCCGGGGGCGGCGCGGGCGTCGCTCTTGACGACCTGCCAGAAGGACCCTTGCGGCAAGGGCGGGTACTCGCCCGCCTTGCCGGCCTCTTGGGCGGCCGGCGGCTTCGTCGCAGCCGGCGACTCCGCGGCCCCGGCAGGCTGGGCCCCCGCCGCAACCTGCACCGGCGGCGCGTCGAGCGGGGCCGGCTCGGCTCGCGGAGCGAAGAAGAGCACCGGCGTCCCGGCCGCCTCAGTGGCGCGCGCGTCCGGCAAGGCCGGCCCGGGCGCCGCGGGGACATCCGCGGAGACCGCGGACAGCCGCTGATACGTGCGGTCGGCCTGCTGCCGCGTGGCTTGAGTGGTCGAGCAACCGGCGGCCGCAACAAGCGCCAGCGCCGCCAGGCGCCATCCCGCCCGCATCGGCATCCGCATAGCGAGCCTCCTCCAAGTAGCCTGTCAGGACCGAATCTATGGGTGCCACGGCTGCGCCTTGTGCAGCCGTGGTCGGCGCCGGGGACGCACGGTCGCCGCGGCGACCGTGGCACCCACATAACTAAAGTTGACGCACTACTAGTCGCACCGGAGCGTCCGTCGCTCGCGGTGAGGCGGCCCTTCAGCGTTCACTTACGGCCTACGTTTTTAGCGTGCCAGGCAAGACTTGTCATTCTGAGCGAGCGAAAGCGAGCGAAGAATCTCGGCCGCCCGAACGGCGAGATTCTTCGGCCCCGTAAACGGGGCCTCAGAATGACAGCGCTAAACACATACCCTACGGCCGGAAGCGGACCCGGCCGCGGCACAGCATCACGGCGTTCTCAGGCGGTCCAGGACCACGCGCTGGTATTCCTCGCGTCCGACGCGGCCGCCCCGGCCGGGATACTTCCGGCTGACGGCCGCGGCAACGTCCCGCACGCGGTTGCCCGGGTTCGGATGAATGCCCTGAAACTCGGCGGCTTCCTTTCCCTGCATCGTCTCAAAGAGGGTCGCCGCTCGAATCATTTCATTGGGATGATAGCCCGCGGCCACCATATAATCCAGTGCCAAGGCGTCCGCTTCGCTCTCCATCTCGGGCGTATAAGCGATCTCCGCACATCCGACGACGAGCCTTACGAGGGCCGCAACCGCCTCGGGTGACGGCGTCGGCGACTGCCTGGCCCGAGCGGCGGCCGACGCCGCTTCCGTCAGAACCCGCGGCCCGAAGGCGTCGCACACCCGCCGCACGTCGTGCTCGGCGCTCACGTGGGCCACCTGGTGGGCCAGGATGGCGGCCAGTTCGGCCTCCGTGTCGATCCGCCCCAGCAGGCCGCGCGTCACGTACACGGGGCCGCCGGGAAGCGAGAACACGCCGATGCGCGGCAAATCGAGCACCCCAAAGCGATACGGCCGCTCGCCGCCGGCGCTGCGGGCGATGCGTTCGCCGACCGTCTGAATGTAGGCTTGGAGGACCGCCGGCTCTAGGCGGCCGCCCATGCGGGATTCCATCAGGGGGGCTGCTGCGCGGCCGATTTCAATCTCCTGCTCGGCCGTAAGGATTGATGGGCGACCCGCCGCCTGAGGCCGCTGACAGCCGGTTGCCACAAGCGCGAGGACCATCAGGATGCAGGCCACGGGTTTCACGCGACACTCCCAAGCGGCTGGTGCCGGCGACGCCTCATCGCCCTTTCGCGCAAGCATCTTATCCGGCGGCAGCCACGTAGGCCATCAGTAACTCGTAAAGGACGGTCTCCAGGAGGTGCTTTTCGTCCTCGGTAAGGTTCCCCTTGGTCTTCTCTTCGAGGACCCTCAGGAGATCGATGTTGTGCTTGGCGAGGTCGAGGTTTCGCAGGGACTGGCCCGTCTCGGGGTCGCGCTGGTCGGTCATGAAGATGGCGGACTGCGTGGCGAGGGTCTGAACGAGCGTGGCCAGCGACGCCGGCGGCAGGCCGCGCTGGCCCCCGCGCTGGCCGCGAGCGCCCCCGGGGGCGCCTGCTGGGCCGGGCATGGTTGGCGCGCCGGCCGCGCTCGCTGCGGCAGCCGCGGGTTTCTGCTCGACCTCGCGCGCCAGGCGTTCCTTCTCTTCCTGGGCCTGCTTCTTCCAGTCGGCATCGATGTGCAGGCGTCCTTCACCGGAACCCGTCTTCGATTCTTCCGTCGCCATGGGTCGTTACCTCTTCCCCTTCTTGCCTTTTGTTATTCTACGCGGTTCGGCCGCCGTCGTGGGGCCGACCGCCCGGCGCCCCAGGGCCGCCGCCACGAGGCCGAGATAGAACGGCGACGGCCTCAGGGGCCGGCTCGTGAACTCCGGATGCGACTGCGTGCCGACGAAGTACGGATGGTCGGGCAACTCCAGGATCTGCATGATCTGCCGGCCGGGGGCCTTCCCCGAAAACACCAGGCCGCCCTTCTGGAGCCGCTCGATGTAGTCCGGGTTGACCTCGTAGCGATGCCGGAACCGGAGGCGCACGCTGCGCGCGCCGCGGAACATGCGCGAGGCGAGCGTCCCCGGGATAATCTCCACGTCGTGACCGCCCAGGCGCATGGTCGCCCCGAGGGCCTTCACTTCGCGCTGCTCCGGCAGCAGGTCGATGACGGGATGCGGCGTCTCAGGCTGGATCTCGGTGGAGTTGGCGCCCGCCAGGCCGCAGACATTCCGGGCAAACTCCGCCACCGCCATCTGGAACCCGAAGCACAGGCCCAGGTACGGCACGTAGTTCTCGCGGGCGTAGCGGATGCAGGCGATCTTGCCTTCCGTGCCGCGCGCCCCGAACCCGCCGGGCACGATCATGCCGTCGACGCCGGCGAGGGCCTTGGCGACGACGTTGTCGGTCAGTTCCGTCGTCTCAATCCACTGGATGTTGACATGTGTGTCGAGCGCGGCGCCGGCGTGCTCGATGGCCTTGATCATGGAGGCGTAACTGTCGCGGACGGTGGTGTACTTGCCGGTGATGGCGATGGTCACTTCGTGCCTGGGCCGCCGGATGCGGTCGCAGTAGCCCTCCCACGCCTCGATGGCCTTGTGCTCGGCCCGCGGGTTGACGCGGTCGACGAGGTTCAAGAGGTGCGTCACCTGGGCATCGACCTGCTCGTGGCGCATCCGGGTCGGAATCAGATAGATCGACGCCTCGTCGTGCATCGAGAAGATGCGCGACATCGGCACGTTGGTGTAGATCGAGATTTTCTCGCGGACCTTGTCGGTGACCGGGTTGGCCGCGCGGCAGGCGATGATGTGCGGCTGGATGCCCATCTCCAGGAGGCGCTTGATGCCCAGTTGGGCGGCCTTGGATTTCTGCTCGCCCAGGATACCGGGCTCCAGAATCAGCGTGAGGGCGACGAAGCAGACGTTCTCCGGCCCTTCCTCGTAGGCCAGTTGCCGCATGGCCTCGATGTAGTAGGCGTTCTCGAAGTCGCCGGCCGTGCCGCCGATCTCGACGAAAACAACGTCGGCGTTGCTCTTGAGGGCGAGTTGCCGCAGGCGCATCTTCACTTCGCCCGTGACGTGGGGGATCATCTGGACGTCGCGGCCCTGGTACTCGCCCTGGCGTTCGCGCCCCAGGACCGCCTGGTAGATCTGGCCGCTCGTGGCAAAGTTGGCGCGGGTGAGGTCCTGGTCGAGCATGCGCTCGTAGGTGCCCAGGTCCATGTCGGTTTCCATGCCGTCGTCGAGGACGAAGACTTCGCCGTGGCGGTAGGGGTTCAGGGTGCCCGAGTCGATGTTGAGGTACCCTTCGAGTTTGATCGGGGCGACCCGCAGGCCCTTGTCCTGGAGGAGTTTGGCCAGGCTGGAGGCGAAGATGCCCTTCCCGAGGCCGCTCATGACCGTGCCGAAGACAGCGACGTACTTCGTGCGGCCGACGCGGTAACCGTCGGGCATGGGCATGGCGAACTCGGTTTCCTCGGTCTGGGTGGCCAGCGTTTTCAACATTTCGTTATTTTGCACAGAGCACCTTTCGCATACCCGTATCCGAAAAACTTCAACGGTATTCAACGCAGAGGCCGCAGAGAACGCAGAGAGAAGGAGAGTGAAAACAACAACAGCGCGAGAAGCCTCTGGCCTTCGAGATCATCTCTCTATTCCTCTATCCGTTGTTTTTACTCTCAACTCTTTCTGTCCGTTTTTTAACTCTCATTTCTTTCTCTGCGTTCTCTGCGGCCTCTGCGTTAAGAATTCTGTCTTCTTTTGTATCGTGCGACGAAAGCGGCGTAGTCGTCGGGCGTGTCGATGCCGGCCGGGCGGCGGTCGGTCACGAGGACCCGCATGCGGCGGCCGTTCTCGAGCCAGCGCAATTGTTCGAGTTTCTCGGTCTGTTCCAGCGGCGTCGGCGCCATGGCGGCGTAGTCCTGAAGCGCCTGGGCGCGGTACGCATAGATTCCGAAGTGCTTCAGGAGCGGCGCGCGGCGGTCGGCCTCGCCGTCGCGGGCCCACGGAATCGGGGCGCGCGAAAAGTAGAGGGCGTCGCCGTTTGTTGCCAGCGCAACCTTCACGGAGTTTGGGTCGTCCAATTCTTCCGGCGCAAGCGGCCCGGCCACCGTGGCCGCCTCGATACCGGGGTCCTTCTGCATCGCATCGACCACGAGGTCCAGAAGGTGCGGGTCCAGTTCCGGCTCGTCGCCCTGGAGATTGATGACAATTTCGGCGCCGGGGAAGGCCCGCGCGGCTTCGGCCACGCGGCTGGTGCCGCAGGGATGCTCCGGCCGGGTCATGACGATGCAACCGCCGAACTTTTCGACCGCCGTGCGGATGCGGTCGTCGTCGGTGGCGATGAGAACGGCGTCCGGCCTCTTCGCGCGTGCGGCCGCCTCGTACACGTGCTGGATGAGGGGTTTGCCGGTTTCAGAGGCGAGAGTTTTCCCTGGGAATCGCTTGGACCCGAATCGGGCGGGGATAACACAAATAACCTTCATGCTTCTCGCGCCATAACTCCGTACCCGGGGTGCTTGCTCGGAAGCGATAACTGCTTCAAGCAGGATATTCGCCGGAGGGCGGGAAGTCAAGTTAAACGTCGGGCGGCAAGCATTACAAGGGATGTGGCCGCAGATTGAGGTAGCCCCGTAGGGGCGCAAGATGGTAGCCCAGGACGCAAGTCCTGGGTACGCACGACGCCCCTTCCCCTTCGTTTCTTCTTTCAAGCCCCGCAGGGGCGAAAAGATGATGAGGGATATCCGTTTTCCACGGGTTTCGCGTCGGGCCGCAGCGCGGCCGCGCCGCTCCACCCGCGGCTACACCCCTTCGCCCCGTCGGGGCTGAAACGGCGATACAGCACAGGGGCTTGGGAACGCGCCGGCCTCCAAGTGCGGCCGGACGAGACGGACGGACTCCTTGCCGCGCCAAGAGTTAAGTATTGTCACCGGAACTACCCGCAATGAACCACACCCGGCAGTCCGTCCTCGAGTTACCGGCAATCATTTTTGAACAGAATCCTTGAGGACCTCCTGCAAGAAGGAGCGATCGGCATCCGACAACTTCTCCTTCAACACCGCCGCAATCACTTCGCGCCACTGCTTGCCGTAGCGCGCCAGATAGCCCAGATCATCCATGACCCACTCTTTCATGCTTGATACCTTCGGCAAGGGCGGCTTCACCGCCTCAGATATCGCCACACAACGGAGCATCGCATGTAAACTCGCCGCATTGCAGTAACGGTTGAGTGTCCAAAGCACTTTCCGCTGTTCGTCCAGAGCGACCCGGCAGTAACTGTTGAGCGTCCCAAGCACTTTCAGCTGTTCGTCCAGAGCGTCGCGTTGAAGACCGATTTGTAAACGCGCATTGGCCCGTTCATAGAGGTACAACAGCACCGGAATCGAGGCGTCGTTCCGGATGGCAGCGATTGCATCAAAGCACGTTTGGCGCATAAACCTCGACCCTTCAGTGCACGGTGCCAACAGGAGTAACTCCCAGGCTGCCCGGTATTCCTCCAGAGAATGTTCTTTTTGAAGTCCTGGTGGCCTGAGGACATGCATCCGAGGATTTGAAGGTTTTTCATAGAAACCACGAAGCATCGCATAATGTTCAGGATGTTTGCTGTAGTCGCGGGCCGTCTCAATCAGGTTGCGTTCGATGCCTCCACCCCCGGACTCGGCGACCTTGCGGGCCAAGTCCGCGTCAACCTGCCGATCCAGGACCTTCAGCAAGTCGAGGAACTTCGCGTGGGCTCTGGCCAATTCGGCATAGTAATCCGCCCCAGACATGCCACGGGGGAGGCTGAATTCTACCTGTGACAACGAGAGTAACTCGCTCACCGTGGCAGCCGCATCCTTGGGCAGGGAGGGACCGCTTGCTGGCATAGTAGTTTCCCCTCGAACATGGGCTGTTGCCATCAGAATGCCAACCGCAACAAAGATGATTGTTAAAGGAATACGTGGCATGATAGTTCTCCAGTACCGTTACCCTGCTATGGGGGGATTTCCGGGGGCAATACTTATCTCCGCTTGCGTTTGCGGCCGGCCGGCGCCGGTCGGTCCACGGCTGAGGACATGGGTGTAAATCATCGTTGTCTTCACGCCGCCGGCGCAATGGAGGCGCCCCCCGACTCCACGAGACTTACCCGCTTGAAATTCGACCCTACATCTTACCCGGAAGCATACACCACGAACTTGGCCTTTGCCAATACATTTCGTTGCGCCGTTGCGTCGGCGTGTGGCCGCAGATCGTGGCAGCCCCGCGCCAGCAACTCCCCCCTCACCCCCGCCCCCTCTCCCTCGGTGGGGAGAGGGGAGAACGGCGGCACGCTAAACGCATACGTCGCCGCGGCGACCACCTACACTTGGGGCGAAGGCGGCTTGACCACCGACACCTGCGCCACTGCCGCGCCGGCGACGATCAGGCCGCAGGCCAGCCAGAGGTTCCAGCCCAACTCCACGCGAAGGTAAAGCACGCTCAAGATCGTCGAGAGGAGCGGCGTGAGATACGATGCCGCGGCCAAGAGCGTCACGTTGCCCCGCCGCATCGCGCGGTCCCAGAAGGTGTAGGCGATCATCACAGTGAAGACCGCCATGAAGGCGAGTTCCGCCAGTACGCGGCCGGTCCACGCGGCCGGGTGCGGAAACGCTAAACTCAGGGCCGCCAGGACCGCCCCGGAAACCAGCATGAAGAGCGGCACCGCCCCGCCCTCCGCCCCCGCGCCCCAGCGGCGGCTGAGGACCGAGTAGAGCGACCAGACAATCGCCCCGACGAGCGCCAGGCCGTACGGCAGCGGATGGCCGTACAGGTTTTCCAGAAGCGCCTCGGCCGAGTACTCGCCAAGCCTCAGGGGCGCAAGCGCCGCCCCTGCCGCGGCCATCGCAAGGCCCGCGAAGAAACTCCGACGGACCTTCGTGTGCAGGATCGGAACCGCGAAGGCCAGCGTCAGCCCGGGCCAGAGATAGTTGATGATACTGACCTCGATGGTCTGCTGCCGGTCGGCCGCAAGGCCGATCGCAAGGAACAGGCACACCATGTAGGTCACGAGCAGCGAGCCGCAGCCGAGAAGGTACAAGCGCGGCAGCCGGAAGACCGCTGCCGCGCGGCGCTCGACGAGGGCGATGTAGAGACATCCGAGGACGCCGCCGCCGAGGCACATCCCCGCCCCGGCCGTCAGGACGCCGATCTCCTCGGCCAGGCTGCGCGAGACGGCGAACGTGGTGCTCCAGAGAAGAATGGCCAGGAGGCCCAGCGCCGTGCTGAGGCCGCGCCCGTTTCGCTCGTGCGTCACTTAGACACGTTTTCCTTACGGCAAACGAGAGGTCCGTCAACCTTGATTATGCAGGTGCCACGGCTGCGCCTTATGCAGCCGTGGTCTTCGGCCGGGATACACGGCTGCAAACTGCGCAGCCGTGGCACCCACGGATTTGGCAAGTGCGTCACTTGGAATCGTCGTCCTTCGGCTCGCCCGTGGCCGGACCGCCGTCGAGGTCTTCGACCTTGGCGCCCGGCGGCATCTTGTACACGAAGACGCCCGCGGCGGGTTCTTTGTCGAGCCGCACGTCCGAAAGTTGCAGCACGAGGTCCACCTCTTCTTCGCCGTAGAAACGAATGCGGTAGACGGTGCAAACGTCCGCCTCGCGGATGCGCTCGTACCGCATGAGTTCAGCCATGACAACGCGGACGCCGGCGTCGTCGAAAAGGTCAATCCGCACCGGCCGGAGGGTTCGCCGGTCGAACCACGTCCGCCGCCAGGGGACCTTCTCCCCGCCGAAGACTCGCTGCTGCGTCAGGACGTACTGCTCGGGCTGGGTGTCGAACGCGGCGGGCTGGTCGGGCGCCTGGTCGATCGGGAAGACTCCGAGGACCGCCAAGAGGTCGGCCGGGGCGAGGATGAACCGGCGCTCGCCCTCGCCGCCGCGGCGGCCGGTCCAGACGGTGTTGACCTTGGGCCGGATCCACAGCCAGAACCGCTCGCTGTCCATTCCCATCTTGAAGACTTCCTGGCCGAGCACCTGCCCGTGGAGGAACAGGCGGTCGGGCTTGATGAGGAAGAGGTGCCCCTCCATGTCGTAGCGGTCGTGCTCGCCGCGGCTCTCGCCGCGCGGCAGGATGAGGCTGACGGCGGCCCGCGACCAGCGGTGCTCGATGGCCCCGGCCCATGCATTGTGAGCGGAGAGGACCTCCGGGGGCGTGAGTTGCGGCCCGGCCGGCGCCACGAGCGGCCCGCGCGTGGGGCCGCAGCCGGCGGCGGCGAGCAGGGCCAAGGCAAGAATAACCGGCAGGCCCCCGCACGCAGGGTGGCATGGCCGCGCTGTGTACGTGCTTAGCGTGGAGCGCCGGGTGGCACGGCCACGCTGTTGCGTGGCCGTGTTCGCGTTCGCGGGGTGGCACGGCGCCGTTATCGGGGGTGGCATGCCCAGCGCGCCTTTCGCTGGGCATGT
>Ga0315284_10016771_pt1 | contig 10383 bp, 20 predicted proteins | sample YL17G09_16_MG_FD_203696 | JGI IMG/M metagenome (GOLD analysis project Ga0315284, IMG submission 203696) | Sediment microbial communities from Yellowstone Lake, YNP, Wyoming, USA - YL17G09_16 | ecosystem: Environmental > Aquatic > Freshwater > Lake > Sediment | place: USA: Wyoming | collected...
TATTTCAGGATACGCGTGGTCTTTGGTTTTTCTTTTTATTCTTTTGCTTATCCTGAATAATCACGAAGGTTTTTGTTCCGGTTATGATTCATGTAATTGGTAAAACTTCACAATGATACTTCTTGTTTCAATTTTAACTGGTATCGGAATTTTATTCGCCTTAACTGGAGAAGAAAAAGAATGCTAATTTGCAAAAAGAATTTTATGGTAGAAAAAAATACACGAGGTTCTTTGCCTCAAATCCATAAATGAAATTTATCGCGGTGACGATCGGTTTCTCTGCACTCGTGGCATATGCCGGGTGGATATTCCTCCAAGGCATAGACCGGGACGAGCAACGCGAGTGCTACCAGTGGCAAAGCGAGGCGAGGGACATACGCGGTTATTATCTGACCGCGTGGCAAAAAGAGCAGTGCGATCACTGGAAAATACGAATCGAGGCGATATGAACAAAAAAATCGCACAACTCTATAAAGGAAAATACGAGGAATTGGATATAGTATTCTCTCGTGTGTGGGCTATGCCATCGGCTTGGACATTCACTATCCACCCGATAAAAGCGATATTGGATAAGTATGTTGGGGAGGGTATAGGTTGGATAGACCCCTTTGCTGGAGATAACAGTCCTGCCGAATTTACGAATGACCATAATCCCGAAAGGAAAGCGAAGTCCCATATTGAGGCGATTGCGTTCTGCGAGGGATTGAACGGCCGTTACAAGGGGGTTCTGTTTGACCCACCTTACTCATTCACACAGGTAAAGGAACACTACACAAATCTCGGACAAAAGGTTACGAAAGAAAATACCTCAATGAAGTTCTATGAGGGAGTGAAAACGGCTATGTGCGAGAAAATTGAAGTAGGAGGATATGCCATTTCCTTTGGGTGGAACACAAATGGCTTTGGAAAAGAACGTGGGTTCAAAATCGTAGAGATTTTGGCGGTCGCACACGGCGGTTCAAAGAATGACACATTTGTTACCGTAGAAATGAAACTTGCAAACTGATGACTACCTGCTATATCTCTTGACAAGAATAAATGGGATATGATAAGATGGATATATGAAATGTGAAATATGTAAAAATGAGGTAGCAAAAGAAAAAAACAGTGTTGTCTGCTCTGTTAAGTGTGTGGCTATTAGAAAGAGACTTTTTGAAATCGGAGATAAATACTTTCACACTAATGGTTGTGAAAATTGTTGGGGTGACTTACATCAAGGTTGCACAAAACAATGCAAAGGGGAGTTTAGAAGTTCGTTGGAGTTTGGTAAAGATTTATGGTCAATAATTAGGTTAATTTATCCTACAGAGGAATAGAAGCATGGTAACTGAAAATGCAAAAAAGTATAAATCAAAAAAGGAAAATATATGGTTTGTACCTGTCTATCGCTGGGCTGCCCCGAAAGATTTTCTATCTGTTGCGGAGGAAAGTCAATGAATGTGAATGATGAGTTTGTCTGCTCCGAGTGCAAACTTCCCTATGTTGGCGGAAAATGCGCGGCGGGTTCCAGAATTATGGACGAAAGACAAAAAGTGATAGAGGAATGCAAAACGATAATATACGACTGGGCGCGTTCTCCCGAATCCGAGTATAGCGGAGCGGATAAACTCACCCGAGAAGTTATCGCCAACCAGCTCGTCCTGCTGTTCCTCGCCCCTCCAACTAATGAAGTGGGGAAATCTTCCGGTACACAAATTCCCTCACCCCTCCTCCAATCTGAAATGCTTGATTGACCGCGAAATTCTCCACTGCGGAACGTAAATCCGCATAATCATCGTGCACTGGCTTATTCCCGGATTCAATGCTGGTGGTGTTTTCCCTCGATTTGGGATACTTGGAATTGAGCAAGGCATCAAACACGTCCAAAGCCCCGAATTTTGACGAGAAAACGGTATTGGGAAGCATCTTCTTGACTGCATTTCGCCTTACCGAGTGAGCTATAGCCATATCGTTAATGCGGAGCATTATCCCGACCCCGGCCAATTCCTGCGCGATAGACGAGTTGCTTTTAATCATGGTCTGCCGATGAGCTGCCTCACCGCAGTACATCACCGGATTTCTCCACGTGTTAAATCGCGCAATCATCTCCCGTTCCACTTGGAAATAATCTGTTTTCTTGAGCACGAACTTTTCTTTCGTGAACCTGTTCTCAATTTCCCATTCATCCTTCACTTCAAAATTTATCCCTTGTCGAAGAAGCGGATAGTACCATGACAGTTTCTTGTGATTCCTCTCGAATCCGTCAAGGCAATATATTTTTCCGGCTGAATCCCTTTGAAAATAGACGAAAGCCGACTTGTCCTTGCTCCCGAAGTCCGTTCCCACGTAGAGCGGCAAGTCCGGATTGTAATCGAATTCCTCAACCTTACAACCTATCACTTCAGGATAATACGAAAGCTCCGGGTCGCTCTGATAGGAAATTTCCAATTCTCCCATAACGGCGAGCGGGTCGTGCTGGCGGCGAACCTCCTCTGCCCGGAACCATTCCTCGTCTTTGAAGGGGTGAACGTGCCAATCGAGTGTCATCATATTTCCTTGAGACTCCATGCTGGCCCGGAAACCCCTTGCGAAAGAAGAGGGGACGGCAGTTGATATGGCAACCCGGCACGGAGCCGAGTCAACGGAACTGCGCCATGATTCGCGGATATTCTTCCAAAAGAAAAGCTCGTCGAAAAGAATCATGGAACACCTTCTACCCCTACCAAAATTAGGGTTTGCAGACTCTCCGTCAATATACGCATTCCCGTCGGGATTTATAAGTTTTAAGTGAAGGTCGTGTTCTGATTTCCTAAACTTTTGCGGACGGAGCCATTGCGGTTGAGCGTAGTGGATATACCGGAGTTTTCCGAAAAGAGAACTCGGCCCCCGGTTATCCACTTCCTCTTCTTTGCGGCTTCCAATCAATCCGTACCACCCATCTTTGAACCGCCATCTCCAGTACATATAGTGCAAGGCAGTCCACGTAGCCATCATGTCGCGGGTTTTCTCAATGAACAAATCGTGCACTCGCTCCTCCGCGTCAATCATGCGAACGCACATCTCTCTTTGGTGGGGGAAGAGAAACATCGGAATATCCGGCATTTCGGGAAGACGAGGTTCGTAAGCCACGCCGAATAGGTCAGCCCAGATAAAAAAATCCTCTCGGCAATCCATCATTATATTTATTCTCTCTACTGGATTCTGTTCCGCACTTTGAAGACGCTCAATCCGGTGATTGAGCTTCTGTTCGAAATCGGGAGAGACAAGATAAGACCTCAATAATTTTACATTCATACAATAACTTGAGATGGAGGAATTTTGCCTGCCGGGTGAATGAATATGAACTCCTTCGTTCTATCCTCTTTTGTCCTCCCAAGATAGTTATAGTCATCGCGCGGCAAAACCCAATAACGGTCTGCCTTGTCAAACTGAAAATCGGAGAAATAAGAATACGACAAAGCTACCCGAAATGCTCGCTTTATAGAAGGAAAAAGAAGAGCAAGACACAAAAGAAATCTTACGGTTTTGAATTTCAACCTCGTTCCTGTAAATTCTCTTTTCTCAATAATCTTTATCACCCTCCACATCTCTCGCGCTGGACGAGCCATCATCCTTTCTTTCAAAGTTTCTGACATACCATCTTGAACCCGGAGACGATAGGTGTCATCATTTTCAAACACAACTCTGAAAATCAGTCCAATATCTGTAGATAAGAACAAAGAGAACCCCATATTTATAAAAAAAGCTCTTATAAAGAAATCCAACCCTTTTGAGAACCTCATAAAATACCTATCTTTCATCCGAAAACCGGGGGAATTTTCGATAATCCACGCACAGGTATCCACATATCCCGCAAGAAGCCGCTCAAGCCTCTTTCTCCGACCCGGAAGAAGGAGGTGAATGACTTTAGAAAGGTCAAAAAAGACAAGCTTGGTAATCTTCTTTACCGCATTCACCGCCCACAAAGTATCCGGGTCAGGCCATCCTTTCTGGGGATAGAGCGCGTTCACGAAATACGCGAATATCCCCCCAGATTCGGGGTACTCAACCCTCGGATTCCCCTTCTTATCGTTTTGTAAAACAAAAAGTCGAACCGGCATCCGAATCTGCTCCGCGTGGGAGACCGAAGGTTCGTATAATTCTTTAGGAGGGGTGGGAATGTAAGTCATTTTTTAGAACCATTCTATACTCGGTTTTCCCACATATCCTTTCTCCCACACAAACCACCCGAACATCATCGGGCTTCCGTGTTTTATATTTTCAAACTTTCCATTCAGCGCGCAGGATATTCTCCCAGACCAGACATAAATAGTTTTGGGAGGATACTTCTGAAATAATTTCTTTCGGGACTTTCCTTCAAGGAATTGGATTTTAAGAAGCATTGCAACTTTATGCCCGTTGGGAATTATGCGAAGCGCGTTTTCCACGAAAGATTGGGCGTAGCGATAAGGAGGGTTTGTTATGATATCTCCGTCCCACGGGTCGCTTTCAAGAAGAAAATCCATTCCCGCCTCGCCATACCCCCTATCAATTAAGTCAGTTGAACGAACCTTACTTCCCGTAAGTTCCTCTATCCGTTTAGAAAGGTGTCCTTCTCCGCACGCGCACTCCCATATTCTGTTGCTGAAGTTTTCCTTGCCGAATAAGTCGTCTATACACTTGGGAGGCGAGGCGTAATAATCTTCGGGTTGCCGTTCGTTGAACGCAAAGTTTCTCGCCCCTGTTTGCCCGAATGCGGTTGTCTTATTTCCTTTCCAATCCTTTTTCATTTTCTTCAAAATGGGTTATATTCGTAAGGTAATTCTCCACTAATCAGTCTCACTCGTAGAGCCGTTCACGGCTTGCTCAAGCAATTTTTTCAAAATAAAGAGTTCCGACCTTGTTTGATAGCGAAGCCACTGGCGACAATCCCGACACTTTGCGAGGAAATCAAGATTTTGGTGCTCGCAGTTTATATCCTCTCCTCTCCTTTCCGCCATAAGCTCTACAAGCGGAGTGTGCTTGGCCCGGTTCACAATATCCGAGACGTTTTCCGCCGTCGCCTCTCCCTTCAAATAATACAATTTCCGGGGAGAACACTCCTCAAGAATGGATTCTGGCTGGTGAAGTTCCACAACGTATTTCTGGTAGGTCTTAATAAGCTCAATCGCCCAGCTTTGAGAAATATCCAAGCCTCCAGAATCGCGTGGAGCTTCAAAGAAAGATTTGAAGGAATCAAATCCGAGGTTCTCATAATCCCTCTTTCTCCACATCGTATGAAGAAGCCTTATCTCAAGAAGACGCGAAACTCCGTGGACTTTCAGGAACTGTTCGCGTCTCTTGTGGGCCTCATTGACATTTTGAAGATTACTGGGCATATCATCATCAATCCCTATCTTTTGAAAGCTACGTTTTGTTTCTGATAGAGTTCTATCCTTGGGCCGCCTGTATCACCATTTCCTCTTTTTATCTTTTTCCGAGCAACAATCTCCAGCTGCGGTTCATCTACTGTATAGGATTCGAACGGCTTCCTCTCTTTATCCGCACCCTGCGGCTGTAATGTAACCCTAGAGCAACCGTGCAACCACTCTGTTCTTGCAACCGCTATACCAATTATCCCCGTAATAGAGTCTTTCACCCTATCTCCAAGTTGTATTTTGTTTTTCATCATTTTTTATACATTAGTTTATTCCCAATTTTTTGAAGAACTCGCCGACATCTCCCATCATCTTCTCGATAATACCAAGAGAATATCCTTTTCCTTTCATATAAAAAACAAAGACATCCCACGAAATACCAGACTGCTTGAACTCCTTGAGAAGAACTCCAAGCATTTCCACTTCCCTCTGAAGTTTGACAACCGGCTCGTATTTATCGACAACCTTAAATCCCTCGGTATCTATGAGGTTTTCAAAATCTTCCTTTTTGGTGTTTCCAACGTCAACGAGGTATCTCATTTCTGTATCCTTGAATTTCTGTCAGCAACGAACCAAGCGTATCCCAATCCATTACTGCCAACTTTCGACCTCTTACCTTTTCTCCCTTTGCTTGAAGTTGGGCAAAGAGAATATATTTGCCCAGCCCGTGCCACGCCGCGTCATCCCTTGCCTTGTCCGCGTCTCTCCATAAGTGAACGCTGGCCTGTTTTTTCGACTCGATAAGGTATCCCCGAAGAACGCAGTTCTCCCCGTTTTTAGAGCGGCGAGGGTCTATCACCACATCCCCCGGAAATACCCGTTTTTTTTTCTCAACACCTCCGACGCGCATCCACTCAATCCCAAACTGCCGGAAAATAGAATCGAGAAATTCCTCAACCTCCTTTTCTCCACCGTAACCTTTCGCGCTGGCGTAGCTCATTTCGCATTAAAGACAGTGAATTTCAACCCGTACATCGATAAGACACATTTCAAATCCCCCAAAAAGAAAACAGCCCCCTCGTTCACGAACCTCTTTTTCTTTCCTTTAATGGAAATATCTTGAACAAGGATTTTCTCCCGGTCGCGGTACAACCTCTCAAAAACAACCGCCCATCCTTTCGGAGATTTTTTCAGGTCTTCGTCAATCATCAGAATGGAAGTTCTTCCCCATCACCGACATCTATAATGGGTACTTCTTCGGGAGATTCCTGCGGAGCTTCGTCTCCAACTGGAGCCTCGCTCCCCGTGAAAGGAATGGAGGAAGCAAAACTCTTTTTGGCCTGTGCCAGATTTTCGTGAAACTCTTTCAGTGCCGGAGCAACCATCATTTCAAGTTGTTCTTCGGTCACGTTAATCCTAATCTTAAGTTCCGGGGAGAAATACTTCTTCCGAAGCTTGTCATTGAATTCCTCTTTCGCGGCTATCGATGTCACCACCTCAAATGAGTGAAGCTTCTGCTTATCCAACTCTTTGAAAAACTCGAAGAGATTCGTGAATCCGGAACCCCGTATCTTAAACTTCACGACTTCATTCTTGGAAAGCATATAAAGCCACCGTACGGAGCGGAGCATCTGGTACTTCTCCCGAAGTATTCCTTGATACCCCTCCGCAATTTGAGTCCTCTTCCCCGCACCCCCGCCTTTCAGAATCTGTGCTTCCCATAACCGGAGCATTTCTTTCGGAGAATCATACTCATTAGAACTTCTCACATAACTCGGATTGAACTCCGAAAGCTGGTTGCGTATGGCTATAATCACACCGGAAAAATCACTACCGATTTCTTCCGGAGGAAGATATTTCCCATTCTCATCAATATCCTGCCTTACCACTTTCCCCGTCTCACCGTTCAAACGAACTATCGGAACCTTCGCAACCTGTACATTGCGAAAATTTCCTTCACCCATTGTCTCCGCGAGTTCTTCTTTATTTATTGGCATTAAAGTATTTGTGGCTTTGCACTATCCCGACTATGCAATAAGCTATAAGATAAAGAACCGAGTACACTGCCCATCCTATCGCTGTTGTGTATTCGTATCTATTATTGTACATCGCAAGACAAATAAAGGTTATCACCGCAAGCACTATTCCCACAATTCCCATAACTTTCAGTGTTTTCATGTTGTTTGTTTTTCGGATTTTTCGACAGTTTTTTCAACCAAGCACAACGATTCCGGATAATCCTTCACCGAGGGCTTCTCGCCCCCATGTTCATTGAACCATATCTTCTGGGCTGCGCCGAACAGGTCAAACTTGTCGGCAACCTCGGTGAATTTCCACCCGGCTTTGTTTCTCTTATACCCTACCTGCAAAATTCCCATATGCTGAACCGGCTTCCCGACCTTTATCTTTTTGGCTCCTTGTTTTTCCACAATGATAACACCCTTAATGGCGTGTCGATAAGAGGAAACCTGAAGTTCAAAGGACGGCCAAATGCTCTGGGAAGTTTTCCAATCAAGAAGCCAAATCTCGTTATCGATGATTCCCACCCAATCCACAGTTCCCATATACAAGCAGGAACAATAGGGAGAACCAAGTTTTTTCATCTCACAATCATCCCGATGATTTTCTTGGTCAACAATAATTTCCCGCGTGATAGTCTTGGGCTTCACCTGATTCCACCAATCAGAAAACGACATAACACACTCGTATTCCTCAAGAGTCAATGACTCTTCCTTTTCCGTCGTAGGATTCTTATAGAGAGACGCGGGCTTTCCCTCGGATTCAAACCCCACAACCTCTTTCCCGTCGATAAGGTCAACAATGGCAGAATGGACTTTAGAACCCTTATCCCCGGCATCCTGTTTAATGGCTTCAGCCTCGTCCCACCCCTTCTCCGCAAGCCAACGATAAAACCCGATTCCTTTTGGATAAGAACCAGCCTGCCACGTCACGGAAGGCTTGAAGACGTTCCCCTCGCCGGTTTGCTTAATATACCACCGCTCATCACAAACCGTGACTTGGATGAATCCTCCTTCTTTGATTTCCCGAATTATCTTTTTCATAATATATTTTTTATTTTCTGAATCAACATTCTGAACCACCCAACCTTTACGACTCGAACCGGAATAGAAACTGGCTTCTGGAACTTACGCGACTTCGGAAACCTGATACTGAACCCTCTTCTCTTCCTGTGTTCGATTTCCTTGATTTCGTGAAGGATGATATTTTTCCTTTTTTTCCAATCCTTATGTTGGCGCTTACGCTTTATTTTCTTCTGTATTCTCTTTTGAAGGCTCATTGGAAGAAATTGGAATTTCCGACTTTTGACTAATATCTTTAACCTTCATTATTTCTCCGTTAGGAGTAATCACGTGCTTCTGACTTGCCACAACAATAACATTAAGCAAGTCGGATGATATGTCGTAGAGCATACATTTCCCCTCTTTCCTTCCGGGACACTCCATGTGGTTCTTCTGAATGGTCTGAAGAATTCCCATAAAGCAATTCAGGAAAGACTGGATGAGATATGAATCATTTGCTACTACAAGCGAGTATTCTCCCGTGAAATGGTTCTTGAACTTTATGGTTTTGTTCTTTCTAAATACCCTGATAGCCTGCGCTCCTTCTTCGGGATGGTCAACAATCAGAATCTTGAACGCAAAAAATAAATCCCAAATTATTCTAAATAGGTTCATCAGGTTTGTTAAGTTTTTCGTAAAGCAAATCAACGATTTGTTTTACTCTTTGTCTCGTAATCCCATGCTTTTTCGCTATCGACGCGAAAGTAAGCTTCTCAATCTTTCTGTCCCTATAAATAAGCATATTTCGCTCTTTGGTTTCCATGTCTTCTATTATAGCGTTGTCAATAATCTTGTCAAGTGATTTTGGGGATAACTTATAAACCGGAAGTTGCTTGATTTTCCAAAGGAAAAGCCCCTTCAAGCTCCTCGCGTTGGATTGCTTCACCTCGAAAAATGACTCATAGACAGGTTGGAATCCCTTCTCAAAGATGACTCTCGAAAGAAATCCGAAAGATATTTTCTTTCCGAAATACCTCCAAATTTCATCCGCGAGAGCCTGTTCTTTAGAATGGATAAGATTATTATTCTTGGATTTTCCCTCTATAAATTTTTTGAAATTAGCTTGTTCCATCTGCGGAGAAACCGGGATTTGAACCCGGCTGGGCCTCCTTAATCTTCCCTTATGTACTTAATGTAAAACTCGTCCGGCATTTCCGAGTAAATCGGGTATTTCACCCTTTCAACCTCGTACTTTAGAGCCGAACTGGGGAATTTAGTCGGCCCTCATTTAGCGATTCTATGTCGCTGTACCTCACCGGAGGATTTCTCCTTTTTGAATTCGCAAGCGCACATAGGACACAATTTACCAAAAATCTTTCTCCTGCGGAATAGTTTTATAGCGTACTTTGCCTGCTCCCTGTGGCATCGGCAATCGCAATTTGTCGTACTCTCCATTTATCAAGGGGAATATAGTATTGGCGGCCATACCCGTAATCAAGGATTAGCTTCCACGCCTCAAACTCATTCCGTTCTACGGTGAACTCTCGACCTTTATCGGTAAAAATCTGAATCGTGTGAACGCGATTTTTAACACTATCCCATAGGGCAGCGTCAATCACGGAAACTCCTCCGAAGCGATGGAGAAAATGCTTCCCTTCTTGGCAATACTTCTGGAATACGTTATTGACTACTTTACCGAAAGATTTCATTTTTTGCCCTCTAAATGCCCCGCCGGGAATCCCATATTTATAAAACGCGCGAAGCTGGGCCATTGTGGGATTCCGTAGGCCATCCATAAATTCCCAGAAATGGGTGTAGGAAATCTTCATAACCTTCGCGGCCTTCATTTTGGAATGGCCATATTGTTCCATTCTGAATTCTAAAGATTCTCTTATAGTCCTTATAGTCATAGTATTAGACTTGTACTTTTAGATTTGTCTTGGTGGCTTCCCCCCCTCCCCCCGTTAATAATCTGGGGAAAGTAAGGGGGAATCCACCGACCTTTTACTCGTACTTTTGAGTTTGTCCCGCATTTCTCCTTACGGGTC
>Ga0315284_10016772_pt1 | contig 10383 bp, 8 predicted proteins | sample YL17G09_16_MG_FD_203696 | JGI IMG/M metagenome (GOLD analysis project Ga0315284, IMG submission 203696) | Sediment microbial communities from Yellowstone Lake, YNP, Wyoming, USA - YL17G09_16 | ecosystem: Environmental > Aquatic > Freshwater > Lake > Sediment | place: USA: Wyoming | collected...
TTTCAAATGCCTTTATTGAACTCACCCTCTGCCCCCCCTCTCTTTGAAAGAGAGGGGGATGCGCAGAAAAAACAATGTGATGCATAGCTCCAATCGCGGGGGTGAGTTTGGGCTGTGTTAAAAAATCAGTTCATAACTGTATTTTGTGCCATTTTTCCCGGACAGTTCTGATGTAAAATGAATAATAACCTTATATGTCATAAAATTCAAAATATTTTGTTTTGCATAATTACAAATACTTTTTTAGTTTGTGCTCACCGTTGTGATTTCCATCCATTCATCCCCGATTCATAGTGAGATAGGATAGAAATATGTTCCTTACCCTTGATAGTACTGCTCGAAAAAATATCCTGTGTGCTGTGATCTCTCTTTTCTCTCTCCTGTTGCTGAATATTCCTGCACTCTACGGTGAAGGAGAGGAAGAAATCATTTTCTGTGCTACCGAATGGGATGGCGAATATTACAGCCTCAATGTCAGAGGGGGAATGGGCGGAGTAGAATCGGTCAAAACCACCAATTCAATCTTCACAATGAACATCGATGGAACCGGACTCAAAAAAATCATCGAAAACGGTTCATCACCTGTTTACAGCCCCGACGGCCGCTGGATTTTCTTTCAGGCGAGCGAAGACGGGACAATGTACAACATTTTCAGATGCAGACCGGACGGCTCCGGTATCGAGAACCTCACCGGAAAAACCGAACCGGGCACATCGGCGTTCGGTTACAATCTGTCCAGAGACGGCAGGAAAATTGTCTATACGGACTACATGAACATGACGAGCCGTGTTGCGGTTATGAACTCCGATGGCACAGACGCTCTGGTTCTCGCACCGTTCCTCGGTTTCCACTACATGGCCTCGTTAAGCCCTGATAACACATTCATCGCCTTTTCGCACACCGAGCGATGCTACCGTCTTATGCTCTTCGACCTCGAAGCTCGAACGCTCAGAGACCTCACTCCAGAGGGACATCCGGAATCATTTGCCCCGCAGTTCACTCCCGACGGCAGGACGATCGTGTTTTTCTGCAACGGTTTCACCATGAGGCCGCTGAAACCGGGAGAACGTTACACTTTCGATGAAAGGGAACAGATTTTCAGAGCGGCGAGCAGAGACCCCGATGGTGATATATATCGTATCGACACAGACGGCGGCAATCTGCAGAGGCTCACAATCGGCAATAAATATATACGGTTTTATCTTTCTGAAAAGGATGAGCATGGCAGCACCGATGGGCCTGCGCTCTCCCCGGACGGAAAAAAAATTGCTTTCACCGCGAGAGTCAACAACATCCCGCAGATTTTTGTCATGGATATAACGGGTGAAAGCCGCCGCCAGATAACCTTCCGTGATGCCCCATCCGGGAGAGCTTCCTGGAGTCCTGATGGCGCACAGTTGACCTTTGTTGCAAGAATCGGTGGTTATTCCCAGCTTTTCATTGTCGACGTGCAGGGCGAAGAACCACAACAGCTGACAAACATCAAAGGTGCGGTAAGCGGTGTCAGATGGAAACCATAAATTGTAAATGTCTTTCAAGGAGAATTGAATGAAACGTCGAGCTTTTATGGGCTCCTCGCTCACAGGCGGACTTTCGGGAGTCATCGCTGTGCACGCCGACCAGACCGCACCTCTTCTTCGGTACAATCCCGGTGTGTTCCCGACCCTGCCCGAAACTATAGGCGGCATGACACTTCAGGAACTCGATAGCGACTACCACGACCGTTTGTTCAGTCAATACCTGCCGTTCTGGGACAGGGGAGGATATGACCCGGAAAACGGCGGTTTCATGTGCGAACTCTATGACGACGGCACCGTTCAGAACGACGAAAAATTCATCTGGTACCAGGGACGTGCCGTCTGGGTTTACTCCTTTCTGTACAACAACTTCGGGAAAGACAGACGGTTTCTCGAGATCGCCCGTAAGACGAAGGATTTCATGGTTGAGCGCATGTACAGGGGCGGCGGGAAATGGTACGATTCGGTCAACCGTGCCGGGAAACCGGTCGTGAGCACAGGCCAGGGCACCAGCGACGACATTTACGGCGCAATGTTCGCTGCGGCGGGTCTGATCGAATATTACCGGGCTGTCGGTGATGACCGTGACCTCGAACTCGCCAAAACATGCATCGGCGAATCGATGAAAGCTTACGAGAACCCCGGATATACCGGTATCACAATCGGGGGAATCGACCGTACCGGCCTTCGCACCCAGGGCCATTCGTTCATGGTCGTCTGGATACTCACACAGCTTCTATCGTTTTATAATGATCCCGCGATGGAGAAACTACAGCGTGAGCATGTCGGGCACATCATGAACCATTTTTGGAATACGGATTACGGTATCGTCAACGAGAACCTCTACCACGATTACTCGAGGATTCCGGATCATGACAGGTACATGATGACAGGCCACTCGCTCGAAACGCTCTGGATAATTCTCAACGAGGCGCTCCGTATCAGAGACCGTGAATTGTTCGCAATGGCGAAAAACCGTTTCCGGCGGCTCGTCGAAATGAGCTGGGATTATGTGTTTGAGGGCTGCGGGACCACCGCCTATTATGTCTTCGATACACCTGATCACGGCACCGGGCCGGACTTCAGTCTCAAGGACATGTGGACCCACACGGAAATCCTTATCGGCTGTATGACCATTTTGGAATATACCGGCGAAGTATGGGCGAAGGAATGGTACGAACGTGCGCACGATTACGTTATCAGGACGATGGCGAATACGGGGATCGGTATATGGCGACAGGCGGTTGACCGGTTCGGCGTCAACGCCAAAAGACCGGGTATCAGCATTTATCGAAAGTGTAACTTCCACCAGCCACGATGCCTCATGATGAACATGCTCAGCCTCGATCGGCTGATTCGCAATAATGGAAGAATCACGCCATTCCCCTCGTGATTGGTGGTCTTCCGAAACCGATAACGCGTGGGATGATGAAATACCTCGACAAACCATCGTAAAATACAATGCGTTTTCTGAGGATTCTGTCTAATTTATAGTATGAAAGGCTCCCCGTTTTTTTGGGCGGTCCGGTGCGGTAATAACTGTGGTTTCTTATAACACCCACGAAAGCTTGCAGAAAACCGATTTCAGGTTGCCGTCCGTACTGTCGGCAGCATGGACATTGCCTTCCTGATAGGCAAGCTGAAGCGACCCGAACGGGGGCAGGAACCGCCACACGAACAATACCTGAACGTCCTTTCGGAGAAGTTCGTTGTCCAACAGTTCCGCATTGCCATACATGCTGTATTTTGACTGGTAGAAGACCTTGAAAAAAAAGTCCGGGGTTATATAATAGGTAGAGCGAATGTAGTGAATCCAGCTGTTGTCTTCGATATTGCCGGGATTAAACCAGTGACGGAAAATGTTATACTCGACATCCCAGCCTGTCAGGAGTTTCGTGTTGAATCCCGCTTCTAATTTTTCGAAGTCACGGTCGTAATTGGTACCGAACGTATAGTTGAGATGAGTTATGGTGCCCTGCTTGGTGTCGTACTCAACCTCGTTGGTGAGAAGTGTGTTGCGGTAATTCCTTTCAAACCGGATAAACTCCTCGGTATACTCGACCGTGTACTCCCATTTCTTTAAAAACTTAACAGAAATATTGTTCGCATCCTCCCATCTCCGGAGTGTCCCTGCCTGGCTGTAATACTGGTTGTAGTTGACTCCCACGATGAATTCATCTATACCATGATGGTTAAACCAGATGTGGCGGGAGTAACTAGTATCGAATTCGCGACGGTCGTCGTCGCTGATGAATCCTACCGGGTTTATATTCTCCATGACACCCTCACCAAAATGTGAGTACCTGAGGTGAAAGTGGGTGAACTGGGAATCATAGGCAGGGCGGACAAAACCGGCCCATGTGCCACGGTTCTTCACACCCCAGGTCTTGATCGCCTGCGAAGTCATGCCGAGCACATCGGTAAAAAAGAACGTACCCGCAAGTCCCAGCGATCCGCTGTTTTCATCATGGTACGTCCGGTTTGCACCGATAAGCCCTATGTTGGAACCACTTGCGGCCTCGCGGGTCACCCGGAATACCGTATAGATGGCATCTTTGCCGGTGGGTACCACGGCTCCTGAAGTTGATGGATCGGACATGGTCATCAGTGAATTAACTTTAAGGCCGGCGATTTTGCCATTCATCTTTGCTCCCCACGGAATCTCGCCAATTCGGCGCGAGTAAAACTGCTGAATGCGTGTGTTGTAGTTTTCGGCTCCTTCGAGAAAAAACGGCCGTTTCTCTGGATATTCAAGCTCGAACCGTGTAAGGTTCACCTGCTCCACATCCGCTTCGACTGTGGCGAAATCGGGATTCATCGTCGCCTCGACACTCAGGTTGGAGGTAACGTTATAGCGAAAGTCGCCCCCATACTCTGTATGAGGTTTACGTCCCTTCGAAACCTGCATTTGAGCGTACGGGATGAAGGTATACCGTTTTACATCCGCATGTTCGAGATAGAGTCCGGCAAGGGTACCAAACTGTGATACCCTGTCCGGACTGATAAGGCCCCGAGTCCAGAAGCTGCGCTCGCGATTACGGGCGATGCGGCGTTCCACAGTGAATCCCCATGTTTGTGCTTTCGCATCATAAATAAGCGTCTCAAACGGAATGGCAATTTCACATATCCATCCCTCGGAGGTTATCCGGGCGTTCGTCCGCCAGCGACCGTCCCATCGGATGTCATCGATACTGCCGTTGTCTGCAAGACGTCCGTCCTGCTGGGTACCGTTCGGATTGACCCCGAAATAATAAGCGCTGTTCCTGTCGTGAAAAGTATCCAGGAGCACCACCACCGCGTCGTCGTTCATGAAGGAAGCGTCACGCATGGTGTCTTTTGCGGTGATCCTGTCCGGTTCAGGATCAATGCATAAGAAAGCGATATAGAGGTGAGAGTTATCATATAGGATTCGAACCGTGGTTTTAAATCCGGAAGGAGCGTCATAGACAGGTTCGAACTGGGTCAGTCCCTCGATAACGTCCGCCGTTTCCCAGACGGGATCATTCAGAACACCGTCGATCGTGACGGGAGTATCCGTTCGATGTGCGGTGATAGTTTGCGCGATGGATGAGCGGACCGGAAGCACAGCCATGAAAAGAAAACAAACCGACACCGCTCTGACTACCGTTCGCACATCTCCCATGAACACCCTCACATTTTGTGATTAATATTATTATAACATTTTCTTATACAAAATATTAGGAATATCATATAAAGTATTTTATTATTATTGTGAAGACGATGACTCCTCGCCGGAAAGATAATTAATAAGAATCCGCATGTTCCTGATATAGGTCGAAGTCGAAATATACTCGCGGTCGCTATCGTCCTCGAATGGCGAGGTATCAGTCTCGTCGCCGACATGGGTTGTGGCATAACGGTCGGTCGGCTCGGTTTTCGTCCCATCGCCGATATAGGGATTGCTTATATACACATGCTTCTCCGGCCAGAAAGCCCTGCCTTCCAGTTCCGCGAGAACCTGTCGTACCGTTTGTTTGTCAGGCACGGATCTATTTTTGGCGAGACCTGAAGATGTGTAGACGTCGCTTGTCAGATCGTAGAAGGTCTGCGGAGTCCCTGTGTCTGTAAATTTACCGTGGAGAAGCGGCGAATCCCGGGTCGCCTCGGGAGCAGTCATGGCTTTCACCGTTTTGTATTCACTGCTGAGCCGGCCGGTATCAATGGACGTTTTTCCGCCGTAATGGGTGAGCAGGTTCCTGTCATCATAATCGGAATAATAGTAACCGTGGATAACGTTCGAGCCTTTACGGTGAACGAAAATGGGCCTGTTGGTGCCTATTTCCACGAAAACAGGGTGGGTGTATTTTCCGCCCTCGGTCATCTCCGGGGTAAGCGCGCAGCTTTCAAGCCAGTCGAGCGCTTCGGGTATCCGCGCGAGGAATTTCGACTCCCCGGTGAGCCGGTAAAACCTGATGAGAAGGCGGATATGCGTGGCTGTATAACCGGGCAGGAGCGCATCGGGTTCGTATGTCCGGGCTCCCACCGGCCTGAGGTCCGTGTCGTACTGCTGTCCCCACCCTGCCTGCGGCGCTCCCTGTTGTGTGATGAGGTAGAAATTCATCCCCCGTCGTACCGGGTCGAGAAAACGTTCCCCGCCGAGTGTCATGTAGCATTGGATCAGAAAATGCACGTTCTCCCAGACCACATCGTCGTTGAAAGTGTAAAACGAGGTGTAATCCGGTTTGCCGTGATGAGTAAAGTCATGCCTGAGCGGATAACGCTGCGGCCAGCCGCCGAGCGGATACTGGCTCTCTATGATGAAATCGATTGCCTTGTCGAGCGGATACTTATAAGCCGGGTCCAATTTCGCACAATACATCCGCAAAAGAAACCGTGCGGCGTCGGAGGAAACATCGTCGTCGAATGTAGCGTTTCCATAGTAATGCTGGAATTCCTCGAGTCTCCAGCCGTTTTTCCCGATGGTATCGTACCATATTTTCAGGGAACGGTCCCCAGCGAAATCGATGATGTAATTCCAACCGCCGCAGTCGAGTTGCCCCCAAATCAGGGCGTTCGCCGCTTTCCGGGCCGCCTCGTAGTAATACTCGTCTCCTGTTGCCCGGTAGACATCGAGAAAGAGGTGCCCCATGCTTGTCGTTCCGGGAGGCTGCACCCAGATCATCGTTTCGTATGCCTCCATCTCACCCCACCGCCGTGACATGTCAGGCATGTAATGCCAGAGGTATCCGCCGTTAGTGCTGACTTCCTCGACCATGAAGGTTGTCGCCTTTTTCATCGCCGCGAGGCACTGACTTTTCAGGTTCGACTCCGCACAAACGGGTGATGGTGATTCAGTAAAGATGACAAAATACACCGTGAGAGAAATAATTATTAACCGATGAATCCGTTTACTCATGTCATGCTCCTCCTCAAATGATAAAAGTCTCCTCATCCTTATTATTAATCAAGAGAATTACCCGATGTTTTACTCAGGGATTATAAGCATGCTGGTGCTTAACCCTTCCGATCTCACCCTCCGGTTATCCTGTATACTAGGGTTCGGTGAAAGGTATAAGATATATATAAAACAATGAGATAAAGAGATTATTTTCTTGACATCCCCTCTACGATGTGTTATATTATAAGTAGTTGTAAAAAAAGAAAATAACACAAAAATAAAGGAGATGTCATGGAAACTTTTCAGTTATCACTTTTTTATGATTATCGAGCGCTTATTATGAACACACATTTCTTTAAAAAGTATGATGCCCTATTTTCCGTTTTTGATTTATCCGAACTTCGCTTTCGGAAATATGAGATAGGAAGAACGCCCTATTCCCGACATGCCATATTCCGTGCACTCATTGTTAAACATCTCGAAGAGATTCCCTCGATTCCACGATTACTTGAATTTCTTGATGCCAATCCCATCCTGACTGAGATGTGCGGATTTACCATAGGGTGTCTGCCGGATGAATCACAGTTTTACCGATTTCTCCAGGAACTACCAAACAGTGTTATGCAAAAGCTCCATCTCGCGGTTAACAAAAAACTTATTGACCCTGGGATTGTGACACTTACTACCTTTCTTATTGATTCAAAACCGGTCAAAGCTGCTACCAAAGACAACAACCCCAAGAATACAGCCAGGAATATCTCGAACAAACATAAACAACCACAACGCAATCCGCAAGCAACCCTTGGCTACTACACCCACTATGAAACAAACGACGGAACCGTTAAGCGTGAATTCTTTTGGGGTTATCGTACCCATGTCATCGTATCGCAAGAAGGTATTCCCCTGGTGGAAGTTACCCTTCCCACGTCCAAAACCGATGCGCAGGTAGCGAAAACGCTAATACGAAAGCTCAAAAAACTGTATCGCTTTACTAAAAACGCCGTCTTTATTGCCGATGCCGCCTATGATGTACGAGACCTGTACGAACTCATTATCACCCGATTGAAATGCCGCGCCATTATCCCTATCAATCCACGATACTCACAACCGCTCAAGGCTGTGGGGCCTCACGGCGCTCCTCTCTGCGACGCAGGTCTGGAAATGGCCTCTGACGGGTGGTGGAGCGATAAAAACACTGACAAAGCCAAGTTCCGGTGTCCCCTTAAAACCCGGCGTACCATCGCCAGAAAATATCCCGATGGCTGTCCCATTCACCATCTACGATTTTCCGAAGGAGCAACTTACGGCTGTACCAAATATCTCACTATCACCGATGACGCTCGTGCCCGCGTACCCCGTACCTCCACACTCTTCGAGGAACTGTATAATAAACGTATCATTTGTGAACAATACTTCTCCCGTCTCGGAAGTCGGGAAGCCGATCAAACAACTCATTATACCTTACGGGTTGTCAAAAACCAGATCACGATCGCACACATCAGCCAAAGTCTGGTAGCCTTGGCTGCGGTAGCCCTGGGTCAACTCGATAAAATACGATGTGTCCGTACATTTGCTATGACAGCATAACAGTATATATAAGTATCATAAATAGATTAATTATACTTTTTCAGTGGATAACTATGTCCTTTTTACCTGTTTTTTAAAATAGTGAATCTTTTTATGGTTATGGTATGGCTTTCGTACTACATATATCGGAGCTGTTTTCTCATCATTCACCCCCTCACCTCCCTTTTTGCAGAACCCTACCTGTATACCTCAAGAGAGGTAAAGCCTGGCATAACAGTTTATAAAGCGCGAGTCCTTCTTTTTCGGGTGCGAAAGAGGAGACTCCCTGAAAAAACGGGTTGAGTGTTATAACGGCTATAAAGGTTATGGTTTCGATGATCGTAAATTATAACGATGTCACCGGAAGGACAAGTTAAAAAGTCGTCCTTGATGAGCAATATCCCTTTTTTATGTATTTGTAACAGAGTGTTTTGTGATTCTGACAATCGCAGTGTGATAATGGTGCGGGAAGGTCTCCGCAGTTTGTCCTTGCTTTTTCCTCTGGCATTTTATTTTTTAACATGTTGAAAAACAATTTATAAGATACCGTACAGTAAGGAACCTGCATGACCTCCGGAATGTTTGTCGGTGTGGACCTCGGCGGGACCACGATTACTGCCGGTCTGCTCGAAAACAGTGCCCTTGTTGCCGTCGACACCGTGCCAACATACAGTGAACGGACTGCAGACGACATTTGTGCGACTATTGCCGGGCTTGTCAGGCATGTTTCATGTGGCTTTGAACCAGCCGCTCTCGGTGTGGGTGTCCCAGTTCCCGCCGGTCCCGGAACCGACAGGCTCGCAGCTTCGCACAACCTTCCGACCATGGGTGGCTTTCCTTTGAAAACCCGTCTCGAGGATGTTTTCCATGTGCCCGTCGTACTCGACAACGATGCGCGGTGCATGGCTTTCGGCGAATATAGAGCCGGTTCCCTGAAAGGATGCCGTCAGTGTGTCTGCCTGACCCTCGGCACCGGTCTTGGATGCGGTGTTATCATCGACGGGAACCCATACCGCGGGGCTCATGACTGCTCGGGCGAGATATGGCGCATTCCTGCCGCTGACGGGTATAATCTCGAGGATTCTGTTTCCGCCTGTGGACTTGTACGGCTGTATCGTGAGAGAACAGGGACTGAAATGAACCCTGAGGATATTCATGCACGCGCACTCCGGGGAGAAACCGATGCACTGGCGGCTTTCGAGCGGTATGGTGCCTCTGTGGGCCATGTTGCGGTTATGATACAGAGCTTGTACGACCCCGAAAAAATCGCGGTAGGCGGCGGTCTCGCACGAGCATTCGATGTTTTTAGTGGAAGTCTCTTCAGTGTTGTTGACCAGGTTCTCGGCGAAGGCGCCGGCTGTATAATCGTTCAGGCCTCTCTTTCAGACAGGGCATCGGTCATCGGTGCGGCTGCGTTTGCACAGGACATGCTGCGAGCGATGAAACGGTGATACATAAGGTCAGGATATAAAAGCACATAATGAACGATACATCATTTCTCGAAGAAATCCGGAGTCAGCCGGAAGCACTCAGAAAGCTCGCCGGATATTACCGTGGCGATGAGGGTGTTTCCCTGGTAAAAAAGGCGGCTGCAGAGATTCTCAGGGCGCGGAAAGTTGTCGCAGCCGGCATGGGATCGTCGCTGTACTCCCTGTACCTGCTTGAGATGGAGACAGTCGGGATTGTACCCGCTCTCGAAATCCGGGACGCCAGCGAACTCCTTCATTTCGGTATGTCCTCCTTCCGGGGCGATGAAACAATCGTGGCCGTTTCCCAGTCAGGAGAAAGCGCCGGGACGAAAAAAGTCGTCGAAGCGCTCGAGGGCAGGGTCAGAATCGTCTCCATCGTCAACGACATGACCAGCTTCATGGGAATGCACGCTGACATCGTCCTGCCGCTCTGTGCCGGGGATGAGCGGACGATTTCTACGAAAACCTATAC
>Ga0315284_10016775_pt1 | contig 10382 bp, 8 predicted proteins | sample YL17G09_16_MG_FD_203696 | JGI IMG/M metagenome (GOLD analysis project Ga0315284, IMG submission 203696) | Sediment microbial communities from Yellowstone Lake, YNP, Wyoming, USA - YL17G09_16 | ecosystem: Environmental > Aquatic > Freshwater > Lake > Sediment | place: USA: Wyoming | collected...
GCGATCAGGGAAAGCGCGGGCGGATAGCAGTTGGCGTAACGGAAGACCGGGCGGACATCGTACTCCCGCTGCAGCATGTCCATGACCGCCAGGTTCGCCTCGTCCTCCGGCGGAAGGCCGACCAGCACCACCACGCCGCCGTTGCGCACGGCCGCCATCGCCTGCCGGATGGTGGCGACGGTTCCCGCGGTCTCGATCACCACCTCCGCGCCCTTGCCGTCGGTCAGCTCTCGGATGCGCTGTGGGACATCGGTCTCCCGGCCGTTGATGGCCTCCGCGCCGAGCCGACGGACCAGGTCGAGGCGGAAGTCGATCACGTCCGTGGCGAATACCGGATACGCCCCGTAGGCGGCCGCCGCCTGGAGCGCCAGCAGCCCGATGGGGCCTGCGCCCAGCACCGCCGCGCTCTGGCCCGGCCGCACCTCGCCGCGGCGGCAGGCATGCAGGCCGACGGCGAGAGGCTCCACCATGGCGCCATCCTCCACGCTGACCCCGGGTGGCAGCTTGTAGACGAAATCGGCCGGCCAGGTCAGGTATTCGCGGAAGGCTCCCTGGTCGCGGGGCGGAGCGGCCATGAAGTAGACGCCGACCTCACACAGGTTGTAGCGACCCTCCCGGCACCTGCGGCAGCGCTGGCACGGGACACCCGGCTCGATGCAGACGAGATCACCCGGCGCCAGATGGGTGACGTCTTTCCCCACCTCCACGATCTCGCCCGCGCACTCGTGGCCGAGGATCAGCGGCTCGGAGACCACGAAGCGGCCGATGCGACCCCGGTCGTAGAAGTGACAGTCCGAGCCGCAGACGCCGACCGCCGAGATCTTCACCAGCACCTCGTCGGGGCGGGTGAGCTTCGGAACTGGTTCCTCGTGGACGCGAATGTCGCGGACACCGTGCAGGTATACGGATTTCATGGTCTCTCCTCCGGTGTTGCGCGTGGACCGCGCGCGTCTAGCTGGGTGAGAAAGTGCGACTCTACGCAGGCTCTTCTTCCAGGTATCGGAAGATGCTGCGGTAGGCGAGGGCGCCGTCCCCAACGGAGAACGCAATCTGGCGATAGGCTCCCGCGCGGACGTCGCCCGCGGCGAAGATGCCCCTGACGCTGGTCATCAAATCGGCGTCGGTCTCGATGAAGCCCGCGCCATCGCGGCGCAACTCTCGGGGCAGGAAATCGGTCTGAGGCGACGAGCCGACCGCGATGAAGATGCCGTCCACCGGCACTTCGCTTTCCTCCTGTGTGACCACCTGGCGCACCCGTGCCGCCCGCACCGACTCCTCGCCCACGATCTCGCTGACGACCTGGCTCAACAGGAACTCGATCTTGGGGTGAGCCAGGGCCCGCTCCTGTAGGATGCGCTGGCCCCGGAACTGCTCGCGGCGATGCACGACGGTCACTTTGCTCGCCAGGTTGGCCAGGAAGAGCGCTTCCTCCAGAGCCGTATCTCCGCCGCCGACCACCATCAGATGCTTGTCGCCGAAGAGCGGGCCATCGCAGGTGGCGCAGTAGGAGACCCCCTTCGCCAGGAATTCCTTCTCTCCGGGCACGCCGAGCCGACGCGGCCGGCTGCCGGTTGAGATGAGAATGGAGCGCGCCAGCCGCGACTCGTTACTCGCCACCTCGACACGGAAGGGCCGGGCCGAGGTGTCGACCCCGGTAACCTCGACGTTCTCGATCTGGGCGCCGAACCTCTGCGCGTGACGATGGAAGCGGTCGGCCAGCTCGTAGCCGTGCAAGCCTTCGGGGAAGCCGGGGTAGTTCTCGATGATGTCGTTCAGCACCACCTGGCCGCCGGGCATCATGCGCTCCAGCAGCAGGGTGCTGAATCTGCCGCGGCAGGAGTAGATGGCGCAGGTGAGTCCGGCGGGCCCCCCGCCCAGAATCACTACGTCCCAGACACCGTCAGGCCTAGGCGGTGAACCCATGGGTTATGGCAGACTCTCTTCTCGTGTTGTCAACCGGAACCGTCACCCGGAAACTGCGTTGATCCTGCGGCGGAGTTCCTGGTCGGGCTGGAAGCCGATGGCGCTGTCCGCCACCTCGCCGCCCTTGAAGATCATGATGGTCGGCACCGCTTGAATGCGATACTTGGCTGCCGTCTGTCTTTCCTGGGCCGCGTTCACTTTCACGAACTTGGCCTTGGCGCTCATCTCGCCGGCGATCTTTTCGAGGATCGGCGCCAGCGCGGCGCACGGCGGGCAACCTGGAGCCCAGAAGTCAACCAGAACCGGCAGGTCGGACTTGAGTACCTCCTGCTCGAACGTCTGATCCGTTGCCTCGATCAATGCACCCATGGGTGGTTCTTTCTCCTCAGCGTGTCTGGCCGCGCCTTGTGTCCAACAGCCTTGCCTAGCGACCCGCTTTCCTTCTCTTCGACGCGCGGCCCCTCCTCTCGCCCACCGCGGAGTCGCGTTCGCCAACGCGACAAGAGAACGCCGCGCGTGAGACGCGGGAGCCGCAAGTTGCGGCCGGGATTAGCTACGCGCTCACCGCCTCGCCAGTGCGCACGAGCTGCTGGTACTCGACCTTGTCCTTGGACTTCCCCTCGCCCTCTTCGAAGGTGATGACGCCGGAGCGCGCGAGGTGAGACAGGGACTGGTCGAGACTCATCATCCCATGCTGGGAGCCGGTCTGGATTACCGACGCGATCTGGTGCGTCTTCCGCTCTCGAATCGAGTTCCGCACCGCGGAGATCGCCACCAGAGTTTCGAAGGCCGCCACCCGCCCCCGGCCATCGGCGCGCCGCACCAGGATCTGGGAAACGACCCCGAGCAGGTTCACCGAGAGCTGCATGCGGATCTGCTGCTGCTGGTGGGTGGGGAAAACGTCGATCACGCGGTCGACGGTCTGCACCGCGTCCGTCGTGTGCAGGGTTCCGATCACCAGGTGGCCGGTTTCGGCCGCGCGGATAGCCAACTGCACTGTCTCCAGGTCGCGCATCTCACCCACCAGGATCACATCGGGGTCCTGCCGGAGCACGAACTTGAGCGCATTGGCGAAGCTCCTGGTATCCCGGCCCAGCTCGCGCTGATTCACCAGCGCCATCCTCGGCTCGTGGACGAACTCGATGGGGTCTTCGACCGTCATCACGTGCACGGCGTAGGTCTTGTTCACATGGTCGATGATCGCCGCCTGGGTCGTGGATTTTCCCGAACCGGCCGGCCCGGTGACCAAGATCAGGCCGCGAGGGCGCTCGGCGAAGTAGCGGCATACATCGGGCAGCCCCAGCTCATCGATGGTCTGGACGTGCAGGGGGATCACCCGGAAGACGGAGCCGACCATGCCCCGCTGCACAAAGACGTTGACCCGGAAGCGCGCCAAACCGGGCAGGTCGTAGCCGAGGTCGAGCTCCCAGTCCCGCTCGAACGTGTCGCGCTCTTCATCGGTCAGGATGTGAAATGACAGTCGCTTCGCCTCCTCAATGGAGAGCGGCGGCAGATCCGTGGGGATGAGTTCCCCGTAGATCCGGAGCAGGGGTGGTGCTTCCGCCTTGATGTGGATATCCGAGGCATCTCGCTCGACTGCTGTTCGCAGCAGGTCGTCGATGTTCAGTTGGCCATTGGACATAAGCTACTCCCTTCCCCTCAGATCTCCCCCGGCGCCGCTGCGAGCAACTCCTCGGGCTTCCGTCCGGCGGCGGCCCGCGCCGAGAACTCGGCGGGGTTCGATGACTTGGACAGCGCCATCTCGAAGCTGACGGTGCCGTTGCGGTAGAGCTCCAGCAGATGATTGTCGAGCGTCTGCATCCCGAGGTCGGCGCCCGTCTGAATGGTGCTGTACATCTGGTGGGTCTTCCGCTCTCTGATCAGGTTGCGGATGGCGGGTGTGGCCAGCATGATCTCGAAGGCCGCGACCCGTCCGGGCCGGTCCACCCGCGGCAGCAACGTCATGGAGATCACCGCCTGCAGCGTGACCGCCAACTGCATGCGGATCTGCTCCTGGCGCTCCGGCTCGAACACGTCCACGATGCGGTCGATGGTCTGCGCCGCATCCGTGGTGTGCACGGTCGAGAACACCAGGTGGCCCGTCTCGGCGGCGGTAATGGCAAGCTGCATGGTCTCGTTGTCACGCATCTCACCCACCAGAATCACATCCGGATTCTGGCGCATGACATGTCTCAGCGCGTCGGCGAAGCTGTGGGTGTCCATCTCCACCTCGCGCTGGTTCACCGCCGCCACCTTGTCCATGTGCATGAACTCGATGGGGTCCTCGATGGTGATGATGTGGACAGGCTTGTTCTCGTTGATGTGGTTGACCATCGCCGCCAGGGAGGTGGATTTCCCCGATCCCGTCGGCCCCGTCACCAGCACCAGGCCTCGGGGGAGCATGGCGATCTCGGTCAGCACCGGCGGCAATCCCAGCTCTTCCAGCGTCTGCACCCGGATGGGGATAAGCCGCATCACGCAGCCCACCGCGTTCTGCTGCTTAAGGACATTGACGCGGAAGCGCGCCAGACCCTTGATCGCGTAAGCCAGGTCGCATTCGAGATCGCGTTCGTAGCGGGCGATGCGATCCGGGCCCATGATCTCGTAGAGCAAGGCTCTGATCTGCTCGCTCTGCCAGACCGGGAAGTTGGTCCGGCGCAACTCCCCGTGAACGCGGAATATCGGCGGCTCCCCGGCCCGGACGTGAAGGTCGGAGCCCTCATGCTGAACCAACAGCTTCAGGAGGTCATCGAGCGGGATTGGGTAGCGCTCAGGCATGCCATGCGCCTCCGTGCGATTTGCCCCAGGGGCCCATAGCAGCGCCGAACGTAGCCCGGCCCCCGGCACTCGAAGGATTCGGCGCCGTCCCCGTGCCGCCTTCCGCAGCGGCGCGCAATCTTGGGCGCACGGGAGCGCTGTGTCTTCAGATCAGCGCCCGGCGGGGGCCAAGAAGGGAGCCGCCATCCGGTGTGGGGAGGCGGCTCGGAAACAGGCCAGCATCTATGCGGCGAGACCGGAGCTAGCCGGCCCCCCGCCGCAGCATCTGCTTTAGCTCCGTATGGTTACCGGCGTAGACCAGGGCGTCATCCTCGGAGATCACACCCGCTCGCCAGTACTTCAGCAAAGACTGGTTCATCGTCTGCATGCCCCAGTATCCGCCTTCGTTCATGGCGGGGTAGATCTGGGAGGACCGGCCTTCCTCGATCAGCTTGGCAACGGTCGGCGTGTTGATCATCAACTCCACCGCCGGCACTCGTCCCGTGCCATCCGCCCTGGGGACCAACTTCTGCGAGATGACCCCGAGGAGGCTGGTGGACAGCCGCAGACAGATCTGATTCTTCTCGTGCGGCGGGAAGATGCTGACGATGCGCTCCACGGTATCGGCGGCGCTGGTAGTGTGGACGGTGGAAAACACCAGGTGACCGGTCTCGGAAGCGCTGAGCGCCACGCGCATCGTCTCCGCGTCGCGCATTTCTCCGATCAGGATCACGTCCGGGCTTTCCCGCACCACGTACTTCATCGCGTCGTAGAACGACTCGGTGTCGATGCCGACCTCTCGTTGGCTGACGATGGCCAGCCGATCTCCATGCACGAACTCGATCGGGTCCTCGACGGTGATGATGTTGCAGTGCTTGGTGCGGTTGATCAGGTCGAGCATGGCGGCCAGCGTAGTCGACTTGCCGCAGCCGGTCGGTCCGGTCACGAGCACCAGGCCCTGCTTGGGCCGAATCAGGTCATCCAATGCCTTGGGGAGTCCCAGATCTTCGATGGACTTGATTTCCAGGGGCACGATGCGGAGCACCATCGAGTAGCTGCCCCGCTGCATATAGACGTTGCAGCGGAAACGCGCCACCTCGGGGATGGTGAACGCCAGGTCCAGCTCGTGATAGCTCTTGAACGCGTCCATCTGCTCCTGGGTCATGATCGACTGAGCCAGGCGCTCCGTCTCTTTCGGAGCGAGGACAGGCAGGTCCGTGGGCACGATGCGGCCATGCACACGCAGGTTGGGAGGCGCGTTCGCCTTCACGAACAAGTCTGAGGCCTGGCTATCGACTGCGAATCGACAGAGCTGCTCGAGTTCCATCGTCTACCCCCGTTCCCGTCAGGCGCTTTGCCCCGACCCGCCCGACTTGTCTGCAGTTGTTGGTTGTGAGCCACCGGGTCGAACCGCAACCACGCGGCGGGCCCGGCTTCTTCGTCCCCGCCAGCCGTATAGCAGCCACCCCGCCAACAGGCCGCTGGGAAGGCCGATGAGCACGGCCGGCAACACCTGGTGACTGACGCCCGGCGCGGGCGAGGACTTGTCTGTCGCACCCGACGCTTGAGAGACAGCAACACTCGCTGAGCCGCTCGCTTCGTCCGCGGGGGGAAGCTTCCCGCTGATTCTTTCCACATCATATTCATAGGTTGCTACGCGGTTCACCAGTCGCACGGCAAGGCCATCGGCCGCCGCATCGCCGGGACCCGAAAAGGGGTAGTTCGGGCCCAGTAGGAAGACCAGCCGCATGTGGTTCCACTCCGGCAGGGATCGGACGATGGGGCCTACCGGAAGGCGGCCGCTCGGATCGATGAACCCCGGCGCAGTGAACTGGGCATCGGTGCCGGGCGTAGCAACTTGCTGCGCCAGTGGCGCGTCGCGGATGACCACCTGCCCCGGCGTGAAGTGCCCTCTCCGTCCCAGTTCCTCGATCCCGGCGCGCAGCGAGGCCTGGTCGATGGCCTCCGGATAGCTTATCGCCACCTGGGCCGGCTTACCGCCGGCCGCGGCGACCATCACCATGATGTCATAGGGATTGGAGGCGGGAGCCGCCATCGCGCCGCGAGCATCGGCGAACACCGCCCCCCAGATGGCGCCTGCCAGCAGAGCGATCAGGACGCGAACGCGCCCTAGCTCCCGCGGCGGAAAGCAAAAAGCCCGCCGGCCAGCGGACTTGGGCGTCATGCCACAGTTTTCTCGAAGTCGCATATGGTCAGCCCACGTGACCGCCCCGATCGCCTGATCGGCCCTCCGGCCTCCAGGCGAAGATTGGTGGAGCTGGCGGGATTCGAACCCGCGACCTCTTCCATGCCAAGGAAACGCGCTCCCAACTGCGCCACAGCCCCACCGCGGTCTACTCGAATTATACTATCAGCCGTCTCCACCAGTCAAGGCAGAACTGCCCGCGAGACCTGGGCAGCAGATGCTCGCCCCCTTGATCGGTCACACCCCCGCCCTGGTGGAAGCCAGGGCAGTCTGTAACCCAGGGGGAAAGGCGATCTTCCTCCCCCCCGTTAGCGGGTATTCCAGGAACTCTGTTCCCGAAACCGTCGTCATATATGGAGAGGTAGCATCCATCCCGGCCAGAGTGCCGAGAGTCGCGCCCTCTGGCCCGGCGAAAACGAGTGCACTCGTGGCGGGGTTAGGCGTTTGACAGCGAATTTAGCTTTGTGTTAGACTCCGGCAACACTCTTGATGATGGAAAGCCTCGGCCGCGCGCCTCGCTCCAGGCGGCCAAGGAGGGCGGTTGCATGCGAAGAACCTGCTGGATTTCTCTCGCCCTGTTGATTCTCGGCGTCACCATCAGTTCCGGTGCGTGGGCCGTCGAGAGACAACTGGCCGGCGTCCGCTTGGGCGAGAAGGCATTGAGCCTCCTGGACAAGCCTGGATTTGGTCAGCCGAACTACATCGGCCCGATCGGCACCATCGCGCTTCCCAGCGCAGACCAGACCGGTGGCGCGGGCGCGGGTGGCGCAGGCCGCTCCGGTCCCTCCGGACCCACGGGGGCGACCACCGGCCCGAACCTCACAGGCGGCATGCGCGGCGGTGGCGGCCGTGGTGGCGGAGGCCGAGGCGGCGGCATGCGCGGCGGCGGTGGCCGAGGGGGCGGCGGTAGAGGCGGTGGCATGCGCGGTGGCGGCGGCGGCGGTGGCCGCGGTGGCGGCATGCGTGGTGGAGGGGGCGGTCGCGGTGGCGGCGGTCGCGGTGGTGGCCGAGGCGGCCGCGGTGGTGGCGGCGCGACGGGTGCTCGCGGAGGGGGTGGTGGCGGCGTCAGCGGGGCCGGGATGTACTGGTACTACCGGCGAGCCGCAGGCGCGGTGATGGTGCTGAGTCTTACCCTAACCGGCGAGGTGAAGGCGATCACCCTGAGCGGCGCCCTCCCCTACAATGCCGGGCGCACTACCCGCAACATCGGACTGGCCAGCAGCTACATGGACGTGATCTCCCGCTATGGCTACCCCGATCAGACCGTGTCACTGGGGAACGCCATCGAGCTGACTTACGTTGACCATGGTGTCCGCTTCACGCTGGAGGGCATGCGCGTAACGCGTATTGCCATCGGCGCCGAAATCGTCGGTGCGGTCGAGGCTGCCCCGGCCACACCTGCGCCGGAAGCGGCGCCGCCGGTAGGCCTCTCTCCAGAGGAACTGCGAGGTTATCTGTAGAGATGATCGCCACGTGGCGTCGATCGGAGGAACGATAACATGCGCGTGACTCGCTGCTCAACTCTGCCCGGGAGACTACCGCGGCAGGCTGGCGGGACGCAACGAGGGACGCTAGCGGGTTTCGCTCGCGCCTTCCTGGTCCTGTTCGTCTTGTCCGCGGGAGTGAGTTCCATCCGCCCGGCGCTGGCCGTGGAGGATGGGCTGATGAGCGTCCGGATAGGAGCCTCCTACCGCGAACTCACCAGACGCTTCGGAACCCCCGACGGCATCTTGCTTGGCACCGGCGGCAGCATGATGTACCAGACGATGTCTCGCTCGCAGCCCGGTCTGCCCCAGTTCGGAGGCCAGGCGGCGCCCTCCGAGATGCCGGTGTGGGTCAACCCCGTACTCGTCGGCTCCCTCGCCCCGGGTCAAGCGGAGTGGTTCTATGACTACCGGTCGAAGAAGGGCGTCGCTCTCGGGATCGTGCTCAATGGCGAGGGCTCCGATGCCGCGGTGATAGACGTAGTCGTCGCCGGGTTCGATAAGTACCTCAAGGGCAAGCCGACGCCGGTGCGCAGCGAGCGCGGCATCGCGCTCCAGAGCACCTTCGCCGACGTCCTCCGGAAGTACGGCTATCCCCCGCTGATTGAGATCTACACTCCAGGCGGGGGCGGCGCGGCGCGCGCCGGAGGCGGCGCCATGCGCGCGGCCGGCGGTGGCGGCCGCGGCGGCGGTGGCCGCGGCGGTGGCGCTCGCGGGGGTGGTGGCCGCGGAGGCGGTGGTCGCGGCGGTGGCGGAATGAGAGCCGGGGGCGGCGGCCGCGGTGGGGGTGGACGTGGCGGTGGCCGCGGCGGCGGTGGCGGCCGTGGTGGCGGCGGCGGCCGTGGTGGCGGCGGCCGAGGCGGCCGGGCATCGGCTGACGCTCCCGCGTTCGCTTCGGCGCCCGTGTCGATCGGTCAGCAGTATGAGTTGGTTCTCACCGGCGGCCGGCGCGGCGGAGGCGGCGGAGGGGGCGGAGGTCGTGGTGGTGGCATGCGCGGCGGCGGTGGCGGCCGCGGCGGTGGTGGGCGCGGTGGTGGTGGCGGCCGCGGTGGGGGAGGTCGCGGTGGCGGTGGCGGCCGTGGCGGCGGCAGAGGAGGCGGTGGACGAGGTGGGTTGCCGCCATTGGGCGCTGCAGGTGCGACCGCAGCCGCGGGCGCTGGCGTCACCGGATTCTCGGACACCCAGGCCATCGCTTTCTCGCGCGACTGCATCCTCACCTACGAAGGCATTTCCTTCACGATTCAGGATATGCGCGTGATGCGCATCCACGTTTCGGAGTAGCCGAGGAGCCCTGGCATTGCGGCGGCTACTGCCGCGCCCGAGTTCCTGGCCACAGGGCCGGACAGGTTCTGAGGTTATCTGGCGACATGGCCGCGGAGAGCAAGCCAGAGAACTCACGGAACTGCTGACCCCATCAAGGGCGGTCGGGGAGCGATGCCTCGCGAGGGGCGGATGCTCCCTTTTCCTTTGCCACACGGGCAATCCGCGCTGCCGGCAACTCTGCCTGCGCGTTTCTGATACGGATTGCATTGGCCAGTTTCCGGTATAGTATTAGGGAGAGGTGTTGCCCCATGAGGTTGCGCTATCAGCTCGTCGTTGCGATTCTGGTCATCACCCTGATGGTGACCTCATTCCTGGCCGGCCGCCAGTTCCAGTCCCTTGCCCTCCTGATTCCCGGCGGGGACCTCGCCTCCCGGGGGTTACTGTCTCTCGCCAGCACCGCCAGCGCCGACCAGAGCGGCGACGGTGGGGTGAGCTTGCGCCCCCTCGAGACCTTCCAGGAGGTGCTCTCCCACATCCGGAAGCAGTACGTCTCCCCTATCAAGAACGATAAGGAGCTTACCTACGGCGCCATCCGGGGGATGCTCTCCGTGCTTCGCGACGAGCCCTACAACGACCGCTACAGTCGCTTCCTCGACCCGGAAGAGTACCGCTCCTTCCTCGAGGAGAATGAGGGGCACTTCGGGGGCATCGGGGCGGAGTTGGGCGTGAGAGAGGTCAAGACGGCCCCG
>Ga0315284_10016776_pt1 | contig 10382 bp, 11 predicted proteins | sample YL17G09_16_MG_FD_203696 | JGI IMG/M metagenome (GOLD analysis project Ga0315284, IMG submission 203696) | Sediment microbial communities from Yellowstone Lake, YNP, Wyoming, USA - YL17G09_16 | ecosystem: Environmental > Aquatic > Freshwater > Lake > Sediment | place: USA: Wyoming | collected...
CCCGCCAGCACGTAGAACGGCAGCCACGTATGCCATCTCCAGACGTAGTCCTTCCCGTATTCCCTGCCGAACTCCTGAGAGAAATGGTTCTTCCCGTCGTATCCGAGGGGGACGCCGTGCGTGAGGATGGTCTTCGAGATCAAGGCGGTCTGGGCCTCGTCCTGCCAGAGGTACATGTTCCCCAGGTTCGAGAAGATCAGCCCCGCCGAAATCACCAGCAGTATGGCGACGTCCAGGCAGACAACCTGCCTCTTTGTCATTGCCCGGAGCATAGGGACTACCTCGCTATGGGAAGCCACTCGTGGAGAAGGAAATAGATTCGGCCGATGAGAAGCGACATGCGCGCCATGACCGTGCTGCCGAACATCGCGCCGAACGCGAACATCAGGCACCAGCGGCCCAGCTTCGCCGGGGCGCTCGTCACCCGGTTTTTGTGCTCGAACGAGAAGAAGAAGTATGACATGACGGCAAGCAGAATGATGATGAAAATGGCATTGTTGACGATCATCCCCGCGCTGAGTTTCGGGCCGGCGAGCGGCTTGAATGAAGCGTATATCCGGTCTATGTTGATCCCGGCGAAGCCCTTGAACGCCGCCCCTGCGATCAAGCCCAGCAGCGCCCCGAAGATGATGCGGCTGATCCAGACGTGCTTCTTGCTGTATATGAAGTAGAACATGCTCCCCGCGACGAGCGCGAGCACCCAGTACGCTTCTCCCTTGACGATCTTGTCCCACCACTGCGGCTTCAGTATCTGCGTCCAGGTGACGTAGACGCTGTATCCAGTCGCCGCGCCGATGAAGATGTGCTCGGCGAGCCGGTAGACGGGATTCTCCTTGTACAGGATCGAGTAGATCGCCAGCGTGCCGATCGCCGCGATCCAGATCGTCACCAGATCCGTTATCTTGCTATCTGAAAGCCAATGCAATTCCGTGTCTCCACTAAACCTGTTCCGCCTTTGGCGGGATCCCGCCGGAGGCGGGAAAACCTGCAACCTGAAACCCGAGACCGCTACTCCGCGCGCCTCCGCGAGCTGATGTATCCGATGTTTCCCAGGATGATAAGCACGATGATCAGCACGTGCGAAGTCGAGAGCGCGCTCGCCGCCCTCGTCGCGAAGCCCTTCTCGTTCAGCAGGTGTTCATACTCCGCCGCGCCCTTCATGCCCGCGAGCAGTCCCGTGATCTGACCGGCGTCCAGCGAGTTGAACGCCTCGGGCGCAATCACCGCGGTCGGGCCGTAGACAATCGGCGTCCGGTATGGGCCGTGAACATAAGCGATCCACGAGTCCAACTCGCCCACCGAGGTCGTGTCCGCCAGCAGCCCTATGTCCTTGATGTCCTTGACCCCCCGCATCACCGGCATGTCGGCCAGCTTCTTCCCCTTGTGGTCGGTCTGAAACGCGCCGATCACGTCTTTCGGGAACGAAAGCAGCAGCGGAAGCAGGTTCGCCGGCGGGCGATAGCCCCACTGCACCCAGTCAACGCCATAGGTCTTCCCAAGCTCCTTCGCGATCTGCTCGCCCGACTGGTAGGAGAACTCATTCCCCTGCGGGTCGAACGCGAGCACCGCGAATCGCTTTCCCCGCATCATCAGGTGGCGCATCAGGGCCTCCACCTGCGGCCTGTTCTCGGCGGTCGTGCCCGATCCCCAGTAGATAATGATGATGGCCAGCTTGTCCGACGGCATCTTCTCCACCGCTTTGTAGACGCCCCTGACCGCCGGGCTGACGATGATCGGCAGTTCCATTCGCCAGATCAACGGCACGGCGATCACGATCGCCAGCAGCAGGTACATGATCCGTCGGTCTATGTTTTGCAGTCGGTCGAAAACGCTCATAGTTCCTTCTCAAAGAAGCTTCCGCGCTCGAGGCTGAGCCAGGTGCGCAGTGCCATCGCCAGCGCGCCTATCTCTATGCCGAATGACATCCCCCGCCAGGCCGCCATGTTCGGCTGGTTCAGTATCCAGTAGCTGAACCTCTCGAACCTCAGATTGCTCCAGAATCCGGAGGTCGGCAGCGAGCTGGTGAGATACGCGCCGATCGGCACCTGGCCGAGCATTACGACGAATGCCGCCGCGAGCATCAGAGTCGCCTCGCCGGATCGAATCCGAAACGCCCGGTACGCCGCGGAGACGATGAAAAACCCGATCGTCGAGAACATCGTCGCCCCAAGCGCCGCCACGATCCCCTCGAAGAGCATGTCGTAGAGATTCTTCGCGGCCTTCGCATCGCTCGCCTGTGACCAGAGCCCCGCGAAGAGCATCGCCGCGAACGCGATGAAGAACGCGAGGTTGTTGTGCCAGCCGGGCCGCTTCCGCGCGACATTCAAGCCGTGGAACCGAAGCAGGTTATACACCCCAAGACCCAGTGCGAAGGAATAGACTACATTGGTTGCGATGCCGAGTTGCTGCACGAAGCCCGTCAGGAGGTTCGCGTTCGTCTTCGGATCGGCCGGGGCGAAGAACTCGACCGAGTAGATCAGCCCCGCCGCGAACGTTAGCACCGCGATGAACCCCTTCCGCCATCTCGAAGGAACAAGCTGGAGCAGGAGGAAGACCGCGCCGCCGATGATCAGGAAGTCGCCGATTATGCCGAGGAGCCAGGCGTACCACGGCGCGCCCGGCTTGATAAGCCAGTGCGTGAATATGGGAAACCGGCTCGCCACCGGATTCAGCCACGATGCGATTGTGTGTGAGATACTATGGAACAACCGTGTCTCCGAAAGTGCCACGCCCGATCTATGCGGGCTTCAACCAGTTCGGCCAATGGAGCCAATGCCAGCTCAGACCCAGCCCGGCGAGGCTCAAAGTCACCGCCCCCGCGAGTATGATAAGCACCAGAATCGCCTTCGCGTAGTCCTGCCCCACGAGGCTTCCGAGCAGCGTCGGCTCGCGGGAGAGATACGCGCTCGCGGCGTAGAACTCGTCGCCGATGATCGTGTAGTCCGCCGCCGTGATGAAAAACGGAATCTGCGTGATCGCCGGAGTGCCCGCCACCTGCATCGCGCCGACCTGATGCCCCGTCTCCGCCAGGATCAGCGACTCCGCGAAGAAATAGCCGAACATGAAGTTCGACGCGATCTTCTCGCGGTTCATGATCCCCACGCAGCCGGACGCGTAGGCGAACTGGTCGTCCGAGAGAAACCGGATGTCCTCAGGATTGAACTGCTCCGGGACGCCCTCGGTGGCGTAGGCGTCCTTGCTGATTTCCTCGGCGATGGTGTATACCACGGAGTCCGCAACCGGGACGATGATGCGCGTTCGATACTTCGCGGCGATGGTCGTGATGTGCTTCAGGATCGAGAGCGCCTGGAGCGTGGGGAGCGAGAGGCCGCTGAGACCGGGACAGAAGATCATCGGGCGGCCCATCTCGGTCGCGCGGCCCACTGCCTCGTCAATGGCGCTCAGCCCCGGTATCCGGCGGATGTAGAGCGGCTTTCCCTTCCGTGCCCGACGAACCGAGTACCAGAAGAGTCCCGCGAGCGCGAGCCCCACCACCACGCCCAGCGCCCGCCGATGCGGCACGTGCGGGACCGCCATTATCACCAGCGCCGGGACGACCACAAGCATCGCGGAGAGGAAGATCGTGAGCACCAGCGACCGGTGATCTCCCCCCTGCTGCGAGAGCGCCTGGCAGATCTTGTACAATATGCTGAATGAGAGCGCGGCGAGCAGCACCGCTATCGGCAAAGTCGCGTGTTCCATCGTCTATGTTCCGTCTCGTTTCCTGGAGGACTTCTCCACTGAGATGTCCTCGATCCGGCGGATCAGAAGCTCCACATTGTCCCGGTCGCCCAGGAGCCTCGAATACCGGTTCACCCCCTCGATTCCGAACAGCGGTGCGAGGAACGGCCCCGCCATCAGAAGCGACTGACTCGCTACAAACGCCACCGGCTTATGCATCTCCAGAAACAGGATCGCGGGCGTCTCCAGCCCCTTGTTCACGATCTTGCGGGCAAGCTCCTCGATCATCCTGTCCCGGTCCTGCGGACTGAGATCGTCATCAGCTCCCTCGGGTGTCGTCGGATAAGGCATCGCGCATCCTCCTCACGGTCTCGATGACCTCGCCCCGATTGCCCCCGAATCTCAGGTAAACGCCGCGGTATGCCTCCAGCCGCCCGACGGTCTCGAGCGGGCTGAGCTTGATTCCGCGGTCGTCCAGGTAATACTTCTTTACCCTCGGCCACTCCATGAAAGTCCGTCCCGCCAGCGTCCGGCATGACGCGCCCCGATCCGTAAGCTCATATCGAACCGGGAACAGGTAGTCCGCGAGCGCGCCGGTGAAGAGCAGCAGAGCAACCGCCGGAAAGATCGGGCTGTGGAAGATGGCGTAGGAGACGAGCAAGCCCACGAGCACAACGGGGACTATCAGGAGCAGCCTCGACGGATTTTCCCGCAGGAGGTGCACCTTCCAGGCCAGGATCGGTTCGGCTGAGCCTGCCCCGGCCGAACGCGAGTCAATCTCCAGATGGGCTTTCCGCATTTGGGTGAACGGACGCTCGGATTCCGCGCGTTCATTATAGTTGAGTTCGGATCCCGTGTCAATCGCATTCCCCCGCCCCTTGAGGGAGGGGGCAGGGGGAGGGGAACCGTTGTCGCCTGCGCGCGGCTCTCAGTGCGAATTTCGGGGAAATTGATGAGAATGAGCGAATTGGCACGATTCTTGCAGGTAACTCTACCTGAAAGAAACTCTCTTTCTCCTTCCATACCTTTAACGCCCATCGCCAAGCGCGGTGGGCGAATTTTTTATGCGTAGTCGGTGAAAAATCCGTGAAATCTAGGGGTAAATGGGGGATCGAGCAGGCGAAACGTCGAGTTTGGCACGATTCTTGCAAGTAATTCTACCTGAAAGATACTCTATTTCTCTTTCCATACCTTGGACGCCCATCGCGAAACGCGGTGGGCGGTTTTTTTTGTGCCTCGCGAGTGCTAGTCGCTGCACGTGACGACGATGTTCCCGTTGATCGCTCGCAGTGTGATGTCCGCGACGCCCGAGCCGATCTTCAGTCCCAGATGATCCGGCCCGGATTCCTCCGGCGGCAGGCCCGTCTGATTCTCGATCCGGCCCGAGGTCGTGAACGCCTGTATCCGCGCGGACCCCACCTTCGGCAACGAGAACGTCAGATTCTTGCCTGTAACCTCCACCGAGAGCACGCCGCCCAGAACCGCCGAGAGCGACATTCGCACTTCGCCGCCGACCGACTTCACCGTATGGGTGCCGGATATGAGCGGGAGCGACTGGACATTCACCAGCGTGCCGGTGGACGAGATGTTCAACCGCGAAGGCCGATCGTTCGGTCCCGGGCCGCAAGAGAGGTCGAGCGAGCCCTCGGTGAGCTCGAGGAGGATGGGGAACGGCCCCGGGAGAAACATCTCGGAAACGTCCAGCTTAGGCGTCAGAGCCAGCACCAGCCGATCCTCGACCCGCACGAGCTCGCCCGGATCGTCCGTGCGCGAAGTGAGGCGGATCTCGACCGTGGGCCTGTCGAAGATCTGGGCGTTCACCGCCGATCTCGTCGTCTGCACGTGAAGAGTGCGCGACGGCGCCACGGAGATCGGCTGTCCGATCGGGATCCTGGATGCGCCAAGCACACTCGCGCCCGTCGCCCCGGGGATGGCGCTTTGGATTACCTGCCGGAACAGGTCCGGCAGCCTTCGCTTCGGGTTGGCGACCTTCGTTGGGTCAATAGTCCCGAAGATGCGGATGATGGTCGCCTGCCGCTCCTCACCCGGCGCATCAATGTTGACGATTAGCATCCCGGACTGCTCGTTATAGAGCACCGCGACGGCCTTGTTGTTGCTGAAGCTGAGAACCATCGTCTTCCAGTTCTGCTGCGCGACTGCCGGACCGAGGAGTCCGTAGATATCCTGGGAGCCTCTCGTCCGGTTGATGTCGTACACCAACCCCGTTACCTGGCTGAGCGAGGTTATGCCCAGCCAGGGGCCGTAGTCCCTAGCCAGCCCATCGAGCAGGTTGCCGGGCGGAATCTCGATCTGCGTCACCAGCGTGGCGTCGGGGAGCGTCGGGAGTCCGAGCTTCTGCATAGGGTCGGTCTCCGCGACCGCCGATCCGGCGAGTGCCGCGATCAACACGAGCACCGCGAGGATTTCGGTATGCGCCTTCATGGTGTGTTTCCTCCGATCGGCTCCACTGCGGGCATGGGAGGCTTCGAGACCACCAGATCAACGGCCTCCTGCAGTGCCCCGCGCAACTTCTCCATACTCTCATTCATGGCGATCCCAGCCTCGCCGAGATTAAACTTCACTTCGTCCGCCGCCGCCGAGGGCGCCACGCCCGATACCGGGATCTCGTCCGCGATCGCTCCCGCGCCGGGTCCCGTGCTTGGCGGCGGAACCGGCTGAACAAACGGCGGATTCTTCGGCGCGAGGGCGATATGGCGCGGACCGTGATGATCAGACGCCTGTATGCGGCCCCGGCCTCCGCCCGCGCTCTCCACCTGAACGATCTGCCCGCCGGTCTTCTTCGGATGGTCGGGCGCTACGATGACCGGGCCACGCTTCGGCGACTCGGTCGGCGTCGGCAGCGACGCCCGGTTGTGAAAGACCATGACGATGAGGAGCGCCGCCATCGCGAGCCCGGCAGCGGCCGGACCGAAGACGCCGAACCGCCATCTCGGTTTCGGCTCGACGGCGCGCTTCTCCTCCGTGAGATCCGCCAGCTTGCACGCGAAGCTCTGCGCAAGCCATTCGGAGGGCGACTCATCGGCCCAGGATGACATGCTCACGCGCAGATCGGCAAGCTCCACCTTCTCGCGAGCGCAATCCGCGCAGAGCGACACATGCCTCCCCAGGGCGAGCGTCTCCTTCCGGGAGATCTCGCCGTCGAGAGCCGCCGAGATCAGGATTTTCGCTTTCTTGCACTTCATACGAAACGCCTCGACTTCCACCCAAGACCGGCCGCTATGCGGCCAGGTCCTTCAATCTTTCTCTCAGCCTCTGCCTCGCCCGGAATATCAGCACCTTCACGCTGCCGATCGGGCACTGGAGTGTCTCCGCGATATCTTTGTACTCAAGGCCGTGATACTCCCTGAGTATTATCGCCGCGCGCTCCTTCTCGGGCAGAGACTTGATCGCGGTCTGCAGCTCCTCCCGAAGCTCCATCCGCATCAGATGCTCCTCCACCGGCGAGTCGCCCACTACATTCGGCATCTCCGGCTGGTCGTCGGTATAGTCCTGTTCCAGCTCCGCGGCCGTCGTCTCCGGACGTCTTGCCGAGTGTCTCAAGTGATCGCGGCACTGGTTTCCGGCGACCGAATACAGCCAGGTGGTGAACTTCGCGTTATCGCCGCAGAACGTGTGTCCGAATCTGCAGAGCTTCAGGAACGTCTCCTGCACCAGATCTTCGGCAGTCTCGCGCCTGCACACCATCCGGTAGAAGAAATTGAAGAGCGGCTTCTGGAATCTGGCGAACAGCTCCTCCATCGCAGCGGCGTCACCGGCCTGGAACCTCGCCATCAGTTCCTCGTCCGTCTGCCTCGCCGAATTGGCCGCAATCTGCTTCATAACTACATACGCCCGCGCGGGTTAAAAGTTAACAAGAACCGGCACTCTTGCTGTGGACCTACCAGATGCCGCGGGCAGGTATAGTTTACGCGAATGCGGCGCGCGAGTCCATACCTGAATCATGCGAGCGATTCAGGCGACCGTCTGAATCACGTCTTTCGCGATGAGAGGGATGATGAAGAGGAGGTTGTGCGCCTCGGCCTTGAGCGAGGCCCCCAGGTAGTCGGTGGTCCAGGAGAACTTCGCGCCCGAGAGTCGCGGAATCCATCGCGGAATGCGTTTCATGTATGCCGCGTATGGCTCGCCGTATCGCCCCAGCAGGTAGCCCTCCTCATACCGCACCGCGACGGAGTACACGACGCAGCCGGTGATGAGGGTTATGGGAAGGAGCCACAGAATGCCGGACATGATGTTCAGGCTGATGGAGATGATGATGTTCCCGATGTAAATCGGGTTTCTCACGAAGGCATACGGGCCGCTCGTAGTGAGGTCTTCCTCCATCGGCAGGCGGAAATGAAGATTCTGCTGCGCCCAGAGTCTGATCGCGACGCCGATGGCGAACACTATCCCGCCGACGGTCCAGGTCACGATCAGGTTGCTGTATTCATGCCAGGTGCAGAAAAGCGCGAAAAGCAAGGGAAGTCCGGCGAGCAGGCCGCGGTGGTGGTACGCGGGGGCCCGTAAAGCGGTTGACAATCTATCCTCCATGATCTAACCAGTGTATTCACTGTGAGGCGGGCGACCTCCTGCACGGCTCAGAAGGAGGATTTCCCGCGAAGGGCTTCTCCCAAACGTGAGCGGGCGGTCGTCGGAGGATTCGTCGGCCGGCATGGCGTACTTCACCTCGGCGGAATCGCTGATTGGAGGATGAAATGTCCGGATACTGGCTGTGTGCCCTTGCGGCATGTATGATCTTCGCGGCGGGGGATTCGCTCGCCGGCCCGTCCAGCGACGGCAAGTCGGATGCTTCCGGCGCGATCCAGAAGGCGCTCGACGCGTGCGCCGCGAAGGGCGGAGGAACCGTCAAGCTCCCCGCGGGGAAGTATCGCCTCGATAAGCCGATCACCGTGCCGTCCGGCGTGACGCTCGCCGGCGAGTGGGAAGAGCCGCATCACGCTCAACTCGCGAAGGGCACGGTCATCCTGGCCTATGCCGGAAAAGGCAAGGAGGCCGATCCGCCGCTCGTGAGCCTCTCGCCGAGCAGCGGGGTCAAGGGATTGACCTTCTTCTACCCGGAGCAGCGCGTGCCGGGGACTCAGCCGTATCCCTGGACGATCCGCGGAAGCGGGATGCACTGCAGCGTGATGGACGTGACCCTCGTGAATCCCTACCGGGCCATTGACTTCGGCACGAATCCGAACGAGCTTCACTACATTCGAAACGTCTTCGGCTGTCCGCTGAAGGTCGGTGTCTTCGTGGACAAGTGCACCGACATCGGGCGGATCGAGAACGTGCATTTCAACCCGCATTACTGGCTGCGGGCCGAGGCGGACGGAATGCCGATGTGGCCGGACATCATCAAGTACGTCTGGGCAAACACCACCGCCTTCGAGTTCGCGCGCTCGGACTGGGAATACGTGCTGAACACGTTCTCCTACGGCTGCAAGATCGGGATGCGCTTCTTCAGGAGCAAGGACGGCGCGTGCAACGGGAACTTCCTCGGCTGCGGCATTGACTGGGCGCAAACCGCGGTTCTCGTGGAGGCGACGCAGGAGCCGGGGCTCCTCTTCACGAATGGCGAATTCGTCGGCGGCGAGGGCGCGGAGTCGGAGATCGAGGTGACCGCCTCCCACGATGGCGTCATTCAGTTCTCGAACTGCGCGTTCTGGGGACCCACGAAGCGCGTCACCCGGATCGCGGGCGACGGGATGGCGAGCTTCAACCAGTGCAATTTCGTGAACTGGAAGCCCGGCGTGCCGGCGATCGAGGCGGTCGGCGGCGACGTGACGGTGAACGTCTGCCGGTTCTCGCACGGCGAGAAGCACCTCTCGCTCGGCCCCGGCGTGAAGACCGCGGTCGTCACTGGAAACACGATGTCCGCGCCGGTGAGCATCGAAAACCAGAGCAAGGGAGACGTTCACATCTCGGGCAATGTGAGCAGGGCGAAGCAGTGACACGTCTGGGGCAGAGCACGACTTCACGAGAGCGGATGTTGACTGCGTGGCGAAAACATGCCGTCATAGTGGGAGGGCTCGCCATCGCCGTGATGGTGCTGGCCGCTTATTGGCCGGCTGTTCACGCGGGATTCGTCTGGGATGACGACGACTACCTCACCGAGAATCCGCTGGTTGCCGCCCCGGACGGCCTCTACCGCATATGGTTCACGACTGACTGCCCATCGCAGTATTTCCCGCTCGTCTACACAAGCTTCCGAATCGAGCATTCGTTCTGGGGCATGAACCCCATTGGCTACCACGTGGTCAACATCCTCCTCCACTCCGCCAACGCGCTCCTTCTATGGCTGTTGTTGCGTCGGCTGAAGATTCCGGGCGCGTGGCTGGCCGCCGCGATATGGGCGCTCCACCCGGTGAATGTCGAGTCAGTCGCCTGGATCACGGAACGCAAGAACGTGTTGTCCACGTTCTTCTATCTGCTTGCGGTGGGGCAGTGGCTGCGCTTCATCGAGGACCGGGAGAAACCGCCCCGGATGGCCTATGCGCTGGCCCTGGTCTGCTGCGCGATGGCGCTGTTCGCCAAGACAACCGCCTGCACCCTGCCCGGCATAATGCTCATAGTACTATGGATTCGGAAACAACCGATCAACCTGAAGCGTGTGGCGCAGGTGATCCCATTCGCGGCGGCAGGACTTGTGATGGGTTTGGTCTCGATCTGGTGGGAGAGGATGAAGCAGGGGACAACCG
>Ga0315284_10016777_pt1 | contig 10381 bp, 10 predicted proteins | sample YL17G09_16_MG_FD_203696 | JGI IMG/M metagenome (GOLD analysis project Ga0315284, IMG submission 203696) | Sediment microbial communities from Yellowstone Lake, YNP, Wyoming, USA - YL17G09_16 | ecosystem: Environmental > Aquatic > Freshwater > Lake > Sediment | place: USA: Wyoming | collected...
CAAGCAAGGAGACCGCCGAAGGGCCTGGTTTGGCCTTCGCATGCTTCTGCTGATACTCCGGGACATCCATGTCATCGATCAGCTTGATCCCCATCTCATCGATCATCATGAGCAGGGTATCGAGCTTATCCGGAGAGACGACTTCGTCGGGGAGCCGTTCATTCAGCTCGTCATACGTCAGATAGCCGCGCAACTTGCCCAGGTCGATCAGCGCCGTCACGCGCAGATCGACTTCTTCCTGTGAACCGGACCCGATCAATTGGGTTTCGATGACCATGGCAGTATACACCACTTCCATGCACATCCCCCGGACCACGCCCGGAGGACAGGGGCAACCACGAGACGGGCCAAGGTGCTCGGAGTCGTTTCCGAACCCTGTAACGCGACCTTCGTCAATCGCCCAGTGCCGGGCTCCTGTGATGCCCGGCCAGACGCCGCCTCTCTTGAGGCTGCGCCTCTCATCCGACCCGCGGCCCGATGGACCTCGCGTCGGGAACTACCTTCGTCTGTTGTACTTTCCTCAATAGGTCGATCTCCTGCTCCGCTGTCATCGGCCCATCTCCGTCGTGCAGCAAGGCATTCATCGCCTCGCAACTCTCCCGTTTACGACGCAACTCGGCCAGATGCTCCATGGCTCCCGCCAATAGACCATCCAGGTCTTCCAGTTGCTCCACCTCTTCTGCCAGCTCTATGGCCAGCACTTTCATCCCGTCCTCACTCAAGCCGGCCAGGAACTCACTGAATACCGGTTCTCCCTCGTCGCGTTGATGTCTCCAGTACAACTCCGCCAGGACCTTCCGCTGCGGATCGGCGAAATCCTCAGGCGAAACCTTGGTCTGGACGTCCTGCCAGCAGCCCGGCTTAAGCAGCAGCGACCCCAGAATCCATCGCTCGGCCAGGTCCTGCCCGTTGGGTCGGCCCCGTTCGGCCGCGCGCCCTGACTCGCCAGCCGCGGCAGGGACGGGAACAGCAACCGAGCGAGCAGCCCTCTTCGGCCTGCATCGCTCATGCAGCTCGGCCAGCGGGATGCCTGTCAGCCGGCTCACGCGCGCCAACGCGGCGCCAAACCGCATCGGTTCCACCGACCCGCTGGCCGCCACGCGCGCCAGCAGCCCGGTGTATTGAGCCGCCGCTTTCTGCTGATCCGTCAGCCCATTACTGGAGACGAAACGCTGGGCCATTTGTTTCCACGCATACGTCAACGCATCCGGAGCCGACGACACCAGCCTGTCAAACGCCTCCAGCCCCTGCTTGAGCAGGAACTCGTCGGGGTCCAGCCCGTCTGGCAGCGTGGCCACCGCAATCTCGATCGGCTGCGTCAGAAACAACTGCACCGTGCGATCGACGGCAGCAACGCCCGCGCTGTCAGCATCGAACAGCAGCACGATGCGATCCGCAAACCGCCGCAGAATCGCCACATGCTGCTCCGTCATCGCCGTTCCCAGCACGGAAACCACATTTGTGGCGCCGTACTGGTGGGCCATCACCACGTCCGTGTAGCCTTCAACCACCGCCACGTTGCGCGTCTCCACAATGCGCTGCCGGGCCAGATCCAGGCCGAAAATCGAGCGGCTCTTCGAGAAAAGCGCTGTTTCGGGGCTGTTGAGGTACTTGGCCGGATCCTCCGAGCCGGGCATCACCCGCCCGCCAAACGCGATGATCTGGCCGGACTCGTTGCGGATCGGGAACATGATGCGGTTGCGGAACGCATCGTAGTGCCCCTGGCCGCCTTCGCGAGCCTTCACCAATCCAGCCTGCGCGAGGATGTGGGGTGGGAATTTGCGCCCCACAGGCCCTCTGAGCAGTGCATCCCAGGCTTCCATCGCCAGCCCGATGTGGAAACGCTTCAGCGAATCGTCCGTGAATCCTCGTTGTCTGAGGTATGCACGCGCCGATGCGCCCTGCGCCTCGTCCCATAATAAGTTTTCAAAGAACCGGCAGGCGGCCGAATTCGCTTCGAACAACGCCTGTCTCTCGCTCGCGCCATGGCTGCCGCCGCCGAATTGCGGCAGCTCGATCCCGGCCATACCCGCCAGGATCTGCAACGCCTCCTTGAACTCCACCCGATCACGTCGCATCACAAAGTCAAACGCCGTCCCACCTGCCTTGCAGCCAAAGCAGTAGAACGACTGCCTGCTCGGGTTGACCGAAAACGAGGGTGTTTTCTCCTGGTGGAAAGGACAAAGCCCCACGTAATTCTTCCCACGCCGTTTCAGGGCCACGGTCTGGCTGATCAACTCAACAAGATCAACCGCTTGCAGCACTTGTGCCCGGTAATCTGGCGACATCGGGAGCAGTCTCTTGTGAAACGAACCCGAAACGGCACACGCAATCTCACTTCCGCCCCTTCGGTCGAGGTCGTTCGCTTAACCGCAACCTGTAAAACGCCGCTAACCCCAGTTTTACCAAGGCTTAAGCAAACGTTTATGCACAGAGACTCTTAATTGTAGCACGCCTCGACGCCACCGTCAAACACCTCTCTTTCCCAACCCACACAATCGTCAAACCCTGCCGGCTCTCACACCACCATCGCTTCGTACCTATAATTATGCCCTCAATCCGGGCGTTAGGCCATTGGTTTCCTATCGGACTTACTCAGTAAATCCAGTGAGCCTTGCCACACATCGCCCGGCTAGGGGCCATCACTGGGGGTAGACGAACCGCCTGGCCCTATAACATGGGCCGCGTACCCCAGATGCGCCGCCAGGTTTTTTTCGGGCAGGTCCCCCAGTGTCGGTCAATCCGTCGGCTCATCTGAGCTGACACCCGCCAGAAGAACCCCCATTCCCGCCGCTTGCGCGCTTGCATGACCCGCCTCCGGAACCCATCATAGCTGAGTCGCGTTCATGGAATGCTGAAGACGGCGTCGCATAACGCACTTCACGGTCATCGAGGCAGCCCCACGGCAGAGGTCTCATGCAGCGTTTTACACTCGAATTCGCCACCGAGGGCCACGATCAGGTCATCAACGTCAGCTCCGAGCTGGCCAAACGCCTGGCGGAGTTCCGCGGCAGCGGCCTCGTACACCTCTTTGTCGTCGGCAGCACCGCCGCATTGACGACCATCGAATACGAGCCCGGCCTGGTGAAGCATGACGTCAAGGCCGTCATGCAACGCCTCGTGCCCGACGATGACCATTATGAGCACGAAGCCACCTGGAACGATGATAACGGCCACAGCCACGTCAGAGCGGCCTTGCTCGGCCCCAGCCTGACCGTCCCTTTTGCCAACGGCAAGCTCCTCACAGGGGAGTACCAGCAGATCGTGCTCCTTGACTTCGATACCAGCCCCCGGCGGCGGACGATTATCGCCACTGTGCTCGCTTGAGGGGGGCGGGCGGACAATCGTGGCGGCGGGATTTGCCTGCATACGTAGTTGAATTGGATATTGGGGTGTCGGGAGGCGTCGCGGCAACTCGCCGGCCGGGTGACGCATCTGCTCGCCGCGGCAAACAGAGGAACCCGTTCTGTAATCGAGCCGCTACCGTCTGCCGATCTGTGCAATTGGAGCGCTATGAGCTGTGCCCTGACGCAACGTCCCGTCGCACCCGATCCGAAGTCCTCCAGGACCGGCGGACCTGAGCAGCGCCGCTGGCCGCGCGTCAAGTCACAACGTACGCTGGTGATCCACCCCTTGCGGGCGGGACTGACAGACGCCGCGATCAAGGCCCGCAGTCATGACTTCTCCACCATGGGCCTGGGCCTCGTCATGACCAGACCGATGCGCAAAGGCGACCAGTTTCTCGTCCCCCTCAAACCGCGCTCCGGCCCGCCGGTCCCGCTCCTGTACTCGGTTGTCCGCTGCCGCCGCCTGGGCCCAAACCAGTTTCACATCGGCGCAACCCTCGTGAGCGTCCTGGAGCTGGAGGAGTTCATGAACAGCCGCCCGCCCAACCAGTCTGTTGCGCAGCATATCTCTAATTCTGCGTATCTGGATGTGGAACAGGAGCGGGATGCGTCCTGACCTCCGCCTCGCCGCGGGACGCGGCCCTGTCATCCGTCCAGGCTGGCAATCCCCTACCTCAACCGCGTGTCGCTGTTGCTGATCCCGCGCAACGCCAGGTTCAACGCGTCCGCGTTGCTCGCCAGACGCCTCGCCTCCGGCACGTCGATCAACTGCTTCTGGAACAGCTCCGTCAAGTGCTGATCGAAACTCTGGCTCCCGGCCTCGCGGTTGCCGACCGTCCCCTTCAGTTTCTCGTACTCGCCGTCCTGAATGTACTTCCGCACAATGGGCGTGGCCATCATGATCTCGATCGCGGGAATCCGGCCTTTGCCCTCGCGCTTCTTGGCCAGTCGCTGCGACATGACCCCGATGAGGTTCATGGCAAGCTGCGTTTGCTGCAGGTCCTTCTGGGCCGGGTCAAAGAGCGAGACCAAACGCTCGACGGTCATGGAGGCGTTGGTCGCGTGAACGGTGCTGAAGACCAGGTGACCCGTATCCGCCGCCCGCAGCGCCGTCGACAGCGAAAACGTATCGCGGATTTCGCCGATGAGGATGACGTCGGGGTCCTGGCGCATCATCTCACGCAGGGCGTATTCATAGCTCTCGGAGTCTGTGCCAACCTCAATCTGGCTCACCATCGACTTGAGGTTGTCGTGCTGGTACTCGATCGGGTCCTCAACGCAGATGATGCGCTCCGCCCGCGTGCGGTTGATCTTGCCGATCAGCGCCGCCAGCGTCGTCGATTTGCCCGACCCCGTTGTCCCCGAGACCACCACGAGCCCGCGGTAGTGGTCCGCCAGCGTCTCCACCTGCGGCGGAAGGTTCAATTCATCAAAATCCGGAATCCTCGTCACGATCCGTCGCATGGCGATGGCGTATTTCTGCCGGCTGTGGAAGATGTTCACGCGGAAACGAGCCGTCCCGTCCGCCAACGCGTATGAAAGATCCGTCGCGCCCCTCTGCTCCAGCATCTTCCAGCGACCTTCGTCCTTGATTAGCTCCCGCACATACTCGTCAAGCTGCGGGTCTGTGCTCGCCGGAACGTCCAGAAACCGCGGCCGGCCGTCGATGCGGATCAAAGGCACCGACCCCACCTGGAAATGCACGTCGGAGCCGTTGACCTTGATCAGCGTCCTGAGGAAGTCGATCAACGGCAGCCGCCGCTCCGTCACATGGACGTGTGTCAGATCGTGGTCAGCTTCGACACCATGACTCGTCCCGCTCGTTGAAGTATCGACCATGGGTGAACCTCCAGATGGTGCGCTCCAATAGCCCCTCATTCTAGCGTGAGGGGCGCCCTCCGCCAAACAGACCCGCACCGCTTCCGCTTACGCCCCTATTGCATGTACGCCCGCCGCCGCCCTCAGGTGCGAATCTGCCCACCCTCCAGCACCAACGATCTCTGCGCAAACCTCGCTGCGGCAGCATCATGCGTCACCAGCAGCACGGCCCCGCCGCCCCTGACGAACTCCGCCAAACACTCCAGCACCATCCGCCCGTTGTCCTCGTCGAGGTTGCCTGTGGGCTCGTCGGCCAAGACCAGCTTCGGCCGGTTCAGCAAGGACCGAGCCAGCGCCGTCCGCTGGCGCTCGCCTGTGCTCAATTGCGACGGTCGATGATCCGCCCGCTCAGAAAGCCCCACACGCCGCAGCAGATCCTCCGCACGCTCGACGGCGCCGGGTGTCTCGATGGCCAGCGATGGGCTGAGCACGTTCTCCCGGACCGTCAGGTATGGCACCAGGTGAAACCGCTGGAACACAAACCCGATCGTCCTGGCCCGAAGCGCGGCGCGACGTTCCGACGACAGGGCATAAACATCCTGGCCATCGACCTTCACGCGCCCGCTGTCCCCCTGCAGAAGCCCCCCGCACGCCAGAAGCAGCGTCGATTTTCCCGACCCGCTCGGCCCGCGCACGGCCAGGAACTCGCCGCCCGCCACCTCCAGCGACACATCGCGAAGGGCCTGCACCTTCTGACCCGTCCCGTCAAACGCCTTGCTCAGGTTCTGGACTTCAAGCACCCTTCAGTCCTCCCGCAGCATCAACGCCGGATCCTGATACACCGCCAGCATCGCCGGCAGCAGGCTCGCCGCGCACGCCAGCAGCGGCGCGCCCACCAGGCTCAGCGCCAGCAGCCGCGGCTGCACGAACCACACGGCCTTGACGCCAGCAGCCTGCTGCACAGATGCAGCCAGCGCGCCGGCGGCATACCCCGCGATCGCTCCGATCAGACCCATCAGCAGCGCCTTGCCCAGCAGCACCAGCAGGACCTGCTCGCAACGCAGGCCAATCGCGCGGAGGATGCCGATCTCGCTGTTCCGCTGCCGTACATTGCCCAACGCCAGCAACGCGATCCACAACGCCGAGCCGCCCACCGCCAGCGGTATCACGATCTTCGCCAGGCTCTGCCGCTGACGCCGCAACGCCAATTGGCTTTTGCGCTCCTGTGCGGCGGCGGCTTTGGCTGCGTCCGCCGCTTTGTTCCGCATCTCCGCCCTGGCGTTGGCCAGCAGCGAGAACTCAACCACCTCCGTGTCCGGCAGAATCCTCCCCACCTCCTTGCGGATCGCCGCCAGCCGCTCCTCAGAACACTCGCACTCCAACGCCAGAATCGCGTTGATCGACCCCTCCTTGTGCAGCATCTCCTGCGCCTCGCCCAGGTTGATCCACACCGCCACGTCGTCCTTGCTGCCCCGCCCGGGCTGCACCCCCGCAATGGTGAACTCGCGGCCCATCAGCGTGACCTTCTGCCCTGCCTGCAGCTTCTCGCTGCGCGCCAGCTCCGAGCCCACGACCATCGTTCCCTTCGCCACGGATTCGAGGATCGGCCTCTGGCTCTTGTCCTGGACGTAGACCTCCCCGCGAACGCCGTTCAGCATCACCTTCCGCCCGCCGCGCTCCGTCCATTCCATCCGCCGCTGCAGCGCCGGCAGGATGTGGTTGATCGTCTGAAGCTTCGCCTCGGCCAGCCGATCCCCGTATGCCTCCGGCATGTACTTCACCGGCGCGTCGGCCGCATAGATCTCCTCCAGGCTCTGGCCCTTCAACACGATCATCATGTTGTACCCCATGCGCAGCGACACCTTGCGCATCTCATCCTGCATCCTGAGCATCATGTCGTTGGTGGCTTTCTGCTTCTGCGCGACGAGCTGCTCGGCCTGCACATCGTGCCGGCCAAGCATCATCAACAGCCCGCAGGTGCATCCCACCGCCACCACCACGCCCAGCACGCCCATGGCGAAGTTCAGCTTCCGGTAGCGGATTTCGTGGAGGATGAGGTGCCAAAGACGCATGTTCGACCCGGCCAGCTTGATGCTCATGGCTCGTCCGCCTCTGCCAACTGGGCTCGCTCAGTGTCAAACAGGTGCTTCTTCGATTGGAGCTTCATACAGGAGCATCCGTGATTGCTGAATCCCCTTCATGAAATAGGGGTTGCTGACGGCTTCTGGCTCGACCAGGTCAACGGAGCGGCCGAGGAGGCTTCGCAGCGCTGCGAGCAGCCCAAAATAGCTCGATCCTCGCTCACCTGCCCTCAGGCATTGAAACTCCACCAGGAAATCCAGATCGCTCCGCCGCGGGTCAAACCGATCCGTCGCGCCTGAGCCGAACAGCTCCAGCCGCCGAACCTTGAATCGCTGGCACAGCGCCGCCAGCTCATCTCGATGTTGCTCGATCACCCGAGTCATACGGCCGCTCCCGTCTGTTGGATAGTATATCACGACGGTGCTTCGGCGGATCAAAGCTGAGGTCGGCGGCGATCACCACGCCATCCACCGGCGCCAGAACCGCCAACCCCTCCATCTTCCTGTGCAGTCCCATTGCCAGATGCGCGCGGATCATGCCAACGCATGATACCCAACATCATCCGCCGCGGTAGTCCAGCCTACGGCGTCCCCACCGCCGACAGCTTCCTCAGATACCGATCCATCGCCGCCGCCGTACGCTTCCCGTCCCCCATCGCCAGGATCACCGTCGCCGCCCCGCGAACGATGTCCCCGCCCGCAAACACCCCCGCCTTGCTCGTCATGTTGTCCGCGTCGACGATGAGGTAGCCCTTCTCGTTCACCTTCAGATCCGGCGTGGTCTGCGTCAACAGCGGATTCGCCCGCGTGCCGATCGCCTCGATCACCACGTCGCACGGAATCTCGAATTCGCTCCCGGGGATCGGCACCGGCCGCGCTCGCCCCGACTTGTCCGGCTCGCCAAGCTGCATCTTCTGGCACCGCAATGCACTCACCCAGCCCTTGTCGTCGCCTAGAATGGCCACCGGATTCGTCAGCATCCGGAAGATGATCCCCTCCTCCTCCGCATGGATCACTTCCTCCATTCTCGCCGGCATCTCCGCCCGCGACCGCCGGTACACCAGCGTCGCCGGATCGGCCCCCAGCCGCCGCGTCGTTCGCACACCGTCCATCGCCGTGTTACCCCCCCCGATCACCGCCGCCTTCTTCGCCCGCAGCACCGGCGTGTCCGACTCCGGCTCGTACGCCTTCATCAGGTTCACTCGCGTCAGAAACTCGTTCGCGCTGTACACCCCCTTGAGGTTCTCGCCCGGAATCCCCATGAACACCGGCAGCCCCGCGCCGTTCGCGATGAACACCGCGTGGAAACCCTCCTCTTTCATCAGCTCGTCGATCGTGTACGTCCGGCCAATGACCACATTGCACTCGATCTGCACGCCCCTCGCTCTGAGCGAATCCACTTCCTGCCGCACGATCTCCTTGGGCAGACGAAACTCCGGAATGCCGTAAACCAACACCCCGCCCGGCTTGTGAAACGCCTCGAAAACCGTAACGCTGTGCCCCTTCTTCGCCAGCTCACCCGCCGCTGTCAGGCCCGCCGGACCGCTCCCCACCACCGCCACCTTCATGCCGGTCGGAGCAACCGCCGCCGCCACCTGACCGTGGCGGTGTTCGCGCGCCCAGTCCGCCACGAACCGCTCCAGGTACCCGATCGCCACCGGCTGGCCTTTCTTGCCTCGAATGCACAGCACCTCGCACTGCTTCTCCTGCGGACACACCCGACCGGATATCCCAGGCAGCGAGTTGTCGTGCAGCAATATATCCGCGGCCCCTGCGAAATCCCCCGCCGCCACCAACGCCACAAACTTCGGTATGTCAATCTGCACCGGACAGCCCGTCACGCACTGGCGATCCTTGCATTCCAGGCAGCGATTCGCTTCCAGCACCGCGATCTGCTCCGGCAGCCCAAGGTTCACTTCCTCAAAACACCTCGACCGCACCGCCGCCTCGCGCGACGGCATCCCCTGCCGCTGAATCTTCATCCGCTCCGCGGGCTTCAACTTCCCATCCTCTGACATCTCAACGGCCCTCCGTCGCTGCCGCCAGGCGGCACTGATGGCTCTCGCCGACGCGGCGCTCTTGATCCCGATACGTCGTCAACCGATCCGCCAGCTCCCGGAAATCGACCTTGTGAGCATCAAACTCCGGCCCGTCCACGCAGGCAAACAGCATCCGCCCATCCACCTGCACGCGGCAACCGCCGCACATCCCTGTCCCATCCACCATGATAGGATTCAGAGACGCCACTGTGTGAATCCCCAGTGGCCGCGTCAGCTCCGCCACCGCCCGCATCATCGGCACCGGCCCGGCACACAAAACCAACCCCACCTTCAGCTTGGCCTCCGCGATCAACTGCTTCAGCCGATCCGTCACAAACCCCTTGAACCCGTAGCTCCCGTCATCCGTACACGGGTATACCGCGTCGCAGATCGCGGATAGCTCCTTCTCAAGGATGACATAAGGCTTACTGCGCCCCCCGATCACCGCCGAAACGCGGTTCCCCTTCGCCTTCAACGCGGTCGCCTGCGGGTAGATCACGGCCGTGCCGACTCCCCCGCCCACGATCACCGCGTGCCCCACGTGCTCGATGTCGGTCATCTTGCCCAGCGGCCCAACGACATCCGATAGCTCGCCCCCCGCCTCCACCGCGCACAGCCGCCGAGTCGTCGCTCCCACCGCCTGCACAATCAGCGTGATCGCCTTGCCCGAACGGTCCGTATGCGCCACGGTCAACGGAATACGCTCGCCATCGGATGTCACACGCACGATGACGAACTGCCCCGGCCCGCAATGCCGCACCACATGGGACGCCTCCACCACCAGCCGTTTCACTTCCGGCGCTAACCACTCTGCCTCTAATACTCTATGACTCATGTCGTTCCATCTCCATGCAGCGCGAAGTCGGGTAGGTTAGCGATCCCCGCCACCGCGGGCAACACGATAGAGAGGCACTTGCTCTCGCTCGCCCGCTCTTCCCCTCCCGCCCCTCAGCATCCCCTTGTTTCACGCTAGTGGTCCGTCACTCTTGAATTGATGGCCTGGGTGCCACTCAACGCCGTGAACCACCGTGCGTCGATACGACTATAAATCCTTGCCTTAACAGAAGAACGCCTCCTTGCGATAATGTTTTTGGTA
>Ga0315284_10016778_pt1 | contig 10380 bp, 16 predicted proteins | sample YL17G09_16_MG_FD_203696 | JGI IMG/M metagenome (GOLD analysis project Ga0315284, IMG submission 203696) | Sediment microbial communities from Yellowstone Lake, YNP, Wyoming, USA - YL17G09_16 | ecosystem: Environmental > Aquatic > Freshwater > Lake > Sediment | place: USA: Wyoming | collected...
TTTAGTATAAAGTTTTACCTCAGATACTTCTTCGTTATATTTTCTTAAGTGTTTCATAATTAGTATTTAATTTATTATGCACCTGGATTAAATCCAAATCCTTGAAAGCTTTTAATATTACCTTCATGTGGTTCTTCAGTTTCATGAGATTCTTCAGCTTCTTCGCGTGCTTCTTCACCTTTCAACTGACCCATTAAATCAATTAGTCCTTCGATATGACCATTCATACGTGTGATAATTTCTTGTTCTTTAGCTGCGTGTTCAGCTGAATCACCAGTCTCAGTATCTTCAAAAGATGAGAAAGAATCTACTGCAGTTTTTAACGCAAGAATTGCATTTTCGATAGTGTCTTGAATATCTTCTTCAAGTTCTTCTTCTTGTTCGTGAGAAATTTCTCCCGATTCTTCTCGGTTAGTGAATAAATAACCATTTTCAGTTGCCTCATGATCTTCATTGGCAAACGAATTGTATTTTTGAATATGTGACATACTTGTTTTATTTGTTTCTGTATATATTAATAACTAAATCTGCTTTTTTATACTCAGAACTTTATATATACATCAAGAAATTAACATAAATTTATGAAACACTTAAGGAAATTTAACGAGGGAACTTATCAAGCACACTCAACTATACCAGATGCTAATTCTAAAGCATATGATAAGCTTCAAGCTGGTGTTAAGAAATATGGCATGGATAGTAAGTTTATGAGAGAATATAAAGCTTTATGTCAACAAGCAAGATATGAAGATCTTGATTCATTCTTTGCTAGGTGGGGAATTCAGGCTACTAATGAAGCTTATAATTCTTATGGCGATGAGGAAATTGAGAGATGGGGTAAGAAAATTGCACCCGATAAGAAAAAAATGTTAGATAAGATCTGGGGTCACTTTAACGACATCGAATCTGATTTACAATATCAAAATTTTAGAGGTGGTATTGATGAATTAGATTCCAATACAATATCCGACATTGAAAGGGTATTATCAACTTGTGCAGATAGAATATCTGAAATTATAGAAATCGGTGGTGGTGATTCATTGAGAGGTAAAAAAATAGATAATACACCAACAGATTATTAATATGAAACATTTAAATAAATTTAACGAAGCTAAACAAGATAAACAGACCAAGTTAGCCAATAAACAAGCTAAACAGACTAGGTTAACTGAATTAAAGTCAAAAATTAAAGACTTTGAAGATGAGTTTGGAATTATAGTAAATATGGAACATGACTTCAAACAAATATCGAGCGAAGTCTACAAAGATATTGAGAAGGTTGTTAAAGGTCTTGATGGTTATATGTATAATAATCCATATTGGAATAATAGTGATATGATATCCATCATCGTTAGTAAGAAGCCGATAAATAAAGAAAGGCTAAGTCACTTTGCCGATCTTTATAAAAATTTATCAGAATTTGAATAATGAAACACTTAAGAAAATTTAACGAAGGAGTATCCGATCAATCAGCAGAGAAACTATATTCAATATTTATTGAATGGATAAGCTCAAAAGATTTTGATTTCTATGATGGTCAAGAAGATTTTCATAATAAATTTGTCAGCATTTCTATGGATAGTAGTCCAGCATCAGAAAAAGCGGAAGAACTGACTATTTATTTAGATGAGAAATGGGGACTACATGATGGCTTTGATGAAGTATATGATGAACTCGAAGATCTATTTAGCGGTGCAGATATGTCAAGTGATGATAAATACAAATCAATGTCAAGACATGATACAGCGGAGGAATTTAGAAACACATTACCACCAGAAGAAGGTGGTCCAACACGTGAACTTGAAGTTGAAGGCTGGTTAACATTTATGGATGGACAAGATGGTTCATATTCAATTGCTTTACATGGTACTAGAGAAGAAGCTGCAGCTAGATTAGGAACAGATAATCCAGCAACAACTTATGATGACGGTGCATTAGAACCAATTAAATTTAAAGTGATATTAAAAAATGGTAAATACATCATAGACCCGAAAGGTGCTCGTGTATCAATAGACGGATAATGAAACATATTAAAGAACTAACAGAATATATTGATGAACGAGATTATAAAACTCTTAGCTCATTGCAATTCTTGAAGTCTTTAAAAGATAATACGGTTGATAAGATAACATATGATTGGGATTCTGAAATAAGGAAGAATAAACCCGATCAAAGTAGATTGACAGATTTTGTTACCACGTTGTGTGATAGATTGAGACAAATTGGTATTGATGAAGATAGAATATCTGAAATGAATGATGAGTTTATAGGTATCATTCAAAGTTATTCAAAAGCATCAAACAGAGTACCACATCTTAATAACACTGGTTCTGGATATTTTCCAGAAAATGATTACACACCAACCTTAAATGGTGCGGGATTTGGTGATGTTAATGAAGGTGGTGAAGTTTGTAATGTTATTAAAACGAAAACTAAAAAGAAGAAGATGAAACACTTAAAGAAATATAATGAACAGAAAGTAAACGAAGCATCTGATTATGATAGAGCCGAAGATTTATGTGAAGAGATTGTCAATCTAATTAATTCTAAAGTAGATTTAAAAATTCTAAATGAATTTGAATTAAGAACTAAATTAGAGAAGCTTCTTTACCAAAATGTTAAACAAACAGAACATTTAAAAGAAGGTTATCAAATAGACAATGAGTGGGACAAAGCTTACCAAGACTGGTTAGATAATGGTGACACAATGACTTCAGATGGTTTGTTCGAATATCTTAAAGAAAGATATACATTAACTAAAAGAGGTAAAAATAAAAAGAGATAATGAAACACATCAAACACCACCCAATCAATGATAAGGCTCAGAAACTATCCAAGGATATGAAGAAGCAAGACCTTGTTAAACCTAAAAAGGATAAGAAGTTACCACTTGAAGATCACTTAAGTGATCCAACTATTTCTAAAAGGGTTTCTAAACCATCTAAGAAAAAGAAGCTATCAAGTGAGAAACACTTGTCTGCAGCTGCTGGTAAGATTAGAAAGATCAATGAATATTTTTCAGACCCAGATTCAGATGTAATAAAAGTTAATTATATCATTCTAAATGAAAATATGTCTGATGATGAAATGGATAATGCACCAGCGAAAGAGTTTATAATCACAGAAAATATGATTTTAAATCTACTTGAAGAGAATATTGAGTGGGATAGAGATGGTGGGGATTATATCGACACTGATAATTTATTCATCGAACAAATATAATTAACGATAATGAAGAAATTTAACGAATATTTCCATCAAGAAGAATCTGATACCGATTATGATACAATCATAGATGAGTATACTGAAAGACTAGAGACTATTAAATCCGAAGTTCGTGATTCTTCATATGAAGACTTGGCTAGATATAATGCATCAGAGTTATATGATATGGTAGTTGATGCAGAGAATTATATGAATGATGCTCAGGATGAAACAACAAAGAATAAGCTAAATGATCTTTGGGGTAAACTAGATGAAGCTTACAGACAGATAGAAGATATGCAGTATCAAATATCTAGTTTAGATAATCTTAAAAATAATTTCTACTAATGAAGTACGTTAAAACATTTGAATCATTCTTTGATAAAGAAGAATTCGCAGATACAACATATCACTGGTCAGCTGATGAGAGAAAACAACTTGAACAATTAGGATTTAAATCGGTTGCAGATAATGAAACAGGTGTTTACGTTAAAGGCGATATTCAAATCGGTAAGATAGCACATGATGAAGATGGTGTAGAAGGATTCTACTATAAGATAAAGTCAGGTGATAAAGTTGAAAGAGAAGATACTCTTGATGCATTAGTAGAATATATTAAAAATATAACTACCGAACCAATTCCACCGAAACCACGAAGACGACCGATCACTATGAACTAATACCAATTTTTAGAAACTTAGAAATTTCTTTTACATATAAATAAAATGAAAAAGAAAGACTTAAAAAAAGTATCAAAACTCTTATTTAATCAATTACAAGATCAAAAAGACAAACTTGCTGCTGCTAAAAAAGCAGAACGAGAAAATAATAGCAAATTGTGTGAGCCATGTACTGAAGCATCACCATTTGAGTTATGTGAATATGACGTTAATGTTAGTGAACGATTTAAAAAGTTAGTCAATAATATCATTAACTACCCCGATAATCTAAGATTTGATTACAATGCTAACTGGATTAGTATTTCTACAGATAGCATTAAGGATCTTAAGAAGTCCAATTCTAATAATAGCAATAGTCCGCGTAAAATAAGTGACAGTGATCACCTACGAATAGAAATTACCAAAACTGGATTTACATTAGAGCAAGGATATAATAAATACTCTAGGTATAAGGATGATACTATGTATGATTACTTCATTGAAATAGTTAAAGCTAAAGTCAAAGAGGTAAATGCTACTAACTTTAATAATGTTTGGGATTTGATTGCTAAAGAATCTGGTATAGTTAGAGATTCTAACTTAGATGATATCTTCACTGAAGACAATTAGTCTTCATCATTATATGTTTTAATGTTTCGAAAATAAAACCCTACTCTTGTTTCAACATCGTAATCGCTAACTAGATTAATAGAAGTATTATTGATAATAATATTATACTTTTTAGTAATTTTATTAAGTATTTTAGTGTTAGTAATGTTTGCTACTTTCTTGCACTCATCAACCGAATTCAACGACTTGGAAAAAAGACCTGAGTTGTATATTGGATCAAAAGCTAGTGTGAAATCTTGTCTTATCATAACGTTATATTGATAGTATAGTGCTCCAATTGTCTGTCCCTTGACTTTTTGTTCATGTCTAGTTACGGTAATACTTTCTAAATCAAAATCTTTATTGTCCTCAAATTCTGCAATAAACCAATCTTTAATCACACTCTCAGAAGGAGCATTAGCTAGAAATTCATCAGTATATGTTTCAAAATATTTTAAGTATTTCATATTATTCGGGATCAAACATAGTATCTAATAGACCATCAGCATCGTCGTTATTTGAATTAATGCCGTTTACATCAAGTTCAAAAGTTTTACCTGTCAATAAATCTCGCTTAGAGTAAATATCAACAAATGTTGTTGCTATATTATTATGTGTATATGTTTTCACATCTATTAATATATTTCCCTCAACATGTATACGCTTACACCCTCGATGTATTAGAGCTAGTTCATTATTAAATTCAGTTAATGATTTTGTGAAATTGTCTTTGTCTAATTGTAATTCATATTTGAATTTCAATAAATATTTTGGCACGACATGTACACCATCACGATATTTAATATCGATTGCATATGAATACATATCTTCATCATGGTCATCAATAACATCTTGGAAGAATGACTCAATCTGTGCTCTCGTTAATATTAACGAAGTATCTTTCTTAACATTAGTTCTAATCTTATTTAAATACTCTGAGTTAAAATCATCTACATATTCTTCCCACCATTCATTTGTTTTAACACCATCTAATACATTAGATATAATTTTATCCAATTTTCGAATCCACGGTCTATCTGGATGATCGGACTCAAGTGGTAGACTAATTAGTCTTCTTAATTCAGCCTCTGCGAAATCATCAATTTCAATCTCATAATATGGCTCATCTCTTTGATTAGTACGATAAATAACAACATCACTAACTTCACCATCGTCATCATATTCAAAATCGATACCAAACCCTTGTGCACTACGATGTAACGCGGTTTGTAGCTTTTTAAACAAAACCACATGTTCAGAACTGAACGCTTCAAATATTTTATATCGCTTTAGGTGTTTCATATATTTCCCGCTCTTCTTCTTAATTCTTCGATATGTTCTTCAATGGTTGGTTCCTCTTCTGGTTCTACATCGATGATTGAACCTGATAATATATCTCTTGTCGAAAATATTTTAACATGTGTTGTCATATTTAAATACGCTGGTTGTGTTACAACATATACTTTTAGATTCAAGTCTTCTGCTTGAAGACGTTTAACTGCACGATGTATCGTATCTAGTAAATTACTAAACCCAGATAATGAATTAGTATAATTTCCTTTTTCTAAATCTAAAATATAATCAAACTCTAAATCATAGTATGCTGTGAAAGCTGCACCATCATTGTTCAAAATCTGTAATTGATATTTATATTCATCACCAACATCATCAATAGCATCTTGAAAGAATTGTTCTATCTCTTCTCTTCTTAAAATCCAACTCGGATTCTTAGTTATATTTTCTTTTATTTTTGCTAATTGCTTTCTTACAGTGCTCAAATTTGCATTATCAATCTCTTTAACCCACCACTCATTTGGGTCGTCTTTGGGAGTATCTAAAGCTTTAAGTATAACTTTATGCAATCTTTCAAATTCTCTTCTTATATCGCGATCTAATACGCTTAAATTTTCATTTTGAATTGCACTTCTTAATGTTTCTTCATCAAAGTCATCTTCTTCAAATTCATAGAAGTATTTACCATTTTCATCCTGTATGCGAACAATATCACTATCACCAAATGCACTACGATTATCATATACGTCTATATCAAATTCAGTACCTTCAAAGGCATTTCTTAGTTTATTGACTAAAACCTTAGACTCTTTAGATTCAAATATTTTATATTTCTTTAAGTATTTCATTAGCCCGGTCCCCTCCTTGCCGGCCTTACCGGAATATCATCCTCATCACTAACAAGATCAATTATCTTACCGTGTATAAGTTCACGCTCTGTATAAATTCTGGCTTGTATTGCTTGGTTTCCATTAATATTACCAGTTACATCAACATACGTGTGTATATTTTCTTCTTGTTCAATTCGCTTACATGCTCTATATACTGACGACAATAACGTATTAAAATCGGAAAGTGATTTAGTATAATTATCTCTACCCAAATCTATTTCAGACCTAAAGTTTAATTTATAAGCCCATGTTATCTTATTCTGAAATATCATACCAATTTCAAATTCCCAGTGGTACTTGTCCTCATCGATATCATCAATAACATCTTGGAAGAATCCCTCTACTTGTTTTGGTTTCATAATCCAATCTGGATGTTCGGGTAAATTCTTTTTCAAAATATCATATACTTTACTATCAGCAACATCACTGTCTACATATTCCTCCCACCATTCTGGTGTTTCTTTCTTTGATCTATCTACAACATCTAGTATAATTTTATCCAATTCGTTATAATTATCTATCACACTTTGTGGTACACTTTCTGGGTAATCGATATCAGCATGATCCTCTACTACACTGATTATTTCATCTTCATTGAAATCATCAGTGGCCCAATCATAAAATACACTATCAGGACCGACCCCAATTTCAACATAATCATTATCTTGACCGGTAAACCTTATTTCAAATACAGTTCCAATAAATGCATTTTTCAAAGCTTTAAATAGTTGCACAGCAGACCTTTTTGATTCGTAAATTCTATGTGACTTCAAATATTTCATTGCTGTTATATATTAAAATTGTCGCTCATTTTTTATATATACTCCGATGAAATTCCTAAAAAAATATAATGAATCAGTAACAATATTTGACTTATCCGATATTCTTAAATTGAATCTGGAAGATAATCCTTATTTCGACGTTACTGATGTGTCAGTTGAACCTATAACAATGTTAGGTTCAATGGGTAAACCCAATCTTGACGGATATACAGTTCAGATTCTTGAAATATTCGGCGATGATAGTCTACTCTGGAAACAAACATATGGTGGCATTTCCGCTCGCGATTTGAATAGATTATACATAAAGGACAAAATCGAATACATTAATAATAAGTTACTATATTCTATAGGTAAGAAATATAATTTTAGAGTTAGTAAGAGTGCTACTTTTATTAATAATTCATCACAGGAATATAATGCCACAGGCATCTTAGATGAGGTAATATTCAGATTTAATTTAATTATAGAACAAGACTGGGCATGAAATACTTAAAGAAATATAATGAGTCAGCTAATAGCGAAGAATACCAAAAATTGGTTGATATAATTGAATTGCATTTGGAGGATAATCCATATTTCAGCATTACTCAATTCACATCATCAGAAGAAATGACTGGTAGACCAGGACCATACATATACATGAAAGAAGATTTCACTAATAATGATGAAATGATAAAATCTACAAATGCATATATCGAATATCATGATGGTGACACCACCAAAACAGCTTGGTATGATATTATTGCTAAGTTTGAAAAAATAGTACTCAGTAGAAATACAGAATTATTGACTAGAATAGGTAAGATGTATGACTTAGAGGTTAACGATATAGTAGTTGTCAAACGCAACCTTCAATATGATTTTGGCGAGTCTGTTAAAGTTATTAATGGGGATTTTCGAAAAACATATGTGATTAAGGCTTCAATAAAAATATTACAAAGTAGTGAAATACATAAAACTATATAACGAAGTAATCAAGATAGATTTTGCTGGTAAAAACGACTGGCTTCTTTCGGCTATGAAAGAAGTTGAATCTTATTTTCAATATGTTGATGATGACGGATATTCAGTACATATAGATAAATCGGGTAGTTCATCAACACCGATGGGTTTAATTTCAAAATGTTCAGATTTAGGTCGTGATGTTAATGATCCACCATATATTGAAGTTACTATTGCTAAAGAATTATATGCGGAGCGAGCATTTAAACACGAACCAGATGCAAATATGTTTGAGTTAACTGATGAGTTAATTAAAGGTATAGGGTTTGCAGTAAAGGGGTTAGAAAAAGAAGGCATTAAATTATATATGACTATGATTCAACATAGAACATATAGAGAACATCAAGAGATGTTACACTTAAGTGATTCAACAATATCAGTGAGCAATATGGTTAGTTTTCTAAATAAAGGATATGATAATAATGTGATGGGTTACCAAGGTAGAGTTGGTTACATAAGATTATACTTCTATGTAGAGCCACATGTTGCCGCAGGAAGTTATAAATCTTGGGCAAAGCAACCAGGTATTTATGAATCTGCTTTCACCACAGGAACAGAACTGACTAACATAATAAATCTAAACTTAGAAGATAACAAAGAGTTTGAAATCGAAGATATCAGCTATAGAATGAATCAAAATTTCAATACGAGTGGTGTATATCCTATAATTGGAACGGGTAGTGGTTACAAAACAATTGTAATTAATATTATGGAATCATTTACAAATAATGAATACATTTCTAATGCTCTATCACATGCTACTAAACTAGATGATATTAAAATTATCGAAGAGTGGGTTGCAAAAATAAATCGAAATGTCTTTAGTCGATTAGCTAGAAAGTATGATTTTAAAATTGATACATTAAAAGCAGTTATCGCAAATAGCAGCAGACAACCACATTTTCTAGTAACATTTAACATATATTATTAATGAAATATTTAAAGAAATATAATGAGAGAGCTGAGTTCACGTCACAATGGACTGCTTCTAAATTAGAAGAGATGTTACATCTTCAATTAGAAGATAATGGTCAGTTTGAACTATTAGATGAAATAGTTCCTCCTCTATCATATAGACAAGGTGGTGAACGATTATTCTATTCTATACATGTTAATAGTTTTCTTGAAGGTGGTAAGGATGATGTAGGAATACAAGCAAGTATTGAATTAGTTGAAGGATTTAATGGCAATGATGAAATTAATAAAATGGTAGATGAGTTTGTAGATTGGCGCAATGTCTATTCAAATATCAATTGGGATAGTAAAGAAGATGATTTAGAATGGATTGCATACCAAAACGAGGAAGAGCATAGATGTAGAGAGATAGAGAATAGAGTACATGAAATAAATAATAAAATATTTGAAAGATTGGGTAAAAAGTTTGACTTATTATTCACTGTTATATCATGTAATCAATGGGAATCATTTTATATAACACAAGGTAATAAATGGCTCGACAACACACTACCAATCATTAATACGAAAAGTAGTAAGTTATCTTTCATAATTAGACTAGATGTTAGAGAACTACCGAAAGAAAAGAAATCTATCTGGAAATCTGCTGTTAATTATTTAAAGAAATTCAATGAAGATATTGATTGGGGTACCGATGGAATAGAAAACTGGACACCTAAGGAATTTTCTGATATGGTTAATTTAGAATTGGAAGACAATAAACAATTTGAAATTGTTGAAATACATTTTACTACTGAACCATATATTCTAAGACCAAGCAAAGATGTAATTGGACAAGAGATTCAGATTATAGAAGATTTTATAGATGATCACAGCGACATTCGAACATTTCAACATACGCATTATATTGAATTAGTGATTGATACTAATAAGAAGATATTCGAAAAACTAGGTAAGAAATATGACTTTACTATCAGTGAGATATCTTGCAGACACATAGTTGGATCCGGTTATAAAATCACATTT
>Ga0315284_10016779_pt1 | contig 10380 bp, 5 predicted proteins | sample YL17G09_16_MG_FD_203696 | JGI IMG/M metagenome (GOLD analysis project Ga0315284, IMG submission 203696) | Sediment microbial communities from Yellowstone Lake, YNP, Wyoming, USA - YL17G09_16 | ecosystem: Environmental > Aquatic > Freshwater > Lake > Sediment | place: USA: Wyoming | collected...
GCCCTCGCCCTACGGCCCGCAGAACCCCGGCGGGTGATACAACCTCGTGTCCCTCTCCCTTGACGGGAGAGGGTGGCGCAGGCCGGGTGAGGGTGAGTTTCGTTTGTGGCACAGCCGCCCTCGGCTATGCGATATGCCCAGATGAGGGCATCTGAGCCACATGAGCCCCCTCACCCCCAGCCCCTCTCCCGCGAGGAGAGAGGGGTGCATGTCTGGCGCCGCGTGCCTTGCCTTTCGCGCCCGTTGCGAAAGCATGCGTTTCCGAAGCACAAAGATCCTGCTTTCGCAACGGCGCGAAAGCATGGCACCCGGTTGGAATCTTGGCGCGCGGCCCGCGGAGCGTTAGCATGGGCGCCATGAGAACACCGCTGACAGCCTGTTTGGCCGCCACATGCCTCGCCATCCTCCTCGCGGGCGTCGCTTGGAGCGAGGATCCATCGGCCGCGCCCCCTGCCGCAGGGACGAAGGCCCAGGCCGAGTGGGGGCCGCCCGCCGGGGGATTGGCAGTCTCGCTCGCCCTCGATGGCGACGCGGCCATCGGCGGCCGGATCGCCTTCCGCGTCGCGGTCCGAAGCGCCGCCGGGCAGCCCGTCCCGCTCAGCCCGGCCCAGACGGCCTGCGGATGGGTGCTCATCGTCCAGAGCTTCGGCGGGGCCAAGAAGACGTTCTACACGCGGCGGATCGTGATGGCCGAGGCCGCGCCCGACTGGCCCGCCGAACTCACCGGCGACAAGTTGCTCGTCCTCAAGGCCGCCGATCTCGGGCCCGGCCCGGCGTGGGGCTCGGACGCGGGACGCGAGCTCCTCACCGCCTACGTTACCGGCAAAGGGGGCGACGCCCTCCCGAAATCCGCCGGCACGCTGAACGAGCTGCTCTCCCCCGGCCGCGCGATGGCCAAGTTCACCCTCTGCCTTCCATCGCCGGGGGCGAAGCCGGCGCTGGCGGTGTCGAACGCGCTGGAGATCATCGTCGGCCCGCCGAACTTCGCCGCCTTGAAGCCCGAGGCCCGCGACGCGTTCGTGGCCGACCTCCTCAAGCAGTTCGACCGCAACCCGTGGGCGGGCCAGCAGGCCCACGACACCGCCGTGCGGCTGGGCCGGGAGATCCTGCCGCCGATCCTCGCCGCCGCGCTGGAGACCTCGCGGCCGGCACACGCCCGGCTGTGGCTGGCGACCACGCTGGCCGACATCCGCGACGAGCGGTCCGTCGACACCCTCATCAAGCTTCTCGATGATTCAATGGACGGCGTCCGCTACGTCGTGGCCTACCACGGGCCGAAGCAGCAGAGCCCGCGGCTCGACAAGGCGATCGTCGACAAGACGGCGGCCGGGAAGGAGTCGGGCTTGGCGGCCTGGGCCCTGCTGGGGTTCATGGTCCACCGCCGCACGGTGCCGGAGGAGGTCCTGGCGGCGGGCCTGGAGAGCAGCGACCCGCGGGCCCGCGCGGCCGTGGCGGAGGCCCTCGCGCGGCACGCGAGCGAGTTCAACATTTCGCGCCTGGCGGGCCTCCTGGCCGACGGGAACGAGCGCGTCCGCTCGACGGCCGCCGCGATGCTCGGCCAGTCGAAGAACAAGTCCCCGGGGGTCCTGGCGGCCCTTGTCAAGGCGCTCGACCTGCCGGGCGACTCGGCCCGCGCGAAAGTCTGCGCCGCCCTCTCGGAACTCACCGGCCGCGCCGCCCTCTACGACCCCAAGGCCGACGCGGCCGCGCGCGAGAAGACGGTTGGCGAGTGGAAGGCCTGGTGGGGAAAAGAAGGTTCCAAGCTTCAAGTTCCGGGTTCCAGGTGAAAGAGGCGGCGAGCCAACCCATTGCGGATTGCGGATTGCGAATTGCGGATTGAACGGCGAGAGACGGAAAGAAGGGCCCTCCGGCGGGTCCGGTCAACAAGGATTTCAGGTAAATGGAGGCTGTGACATGAGAACGTACGCAGTGGTCGGGAGTCTGGCGCTTCTGGCGGCGGCCTTCGGGGTCGCGTATGCGGCGAGCAATCTCGGGTACCAAGACACGCCGTTGATCCCCGGCACGAAGTGGCACGTGCATGACGGCGAGCGGCCGCAGCCGCCCGTGGTCGCGCCGCGGCCCTTCACGCCGGCGCCTCCGCCGTCGGACGCCATCGTCCTCTTCGACGGCAAGGACCTCTCGAAGTGGCAGGACGGCAAGGGGCAGCCCTCGGGCTGGAAGCTCGTGGGCGGCGCCATGGAAGTCCCGCCGGACAAGACCCCGGGCGGCGGCGACATCGTGACCAAGGACACGTTCGGCGACATGCAGCTCCACCTGGAGTTCTGCATGCCGACCCCGCCGAAGGGCGACAGCCAGGGCCGCGGCAACAGCGGCGTCTTTCTCGCGGGCCACTTCGAGATCCAGGTGCTCGACAGCTACAACAACCCGACCTACGCCGACGGCGGTTGCGCGTCGGTCTACGGCCAGTATCCGCCCCTCGCCAACGCCTGCCGCAAGCCCGGCGAGTGGCAGTCCTACAACATCACGTGGACCGCGCCGCGGTTCAAGGACGGGCAACTGGAGTCGCCGGCCTACCTGACGCTGCTCCACAACGGCGCCAAGGTGCAGGACCACGTGGCCGTGATGGGGGGGACGGGCCACAAGACGGTCCCCGGCAAGTACTCGCCGAACGACGTCAAGGGGCCGATCAAGTTGCAGGACCACGGCAGCCCGGTCCGCTACCGCAACATCTGGGTCCGCGAGCTCAAGGCCGCCGGCGCCCCGTGACGGGGCGATTCGCGCCGCGCCGGAAACCATGGTCCGCGGGGCGAAGAACGCGGTTCTTACAGGTCAAGGCGTTACGATTTCGAAGGGGATGGCCGGCAATGATCCCAGCGGGGCGCGGCGCTGATTCCCCTGGGCCTTTCCCGTTCCAGATGAGGCAGGTATTGCCGCAAAGGCGTTGACGATCAGGTTCCCTTGCAGGCCGGGCTTGGCCTTGGCGGCATCGCATTGAAGCACAATCTCCGCGCCCTCGCGCACCGCCGATACACTCTTGATGGCGATTCCTTCCGGCGGCTCGCTTAACTCGAGCTGGACTCTGTCAAGGAACCCGGCGGTGGGCGTTTCAACCTGAACCCGGGCCGTTCCGCCGGCCGGGATTTTCACAGGGGTCTCGCCGAGGATCTTCACCGGAGACCGGGCCATATTGCGTGCCGACACGGTCACTTTCATCTCCTGGGCGGGAACGAGATGCCGGTAGGCGAAGGCCTGCATCATGTCTTCCGCCGGCACGGCCGGCCGAGAGACTTCGCGTCCCTGGATCGTCGCGCGGCCCTCCAGGGACAGGCTGAGGGGCTCCTTCGAGGGCATCGCCGGAACCGTCAGCGTGACCCGCACCTGGTCCTGGTTCGCCGGCACGCGGGCGCCGCTCAACGTGAATCCCTTCGGCGCGTCCTTCAAGACCAGCGCAATCTCGCCGGAAAACCCGTCTTTGCGGAGGGCATACACGGTGATGGGAATGGTCGCACCACCCCGGACGTTGACGCTGGATGGCACGGCCCGCAACGCGTAATCGGGTTGCGGCGGGCTGATGCGCAGGCGGTAGGCATACTCCGCGCCGCCCTTGTGCTGCGCATCGCCCAGATGAAGGTAGTAGGTTCCGTCAGCGGGCAAGCGGGCGCAGAGCCAGGAATCCGCCTGATGCGTGGTCAACCCCGCGCCCTTGTCTTCGTGGTCGTCATTGAACGCCAGCGGCTTGCCGGCGGAGTCGGTCAGCTTGAGCACGGAATCCAGCGGGGAGTCCAGCCGGCGGGCCTGGACTTCCGCGACGATCTCGCTGCCGGCGCGGCCCTCGAAACGGAACACGTCCCAATCATCGGATCGATCCATGCGACCGTTCACGATGACGGGGAGCGTGACCGGCTGGGCGCCGGCCGGCTGGTTGTTCGGTTCCCGTTCCAGGCATTCCGGCAGCGTGTCTATCGCAAAGGGCACGCGGTTGGAGGCCCATTCCTCCTTGCGCACGGAAAGGGGATAGACTCCTGGCCCTTTGTCTTTGGCCTCCATCGTCAGCCGGGCCACCGGAAGGTTCCAGCCCGTCAGCGCAACGGAAGTCTGAGCGCCGGCCTTGCCGCCCAGCGGGAAGATGCCCGTCACAAACGGCAGTTCGCCCACGGCGATGCGATAGACGAAATCCTCGCGACCGCGGTAGATGGCGTCCTTGATCTCGACCACGTAGTCGCCGTCTTTGGGGATCTCATAGTACAGAACCGGATCGGGGTGGAAACGATAGTCATCGCCATACGCCAGTTCCTTCCCCTTGGCATCGTAAAGCGCCAGCGTGGCCTGGAACCAGCCGGGCACGGCGTCGGCAAGATACGGGACCAATTCCCGTGCACTGGCGGCGACGACCAGGCGCTGGCCCCGGCTCGCCTGGAACCGATACCGGTCCACCGCGCCGGGCATGATCTGGCCGTTCACGACGGCCGGCAGCGTGATGGCCGTTTCAGACTTCGCCGGGGTCCGCGTGGTTGCCGGTTGCCCCCCCAAACTCGCCCTGAGGCGCTCGATCTCCGGACTGACGGCCTTGGCCGCCGGCTTGGCGAACTCCGGCAGTTGGCCGACGCAGAACAGGAGTGGGTTCGTCAACCCGACGGGCGCGGCCAGCCGGATCTCCCGCTGGCCGGGTTCCGCGTCCGCCGCCATCGTTACCTTGAGCGTGACGGTTTCGGCAATCGCCGGGTTGCCCTGCCGGTTAGGGGGATTCTTGAGGATCTTGGCCCTGATTTCGGCAATCTGCTTCAGGGTCTCGGCGTCCTTTTCTTTTTTCTGGAGTTCCTGGAGTTTCTCGCGCAGATCGGTGAACTCCTTCTGCGCCAGCGGCCGGTTATACTCGACGACCTCGGCCTGGACGCCGGTACCGGAGACATACGCATTGTTGGTGTTGCTCAGATACTGCCCGCCGACCGCCACCTGGAAGGTTGTCCCCTGCCGGCCGCCGGCGGGATAGACATAACCGATGCGCGGGGTGAACTGCTGCGCCTGCACGGACGGCGCGACCATCAGGAGAAGCGCCAGCCCCGAAATCGCGTGCCCTCGGAATGGGCTCATGGAACGCTCCGCCGGTTACATGATCTCTTTCAAGCGCCCGCCCATGGTCACACCGTCCTTGGCGGAGGGCGCCACGCGGGCCTCCAGGCCCAGGGGGTGGGGCAGATTCCCGTCGGGGTCAATGCCGAGCAACTCATACAGGCTGGCGATGAGGTCGCACGGATACACGGGCCGCTCCTTCACCTCTTCGCCCTTCGCGTCCGAGGCCCCGACCACGCGGCCGCCCTTGAACCCGCCGCCGGCGACCACGGCGGAGAAGACCTTGCCGTAATGGCCGCGGCCGCCGTTCCAGGGCGGTTCCCACTGAACCTTCGGCGTCCTGCCGAACTCGCCGCAACACCAGATGATCGTGCTGTCGAGCAGACGGCGATCCGACAAGTCCTGGAGCAGGGTGGCCAGCCCTTTGTCCAGTTCCGGCAATCTCCGGCGCATGGCCTGGAAATGCTGCTTGTGCGTGTCCCAGCCCTTGTAGTTGATGGTGATGTAAGGGACCCCGCGTTCGATCAGCCGCCGGGCCGCCAGGCAGGACTGCCCGAACGTGTTGCGGCCGTAGCGCTCCCTCAGATCGTCTTTCTCCTGCGAGAGGTCGAACACCTTGCCCGCATCGCCCAGGATCAGGTCATACGCCTGTTTCTCGCACTCGTCCGCGGCGACCAACTGCGGATCGTCTTTCATGGCGTGCTCGAGCGTATTCAACTTGTGGAGCAATTCGCGCCGGTCCTTCTGCCGCTGGTCGGAGATGCCCTGGGCCACGACCCCTTCCACGGCGAACCGGGTCTGCGCCGGGTCGCCGCCGGTGGCGAAGGGCTTGTAGCGCGACCCCAGGAACCCGGCTTCGGAAAACCGCCCCTGAAGCTCCGTCAGAACGATGTAGGGCGGAATAAGCCCGGTGTATCCGGCGCCGTAGCCCTTGAACAGCGAGACGACGGCGCCGACGCTCGGATAGACATCCCGGCCGCCCGCCGGCCGTCCGGTCTGCACCGTGTAGGCCGCCGTTTCATGGGCGGTCACGCCGTGGGTCATGCTGCGGATGATGGAGTACTTGTCGGCCAGCTTCGCCAACTCGGGAAGCAGTTCGCCGATCGTGATCCCGCCGACGTTGGTGGGGATCGGCTTATTGAGCGGACCGCAGTAGTCATTGCCCGCGTCCGGTTTCGGGTCGAAGGTGTCCAGGTGCGACGCGCCGCCCCACAGCCAGATCTGGATGACCGCCTTGGCCTTGGCTTCGGCCCTGGCTTTGGCCGGCGGCGCCGCGGCCAGGGCACGAAGGACCGGGCTGCCCGCCAGCACCAGCCCGGCCGCGCCGAACAGACCAAGCCGCAGGGCCTCGCGCCTGAAGATCGGCGTGCCGCCGATGCCGCCGAGAGTTCGCTCCGTGCTCATGCATTCGCCCGATGGCATGGTTTCAGTGCCTGTAGAGGAACTCCGCGCTGTTGATCAGGGCCCAGGCGACGTCAACCGCGGCCGCGCCGCCTTGTCCGGCACCGCCGGATTGGGAATACGCCGCCACAATCTTCAACTCTTCTTCGGTCGGGAAACGCGAAAGAATCGTCAGGTAGAGCCCGTTCACGATCTCTCGCGGATTCTCCCTGGATTGCATCAGGGCTCGAAGCCTGGGGCCCTGTTGGATCTTGCGTTGGATGTGGCTCGAATTCAGGAGGTGCAGCCGCTGGTCGGCGGTGGGGCGACTGTTGCGCTCCGATTCCAGGCCGGTGTCGCGCGGCGGCCGCCCGAACATCTCGAGGAAGGAACTGGTGATGCTGCCGTCCGGAAGCGCCATCGAGCGATGGTCTGCCGGGATGAACGTGAAAGGCTCCGGAATGGCGCTGCTGTATTTCTCCGTCGTCCCGGTGATCTGGCACAGGGCGTCGATCAGCACCTCCGCTTCCAGCCGGCGCAGCGGATAGTGCGAGAAATTCGCCGGGCCTTCGGGCCGATCGGTCTTCGGGATGGAGGAAAGCTGATACGTCTTGGAGTTCAGGATCAACCGGGAGAGGTGCTTCAGGTCGTAGCGGGCCGCGACCAGTTCCCGTTCCAGGCAGGCCAGCAGCTCGGGATTGGCCGGCGGATTGTCCGGCCGGATGTCGTCGGTCTCATGGATGATGCCGCGCCCCAGCAGCCAGGACCAGACGCGGTTGGCGATGCTGCGTGCGAACCAGGGGTTCGTCGGCGTAATCAGCCAATCGGCGAAGACCTCCCGCGGGTCCCGGTCCGGGGAGAGTTGGGCGGGGGTCCCATCCGGAAAGACCGCCGCTGGCGGCGTGCCGCCGGCCGGCGTCGGCGTTTCCTTGGCAACGAGGTCGAAGGAAACGATCTCTTCCTTCCACTCGCCCGTGGGCTTGTAGCCGACCCGCGAGAAAAAGGCCGCCAGGCCCGACGACCGGTCCTTCGGCCATTTCTCCGCCCGCGCTCCCATGAACGTCAAGGCTACGGCCTGCGCAATGCCCTGCGGCTCTTTGTTCTGGATGGCGCGGTAGAAGTTGACCGGGGGCACACGCAGGCTGCTGCCGTTCGCCGTGAGCATCTCCCGGACGAACCGGTCGTAGGGCTTGTTCTCCTTGATGCAGGTCCGAATCCAGCGGTGATACGCCTGCGCCGCATTGGGCCACAGGTTGATGGGGAACTCCGCCTTGACCCGCAAGAGGTCGCTCCACTTCATCGCCCAATAGTCGGCGTACTCCTCGCGCTCCAGCAGGCGATCGATCAGGGCGCGGCGTTTGTTGGGGTCGCGGTCCAGCAGGAACTCTCTCGCCTCTTGCGCCGTGGGAAGCGTGCCGATAACGTCCAGGTAGACGCGCCGGACAAATACGGCATCCGAGCAGAGATCGGCCGGTTGAATGCCCAATCGCGCCAGCTTGTCGAAAACCAGTTTGTCGATCTGGCTTTCGGGTGTCGGGGCGGCGTCGCCTGCAAAAGGGCTCGGCGCTGGGGCCGCGCCCAAGGCGCTCAAGGCCGCCAAGAGGACAACCGCCGGAGTCAAGGATGCCTTCATTATGGCTTCTCGTCTCTTGAATACGCCAAGTCGCACGACCGCCAAGGCCCCTCCGTAAGACATGCCTTCGGGAGGTCAAGGGTCGCGGTCGGGGCAAGGTCGAGGCCAGTCACCCCACGCGACCCTCGCTTAGAAGAACGTCTCTGACCGCCGGGTATTACCGGGTTTTCGCACGGCCGCCGGCGCGGGCCCAGGCCCCGCTGGTCCTACAGCGCCACTTGCGCCGTTGCGCGGTGGGTCTCCCGCCCCACCGCGCCGCCAACCCGCTTGACTCGGGGCACTCGCGGCGGTAGCATGTGCACATGGCCTGGACCGCCAGGATCGTCGTGCCCGACCGCCCACACCCCGTCGCCCAGCGCGGCAACAGCCGACACCCGACCTTCATAGGCGACCCGAACCACGAAGCGCACGTGGCCGTGGAGTTAATAATGTGGGCCCGGAACTCCCTGAAGTAGGGGTATGCTATTATGGCCGATACATTTGCGCAATACCTAGAAAAGTGGCTCAAACAATCCACGGCTCAGGGGTTGAACAACCCGCTCGTGAAAATGCCGGTCAAACGGTTCCGGTTGCTACAGCCGACTGAGTTTGACGCCCTGGCAAATGGAGGCACGCTTATTATTGGGACGATGAGCGAGCCAATCGCTCGCAACCTCTACAAGAATTACCAGACCCGCATACGCGAGCGCGGCGAACATTGCGCGTTCATTTGTTCCGGTACCGTCGAAATGACCTTGGCTGGCGCAGTAGGCCAACAGCCTCGCGCGGCTCTGTTTCCAGTTTGCCTCAAACGCGCATCCTTTCAGACAAGCGGAGACAAAGTCAAAGTGACCACTTCCGAGGACGAGGCCTGGCGATTCAATCCGGTTCTGGAAGCTCACTTGCGGGCCTTTGATATCCGACTTTCCCCCGGCCTTTCAGGAAATCCTGAGGGTGCCGTCAATTGGGTCAAAGCCCAACTCGGCAATCGCGCCTCGCAGGTGAGGGCTGACAACTACGTGGGGTTGTTCAGCAGCCAACAAATGGTTCTTCAGGAACGCCTGACCGAACCTCCGCTACGGCAAGCCCTCGCACGCAACCCAGTGGTTCAAGGCAAGATTGAGGGCAGCAAAGTAGGAGCGGTCGACCTCGGGGAGACCACCGACGATGGTCTTGAAGAACTTGGTTTGGTGCTTCCTTGCGACGACAGCCAGCTCCGCGTTGTGCAACTTTCGGATAAGGGTTGCTGTTTGCAGGTCGAAGGCCCGCCAGGAACGGGCAAGTCTCAGACCATCGCCAACATCATCAGTAACGCGCTCTATCACGGGCGCACCGCCCTGCTCGTCTGCGACAAGAAGGCTGCCATCGTCCAAGTTGAGGAGCGCCTAACCAACTGCGGACTCAAGCCTGCATTGCTGAATCTGCACGACGAAGATTTGGACAAGCGTGAATTCCTCAAACAGGCGACAGACAAATTTCCGGCAGACTTCTCTGCGTCGGGCCGTGGAACCCCGATCAGTTACCCATTCGAACAGTTGCGCGAGACACGCAAAACCCTCAACGACCGCGTGAAGTTTGCCCGCGCCATTGCTCATCCTTCCTTACAGGTTACGAAGCGCCAAGCCCTCGACGGCTTGATTCAGTTGCGCAAAGAACTGAAGCACGTGCCCAAGATCGCCATCGCCAACTGGCAATCGCTGTCCAAAGAGCGGCTGACCAAGTTACTCGGATATTTGGCCGAATGGCCTGCACTGGCAGGGGTACTCAAAGACCCGGACAACGTGTGGAACCAGGTGCGGGGCGAAACCTTCGACGAGGATCCCAACGCCGCCAATGAACTCCAGGCTCTCGCACACAAAATCCTAGCCCAACTCGAATCGTTGGACGGGGTGCGGGAATGGATGGCGACGGTTGGAATCGAATGGCCGCTTCAATCAGACCGTGAAGTCGCCGACGTCCTCGCGCTTGTCGAAGCCGTCTTGGAGAAGCCGCCATGCTATCCGAAAATCGTCGGCAACTCTCAACTTGGTCTGGCGGAACTGGAGCGGTTGCAGTCGGTGTGGGAGAAAGCGGATCAGTTGGTGGCGGCGCGTCATCCTGTGCCACTGACCGAGGTTTATCCGGCGGAGGCCGAGCGCGAAGCCAAACAGTTGGTGTCTGCCGAAGCCGCCGCGGCCTGGCAGGATTTGTCAAGGCGCGAGGTTTACCACACCCACCGGCAAGCCGAGATAGAACAAAGCCAAGACCGATACTTGCGACTCTGCGACCAAATCGGTCTTGTCTATTCACCTTTGCTCAAGGTGCGCCGAGCGCAACTGCAAGCCGTATTGACTTTGGGCGATTTCGGGGGCCTCATT
>Ga0315284_10016781_pt1 | contig 10379 bp, 16 predicted proteins | sample YL17G09_16_MG_FD_203696 | JGI IMG/M metagenome (GOLD analysis project Ga0315284, IMG submission 203696) | Sediment microbial communities from Yellowstone Lake, YNP, Wyoming, USA - YL17G09_16 | ecosystem: Environmental > Aquatic > Freshwater > Lake > Sediment | place: USA: Wyoming | collected...
TGGCTCTCCACAGCTACTCCTCCTTCAGCCTGACCCGGATGGCGACCTCCGGGTCGCCGTCCCACGCCACAGCCAGCCCCTGCTCCTTCAGCGCGTGCTCGACGTGCTGACCGATTTTCCGCACGCGCCTGCGCTGCTCGTCTTCGGTCTTCACGTCGTTGACCGCACCGTACCGGATGACGCAGTAGCCCCGAAACTGCATGACTAGAACCTCGGACTTGGTGTAGAACGCGAACTTGCTGCGGCCCGAGTCGCGGGCCTCGTTCACGACTTCGGGTAGTGCATGGTTGTAGCAGCAGCCGTGCGCTTCGCGGGTCAAAAAGTCGTGCTTTTGGAGGCCCAAAAACGCCTTGCCAATGGCCGCTGCGAGGGTCCGAAAACGGGTTTCCGTTTGGGTCAAATCGTGTTTTTCGAGCACCTCAATTTGCTCAACGCCAAAACCGTCCTGACCCAAACACTTTGCCAGTTTTGCCGCCGGGTCCGACCCTTCCACGAGTGCTTCAACGAGTGCTTTCAGCGCGATTTCGGCGGGACTGGCACTGCAAGCCTTTTCGACGCTGTTTTTGACGTAGACGAACATGCGCCCTCCTCAATTCTCCTCTGAAACATGACGCTTATGACGCTTGTGGAGCAGACCCCGGCGAACCTCCAATTTTCCGCCGTTTTTGCGGATTTTCGCCTCTTTCCACAGCCTATTTAGACGCCGAAAACCGGGTATGACGGATATGACGCTTATGACGCTTCTATCCATTGTATCCTGATTAGAAGAAGATAGATACCTATACGGTACAGTATGGCTGTTTTTCTTTTTACCGGTATCCGTTGGGTAACAATGGCTGGAAGCGTCATAAGCGTCATATGCGTCATAGTCCCTTTTTTGGTCGTTTTTCACGTTCGGATTGACGAGGTAGCCGCGTGCTGCGGTCTTCCGCTGCCACACGATTCCCTTCAACTGCCCGGTGCCGATGTGCTTGTCGAGTCTCGCCTTCACAGCCTTCGCGCTCAGTGGTTCGTTCAAGCCTTCGCGGATGATTTCGGTCATCTCCAGCGACGGAATGAACACCGCGTCATCGTCGTCCTTGCCCTCCACTTTCAGGTACTGCTGGATGGCGTTCCAAATCGAATCGGCGTCTTCGCGCTCCTCGTCGTACATGCCGCGTCGTGCGCTGTTGAGCTTCAGGACTCCATCAACGTCCTTCGTGCTGTGGGCCAGCACGCTGACAGTCCAGCCCACCCAGCGGTCGTGAACGGTGAACTTCGCGGGCTTCTTCTGAAGCTCAGCCAGCACGTCCGCGAGGATGCGGTCGCGGTTCTGCTCCACGAAGTCGATGACGGCATCGTCCCATCCGACCTTCCTGACCGGCCTCCTGAGACGGATGAAGAAAGCCCGGTCAGCCAAGTCGCGGCTGAGCTTGACTGCTGTGCCGGTGCAGACCGTCGTGAGCGTGTTCGGTCGTCGGCCTTCGCCGTGGTACATCCGGTGTCCGCTGATGCTCGGCATCGTGACGAACGACTCCAGCAGCTTGCTGCCGTAGTTCCCGCTCAGGTTGTCCAGCCGCACGACCCGTTTGGTCAGCGCGTCGGGCGAGAGCAGCCGCGTGTAGAACTGCGACTCGCTGGCCTCGGTCGGCACGAACTCGATGTAGCCTCCGTAGAGCAGACCGATGGTGTCGGCCAGCGTGCTCTTGCCGTAGCCCCGGTCAGGAGACACGATGACGATGGCGGGGCGCTTGCCGGGAGGCCCGCCCCAAGCAGGCGTCAGGAACGCAGCCTTGATGAGCGCCGGGTCTAGCTCGTGCTCCGGGTTGTCGAAGAAGTCCAGCAGTTGCTGAAGGTACTTCCCCGTGGGTGTGTAGTCCTGCGGCGCGGTCCAAGCGTAGTAGAACTTGCTGAAGCTCGGCTCGTGCGGCATCTCCTCCAGCGACTCGTAGTTCTTCGCGTAGGCTACGAGGTGCTGATAGAACTCGGGCTTGGTGACGCACGTGAGGTTGGTCGAGTCCTGCCCGGACGACCAGCGCAGCGGTGCTGTTTCGTGGAGCCAAGCGAAGAGGCTCTGCTCGTTGTCCAGCGGCCTGATGCTGCCGTCGTGGTTCACGAAGAGCACGTTGCCACAGCGCCGGGGCCAGCCCTTGCTCAGCAAGTGCGTCCGCTCGCGGATGGCGTCAATCTCCACAGCCCGGACTATCTTCTTGTCGTCGGTCTTCTTCACCAGTTCGAGGTTCGAGATGCACTCCGAGTTCTTCGGCGTGGGAATGTACTGAGCCGTGACCTTCTTCAGCGCCGTGCTGATGGTGCTGTTGCGGTAGTCCTCGCGCTCCCACTTCTCGCGGTAGAGCTTGCTCTTCCGGTAGAGCCGGTCAAGCTGCTTCGGACTCTTGGTGTAGTAGGCCAGCAGGCAGATGAGCGAGCCGTCTGCGGCGCTCGCAGAGCGGTCCTTCCAAGTCTCCTCGTCCGCGACCTTCTCCCAAGCGCCCCGCCACAGGCGCAGGAACTTCTGCTGGTTCTTCGCCCGCTTGCAGAGCACGATTATCTCTCGGTCCTTGAGCTTCAGGACGCGCTTCGACGGTTCGGGCTTCTCTGCTTCTGTGCCTGCTGCCTTGTCTTTCGAGGGCAGCATCTTCAGGACGAACTCGGCCACCTCCTCGTAGCGTGTCTCGACCCGGTTGCTGAAGCTGCCGATTCTTCGCCCGGTGACGGTGAAGTACCGGGCATGGTCGTAGGCTTCGCAGCGGTCGTTCTTCGAGCCTTTGTCGCCCGGCCTCCGGGCGCGGCAGATGACCTTCAGGCCCGTGCCCGAGGGACTGATTTCCGTGTAGCTGTTCAGGGTCTTCAGCCACCGCATAGCCCACGACTCGACCTTCCCGGTCTTCGGGTCGCGGCAGTGGTCGAGGTCGATGCCCGTGAAGCACCGGTCAGGTCCGAAGACGAAGCCGACACCGTTGTACTGCGAGTTCTTGCGGTAGACCCGGAGCGCCGTCTCGAAGTAGCTCCACGTGTCCGGGTTCGTGGTGCTGGCGTGCTTACCCGTGCGGGCGTTGAAGGGAACCTTCTTCCAGTCTTCGCGGTCTGCGTCCCACACGCGCTTCCACACGACCCACTGCTTGAGTTGACGGAGTTCTCCGGGGACTTTGTTCTTCAACCGGCGCTCGCGCTTCAGCGTCCACGGAGTCGCCGGGAGGGGTTTCTTGTTCATGTCGTTCAGTCCTAAACTAAAGGCCGAAGCGCTCAGAACGCGCTGCCTTGTAAGCTGCTACGAGCGTGGGCGAAAAAGGATTCCAGCCGTGGTCGCCAGCAGTGCAGCGGCACAGACGACCGGCGCGGCCTTCGTACTGGATGCCGATGCGCTTGCACACCGGGCACTGACACCATGCGTGTGCGTAGTCTCCTCCCCTCTCTCCGGGGAGGAAGCAGTAAGCCGAGTTGGAGAACTCACTGCTCAAGCAGCAGTATTCGTAGCTTCCTTCTCTTCCGTAGGGTATGGGTCCGAAGAATAGGTAAACTTTTTTGCGTGTCAGTTCAGCGAGCAGCGTACACTTGTCGTACTCTTTCTTTGAGGGTTCTTCCGGTTTGATTTCGATGAAGGCTTTGAGCTTGGGAAGGTAGAAATCAGGAAGGTAGCAGAGTCCGTCCTTCAGCATGTACCCTTCCGGCTCGTAGACCCACGGCATTCCGATGTTGTCGTAGAAGACCGCCCACCGTGCTTCGAGCCTGCTTCGGAACCTGACTCCCTGATACAACGTCTCCAACGGCTGCAACGTCTCGGTCTTTCCCACGGGAACCTCCCGCAAATCGAGACGACAAGAACGGGCTTCCTGCGTGCTTGGTGTGGCGAGAGCAGGGTAGCCTGCTCCAACCGCAGCACAGGAAGCCCGTTCTTGTCATCTCTAGTCACCCTCGCCACACCGAGAGAGACTGTAGCGAGCGAGCCTCCTGTTGTCAAGAAGAAAGCCGGGAGCAGAGTCCCCCTCTCTGCCCCCGGCCCGTGTCCGCGTCTACTCTATCTTTCCTGTGGTCAGGTTGACCTCGCCCACGTGGTAGTAGCGCCAGTTGATTTCCGTGGGCGTGTCGGGGAGCCTTGGCGCTGGCGGCTCCTTGAAGGTGTTCTCCGGTCCCCCGAACTGGAGAAACTTCAGGTGCCCGAGTTGCGGGTGGCCGAGGTCTACGTTCTGATACGCAGCCCACCGACCCCCGCGCTCGCGCATGGTCGCCAGCGCCTCCTCTCCCGGTCCCTCGTCTCCGATGAGCTTGCTGTTCTTCCTCTCCTCGGGCACTGTGGCCCTCCTTCCTGCACCGCGTAGGTGCGTTTCGTCTTGCATCGTCCTGCCGCGATGTCCTGTTCCAGTATCATACCGTTCCGCCGCTCCGCGTTGTCAGGCCCGGTGTGGCCGCTCCGTTGCGTGAGGTGGTGGCGTGTGATGCCTCCTCGTCCAGTCTAGGGCTGCGACGTGGTGCCATGCCGCGTGGTGAAGCCGGGGCTTGGCTGGAGATGCCGCTCCGTAGCGTCTCGCTGGTTTCGGCCAGTTGAACCGCTCCGTCCCGTCCGGGTATGGCTCGCTATGTACGACCGCCCGGTGAAGTGTTGTCCGTGACGAGCCGTCCAGCCGCGCTGCTACGTCTCGACCGGTCAAGTGCAGCTAGGTCTTGAACCGCCGCTGAGCTTCGTCTACGAGACTGAGCACCAGCGAAGCCGCGTGGTGTGGACTCGTGCTGCTTCCAGTAGTGACGACGCGACTTGCCGCGTCGTATTGCATCATCTCGTCATGCCGCCCGGTTGCGGCGCGTCTAGGTAGGTGTGGGCCAGCCGCAGCGTGAAGTCTGATGCCGTGAGGTCTAGGTGTAGGCTCGGGTAGCCGCCGCGAACGGTCCAGCTTAGTCGCGTCATGCCGCCGTGTGAAGAGGTGAATCGTTCTGCCGCCTTGCGCGGCCTGCCCGGCTACTCAGCCTTCTCCGGGGACTCGATGGTCAGGCTGACCATCTCGTACTTCCCGTGGCTGAGACTCCGCGCCCCGCCGAGTGCCGCAGCCGTGGCGACAGCGGCGACCGTCGCCATGTCGGCCTCGGTCAGCTTGCGGGCGGGCCAGTGGAACGAGAACGAAGCCTCTGCGCCCTCCTCGACGTGCTCGGCCTCGTACTGGATGCTCTTCTTGCCCTGTGGCGTGTTCACGGAGCCGCGCTCCGTCTCGAAGTAGGTCTTGGCCGGGCCTCCGTTCTTGCAGAGGTAGATTTCCCACGGGCGGGCCTTGTTCAGAAGACTCGCGCCCTCTGCGAAGACCTCGCCCGTCTCGGCCATGTCGCCCTTGCTGCCCTTCTTCTTCTCGAAGAACCCGGCGCGGCTCGCGCTCTGCTTCAGCGCGGCCTTGACCATGTGAGCCAGCAGGAACGGGCCGAGGGCCGACTTGCGGACCACGTTAATGCCGTAGACCTTCTTCTCCTCGACCTCGCCGCCTTCCGGCGTCACGTCGCGCTCGCCAATCTCCTCGGTCTTGATGCGGTTGACGGTGGCGATGAACTCCGGGTTGGTCGGCTTGTCGTCCGTGCCGCGCTGCGGGTCGATGCCGAGGTGGTACTGGATGTAGCTCTCCAGTCCTCTGTCCGTGGCAGGCTGCGTGCCGAGCAGCGGGAGCAGGAACCGGATGACGAAGATTGCCTTGCTGCGGATGCGACCGAGAAGCTGGTCAAGGTCGGCTTGCGTGTACCTCTTCAACGACATGCGAATGCTCCTTGAAAAGAGAACCGGCTGGAGCCTCCTACGGGAAGACTCCAGCCGGTCCTGTGGCTGTGGTCTGTGGTCTACCGGCGAACGTGCGCGGGCGCGGCCTTCGACGCCTTCTCCAGCGCCTCGACGCGCTGGCTCAGGCTGACCGAGACGGCGCTCAGGTTGTTCTTCTGCTCGTTGAGCTTGTCGTCCAGCACGTCGAACTTCTGTCCGAACAACATCACGCTGTCGGCGCGGTTCTGCGCGAGCTTGATAGCGGCCTGCGCCTCGGCCACCAGTCCCTTCACGTCCGCGAGCACCTGATTCAGCCGCTCCTCGGTGAAGCGGGTGACCTCGGCCTTCGCCGTCTCGACGGCTCCGTGGACGTAGCCGCCGATGGTGTTCGTCTTCCTGCCGAGCGCCTCCTCGACCTCTGCGGCCCGGCGCAGGAGCTTGGCCTCGGTCTTCTCGACCAGCGCCGCCGTGCTCTCGGCCAGCGCCTTCTGCGCGGCCTCGGTGCTCTCGGTGACGCGGCTCCCCACCTTCAGGAGTTCGTACCGGGCCTGCACCAAGTCGCTGTGGGCCTTGTCGCCGTCCTTCAGGCGCTTCTCGGCCTCGGCCAGCGCCGCCGCGAGCTTCTGCCGCTCGGCCTCGACGGTCTTCGGGAACTCGTCCATCCGCCCGGCCAGCGCGTCCATCCGCCCGGTCAGCAACGCGAAGCAGGACTCGACCCACCCCTTGACCTTCTTCGTGAAGAACATCCTCTGCTCCTTTCGCCCCTGTGGGGCAGCTAGAACTCGACGTACTCCCGAACGAGCGCGAGGAGCTTCTCCTCGTCACCCCCGAGAGCCTTGGCCCGGCGCAGAAACTCTTCTGCCTCTTCGGGCAGTTCGTCCTTCCTGAGTGTACTCGCAACCGCCCCGCAGAGCGAGAAGAAACTGTTCTCGGTGCGGGCGTTCCAGCGTCGGACGGCTGGTTTGGTGTGGCTGTGGCTCATGGCAGTTGCGTTATGCCGCAGTGAGAGCAGAACCAGCGCAGACAGGCCAGCGCCTTCTCCTCTCCGATTTTCCTGCTGGCATCACCTAGCCAAATGTCCTTCTGAAGCTGCGTGGCTGGCTCGATGAAGTAGAACTGTCTGCCCCACAGCACCAGCCAGCGCCCTCGGTTCGTCGGGCACTGGCAGCGCTCGTGCAGGCGGTAGCGGTAGGGCACAGGCTCCTCGGCTTTCCGAAGGTAGCGTCTGCCGGGGACGTTCTTCTGCTTCCTGTTCTGCTGGTGCTTGTGCCTGTAGACGCCTTGCGTCATGCGTCTTCACCTCCACGTCTCGCACGGGTTCTTCTCCAGCGTGGTGTTCCACGACTTCACAAGCAAGTCGTCTGCGTGGTACGGGCGGCGGGCGTAAGGCTCGGGCGTGTGCATTGGCTTCGCCGCCTCGACGCGCCTGCACGCCGCGCACTTCCCGCACCGCTGCCGTGGCTGTTGCCCGTCCTTGCCCCGGAGCAGTTCGCCGGTCTTCGAGATGAGGCCACTGTCGATGAGAGCCTTCGCGGCCCTGCCGTAGTGGCCCTGAAGCGACCAGCAGTCCCCGGTCTTGATGAGGTCCGCGAACAGTTCGAGCGTCTTCTCGTCGCTCAGTTCGCCGCTCTCGTATGTGATGATGAGGTCAACGCGGTCCATGCTATCCACCTTTCTGCTCAGGCAGCACCGGGAGCCATCGCCAGTGCGTCACGCCTTCCGCCGTGTAGCTGTCTTGCCCGCTCAGCTTCCATTCTGCGGGGAAGTCTTCGTCGTACTGCTGAAGGAACCCGACAAGCGAGTAGCCGTTACGCAGGCACAGCAGAACCGGTTGGGAGCGCTGAAGACCGCTCAGGTCTTCTATCGCCGGAAGGCAGTCGGATACTGCGTGCCAAGTCAGCGGTTTCGGCTTGTGGCCTTTTCGTATCCAGCCGTACTTCATGCGCTCATCCTCCCTTCAGCAGTTCCTCGACCCGGCGCACCATCTCGTTGCCGGGGCAGCGGTCGCGGTGTCAAGCCTTGTTCTTCTTCTGTCTGCGGCTGTTCTTGCGCTTCACCGGCTGGCGCTGGCTGTCCGTGTCCACGAGGATGTCCAAGTAGACCTGAAACTGGCCTGCCTCCGCGACGGTGATGTAGACCCGCTCGTAGAACTTGAAGGCTTCGAGGGCGCACTCGCGGACCTCAGCGGTGTGGTCCCCGCCCCACCCGCCCATCTCCATGCGTGAGAACCAGTTCATGCCCTCGCGCTCGTACTCGGGCGTGTCGCGGAAGGACTTGACGGCGAACGGGTACGTCTTGTCGCCGCCGATGCAGGAGAGGTGCTTCGGCGCGTAGCGCTGGAGAGCCTTGCTGTCCTCCGTGGCCTCGTTGATGGCGTGCTCCGAGGTCAGCCACTTCTCGCTGTCCTCGCGGAGTTCGCGCTTGGCCGCGCAGTCCATGCAGATGCCCTCGCCGTCTTCGAGGTTGACGCGGTAGATTTCCCACGAGAAGTTCACGACCTGAACCTTCCCGCAGTCCGCGCACTCGAAGTACGTGTCCTCCCCGAACGGGTTGCCGTAGTTCTCCTCGTTCTGCTCCCGGCACGTGGGGCAGATGAAGAGGAGGCCCGAGGGCTTGTCCTTGACCAGCGGCGAGAAGTATTCCTCCTTGACTGCGCCCTGCGCGTCCTTGGGGAACTCCTCGTTGCAGCACTCGCACGTCAGGGTCTTGGCCTTCGCCAGTTCCTTGCGGTCGGCTTCGAGACGCTGGTGCGTTTTCTCAATCGAGGGAAGCGCCATCACGTTTTGTTCTCCTTCGGCTGTGGCCTCTACTTGGTGCAGGACGTGCAGCGCAACGCGCCGCTTGCCGTCCTGACCAGCCCGTCGTTGGTCAGTGCTCCGCACTGCGGGCACTGGAAATCGAGCAGGGCTTGCAGCTTGAGCGTACTGATGAGCGCCCTGAAGTGCAAGGGCTTCACGCTGGCGATGGGAACCTGAATGAACTCGGGAGCCTCCTTCCGCGTGTTCCAGCGTTCCACGAACCGCTTGACCACTGGAGTCCACTCGACTGCGGCGTCAAGCTGCGCGAGGTGGAGCACGACCCGGCGCTCCAGTTCCAGCTTCTCCTTGCTGCTCAGCCTGTGGCTGCTCACTTGCACGCCTCCTTGATTGCTTCTCGAACCGTTTCCAGCCGGGCGCGGATGATGCTGTCCGGTGCGGGCACGTACCCCTCGGCGTCAGAGGCAGCGCAACGGTTCGACAGGAACGCTTCGACCCGCAGCAGCGCGTTGAGCATCTTCGTCCCGGCCCCGTTGCCGAGGTAGCCTTCGCCCGGTTCCAGCCGCACGACACTCTCGTCGGAGAGGCGCAGCGTGGCGATGGGCTTTTTGTGCTCTGCGTCGGTGTAGCAGCACTCCACGTAGACGATGAACGGTGCGGGCCTCTCGGCGCTCACGCCTTCACCGTGACCAGCGCCGTGCAGCCCCAATCGAGCCGCCGCTTCGCCTCCCACACGTCGGCCAGCATTCGTGCCCCGGCGCTCGGCGCGATGCGCGTGGCCTTGGCGAGCGTCCCGAGGTACTTCGAGATTGCCTCGCGCTTCGCCAGCGCGTTCATGCACGTGCGCCCACGCGCACGCTCCGCGATGCTCCGCTCTTCCTTGTGGCTCATGGTGGACCCTCCGGGTTCCTGTCTCCGGGTCAATTCCCGGTGCCAGTGCCAGCCACGGGCTGACGCTGCCCGCTCCCCGCCGCATGGAGGCCGGAACCTCGGGGAGCAAACTAGGCTTGCGCCTAGCTTCGAGCCTTGCGCTCGGCCTGCCGGATGAGGCAGCACGCACAGCCGCCGCAACGGCAGAGGGAGGAGTCGCGGAGCGCCTGCTCCGTCTGCGCGACTGTCCACGGTGCTCCGTCCACCGTGGCCGCGAGCTTCGGGCGCTCTACGATGTCCGTCGTCTCGTACATGATGCCGAGGTAGCTGTTCAGCACGCGCACGCGCTGTGCTGTCCGCTGAATGACGGGCCGCATGGTCACGACCATCCTACTCACCTCCCTCCTGATTCTCAGGGGCTACGCGATGCGACTGTCGTAGCCGAGCCGCTTGAATTCGGGGACCAGCACGTCGGCGCTCTTCGCCAGTGACGTGCGGTGCTTCTTGATGAACTCGACCATGCTCTTCAGCGCGACGGCGCGGCCCATCGGGTTCCACGGTATGTCCTTCGTGGCGAGCACGTGCCTGCTCGGCGCTTCGGTCACGACCGCGACCCCGCCCTTCTCCGAGCCAATGAGGCCGAAGACGTTGTAGGCTCCGAACGCGAGAACGCCTAGCGTCACGTTCCCACACTTCACCTTGCTGTGGCCTTCGACCCACATGAACGGCTTGATGCTCGGCAGGCTCACGTTGTAGCCGGGTCCGCTGGTGCTCTTGGTGCTCTGCTCCTGTCCTGCGAAAGCTATCATGCTGAGACTCCTTCAACAGTGGGGAGGAGCGCCCTCGCGCCCCTCCCCCTTGCCCGGTTCCCGGCTGGCCTAGAGGCGGGCCAGCTTCGCCGTCAGACGCTCGTGGATGTTCTTCAGCCCGGTCTTCAGGTCGTCAGCCGTGGCCGAGAGAAGCTCCTCGTAGTTCCGCACGCGGGTCATTGCCTCCTTGACGCTGCGGACCCGCATGGTCACCGAGCGCGTGGCCGTCTCCGC